>ERZ887851.80-NODE-80-length-86014-cov-11.552310_pt1 | contig 86014 bp, 85 predicted proteins | sample MGYA00521100_ERZ887851 | MGnify/ENA primary metagenome ERZ887851 (study PRJEB32303, sample SAMEA104408602) | aquatic metagenome | biome: Brackish water; feature: Pelagic; material: water | place: Baltic Sea | collected 2014-06-06T16:11:00 | depth 11,444 m ... | reverse complement strand
TCCAGCCGAAACCGAATTCAGCAATTTAGTTTGATTTCCAGGGATCAATTCCCCGTCTTTTTTCCAAGAATAGGTATAGTTATCATGTCCTCCCGAAACATTTACATCAACAGAGGCCGGAGAATCTTCTTGGCAATTCAGTTGATAAATACCATTACTATCTAGGGAGAGGTTCGTAGTTTTAAGAGTAATATTCAGTGGATCTTTACCAAGCACAATAAAACTTTTAGTCTGGGTGCAACCCCACTTTTTGTCTGTCACCGTTAAGAGGTATATTCCTGATAATAGACTACTAATTTCAGTTCCTTCTCCTGAGTAGTTGCTAGGACCTGTCCAAGAATAATCAAATTCATTAGATCCTCCTGAGAATGCATCAGCGGCTATACTAATTCTCCCTAACCCTTTGTCATTGGGTTGCTCTTGGCACAAATCGTGTCTAATGAATACTTTTTGTGGATCGAGGTTGATTTCTAAGGGAACTTCAAACACATAGTCTTTAGATCCAAAACAACTATCTGATATGCGTAAGGTGTAAACCCGTCCTGGGAGCAGATTGTTAAAAGTTTGACTGTTGACGGTGGAAGCTGAACCAATCAAATTTTGATTGTTGTCGTACAACTCCCCTTTGTAGGGGGCGATTCCTCCACTATAACTGGCATTGATGCTTTTAGAACATAGGGTGGCAGTGACTTGAATGGAGCTGGTAGGTGTATTAACATTTGATACGCTAATTTTAATGCTGTTGCTGCTTTCTTCACAATCTATTCCTGGTGTTGTACTTCGTAGTAATCTTTTAAAATGGGTATCGGTGGTAAGGGTGCTAATGGTATATTCTATCGTATTAGCATTGAGTATATCCGTATATAGGGATCCATCTAAAGAGCTTTGCCATTGATAGATATAATCGTTTCCATATAAGGCTTTTCCGTTTACTGATCCTGAGGAGAGTGAACTCAATAAAATATTTTGATTGTTAGGGCATGCATCAGTAGGCCCGCCAATTTCTCCTGCTTCGAATTCATAGAAACTTAATGTCATGCTTCTTGTGGTAGAACAACCGTTGATATTTTCAAATAGAAGTGTAAGAACAATATCTTGATTCACATTTATTAATGTAAAAGTGGCTTGTGTTGATGTTGCCGTAGATTGTTGCACAACAATATCATTGACGTAAAATGAAAAGTTTCCAGATTTGCTTGCTGTTGCTGTAAATAAAAGTGTATCTCCTTTACAGAAAGCATTGCCTGTTCCATGATATTTTAATTCAACACTTGGACTTAAAACAGTGATTGAAACAACATTTGTATAAGTAATTGATGTGGTGGCTGTCACGTTTGACACTTTAACTCTATAATAGGTCGTTTCTTTTGGGAACTGGGGCTTTGAAGGATCGTCAAAACTCAACTCTTTATCGCTTTCGTTTAGATCAGTAAAAGTAGTGCTGCTTGTTTCGGGGGCATACTGCCAAGTATATTTTAAATTATTGACTAAAGGAGTGCTTATGAGTTTTAAATTATCAGGGGTAGTATATTCACAGATGACTTGCGATTCTTCAATATATCCCAAGCTAGGAATTATAAAAATAGAGGTCGTTGCCGTATATGTTTTAGATAAACTGGAATCGTTAAGATCATTTAATTTCCCTGCGTCATTAGCGTAAACAAAATAATCAGGTGAGATAACCACCTCTTTGAGTTCATTAAAATGCGTATCATTAAACTGCCCATAGATAGGGCTGAAGAAATTTAATACTATAATAAAGGAAAGATGCTTGGGGAGCTTCATGTAGGTTATTCAAGATGTTGGGACTACAAATTTAATTTTTTTTTAATATAATCTTATACACGCATAGATTTCTATGTACTTTAAGTCGAAATATAACTCACTCATTATTACTTCATTTCCGAAGTAAAGAAAAAAGACACTGCAGGGTATTTTTGTTGGGTAATTTGGAGGGAAAAAGCAGAATCAGCCAAAAAAACCAGTTGCCCTTGTTTGTCCACCGCCAAAAACTTTTGCTTGACACGCTTGAATTCTATGAACTCGGGATGATCAGGGTTTTCGCAGCTCACCCAACAGGCTTTATGAACATTGAGATTTTCATAAGAACATTGGGCGCCGTACTCGTGAAGCAGACGGTATTGTATGACTTCAAACTGCAGTGCACCCACAGTACCAATCACCTTTCTTCCATTCAGATTGAGGGTGAACAATTGAGCCACTCCTTCGTCCATCAACTGGTCAATGCCTTTAAAAAGCTGCTTGGCCTTCATCGGATCGGCATTGTTGATGAAGCGAAAATGTTCGGGAGAAAAACTGGGAATTCCTTTGTATTGTATTTCTTCCCCTGAGGTCAAGGTGTCACCAATTTTAAAGTTTCCGGTATCGTGCAGCCCTACAATATCTCCTGGGAAGGACTCATCGACGACCTCTTTTTTCTCTGCAAAAAATGCATTAGGGCTGGAAAACTTCAGCTTTTTCTTTTGTCTTACGTGGAAGTAGGGGGTGTTGCGTTTAAAAATTCCAGAAACAATTTTGACGAAGGCCAAACGATCGCGATGATTGGGATCCATATTGGCATGAATTTTAAAAACAAAACCCGAAAAGGCTGACTCATTGGGTTGGATGAGCCGCTTATCGGCCGATTTGGGGAGCGGTGCAGGGGCAATATGGATGAAACAATCCAACAACTCTTGAACCCCAAAATTGTTCAGCGCCGATCCAAAAAACACCGGTTGTAGATTCCCATCCAAGTATTCTTTCTGATCAAATGCAGGATAAACCCCTTTGACCAACTCTAAAGACTCGATGAGCTCTGATAGGGACGCTTTACCAATGGCTTTCTCTAGCTCTTCGTCCTCCAAGGAATCATAGGCGGTGGTTTCGGCTATTTTTTGCTTATCTGTAGATTCAAATATTTTAATATTTTGTTCCCAGAGGTTGTAAATGCCTTTAAAGTTATACCCCATTCCAATGGGAAAACTCAAGGGAGTCACTTTGAGCCCTAATTTCAATTCCACTTCATCCAGCAGGTCAAAGGCGTCTTTCCCCTCTCGATCCAGTTTATTGATGAACACGATGATTGGAATTTTTCGCATCCGACAGACCTCTACCAGCTTTTCGGTTTGTTCTTCTACCCCTTTGGCAACATCGATCACAACAATTACACTATCAACAGCCGTTAATGTTCTAAAAGTATCTTCTGCAAAATCTTTGTGACCTGGGGTATCAAGGATGTTGATTTTTTTGTGTTGGTAATTGAAAGCCAGAACCGAGGTCGCTACAGAAATTCCTCTTTGACGCTCGATTTCCATAAAATCACTTGTCGCTCCTTTTTTGATCTTATTGGACTTGACTGCTCCAGCTTCCTGTATTGCACCGCCGTACAATAGCAATTTTTCCGTGAGGGTGGTTTTGCCCGCATCAGGGTGAGAAATGATGCCGAATGTTCTTCTTCTTTGAATTTCCTGCAGGAATTCCATATGGATCAATTTGGGCAAAAATATTTAATTAAATCCCAGCGTTAAAATTTGCGGATAGGTTTTGTGTAATATATTCGGTATTTTTGACCAATGAAGGAAGAAAAAGTTGTTCTGGTCGATTTGGAGGATCATCAGATTGGTACGATGGGCAAAATGGAAGCTCATGAAAAAGCCCTTTTACATCGCGCCTTCTCTATTTTTGTTCTAAATTCTAAGCAGGAATTGCTTTTACAGCAACGTGCTTTGAGTAAATATCATTCCCCTGGTCTTTGGACCAATACTTGTTGCAGTCATCAGCGTGAGGGAGAGTCCAATTTGGAAGCGGGCAATCGCCGTTTGATGGAAGAAATGGGGATGGCGGTAAACCTTGAGGAGTTGTTTACTTTTATTTACAAGACTTCTTTTGACAATGGATTGTCTGAACACGAATTAGATCATGTCATGTTGGGTTATACCGACTTGGATCCAAAGATCAATACCGATGAGGTAGCCTCTTTCAAATGGATGTCTTTGGAAGCATTAAAGAAAGACTTAACTGAAAATCCAGAGCGTTACACGGTTTGGTTTGCCATCGTATTCAATCGTTTTTACCAATTTATCTTAGACAAAACCCCGAAAACATGAGAGTAACCGTTTGCAGAAAAGCACACTTCAACGCAGCCCATCGGCTCTATGTTAAATCTTGGGATGACCAAAAAAATGAAGAGGTTTTTGGCAAATGTTCCAATCCTCATTACCACGGTCACAACTATGAATTGATTGTTAACGTAACCGGTACCCTAGATCCTGTAACGGGATATGTTATGGACATGAAGGTGTTGAAAGATCTCATCAAAGCCGAAGTAGAGGATGCATTTGATCACAAAAATTTCAATGAGCAAGTTCCAGAATTTACCGATTTAATTCCCTCTGCTGAAAATATCGCAGTAGTGATTTACAACAAACTATTCCCTCATTTGGATGAGGACAAAACACTGGAGGTCGTATTATACGAGACCCCGCGAAACTTTGTCAAATACAGTGGTTAATCAACCTTAAAAAAAAGAACCGTTATGTCGAGTATCAAACTATTCAAAAAAGAAATTAACAACAGCTTAGGAGCCTTTATCGAAGAGGTTTACGCTTGGGAGTTGAACCATCCTGATGCAGATCTTAAAACCACCGAAAAACTTATCGATGAGACCATTGCATTGTTCGATGATTTGATCGAAAAAATCCACGAGGTAAAAAAAGAAGGTGGAAAATCTGCTTTTAAGACACTGAGAGCAAGCTTAGCAAAATCTCTTGAGGGTTTGCACAATAAATTGGCTCAACTGGGATAGTTATTTTTCCGCCTCTTCTGCTTTTCGGGCAGCGATGAACGCTATAAATTCTTTACCGTATTTGGAAGTCTTGACCTCATCGGTCAATTTGGAGGCTACCGTATCCAAAAATTTAATGTTGGCATCATACACTTCGGTCAAGGCAATAAAAGGGGCAATGACATTGTCGCCATGCGTACTGGCAAAGTTGAGGGCATATAAATATCTCCTCTTGACCAGATTGTTCATGGTTTCTTGAATAGAATCTAAGACCTTCTTGTCACTATTATCTTTGGCTGCTTCAAAATAAGCCTTGATGTAATCCAAGTTTTTGCTGTCGAATTGACGGGCCAATTTACGGTACTCCTGAAGTAATTCCTGATTTTCAGACCCCGTCACCTTGGCACTGCTTTCGAAGGTTTTGAGGAGGGTATTGATGGTGATTTCTCCCTTTTCCCCAAAAAACAAAATCCTGTCATTCAGGCTGTCTCCGTCCTCCTTGTTCAGATAGAGGTAATAGATTTCAGGGCTTTCTATTTCGGTTTTGAATTGAAATTTAGGACTTCCATCTACCACAACCGAATCGATGTTGACCAAAAGTGAATCTTGCATTTTTTGCAAATAGAGGGTACCCTTTCGCAAGCCTTCTACGGTGCCGTTCAGTAACATGGTGTTGGCGGAGGGTTTGGAACGGTTCTCACAGCTCATCAGTATTGCGAAACCGACAAGGACAATTATTGATAGGCTTTTGGTCGTCATAATTTTGTAGTGATTTCAACAAAGGTAGTCCAATTTCCCTTTTTAGAAAAATGCCTGTTACGCCCCCTTATCTTTTTGGATTTTATCAAACGAATAAGAATAATAATCTCGGGATTGTCTTTATTTTAAAGCACAAGGATTCATTTTTTATTAGTTTATTGCTTACTATATTTATTAATCTTTCTTCCATGGATCGCGAAAATGACATGAAAGCTAAAGGTTTGGCTACGCCTTCCCACCTCCACCGATTGTGGGACCCTTTGCCGATTGTTGGTTTTGCCATGGACGATGTTCAAACAACGATTGGGCTGCACAGTCTGAGCCTTGAAGAGAGGGATGAAATTCCGAAACAGTCTAGAGAAGAATGGATTGCCGAATTTAAGACACTGATAAAATTCATTTGTGAGGACACACCAAACAGCAAACTGGATTTTATTTATGGAAATCGATACGGGTGAGAAGTCAATATGCAGTTGCTAAAAGTGGGCTTGCGATGGGCAGCTGTGCGTAATGAAATTTTCAGATGATCTTTCTAAAAGTAAGATTGATTCTGGGTTCCATTGGTTTTTTGGTTTTTGGAATTTGGTGCAACCAATGTTCTTGCATGGCTCCTTCCATCATGAGTAAACTCCCGTGATGCAGTTCTATTTTGTGCCGTTGCTCTTTTATTTTACGGTGTTTGAAATGAAAAAAGCGGGAAGCTCCAAAACTGTAGGAGGCAATCTGGGGATGCTTTCCCAATTCTTTTTCGTTATCGGCATGCCAACCATTGCTGTCGGCTCCATCGCGGTATAGATTGAGTAATACACAATTGAAATCGTGATCGCTCACCGTTTTGATCCGATCCAATAGCGCCGTCAACTCCTCGGTCATGGGGTGGGGCAGTAGGGTTAAACCAGAATAGGTATAGGTCTTTAGGCTGTTGATGTGGAGCGAGGTCAATCGGGGTTGAGCATAGACATTTCCAAAAACTTTCACATCGTCTTGTTGCCAAGGAATCTGTTCCAACAGATGATTAAAATAATGATCTGCCTCTATTTTGGGAAAAATATTTCGATAATAGCGCAAATGGGCATCGGGTAAATCGACCTGCCATTCGGGAGATATGCTTGCGTTTTTAGGCATCCTCAAAAATATAAAAATGTTTTTTAGATCGGCTTGTCTTTGAAAATGATTCACAAATGAGTCAACTAAAGGGGGAACAGAGAAGATTAATTTGGGGTTCATTTGTTTATTCAGCACCAAAAATGTCACATTTTTTTTGCGCCTCCCATAAGAGTAAAAATACCCCACTGCAACTCGAGGAGTATTTCCCTAAACCTTTCAAAATTTTTAAAAGGGAGTTTTTTTATAAAAAGTAACTGTCCCAAAAGAGGAGCACTCCTATGATTTTCATCACTTTAAAAATCACCAGATACTTGAACCACTTCTTTTTCATGTGTTTATAATTTTACAACCCACCATAAAACAGTTCTAAATTTTATAAATTACAAAAAATAACACATCCAATGGCCGAAAAATTCCGTGGAAAATACCGCATCCAATCGAATCGATATAAAAATTGGGATTATCGGAATAATGGGTATTATTTCATTACGATTTGTACCCAGAACCGCAAACATTTTTTTGGGGAAATTGTGGATGCCAAGATGGAATTAAATAAAATTGGGGAAATTGTCCATTCCCAATGGTATGCCTCCGAAAAAATACGTCAGAATATTTTTTTGGATGCATTCGTTATTATGCCAAACCATATTCATGGAATTGTCATCATTGATAATACGAATAACAACGATGGTAGAGACGTTTTGCGAAGAGACGATTTGCAAATCGTCTCTACAAACACAAATACAACCACAACCACCAACCCCAAAAATAAATTTATGGCGGAAATTTCGCCATCATCCAATTCATTGTCCATGATGATTCGTCAATTTAAATCGGCCGTAACCCGATACGCGCGCCAAATCATCCCACAATTTGGATGGCAACCGAATTATTACGACAGTATTGTCCGTAATGAAAAATCGTTAGAAAAAATTCGGGAATATATTTTTTACAACCCTGCTATGTGGCATCGTGATCGAAATAATGGTGACGGATTATTGATTTGAATATTCCCGTTATAAACGTTGGGCGTATAAACGTTTTGCAAAACGTCTCTACAAACACAAACACCATAATCCCGCCAAAAAATTAACAAAAACCCCCTTGTTTTGAGAGAAACAAGGGGGTTTTAATATAAATCATTTGAATCTATTTAATCAAATCCACAGAGCGTTTGAGGAAGGCAGTTAGGGCCTCTCCTTTCAAAAGGTTTTGGGAAAGGCGTGCCAGATCGAGGGCTTGTTGGATGAGGCGTTCCCGTTTGTTGGCCGTTTTGGTCTGTAGGATTTGTCCTACTAATTCGTGATTGGTGTTGACCAAAAGCGTGTACATCTCTGGAAAAGCACCCATCATCCCCCCGCCCGTTTGTTGCATTTCTTTCATGCGTCGCATAAACTCCGGTTGGGTGAGTACAAAAGGCAATTCGGCGCTGTCCATAGCCTCCAGTTGAACGGAGTATTTTTCGCCTGGAATCACAGCCTCAATCAAAGGTTTTAGACGCTCTTTTTCTTCATCAGATAATTTGGAAACCACAGCTTCATCTTTTTTGATGAGTTTTTCTACTGCATCTCCATCTACCCGCGCAAAAGCGATTTTATCTTTATCACCCTCTAGTTTTTGGATCAGATGAGCGATGATGGGGGAATCCAGCAAAAGCACTTTATAGCCTTTGTTTTTAGCACTTTCAATGTATTGGTGTTGATCTTCGACATTGGAAGCATAGAGGAATACAAGTTTTCCGTCCTTATCGGTTTGAGTGTTCTTGAGGGCAGTTTCCAATTCGCTGTAGGTCAGATACTCTCCTTCGGTGGTCGGGTAGAGCATGAATTGATCCACTTTTTCATAAAATTTATCTTCGGTGAGCATGCCATACTCGATCACCACTTTGATGTCGTTCCACTTTTCTTCATAGCCTTTTCGGTCTTTTTTGAATAGGGAACTCAGTTTGTCGGCTACCTTTCGGCTAATGTAATTGCTGATTTTTTTTACGGCTCCATCGGATTGAAGATAACTTCGGGATACATTAAGGGGTATATCGGGTGAATCGATTACTCCGCGGAGCATGGTCAAAAATTCAGGAACAATGCCTTCCACATTGTCCGTGACAAATACCTGATTTTGGTAGAGTTGTATTTTGTCCTTTTGTAGGTTGAGGTCGTTTTTTATTTTGGGGAAATAGAGGATCCCTGTAAGGTTGAAAGGATAATCTACATTGAGGTGGATATTGAAAAGGGGTTCTTCGAATTGCATAGGGTATAACTCTCTGTAGAAAGATTTGTAATCCTCTTCTTTGAGCTCCGAAGGAGATTTTGTCCATGCCGGATGGGTGTTGTTGATGATGTGGTCCACCGTTTGAGTTTCGGGTTTGGCATCTTCCTTCGCATCTTTGGGGAGCGGCAGGGTTTCTTCCCGGGTACCAAATTTAATAGGGAAGGGCATGAATTTGTTGTACTTGTTCAGCAATTCTCGTATCCGTGCTTCCTCCAAGAATTCGGTTGAATCATCGGCAATGTGAAGAACAATTTCGGTACCGCGTTCCTTTTTTTCGGTTTCTTCTAAGGTGAATTCGGGTGAACCATCACAAGTCCAGTGGGCAGCAGGAGCCTCTTGGTGAGATTGGGTGATGATTTCTACTTTTTTGGCTACCATAAAGGCAGAGTAAAAACCGAGACCGAAATGCCCTATGATTCCAGAGTCTTTGGCGTTGTCTTTGTACTTTTCCAAAAACTCTTCTGCACCCGAAAAAGCCAATTCGTTTATGTATTTGTTGACCTCCTCGGAAGTCATTCCTACTCCTTGATCGATGATGTGGATTTTTTTATTATCCTTATCCACCTTTACTTCGATGCCGGGATCACCTATTTCGCCTTTGACCTCGCCAATGCTACTGAGGTGTTTGAGCTTGCTGATTGCGTCCGTCGCATTGGAAATCAGCTCTCTTAGAAAAATTTCATGGTCGCTGTAGAGGAATTTTTTGATGAGTGGAAAGATGTTCTCTACTGCAACATTAATTTTACCATTTGCCATTTTTATATATTTAGTTTAGTGGATACTCTTCAAAAAAAATACCAAAGCGAAAAAAATGACAGATTGGCATATATATTGTTTAAGTTTTTCTAAAAATAAATAAACATTTTGTAAATTTGCGGCAAATATTTTGGATCATGAGTTTGGAGGAACACAAAGAAAAATTAAGAATTTTAACCGCTTTCATGCACAATACCTTGGATCAAGACCACTTCCCCAAGTCGGTGTATAAGTTTTGTAAGGACAGTGCAATAGAAGAAAAGATTTTTTATAAACATTTTGGCTCTTTGAATTCAGTTAAGACAATGATTTGGGAGTCTTTTTATGACAATGTTATGTCGCTTTTAGAAAAAGACGAAAATTTTGAAAAAGCTACTCCTAAAGATAAATTGCTTTCTTTTTACTTTACCTTTTTTGAAGTGTTGTTGTTGAATCGGAGTTACGTATTGTTTGCCCTCTCGGGTGATGAAAAAATGATGACCAAGCTGGGACAGCTGACTTCTTTAAGAAAGTCATTCAAAGGCTTTGCTACCGAATTAATTGAGCAGGGTAATGTGGACAAACCTTTTTATTTGCAAAACCCTCCAAAAATATTTTCGGAAGCAGTGTGGGTGCAATTGAGTTTTTTGGTCAAATTTTGGATGGAAGATGCTTCTGCCGATTTTGAAAAGACCGATCAAGCCATCGAAAAATCTGTTCAAACCGCCTTTGATGTTTTTGACAATACTCCCCTGTCGGCCTTGGTTGACTTTGGAAAATTTTTGTGGAAAGAAAAATTTGCCTCCCTTTGAAATCATTGGATTATATCCCAACCCACAAAATCGCTCGAGCGGGTAATTGGGTCTCTACGGGCATAAAATTGAGTGGCAATTATCTAAAATACTACGGAGAGAAGGCGTTGAAAGTGGATGGCAGTCGCGAACGACTCGATCAAGAAAACGCTAAAGACATTTACAATACATTAAAAACGTTGAAAGGCAGTGCCTTGAAAGTTGCCCAGATGCTGAGTATGGAGAAAAATCTTCTGCCAAAGGCTTATGTGGATCAATTCAGCTTGGCACAATTTTCTGTACCCCCTTTATCTTGGCCTTTGGTCAAAAAGACCATAAAAAAATATTTGGGAGCCAATCCTGAATCGATTTTTGATACGTTTGCGGTTCAATCCAATAACGCTGCCAGTATAGGCCAAGTGCATCAAGCGACTAAAGACGGGAAAAAGCTTGCGGTGAAAATTCAATATCCAGGGGTAGCAGATAGCATCCGTTCCGATTTGAGTATGGTCAAACCCATTGCTTTAAGAATGTTCAATCTCAAAGGACAAGACACTGAGAAATATTTTAAAGAGGTTGAGAATAAATTATTAGAGGAAACGGATTATCAGTTGGAGCTGCAACAAAGTCAATGGATTGCCGACCAGTGTAAGGCCATTCCACACCTCAAGTTTCCGAACTATTATCCAGAGTATTCTTCCGAAAAAATTCTGACCATGGACTGGATGGAGGGATTGCACATTTCAGAATACGTTTCGTCCGTAAAACAGGATCAAAAAAAGAACCATATTCTGGGACAAACCCTATGGGATTTTTATATGTTTCAAATACATCATTTGAAAAAAGTACATGCTGATCCGCATCCTGGAAATTTCCTAATCGATACCTCTTTTAATTTGATTGCTCTTGACTTTGGATGTGTTAAGGTGATCCCCGATGAATTTTATCATCCTTATTTTGAATTGGCGGATTTAGACATAGATAAAAACCAAGCGCATTTTCAATCCATTTTATATGATTTGGAAATTCTTAGAGTGGACGATAGTCCAGAGGAAGTGGTATATTTTACCGAATTGTTTGGTCGATTGATTAAGGTACTGACCCTCCCTTTTACTGCAAAGGAATTCGACTTTGGAGACCCTGTTTATTGGGGGGAGATCAACGCACTCAGTCAGACCCTTTCTTCGGATCGGCAGTTGCGAAAGAGTAATGGAAATAGAGGGTCCAAACATTTTATTTACATCAACCGAACTTTTTTTGGTTTGTACTCTTTGCTGAATGACCTCAATGCCAAAGTTAAAACCGAAACCTACAAGCAGTATTCTTAACAGTCGTTTGGTTGAGTGTTGAATTCGAGATTCTGCGTAGCGTCATTATTTTTTATATTTGAATCATTCCATTTACTTTATTTAAATTGCATTCATATCTAACCAATTATGTACAGTTCTAAAATTATCGGAATGGGAATGTATGTCCCAGAAAATGTAGTGACTAATGAGGATTTATCCCAGATTATGGATACTTCCAATGAGTGGATTAAGGAACGCACAGGAATAGAAGAGAGACGTCATATCCAAAAAGGAGATGGTAATACTACTGCTGTAATGGGAGTAAAGGCTTCAAAAATTGCGATCGAAAGAGCGGGTATTGACAAGAACGATGTCGACTTAATACTTTTTGCCACATTGAGCCCTGATTATTATTTTCCAGGCTCGGGAGTGATTGTGCAAAAATTAATGGACCTTCCCAATTGTCCTGCTATGGACATCCGAAATCAATGTTCAGGCTTTATCTATGCATTGTCCACAGCCGATCAATTTATCAAAACAGGGATGTATAAAAATATTTTGGTCATTGGTTCCGAAAACCATTCGGGAGGTTTGGACATGACCACCAGGGGGAGAGGGGTTTCTGTGATTTTCGGGGATGGAGCGGGAGCAGTAGTGGTCGGTAGATCGGAGGAAAAAGGGATACTTTCTACTCACCTACACTCCGATGGAACGTTTGCCGAAGAACTGGCTTTGATAGGCCCCAGTACCCAACGATGGGTCCCTGAGATTTTAAAGGCCAATGATCCCGAAGATATTTCTTATTATCCCAATATGAACGGTCAATTGGTTTTTAAAAATGCCGTGGTTCGCTTTTCAGAAGTGATCATGGAGGGTTTGCAGCAAAATCAGTTGACACCCGACCAAATTGATATGTTGATTCCTCACCAGGCGAATCTTCGAATTTCTCAGTTCATCCAGAAGAAGTTTGGTTTGTCAGACGATCAAGTGTACAACAATATCATGCGTTATGGCAATACTACTGCAGGTTCTATTCCTATAGCCTTGACAGAGGCTTGGGAAGAAGGAAAAATAAAATCGGGAGACTTGGTCGTATTAGCTGCCTTTGGTAGCGGTTTCACTTGGGGAAGTGCCTTGATCAGATGGTAGTTTTTTTTGGCGAATCAACCATAAACCCATAAAGGTTAAAAGTCCGTTTAGAGGCAGCAGTTCATAACCAATTTGATAACCACCCAGTACTTCTGGGGGAATATTTCCAACCCCCACGATCAACAACATGGATGAAATGACAACTGTCCAAACCCGACGGTCTTTGATCTGAAAAGGGGTGAATATTCCAAAAGCAAATAAGCCCAACAAAGGGCCATAGGTATAGGAGGCAACGGTCAATAGGCCATCAATTACATTGCGATCCAGCACGTATTTGAAAGCGATGACAACAAGAATGAGTACGAGACTCATTCCCATATGAGTTTGTTTGCGAATTTTTTGTTGTTGGCGTTCGGAGTATTGTTCCAATTTGAGGAAATCAATACAGAAGGAGGTGGTCAATGAGGTAAGAGCACTGTCGGCACTGCTGTAGGCAGCAGCAATGAGGCCCAATATAAAAATAACACCAACCTCTATTCCCAAGCCTCCATTGATGGCAATTTCGGGAAATAAAAGATCCGTTTTGGGACTTCCTTCCATCAGCGGGGTCATGATTTGATTTTGTGCTGCATAGAGGACAATCATAACGCCCAAGATCAAAAACAAAAGAGTGACTGCTACCAACACAAGGCTGAAAACAAGCATGTTGGTTTGGGCGGCTTTGAGGGTACGGCACGTTAGATTTTTTTGCATCATATCTTGGTCTAATCCCGTCATGCATATGGTGATGAATACCCCTCCTACAAAAGATTTCAGGAAATGATTTCTTGCAAACAAATCTTCCGTCACCCAGGTTCTTGTGTAGTCGTTGTATCGAACCTCAGAAAGAATTTCAAGGGGATTGAGATTGAGGGTATTTCCCAAATGATAGAGGGTCAAGCCCACTGCGGTCAACATCAAAAGGGTTTGAAGTGTATCGGTCCAAACAATGGTCTTGATGCCTCCTTTTTGGGTGTACACCCAGATCAAAACAATGGAAATAACCACTGTAATTTCGTACGGAATCCCCCAAGCTTCAAAAATGAATTGTTGTAGCACTATGGCAACCAAAAAAAGCCTAAAGCTGGCTCCTAAAACTCTTGAAATAAAAAAGGACAATGCGCCTACTTTGTGACTGTTGTCCCCAAAGCGATCCTTTAAATACTGATAGATTGAGGTCAGATTTTGCCGATAGTAAATGGGAAGCAGAACAAAAGCCACAATAATATAGCCTGCCCAATAGCCTAAGACGACTTGAAAATAGCTGAAGCCCGAATCTCCTACCCATCCAGGGACCGAAATAAAGGTTACTCCAGAGAGAGAGGCCCCCACCATGCCAAAAGCAACCAAGTACCATGGAGCGCTTCGGTTGGCCGTAAAAAAGGTTTGGTTGTTCGCTTTTCTACTTGTAAAATAAGCAATAGTCATCAACAAGGCAAAATAGCCTAGAATTAAAATCAATATAAAAATTGGACTCAGCATAAGATCGGTTAAATATACAAATTCAAAGCAAGGGAATTTTCTTAAATTTACAAGATGGAATTTTCCTCTAAACTTTTAGAAAATGCAGTAGCTGAAATATCACAATTACCCGGAATCGGTAAGAGAACTGCATTGCGATTGGCCCTCCATTTGCTCAAACAGCCTAAAGAAAATACTGCTGGTCTGACTCAAGCGCTTAATGATCTGCGAGAACACATCAATTTTTGTTCTTCCTGTCATAATTTATCTGACGCCCCCCTCTGTGAGATATGTTCCAATCCCGCTCGAGATGGATCTTTACTTTGTGTGGTGGAGGACATTCGGGATGTGATTGCGATTGAAAATACAGGGCAGTTCAAAGGCTACTATCATGTTTTGGGTGGGATCATTTCTCCAATTGACGGGATTGGGCCTCAAGATTTAAATATAGATTCTTTAGAGCTCAAAGTGAAAGAGGGCCAGATCAAAGAAATTATTTTTGCTCTTAGTGCCACTATGGAAGCCGATACCACCAATTTTTACATTTACAAAATTCTCGCCCCTTATGATTTGGAAACTTCGGCCATTGCAAGAGGAATACCGGTGGGTGATGAGTTGGAATACACCGATGAGGTCACTTTAGGCAGGAGTATTCTCAAAAGAGTTCCTTACGAAAACTCTATAGTAAATAAATAAGACCTTCTCTTATTCCCCCAACCAAAAACCCTGATTTCAGCCATAAATTTGGTAGTTTTGTACTTTCTAAAAAAATGGGAAAATACTTTTTGAAATTACCCAAGATGGGGGAAAGCGTTGTAGAGGCTACCTTGACCAAATGGTTGAAAGAGGTGGGTGATTCCATTGAGGTTGACGATATTATTGTGGAAATTGCCACAGACAAGGTAGATTCTGATGTTCCCAGTGAAGTCAGTGGCGTATTAATCGAAAAGAAATTTGTTGAAAATGATGTGGTGAAGGTAGGAGCGGTCATGGCTGTCATCCAAACCGATGGGGAAGAACCCAATAGCCCTATTGAGTTTGAAGTTGAGCCGGAAGAAAATAGGGAAGAACCCCCAATACCCGAAGTACCCACATTTGAATTGCCCGACCCGCTGCCCGAATTCGAAAATGTAAGTAAGGCCAAGCTGCCCGATCAAGTGTTGAGTGCTACTTTATCTTTAAGCAATAAAAATAGATTTTATTCTCCCTTGGTTAAAAGTATAGCAAAGGCAGAGGGGCTTAAAGAATCTGAATTAAAACAAATTAGCGGTTCAGGAAAAGAGAACAGAATTACCAAAAAAGACCTATTGGCTTATTTGGCTCAACGGTCTTCATCTTCCTCACCCATAGAAGAAAATGCGACTGCCGCTTCCCCTGTAATTACCGCCCCAACCGGTGATGGGGATCAAATGATTGAAATGACTCGGATGGCCAAACTGACAGCCGATCATATGATCAATAGCAAACGAACTTCGGCCCATGTTCAGTCATTTATTGAAGCAGATTTGACCCACTTATGGGATTGGCGAGAAAAGGTTAAAAATGATTTCCTAAAAAGAGAAGGAGAAAAATTGACATTTACTCCACTGCTCATAACCGCTTTAATCAAAGCTCTAAAAGATTTCCCTTTACTCAACAGTTCTGTACAAGGAGATTATATCCTGCAAAAAAAAGCCATTAATATCGGAATGGCTGCGGCCATGGCCGATGGTAATTTGATCGTTCCTGTGATTAAAAATGCCGATCATTTGAATTTGGTAGGTTTGGCCAAAGCCGTGAATGACTTGGCGCAACGTGCCCGAACTCAACAATTGAAGCCCGATGAAGTCCAAGGAGGAACCTTCACTTTTACCAATATAGGAAACTTCGGATCCCTTACAGGAACGCCCATCATCAACCAACCCCAAGTCGGCATAATAGCTGTTGGAGTGATTCGAAAGATGCCTGCAGTGATCGAGACCTCCCAAGGAGATTCGATTGCGATTCGTAAGAAAATGATCATTTCCCATAGTTATGACCACCGTATCATCAATGGGGCGATGGGAGGACAGTTCATCAAAAGAATGGCGGAATACCTCGAAAATTGGGACAAAAATTTTCAATTCTAAGCTTGACTTATGAAATTAAAACTCAAAAGACCACTTTGTTTTTTCGATTTAGAAACTACAGGCGTGAACGTAACGAATGATCGCATAGTAGAAATTGCGGTTCTAAAATTACATCCTGATGGAACAAAACAAGATAAGGTTTGGCGGGTAAATCCAGAATGTCCTATTCCTGCTCAAGCTTCTGCGGTTCATGGAATTTATGATGCCGATGTAGCCCATGAACCCAACTTCAAAGCGCTGTCAAAGACCATTTATAATTTCATCAAAGATTCCGATCTTGCTGGATACAACTCTGATCGTTTTGACATTCCCCTTTTGGCAGAGGAAATGTTGAGAGCAGAAGTGGATTTTGATATGGCCGACTTTAAAACTGTAGATGTACAAACCATTTTTCACAAGATGGAGCAACGCACCTTGACGGCAGCCCTGAAATTTTACTGTAATGAAGAATTGATTGATGCACACTCCGCCTTGGCCGATACCCAAGCGACTCACGATGTATTGATGGCTCAATTAGAGCGCTATGAGGAATTGGAGTCTGACGTAGATTCATTAAACCAATTCACTACTCGAAAAAAATCAGCCGATTTTGCGGGATTTATTGTCTTTAACAAAGAAGGAGAAGAGTGTTTTTCCTTTGGGAAACACAAAGGCAAAACGGTAGAAAGTATCTTAGAGCAAGAACCTGGATATTTCGGTTGGTTGATTAATGCAGATTTTCCCATGTACACCAAAAAAGTGCTTACGGCCATACGCCTGAGGAAACTCAATACTTAATCTCACTTTTATGAAAATCATTTGCATTGGTAGAAATTACTCCAATCATATAGACGAATTGGGTAATGAAAAACCAGAATCTCCAATTATTTTTCTAAAACCTGATACTGCAACGCTTCAAAAAAGTTTTCCTTTTCGAATACCTCCTTTTTCAAATCAAATTGAACACGAAGTGGAGGTGTTGGTCAAAATCAGTCGTATTGGAAAGTTTATCGATGAAAAATTTGCCCATAAGTATTATGAAGAAGTTGGTTTAGGGATCGATTTTACCGCTCGTGATCTACAACAATCTTTGAAAGAAAAAGGATTGCCATGGGAAAAAGCCAAAGCTTTTGATGGTTCCGCTTTGATAGGCCAGTGGTTTGACAAAAATAATTTCCCTGATCTGAATGATCTTGAATTTGAACTGGCAAAAAACGGCCTTACTGTTCAAGAGGGAAATACCTCCAAAATGATTTGGAGTATTGATGCCTTAATTGCCGAAATATCCCAGTTTTTTACTTTGAAAATTGGAGACGTAATATTCACGGGTACTCCTGCAGGAGTAGGTTTTGTTGCCGAAAATGATGTTTTGGAAGGGTATTTGGAGGGTAATAAAGCCTTCTCAGTAAATATTAAATAGAATGAAAGCGGAGCTGGTAAGTATTGGAGATGAAATTTTAATTGGACAAATTGTGAATACCAATGCTGTTTTTTTGGCCAAAGAATTGAACAGTATCGGGGTAGAGATCGCTCAAATTAGCTCCATTTCCGACCAAAAAGAACATATTATTAAAGCACTCGATCAAGCCCGGAAAAGAGCCGATATCATCATCATGACGGGTGGTTTGGGTCCTACCAAAGACGATTTAACCAAGCATACCCTCTGTGATTATTTTGACGATGATTTGGTTCTAAATGAGCTTGTTTTGGAACACATCGAAAATATTTTTAAAAATTACGTGACCACACCCATCAGCAATTTGAATAGAGATCAGGCTCAATTGCCCTCCAAGGCAACTATTCTCCCCAATCGGTACGGTACAGCTGCCGGCATGTGGTTTTTTGATCAAGGACAAGTATTTGTGTCTTTACCCGGTGTACCCTACGAGATGGAAGCTTTAATGAAAAATGAGGTATTGCCCAAAATCAAGGAACAATTTGTTCTGCCTGCTCTCTATCATAAAACCCTATTGACTTATGGCTTGGGCGAGAGTGTCATTGCAGAACGAATAGAAGAGTGGGAAAATAATCTTCCAGAGTCCATAAAATTGGCTTACCTGCCCAGTTTGGGAAGGGTGCGATTAAGACTTTCTGCCAAAGGTCCTGAATTAGAAGCCCTCGAAAAAGAGGTGAATGAGCAAATCGAAAAAGTTATTCCTTTAATCGAAGATATTTATTTTGGAGCCGAGGAAGATCAGTCTATCGAAACTTTAATTGCTGATAAGTTAAAACAATTGGGAAAAACACTTTCTTGTGCAGAGAGTTGTACAGGTGGAGTGATTGCAACCAGAATTACTTCTATAGTTGGTGCATCCCTTTTTTTCAAAGGCAGTGCCGTGACTTATGCTGCTGAATCAAAGAGCCGTATCTTAGGGGTTGACGAGAGAATCATTTCAGAACAAGGTGTGGTAAGTGCAGCGGTAGCTTCTGCGATGGCTTTGGGGGCTCAGAAAATATACAAGAGTGATTTTGCTCTTGCTACAACTGGAAATGCGGGTCCTACAAAGGGAGATGAAGGGCAAGATATAGGGACAGTTTTTATTGGATTGGCGACACCCGACGGAATAGAGAGTTTTCAATTTAATATGGGGAACAACCGTACACGAGTGATTCACAATACCGTGAATCAAGCCTTTGAAATCCTGTACAGAGCCTTGATGAAAAACGACTTTTAATTCTTCGATAATTTTTTTGAAACTACCTAAAAAAGTGTAAATTTGCATCCTGTTAAAAAACAACAAAAATCATGTCTAGAGTTTGCGAAATCACGGGAAAGAGGGTAATGTACGGAAATAACGTCTCCCACGCCATGAACAAAACGAGAAGACGTTTTGATATTAATTTGATCAAAAAACGTTTTTACATTCCCGAAGAAGACAAATGGATTACATTGAAAATCAAGGCTTCCGTGTTGAAAACCATCAACAAAAAAGGAATCAGTGCGGTAATTAAAGAAGCCAAATCTCAGGGCATTTTATAAGAATTGACATGGCAAAGAAAGGAAACAGCAGAGTACAGGTAATATTAGAATGCACAGAGCATAAAGATTCTGGAAAACCAGGAACTTCTCGATACATTACTACTAAAAATAAAAAAAATACGCCCGATAGATTGGAAATCAAAAAATTCAATCCCATCCTAAAACGTATGACCCTTCATAAAGAAATCAAGTAATTATGGCAAAGAAATCAGTAGCAACGCTTCAGACCGGATCTAAAAAATTGACCAAAGCCATTAAAATGGTGAAGAAAAAAGGTTCGGAATCGTATTCATTTGTTGAAACGATTATTGCGCCAGGCCTTGCAGAAGAGTGGTTGGGTAAAAAATAAATTACAACTACATTCCCAAATATAAGCTACTTTTATGGTAGCTTTTTTTATTGGTAGATCTATGAGTTTTTTAAAATCGATTTTCAGCCCAGAAAAAAAGGAGCGATTGGATCATGGCCTTTCGGCTTCCAAAAAATCTTTTTTTTCAAAGTTGGGGACAGCAGTAGCTGGAAAGTCAAAAATTGACGCCGATCTTCTTGACGAATTGGAGGAGGTCTTGATCAGATCTGATGTCGGTGTGGCCACAACCCTAAAAATTATTGATGCCCTTGAAGCAAGAGTAGCCAAAGACAAATATTTAGGCACCGCCGAATTGTCTCATATTTTAAGAGAAGAAATTACCATTCTTCTCAGACAGCATAATGAGGAGGAGGTAAAAGATTTTGATGCTCCTTTGACCCATCAGCCCCATGTCATTATGGTTGTAGGGGTGAATGGGGTAGGAAAAACAACCACCATAGGCAAGTTGGCCCATCATTACAAAAAAGGTGGAAAAAAGCTTGTATTGGGTGCTGCAGATACTTTTAGGGCAGGGGCCATTGATCAATTGCAAGTTTGGGCAGATCGAGCAGGAGTGGAGATTGTTAAACAACAAATGGGGAGTGACCCAGCCTCTGTAGCTTTTGATACATTGCAATCGGCTGTCGCCCAAAAAAGCGATTTGGTGATCATAGACACTGCCGGTCGACTACACAATAAGGTGAATCTAATGAATGAATTGACCAAAATCAAAAAAGTGATGGATAGAGTAGTTCCCGATGCACCTCACGAAGTGCTTTTGGTGCTGGATGGTTCTACTGGACAAAATGCTTTTGAGCAGGCGAAACAATTTACTGCTGCCACTGCCGTAACCTCATTGGCCATTACCAAACTGGACGGAACGGCTAAAGGAGGGGTCGTGATGGGTATTTCTGACCAATTTCAAATTCCTGTAAAGTTTATTGGAGTGGGAGAAGGTGTGGAGGACCTACAATTGTTTCATGCAGAAACTTTTGTAGGAAGTTTTTTCAGTTAATTCATTTTTATGAAAATTATAGAAAACACTTTTTTTGTTCTGGCGGTTATTTTTGGACTCTTTATCATCGGCCCTGAAGTAGATGCTCCTGATTTGCAAAAACCTTTACCCAAAATTCCATATGATCTCACCGAGTTGAAGGATTGGATCGATGGTAAAGAAGCAGCTTTAGATAATATCAAGCCAGACAATGCTTCAGAGTTGATCTTCTACGATTCTATCCCACAAAAAACAGCTTATAGTGTTTTGTATTTACACGGTTTTTCTGCGGGTACAGCCGAAGGTGATCCAGTTCATCGCCATATGGCCAAAGCTTTGAAGGCAAACCTCTATTTACCAAGACTGAGCGATCACGGTTTGATCGAAGAAGAACCTCTATTGCATTTTACAGGTCAAAGATATCTGGACAGTGCCCAAGAGGCCTTGGCTGTCGCCAAAAAGATTGGGGAAAAAGTTATAGTTGTCTCTAGCTCTACTGGAGGAACTCTATCTTTGATTTTGGGTCATGATCCCCAAATTGCGGCCTTACTCTTGTTTGGTCCAAACGTAGAAATTTATAACCCCGATGCCAAGTTACTGACCTTGCCTTGGGGTCTTTACATCGCCAGAGCAGTGTTGGGAAGTAAATACCACGTCATGGATAAGATCACCGAAGAAAAGGAGAAATATTGGACAACCCGTTACCGATTGGAGGCTACCATTCAATTACAAAAGTTGGTGGAGCAGGGAATGCGTCCGGAAGTTTTCCAAAGGATCAATGCTCCAGTTTTTATGGGATATTATTATAAAAATGAGCAAGAAAAAGATGAAGTAGTTTCCATTCCAGCTATGCTTAACATGTATGATCAACTGGGAACCCCTGAAGGTAAAAAACAAAAAATGAGCTTTGCAGAGGCAGGAGACCATGTAATTATTTCTCGTTTAACCACCTCAAATTTTCAAGAATCCGAACAGGCAGCTTTACTGTTCTTAGAACAAAAATTAGAGATAGATTTATAAAAAAGACCGTCCATTGAGAACCAAAAACAGAAAACAAAATAAGATCAATGTTATTACTATGGGATGTTCCAAAAACCTCTACGATTCGGAGGTGTTGATGGGACAACTCAAAGCGAATAACAAAGAGGTGGTTCACGAGGAGGAAGGCAATATTGTTGTGGTGAATACTTGTGGTTTTATCGATAACGCCAAGGAGGAATCGATTCATACAATCTTGGAGCAAATCCAAAAAAAGGAAACAGGAGCAATCGATCAGCTTTTTGTAACAGGTTGTTTGAGTGAGCGCTACAAACCCGATTTGGAAAAAGAAATGCCTCAGGTAGATGCTTATTTTGGCACTACTGATTTGCCGCAATTATTGAAAGTTCTTGGAGCAGATTATAAGCATGAATTGATTGGAGAACGGATGACTACCACTCCCAAGAATTATGCTTATTTCAAGGTTTCTGAAGGTTGTGACCGTCCCTGTTCTTTTTGTGCTATTCCTTTGATGCGAGGAAAACACCGTTCAACCCCCATCGAGGAACTGGTGGAAAGGGCAGAAAAACTGGCACAGAATGGCGTCAAGGAACTCCTTTTGATTGCGCAAGATTTGACGTATTATGGTTTGGACATTTATAACAAAAGACGATTGGCCGATTTATTGAGGGCTTTGGTTAAGGTCGAGGGCATTGAATGGATTCGAATGCATTATGCTTTTCCTACAGGTTTTCCTATGGAAGTGATTGAGGTGATGAAAATGGAATCCAAAATTTGTAATTATTTAGACATTCCCTTGCAACACATTTCCGACCCTATCCTCAAATCGATGAGGCGAGGAACAACTCAACAAAAAACTACGGATTTGATTCATAATATCCGAAAAACACTTCCCGAAATTGCTTTGAGAACGACCTTGATTGTGGGCTATCCCAATGAAACCGAGGCGGATTTTGAAACCCTTAAACAATGGGTGAAGGCCATGCGTTTCGAGCGTTTGGGTTGTTTTACCTATAGCCACGAGGAGAATACCCATGCCTTTGCATTGGAGGATAATGTCCCTGAGGAGATCAAACAAGAAAGAGCCAATGAAATCATGAGGATTCAATCGGAAATCTCTTGGGAACAAAATCAAAAAAAAGTAGGCAAAATATTCCGATGTGTAATTGACCGTAAACAGGGCGATCGGTTTGTGGGCAGAACCGAAATGGATTCTCCAGATGTGGACAATGAGGTGTTAATCGACGCAAAACAGTATTATCTAAAGTTGGGGGATTTTACTACTGTAGAAATTACTGAGGCAACCGATTTTGACTTATACGGTATTCCAGTAGATAAAACGACGCATTGATTTAAAAAACACTTCTATCTTTAACCTAAAATTGTCATGAAAGCGCATCATATTCCCTTTTTCGAAACAGGATATTTTTCGAGCTTGATTTGTGATTATCTGTCTGATAAAAAGGAATTGCAATCTTTCCATAGCGGTATTCCAAATGATGAAAATCTATACCAACAAGCGCTCACCAAAAGAAAAGCTTTTCCTGCTGAGATGAGAGCGGCCCTATGTGAATCTTTGCGCCAACAATACAGCGAATTGGAAATGGGCTCCAAGGTAGCCCAAAACATTCAATTGCTTGGAAAGCAAAACACATTGACCGTGACCACAGGACACCAATTGTGCTTGATGACAGGGCCACTGTATTTTATTTATAAAATTGTAAGTACCATAAAACTTTGTCAACAACTAAAAGAGAAACATTCAGATTTAGACTTTGTGCCCATTTATTGGATGGCAACGGAAGATCATGATTTTGATGAGATCAGCGCTTTTATTTTTCGAGGAAAAAAATTCCAATGGAATGCCGAATCGGGAGGTGCAGTAGGAAAAATTGAGATCGAGAGCTTGAAGCCCTTATTGGATTTGTTTAAACAAGAATTGGGCAGTCATCCCCATGGCTCAGTACTCAAAAATCTGATCGAAAAAAGTTATGAGACAGGGGGCGATTTGTCCCGAGCCACTCGAATTTTTGTTCATTCACTTTTCCAATCCTATGGACTTTTGATCATCGATGCCCACGAGGCTGCTTTGAAAAAACATTTTATTCCCTATCTGAAAGAAGAATTAGTCAACCAATGCTGTGAGCAAAAAGTTTTGTCCCAAATCGAAAACTTTAAAAACGAATACAGTCCTCATTATAAACCTCAGGTCAATCCTCGAAATCTCCACTTATTTTTTTTGGAAGAAGGCAAGCGACATCGATTGATAAAAAGTGGAAACGGATTTACATGGGAGGGAAGGGCACAATCTATTTCCTCAGAAGATATGATGAAGTGGGTTGAACAATTTCCCGAAAAATTTTCACCTAACGTTTTGTTACGCCCCTTGTATCAAGAGGTAATCTTACCCAATATTGCCTATATCGGTGGTGGGGGTGAACTGGCCTATTGGTTGGAGCTAAAATCATTTTTTGATGCTCAAAAAATTCCTTTTCCGCTTTTGATTTTAAGAAATGCAGCTTTGTTTATCGACGAAAAGAATGTCCGAAAAGTCAGCAAGTTGAAATTAGAACTCAAAGATCTCTTTCTCAAGAAAAATACATTGATCAATAAAAAAGTAAGGCAAATCAGTAATATTGATTTGGATTTGTCCCCCTTCAAAGAACAATTAAAAGTGCAGTTTGATCGGTTGGAGTTACTTGCAAAAGAGACAGATGCTTCTTTTGACGGAGCAGTCAAAGCCCAAAAGGCAAAGCAATTTAAGGGAATCGACCGTTTGGAGCAACGTCTTCTGAAAGCTCAAAAAACTAAATTGAAAGATCAGGTCGAGCGTTTATCGCTTTTACACGAACAGTTATTTCCAGGGGGGAAGCTACAAGAAAGGGTGGAGAATTTCAGCGATTTGTACCTCCAATACGGCGATGAATTCGTTGAATTTTTGATGGAGACATTCCAACCGCTGTCTGCCGAATTTTCCGTAGTAGAGGGCTAAGGTTTACCAACATTTTTTTTTAATAAGTTCCCTTTTTTGCCTTTTCATCTCATTTGAAATAATTGTATTTTTGAAATATGCAAGACAATGTATTGATTCTTGATTTTGGGTCGCAATACACCCAATTGATAGCCAGACGCGTTAGGGAATTGTTTATCTACTGTGAAATTCACCCCTACAATAATCCACCCAAAAATATTGAAGAATTCAGTGCTGTAGTTCTTTCTGGCTCTCCCTTTTCCGTTCGTACAGAAGACGCCCCTCATATAGATCTTTCTGCAATAAGGGGAAAAATACCATTGCTGGGAGTATGTTATGGTGCCCAGTATTTGGCTCATTTCTCAGGAGGAGAGGTAAAACCCTCCAATCTCCGAGAGTACGGCAGGGCCCACCTTTCGCATATAAAATCTGGAGAACTTTTCTTTGAGGGTATTGAGGCGGGGAGTCAGGTTTGGATGAGTCATGCTGATACCATCGACCGATTGCCTGATGGTGGATTGTTGCTCGCCAGTACGGAAGATGTTCAAAATGCAGCCTATCGAATAGAAGGGGAAAACACTTTTGGGATTCAATTTCATCCGGAAGTTTACCATACTACAGAGGGAAAAAAAATACTCCAAAACTTCTTGATTAAAATTGCTGGAATTCAGCAGGATTGGACTCCGGACTCTTTTGTAGAGATGACAGTACACGAAATTCGCGAAAAGGTCGGTTCCGAAAGAGTAATATTGGGATTGTCTGGCGGTGTCGATTCTACTGTTGCCGCTGTATTATTACACAAAGCAATAGGAGCGCAACTGCAGTGTGTTTTTGTCAATAATGGGTTGTTAAGGAAAAACGAATTTGAAAGTGTATTGAATCAATATGAAGGCATGGGACTCAATGTGAAAGGGGTTGATGCATCAGAGCAATTCATCACCGCTTTGAAAGGAGAGACCGATCCAGAGAAAAAAAGAAAAATTATTGGAAATACTTTTATCGATGTATTTGATGAGGAGTCGAAAAAAACAGAGGGGGTGACTTGGTTGGCTCAAGGCACCATCTACCCTGACGTGATCGAATCGATTTCTGTCAAAGGTCCATCGGCCACCATCAAGTCGCATCACAATGTAGGAGGATTGCCAGAATACATGAAATTAAAACTGGTTGAGCCTCTAAAAATGTTGTTCAAAGACGAGGTAAGACGGGTAGGTGCTAGTATTGGCATTGATCCTGAGTTATTGGGCCGACATCCTTTTCCAGGACCTGGACTGGGCATCAGAATTCTTGGAGATATCACGGCCGAAAAGGTCCAAATGTTACAAGAGGTAGATGCTATTTTTATCGAAGGATTGAAATCATGGGATTTATACGATCAGGTTTGGCAAGCAGGCGCAATGCTTTTACCGGTAAACAGTGTTGGTGTGATGGGAGACGAACGCACCTATGAAAAGTGTGTAGCCCTAAGAGCGGTTCAATCTACGGATGGAATGACGGCAGATTGGGTCGATTTGCCTTATGCTTTTTTACAAAAAATGTCTAATGAGATCATCAACAAAGTGAAAGGAGTCAATCGAGTAGTCTATGACATCAGCTCAAAACCACCCGCTACCATTGAATGGGAATAGTTTTGAATAATATTTTATCGTGAAAAAAAATAACATTCTTTTTGGTTTTCTTCTGGTTTTTGGTTTCTACTTTTCCATGGCCCAGGAGATTCCTGTCAAGTTTATTTTGCATAAAGTCAAGAAAAAGGAAACTGTTTTTGGAATCACCCAAACCTACAACATTAGTGAAGCTCAGTTGTACGAGTTCAACCCCCTTCTGAAAAAGGTGGGGTTGAGAAGACGAATGAAGTTGCGTATTCCTGTTTATGCCAAGGTGGTTGAAAAAGCGGTCACGCCTATCAAAGTGGATAAAACTCCTCCAAACACTCGAGTCTATACCGTAAAACCCAAAGAGACCAAATGGCGTATCGCCTATAATTTTAAAATGACCATTCCGGAATTAGAGGCATTAAATCCTCATATTAAAGAGGGGCTTCAGACCGGTCAGGAGATTAGGGTTCCTGTTCTAATCAGTCAAACCGAAAGTGAAACGATCGAAATCCCATGGGACAGCAATTACAACTATTACAAGGTGCTTCCCAAAGAAGGCTATTATCGTATTGAGAAAAAAATTGGGGTATCCAAAAAAACATTAGATTCTTTAAATCCGAATTTGCTGAAATTGGGATTGCAAGCAGGAATGGTCTTGCGGGTTCCTGGAGATGCTAAAGGAGAATTCAAAATTAAAGACGATCTCTTGGTAGAGCGCATTTCACTTCTGGACTCTATTAAGGAAGCCCATGAAATTGAATTAGCAATTTTTTTGCCTTTCAAAGCAAAAGAGATAGAATTCGATTCGATTGAGAATACAAAAAGACTGTTGCAAAGTAGAAATTTGCACACCTTGTCTGCCGATTTTTACTCTGGGGTTTTATTGGCTGCGGATACATTGAGACACTATGGTGTTGCTGTAAAACTCAATGTATTTGATACGCAAAACAGTATTGCAACCGTCAATGAAATTGTCAATTCCCAAGATTTTTCTAAAACAGATGCTATTATCGGTCCTTTAATTCCTTCCAACTTTGACTATTTATCAACCCAAGTTAAGGTAAGCGAGATACCTAAGGTAGCTCCTCTCTCGACGAATCCCATTGCTTTGAGGCAAGCTGTATTCCAATCGGTTACTTCTAAAAAAATCCTCAGAAAAAGAATGTTTGAGTATTTGGATAAAACATTGAATCGCGAGGATAATATTGTTTTGGTTGCCGATTCCTTGAATCGCTCGGTGGAAAAATCACTTTTAGAATTGTTTCCAAATGCTACCGTTTTGCGTCCCGAAAAAAACAATTATCTGCTTCCCGAATTGGTCGATTCTCTCTTGGTGGATTCGCTTCCCAACAAGGTCATACTGGAAACCCAAGATTTCTCTTTGATTTCTAGCGCCAGTTCCCAAATGAGCGCACAACAGACAGACCAAAGAGCGGTGCAATTGTTTACTACTTACCGAAGCAATGCTTACGAAAACACCAATTTATCTTTAAAGCAATTGGGGGATTTAAAATTCACGTATACCGCAGATCGTATTCCGCTTAAATTAGAAGGGTACAATTCATTTCAAAACCAGTATATCAGAACTTTTGGAAAACCGCCCAATCGATTTGCCATCCGTGGCTATGACCTAACCCTAGATTTGATTTTGAGAAAAGTCTATTTGGGAGATTTAAAATCGATTGAACAGATCGGAGAAACCGATTATCAAGAACACCGTTTTTTATATCAAAAACAAAACAAGAGTTTCCAAAACACCGGCTATTATTTGTTGCAACACAACGATTATGAAGTCGTAGAGCTCAAGAAATAAAACAAATGCCTCGAAAGTTAAGGGGGGATTTTGTAAATTTGAGCCCGGTTAGTCATTATAGAGATAAAACGGGATGCCGGATATAAAGTATATTTTTGTTACAGGAGGAGTTTCCTCTTCCCTTGGAAAAGGGATCATAGCGGCCTCTTTGGCCAAGCTACTTCAAGCGCAAGATTTTAGAGTAACTATTCAGAAATTTGACCCCTACATCAATGTTGATCCTGGTACGCTCAATCCCTACGAACATGGAGAGTGTTATGTAACCGATGATGGAGCCGAGACGGACTTGGACTTGGGGCATTATGAAAGATTTCTAAACATCAAGACCTCTCAAGCCAATAATGTAACTACTGGAAGGGTGTATCAAAGTGTGATAGAAAAAGAACGCCGAGGGGAGTTTCTCGGGAAAACCGTTCAGGTAGTACCCCATATTACCAACGAGATCAAAGAAAGAATGCAATTGCTGGGTAAAACGGGAGATTTTGATATTGTCATTACCGAGATTGGTGGAACCGTTGGAGATATTGAATCCCTACCCTATATTGAATCTGTTCGGCAATTGATCTATGAGTTGGGAGAGGAAAATGCAATCGTTATTCACCTTACACTGATTCCCTATTTATCCGCTGCAGGAGAATTGAAAACCAAGCCAACTCAGCACTCGGTTAAAACTTTGATGGAAAGTGGTATCAAAGCCGATGTGTTGGTTTGCAGAACCGAACACGAGCTGACTGAGGATTTGCGGAAAAAATTAGCTCTTTTTTGTAATGTAAAAGCAGAAGCAGTCATACAGTCCATCGATGTGGATACGATTTACGACGTTCCGATGAAGATGTTGGATGAGGGATTGGATACAGTGGTCTTGAATAAATTAAAATTAACACCAAAATCCAAGCTCAATTTGGATCACTGGAAGTCTTTTTTAAAAAAATATAAAAATCCAAAACGAAAAGTAAAAATCGGTTTGGTAGGAAAATATGTGGAGTTGCAAGATTCTTACAAATCTATTTTGGAAGCTTTGATTCATGCCGGAGCGATTAATGAAGCTGATGTTGAGGTAGTGAGTATTCATTCCGAATTTTTAAATCAGATCAACGCTGAAGAACAACTCAAAAATCTCCATGGGCTTATTGTAGCCCCAGGTTTTGGAGGTAGAGGTATCGAAGGGAAAATCGATTCTATCGCTTATGTAAGAGAGAATAAAATTCCGTTTTTTGGAATATGTTTGGGCATGCAAATGGCGGTGATCGAGTACACGAGAAATGTGCTGATGCAATCCAACGCCAATTCCACTGAGATCGATGAAAACACAGATTACCCAGTGATCGACTTGATGGAAAGTCAAAAAGATGTAGTCAATAAAGGAGGTACGATGCGTTTAGGTTCTTGGAAATGTGATCTGTCTGAGGGCAGCCGAGTTGCTCAGATTTACGGAGAAAAACAAATCACAGAACGTCACCGTCACCGGTTTGAGTTTAACAATCAGTACAAGTCTGAAGTTTTTGAAAATGGCCCTTTTAAAGTCTCCGGGATTAACCCAGAAACCGCTTTGGTTGAAATTGTTGAAAATGCGGACCATCCTTGGTTTGTTGGCGTCCAATTTCATCCTGAGTATAAGAGTACTGTTTCCAATCCACACCCTTTATTTGTCGCTTTTATAAAGGCCAGTATTGATTATCTTAGCCAACAGCAACCGAACTAAAACTCATGGAAGAAAAAAGATTTGATCCCTACCAATTCATTGGATTCGTGCTTATTGCGATGATCCTAACCTGGATGTTATATGTCAATCGTCCAGAAGAGGGAGCAAGTCCAGTTGAGCAACCCGAAAATACAGAGACCCTAAGCGAGCAAAAACCTCCGACTCCCATTCGGTTGAACGACTCTTTACAAAAAGTAAACCTCCAAAATGCTTTTGGAATTTTCAGTAATTGGATGACCGACCAAGGCGCCGCTTCTCAGACCCTTGAAAACAAAAAACTTCTGATAGAAGTAAGCCCTAAAGGGGGACAGCTCACTCTTGTTCGACTCAAAGATTATAGTGATTACTTAGATCAGCCCTTGGATTTGATCAAAGAACAAAACAATACATTCAACATACAATTTACGACCCAAGACGGGAGAAGACTCAATACCAAAGATTTTTACTTTTCCCCTCAACTGAGTTCTGAAAATGGGAAACCAAAATTATCCCTGAAAGCCACGATTGCTCCTTCTCAATATTTGGAATTTATTTATGCAATCGACACCGATAACTTCTTGGTGGATTTTAGTATTCAGTCCTCTGGCATCGCTTCTCTTTTGGATACCCGCGAAGCGGCAATAATGTCATGGCAAACCAGTGCATATCGTAACTCAAAAAGTATTGATTATGAAGGACGTTACACTGAACTCACTTATGGTTACGAAGAGGATAAAATAGATTATTTGTCTCTGAGTGGCAGTGATGAAGAATCTACAGAGGACGTTCGATGGATATCCTTCCGACAACATTTTTTCAGCGCCATTTTAATTCCTGAAAAACCGATAAATAAGTTGACCGTAACCTCAGAAAATTTAGCAGACGACGAGTCTTTAAATGAGGTCTTTACCAAGAAATTCGGAGTAGAAATCCCTCTATCCTATCAATCCGGAGAGTTCGACAGTCATTTTGAATATTATTTTGGGATTACCGATTATCAAACTCTAAAATCGTACGACAGAGATTTGGAGTCTTCCATTCCTTTAGGCTGGGGCATATTTGGTTGGTTGAACCGATTCATCTTTTTGCCCTTGTTTGGATTTTTATCTTCTTTTCTGCCCCACGGAATCGCCATTATTGTGATGACCCTCATCGTTCGTTTGGCCATGTCGCCGGTCACTTACAAGTCATATGTCTCTCAGATCAAAATGAAGGTGTTGCGACCCGAAATTGAAGAGTTGAACCAGAAATATAAAGACAATGCAGTGAAGCGTCAACAAGAAACCATGAGTCTTTATAATCGTGCAGGAGCCAATCCTATGGCAGGTTGTATCCCTGCTTTGTTGCAATTACCTGTGTTTTATGCTTTATTTACCTTTTTCCCGGTCGCTTTTGAGTTGCGCAAAAAGAGTTTTCTCTGGGCAGACGATTTGTCTTCCTATGACTCGATCTTGGAATTGGGTTTTAATATTCCTTTCTATGGCGATCATGTGAGTTTATTTCCCATATTAGCCTCTATTGCGATCTTTTTCTATACCCAAATGACGGCAGGGCAGCAAAGTATGCCCCAACAACCGGGAATGCCCAACATGAAAATCGTCATGTACCTCATGCCTTTGATGATGTTGTTCTTCTTTAATAACTATGCCAGTGGTTTAAGTTTGTACTATTTTGTTTCCAATTTATTGACCATCATTTTGATGTTGGTGATTAAGAATTACATCATTGACGATCAAAAAATTCACGCCAAGATTGAGGAAAACAAAAAGAAACCCAAAAAGGCGGGTGGCTTTTCCGCACGTTTGCAAAAAGCTATGGAAGAAGCCGAGAAGCAAAAAAATGCTCGCAGCAAAAAGTAGCCTGTTTTCCTGAGAAGGAAAATTTAATTTCTTGGTGTAACTTTGCCTCATGAAAAAGAAAAGGGTAATTGTAGGTTTGTCTGGAGGTGTGGATTCCAGCGTAGCCGCCCATTTACTGATAGAAGAGGGGTATGAAGTCATCGGATTGTTCATGAAAAATTGGCACGATGAGTCTGTAACTTTGTCCAATGAATGTCCATGGCTGGAGGACAGTAATGATGCCATGTTGGTGGCAGAGAAGTTAGGCATTCCTTTCCAAACGGTAGATTTAAGCGCGGAATACAAAGAACGTATTGTGGACTATATGTTCGATGAATACGCTGCAGGAAGAACCCCAAATCCAGACGTTCTGTGCAACAGAGAAATAAAATTCGATGTATTTTTAAAAATCGCCCTTTCTTTAGGCGCCGATTATGTGGCTACGGGGCATTATTGTCAGAAAGAAGAGGTCACGGTTGATGCTACAACTCAATATCGATTGATCAGTGGTGCAGATGGCAACAAGGATCAATCCTATTTCCTGTGTCAATTGACACAAGATCAATTGTCCAAAACTCTTTTTCCAATTGGTCATTTGCAGAAAGCAGCGGTGCGGAAAATTGCTCGGGAATTGGATCTGGTTACTGCAGAAAAAAAAGACTCACAAGGATTGTGTTTTATTGGCAAAGTGAGACTTCCTGATTTTTTACAACAGCAGTTGCAGCCCAAAACAGGAAAAATTATTGAGATTCCCGAAGATTTTTATGACCACCGACGAGAATCAAATGCTTTGACGGATCAATCTCAAAAGATCCGATATTCACCTACCGATGGTAAAATAATTGGCACCCACCAAGGGGCACATTTTTTTACGATTGGACAGAGAAAGGGTCTTGCTGTGGGAGGAACGCCAGAACCTCTTTTTGTGATTGATACAGATGTATCAGAAAATATCGTTTATGTAGGACAAGGCAAAGATCACCCCGGTTTACTCCGAAAATCTCTAAAAATTAATATCGATGATGTTCATTGGGTGAGAAATGATCTAAAGGTGTCTATCGGAGAAAGCATGTCGGTTATGGCGCGGATCAGATACCGTCAGACTTTGCAAAAAGCAACCCTTTTTCCAGAAAAAAATGCTTTTTATGTATTATTCGATCAACAGCAGTCTGCCATAACCTCAGGTCAATTCGTGGCTTGGTATAAGGACTCTGAGTTGTTGGGATCCGGTGTAATTGTTTAGGCTTTTTCGTGCATCTCCGAAAACGCCATTTCCACCTGATTGTGGAGAATGTCCTCAAAAGTTTCTCTTTTCCGAATCAAATGGGCTTTGCCCTCATGCCATAAAACTTCGGCAGGGCGGTAGCGGGAATTGTAATTACTCGCCATAGAAAAGCAATAGGCTCCACTGTTTCTAAAGACCAACAAATCCCCCTCGGTGATTTCAGGAATTTTTCGATTATTAGCAAAAGTATCGGTTTCACAGATATAGCCCACTACCGAGTAGAAACGTTCTTTTCCACTTGGGTTCGATAGGTTTTCAATCTGGTGATGTGAGCCGTAGAGCATGGGTCGAATTAAGTGATTAAAGCCACTGTCTACCTGAGCAAAAACGGTAGAGGTGGTTTGCTTGACCACATTAACTTGTGTTACAAAATGTCCGGCTTCACTGACCAAAAATTTTCCGGGCTCAAAGATCAATTGCAAGTCTTTTCCGTATTCTTTACAAAAGGCGTTAAATCTTGTAGATAACTTATCTCCAAATTCTTCGACGTTGGTTTCGATATCATTTTTTTGATAGGGCACTTTGAAGCCGCTTCCAAAGTCTAAAAACTCAAGGTTTTTAAAATGTTTTGCGGTATCGAATAAAATTTCAGCAGCATACAAAAAAACACCGATGTCCAAAATATCACTTCCTGTATGCATATGAATCCCATTGATGTTCATTTGGGTGATCTCTACAATCCGAAGCAGATGCGGGATTTGGTGAATAGAGATGCCAAACTTGGAGTCGATATGGCCTACAGAAATATTACTGTTCCCACCTGCCATCACATGGGGATTGATGCGAATACAAACTGGGGTAGTAGGGTGCCGAGCCCCAAATTGCTCTAACAGAGAAAGATTGTCAATATTGATCTGAACCCCCATTTTGGCTACTGCTTCAATTTCTTTCAGGGAAACTCCGTTGGGCGTATAAATGATGGATTGAGGTTCAAAACCAGCGGCCAAACCCAGTTGTACTTCCTGAATGGAAACCGTATCAAGTCCAGAGCCCAATTGTCGCATCAGTTTAAGAATGGAAATATTGGACAACGCTTTTGTGGCATAATTGATCCTAAGATCTTCAATACCACTAAAAGCAGAAGTCAATCTCTTGTATTGAGAGGCTATTTTTGCCGAGTCATAAACGTAAACAGGGTTGCCGTATTCGGAGGCAACATTCAATAGGTCGTTATCAGTCACTTTTTTCTATTTAATTGAAGACAAATTTAATTCCAAAAAACAAATCTTTGCTTTAAAGCGACATATATTATAAAAATTAAACATATTGTTATAAACGTAACATTATACTTTTGGTTATTGCTTCCCTTTTTTAAAGGTGATTTAGTATTTTTGGCACATAAAATTCTAAAAATGAATCTACACGAATATCAAGGAAAAGAGATACTCTCGAGTTTTGGCGTTGCTGTTCAAAATGGAATAGTAGCTCATTCAGCTGAAGAGGCGGTTAGCGCTGCGCAAAAACTTACCGATACCACTGGAACTTCCTGGCACGTGATCAAGGCTCAAATACATGCTGGAGGTCGTGGAAAAGGGGGAGGGGTTAAGTTGGCGAAAAGTTTGGACGAAGTACAATCCCTTTCCGATCAAATTATTGGTATGCAATTGATCACGCCACAAACTCCACCAGAGGGCAAGAAGGTGAATAAAGTTTTGGTGGCTGAAGATGTATATTATCCTGGAGATTCAGAACCTAAAGAATTTTATGTATCGGTTTTACTCAATCGATCTTCTGGGAAAAATATGATTATGTATTCCACTGAAGGTGGGATGGACATAGAGGCCGTTGCAGAAAATACTCCCGAATTGATTTTTACCGAAGAGATTGATCCCGCTCATGGACTTCAAGGCTTTCAAGCACGAAATGTAGCTTTTAATTTAGGATTGAGTGGTTTAGCCTTTAAAGAGATGGTCAAATTCATCACGGCATTGTACCGTGCTTATGTGGGGGCCGATGCCTCTCTGTTTGAAATCAATCCCGTTCTAAAAACGTCAGACGATAAAATCATCGCGGTAGATGCCAAAGTAACCCTGGACGAAAATGCCTTGTTTCGACACAAGGAGTATGCGGAACTCAGAGATTTATCGGAGGAAAACCCCACTGAGGTGGAGGCGCGAGAAGTAGGCTTAAACTATGTCGCTTTGGACGGAAATGTAGGTTGTATGGTCAATGGAGCCGGTTTGGCGATGGCGACTATGGATTTGATCAAACAATCTGGTGGATCTCCAGCCAATTTCTTAGACGTTGGAGGAACAGCAGATGCTGCGCGTGTGGAGACTGCTTTCAGATTGATCCTAAAAGATCCCAAAGTAGCGGCAATTTTGGTTAATATTTTTGGAGGAATTGTTCGTTGTGACCGAGTAGCGCAAGGGATAGTAGATGCTTATAGAAATATGGGAGACGCGATTAAGGTGCCCATTATCGTTCGTTTGCAAGGAACGAATGCTGACATTGCCAAAAAGCTGATCGATGATTCAGGACTCAATGTATTGTCTGCGACCGCCTTCGAAGAAGCGGCCCAAAAAGTGCAAGAAGCCTTATAAATGACATCTTGTCAGTATTTTTAAGGAATATACTGACATATTGTCAGTTAAATATCGATGGTATAGGATTTGAATTAGATGATTTGAAAATATAGTTTAATTTAAATTGTAACATTATGAATTTAATCAAAAGACAAAAGCCAGTATTTACTTCATTGATTGATGATTTATTTTTAAATCAAGATTGGAGCCATATTCACCGAGATGTTCCTGCGGTAAACATATTAGAAGTCGATGATCGCTTCACTATCGAATTGGCCGCACCGGGGAAGAAAAAAGAAGACTTTACAATTGAATTGGAAGACGGTTTGTTGACCATTTCATCGGAAGTGGAGTCAAAATCGACTGAAACAGGCACCAGTTATACTCGAAAGGAGTTTGGATTCAGTTCATTTAGAAGATCATTTAACATCCCTGATACTGTTTTGTCAGATAAAATCCACGCCCACTATAAAGACGGTATTTTGACGGTGAGTCTCCCCAAAAAAGAGGAAGCTTTGCCTCAACCTAAAAAAATGATTTCCATTAAGTAAATGAATTTATTATGATTTCAAAAAAGGCTTTGTGATCTTCTCAAAGCCTTTTTTATTGCAGTTGGTTCTGCAATGATTTGATTTCATCTCTGAGTCTTGCCGCTTCTATAAAGTCTAAATCTTTTGCGGCATTCTCCATCGCTTTTCTTGATTCTCGGATTTTCTTTTCGATTTCTGCCTTACTTAAATATCGATTTTTTGCTTCGGCTGCTTTCCGATCGATCAATTCTTGAGCATAGGTGGCCACAGAGTTTTTAGATAAAGCATTGTCTAAAGATTTGTTCAGTGCCTGAGGCTTCCTGTTGTGTTTAGAATTGTAAGCTTCTTGTTTCTCTCTTCTGTAAAGCGTTTCGTCTATGGTTTTTTGTATGCTGTTGGTGATTTTATCGGCATACATAATCGCTTTACCATTTACATTTCGAGCCGCCCTTCCGACCGTTTGGGTTAATGAACGGTGACTTCTCAAAAAACCTTCCTTATCCGCATCCAGAATAGCCACTAAGGAAACCTCTGGTAAGTCGAGCCCTTCTCTCAAAAGATTAACCCCTACCAACACGTCAAAAAGTCCTTTACGAAGGTGTTGCATGATTTCTACCCGTTCCAAAGTATCCACATCACTATGGATGTATCGACATCGGATGTTGACACGCGCAAAATATTTGGTCAATTCTTCTGCCATTCTTTTGGTCAATGTGGTGACCAGTGTTCTTTCGTCTTTTTCAACTCTGAGTTGGATTTCTTCGATCAAATCGTCGATTTGATTCAAACTGGGTCGGATTTCTATTTCGGGATCCAGCAATCCAGTTGGACGGATTATTTGTTCCACAAACACTCCTTCTGTCTGTTTGAGTTCATAGTCTGCTGGAGTAGCACTGACATACAGGACTTGATTTTGAAGCGCTTCAAATTCCTCAAACTTTAGGGGTCGGTTGTCCATAGCAGCCGGTAAACGGAAACCGTAATTGACTAAGTTTTCCTTTCTGCTTCGATCTCCCCCATACATAGCGTGAACCTGAGATATAGTAACATGGCTTTCGTCCACTACCATCAAATAGTCATCAGGAAAATAATCCAGTAAACAGAAGGGTCGTGTTCCCGGATCTCTACCATCCAAGTAGCGTGAATAATTTTCTATACCCGAACAATATCCCAGTTCCCGTATCATTTCCAAATCAAACTCTGTACGCTCATGGAGTCTTTTGGCTTCCAAAAAATTACCATTCCCATTAAAATAATCCACTTGTTTGACCAAATCATCTTGAATTTGAGTGATTGCGTTTTGTAGAATGTCTGGCGAGGTCACAAACATATTGGCGGGAAACAAAGTGATCCGATTGAATTTTTCCAAAAGCTTGTTTTCAATGGGATCAAAAGATTCTATTTCTTCAATTTCGTCTCCAAAAAAATGAATTTTAAAGGCCTCATCCGCATAACCGGGGAAAACATCAATAACATCTCCATTCACCCGAAAATTTCCACGGTTAAACTCCCCTGTAGTTCTTGAATAAAGGCTTTGAACCAATCGGTGAAGGAGTTGAGTTCTTGATAGGAACTCTCCTTTTTCGACAGCGATGACATTTTTTTGAAACTCTACAGGGTTACCGATGCCGTATAAACAAGATACAGAAGCAACAACCAAAACATCTCTTCTTCCAGAAAGCAGGGAGGAGGTGGTACTCAAACGCAGCTTTTCAATCTCCTCATTAATTGACAGATCTTTTTCGATATATAAACCGCTGGAGGGGATGTAAGCTTCAGGTTGATAATAGTCGTAGTAGGATACAAAGTACTCCACGGCATTGTGGGGAAAAAATTGTTTGAATTCAGAATACAATTGCGCGGCCAAGGTTTTATTGTGGGCTAAAACCAAGGTAGGGCGTTGCAATTCTTGAACGGCATTGGCTACTGTGAAGGTTTTACCAGAGCCTGTAACGCCTTGGAGGGTAATGTATTTCTCCTGATCCGAAAAACCCCTTACGATCTGACGAATGGCTTCCGGTTGGTCTCCCGTAGGAGCAAAGTGAGACTCGAGTTTGAATTGCATTTTGCGAAAATAAAGCTTATATGAGCCATCTACAATCTTAGTCCGATATTTTACCCTATAAAAGCGTTGTAGAAATACAATCGATAAAAAGAGGTATTTTTGTTGAAAATAGCACAGTGGAAGAAAAACTCATTTCCAAGAAAAAACCCTTTTTTCCCATATCCAATGAGTTGAAGGATTTTTTAAAAAAATACGACCGTTGGATGGAGTCATCGATTTGCTATGATGATTTGTTGCGTTTTTCCGGTTCGGTCATCGTTTACGACAAAAATGATCGGGATTCTCTCTGGGTAAGGGTTTACTATTCCGATTTTGATCGAGTAGAAATAGATTTTCACCTCAAAAAAATTTATACCCTATTGCACTCGGACGGTAATGATTCTTCTTTACCCGATCTGAACATCGATGCCATAGATTATTGCACCTTTGGGAATTCAAAACCTTTTCGAATTAAGATCCGAAATATTCTGAACGACAACTTCACTTATTTTTATGTTAAGAAAACAGATGCTTCTAGGGTTTATGGACTTGAGTTCGAACACATCCTTTCTCCTTATAACCTCAATTATATGGTCAATCATGATACCTTGATTGAGGAGCATATAGCGGGTATTCCTGGAGATGTTTTTATCAAGGAGTATTTACCGCATTGCAGTGAGGCTGAAAAAGCTCAAATTGCAAAAGAATACGTCAAGTTCAATGAACGTTGTATGGTTCGCCTGCTGGGAGATATGCGTGCTTACAATTACGTGGTCATTCCCATTCACGATTTCGATCATGTGATCTATAAAATTAGGGCCATTGATTTTGATCAGCAATGCTTCGAGGGAAAACTTTCTGTGTATAGACCTCAGTTTTTTAAAGAAAATTACCCTTTGATGATGATCGTTAAGGAAAAGCTCAACCACGAATCCATCGTACAGTATAAAATAGAGGAACGATCAATAGTTTCCCGCCGATTGATCAACTCGGGTAATCGGATCAAGTTTTTAGTAAACATCATGAAAAATGATTGTTTGTCCATTCCCGAGAATATAGATAAGCTAAAAAAGGAAATTTTTGTCTTTACCCAAGATGAGTCCTTTTCTAAAAGTAAATCCATGGGGGAAATAATGCAAGCTTCCTTTGACTACATGCGAAGAAAATATCTGAATCTAAGTTTGGGGGATTCCCTTTAATAGAATTCGTCTCCGTCAAATTCATCTTCATCCAAGTCCTCTTCATCCAAGCCTTCTTCCATTAGGTCTTCTTCAAAACCATCTTCTAAAATAAAACCTTTATCTGGAGGGGTTTCCGGAACTTCACCATGGGAAAAAATCAAGCTGGGATAACCTTTAAGGGGATCTTTCTCTGCCGTTTCCATCAATTCTACAAAAAATGTCCAGAGATTGAAAAAGTCATAAACATAAATCAGTCGGTTTTCATTTTCAGATAGAATTTTTTTCAGCGGTTTTTCATTCAGCGGCTTTTCTCCAACGCCCATATCGACCAATGGGAGTTCCTCTCCTTGAGTCCAATTTTCATCCGAGCGGTAAAAGGAAGCCATTTCGTTTCCAGCAAAACCAAAGGATTGTGAAATTGCATCATGGAGTTCCTCAAGTCTAGCACTTGCTTCAATTTCAAAATCTCGGATCACATCGGTTTCTGTATCCAGAATCGCACGCATTCTATAAATCATAGGACTTTTGGTTTGACATTAATTGTAAAATAAAAAAAGACTGAGCTCCGAACAGCAAGGCCGCCAACATTAAATGTAGGGGTTGAGAACTGAAGGGAAAATCCAAATAAAACATGACCATACCGCTAAGAATTTCCAAGCCAATCAATAGTAGTATTTGATGGAATATTTTTACGCTGTATTTTATTTTTCTCAACTTCCATAGGATGAGTAAATGCACGCCCAAAACCAATAAAGATAAACTGCGGTGGACATAAAATTTGAGGGGCGCAGGGTCAAGCCATTGTCGGGGAGGCTGATCCATTTGAACATCAACATATTGACGCACCTGAGTTCCCAGACCAATTTGGAATAATGTTAAGAGTACGGCCAACCAAGCCAAGACTTTGATGAAAATGCTTCCAGGGACAGAAAACGCTTTTCTCTTACAAGTATATAGCAAAAAAACCAATCCAAGAACAATGAGTAAGGCCATCCCCATATGCAGACTAATGCGATAGGGTGCAAGATTAGAATCGACAACAGTTTTTCCCAACCAAGCTTGAAACCCCATTCCAAGCAATATCAATACAGAGACAATTGGACGGCTGATGTTTGTTTTTCTGCTCCAGAAGGACAAAATGGTCATCACCAAAACCCCCAACCCTGCCAACGCCCCTAAGAGTCTGTTCAGGTATTCGATCCAAGTGTGGTAGGCATTGAATTGTGCATAATCGTGTTGTGAATAGATGTTCCAGTTATTGTCATTATAGTAATCTGACGATAAAAAATCTCTTTGCGCTACCCTAAGTTCCTCCTCCAAAATAATGACTTGTCCTTTGGTATATGGATGATTGGCTTTCCAATCCAGTTGTGCTCTTTCAGTGGGAGGAATCCAGTAACCAAAACACTTGGGCCAATCGGGGCAGCCCATACCGCTCCCAGTCATTCTTACAATTGATCCTGCTGCAATGACTCCATAGACCAATACTAAACTGATTATTACGGATTTTTTGAAACTATTTTTCATACACTTCCAATCCAATTTCACTTCCTTTTTTTAGCATCAATTCAAAGGCAGCATTGTATTCGTTTGGGATTTCTCCTTCTAAGATGGCTTCCTTTATAGCTTCTTTAATGAGGCCTATTTCTTTACAAGGTGATAAATTAAAGTGTTCCATGATCATTTCCCCGCTTACTGGCGGTTGGAAATTCCTGACGCGGTCTCTTTCTTCAACTTCCTCAATTTTTTGCCTTACAATTTTAAAATTATGGTGATAGCGTTTATATCGTGTAGGATTTTTGGTCGTTATATCAGCCTCGCAAAGCGTGATCAAATCTTCCAATACTTCTCCAGCATCGAAAACCAGTCTTCTCACCGCTGCATCGGTAACGATTTCTTCTGAAATTATGATGGGTCGTGAACTCATCATGACCAGTTTTTGAACGTATTTCATTTTTTCGTTAAGAGGCATTTTAAGGCGTTTGAAAAGCTTATAAACCATCTTTGATCCCACAAATTCGTGGGCGTGGAAAGTCCAACCTATTTTGGGATGGAATTTTTTAGTCGGAGCTTTACCTATGTCGTGTAACAGTGCAGCCCAGCGTAACCACAAATCGTCTGTATGTTTACAAATATTATCCACCACCTCTAAGGTGTGATAAAAATTATCTTTATGACGTTGCCCTTCTATCTCCTCGATGCCTTTAAGCTGGATGAGTTCAGGCAGAATAAGCTCTAACAAACCATTTTGTTCAAGGAGTAAAAATCCAACGGAAGGCTGGGGCGTCAACATTATTTTATGCAGTTCTTCGACGATTCGCTCTTTTGATATGATGGCAATACGATCGGCATTTTTTTGGATCGATTTTAAGGATTGTGCTTCAATTTCAAAATTCAATTGTGTGGCAAAACGAATGGCACGGAGCATTCGTAATGGGTCATCAGAAAAAGTTACTTCTGGCTCTAAGGGGGTCTTGATAATGCCTTTTTTTAGGTCATCTAATCCGTTGAAAGGATCTAAGAGCATTCCTTTGTTATGGGCATTTAAACTCACCGCAAGTGCATTGATGGTAAAGTCTCTTCGGTTTTGATCGTCCTCTAAAGTTCCTTTGCTGACCGCGGGGTTTCTACTTTCTTCAGTATAAGATTCTTTCCTCGCGCCCACAAATTCTAAAGTAAGGTCTTGCCATTTCACCATGGCAGTTCCGTATGACTTAAAAATCTGAACGTTTTGCGCGTCTGGTAATTCTTTTTGAATGGCTTTGGCCAGCTCAATACCCGATCCAATGGCGACTACATCAATGTCTTTGGCCTTCCCTCTGCCGAGTAAATGATCTCTTACAAATCCACCCACCAAATACCCCTCAATATTTAGGGCCTCAACACATCGGCTTAGGGCTTGAAAAACCTCTTTTTGAAGAACGCTATTGAAGTCTTTATTTAACATGGGATCAAGCTCTAATGAGGGTAATATCTCCTGTAGGTTCAATTTTAATGATTCGAGAGGGTTCACTATGGGTGTTGTCTTGGTCCATTTCCACAATATGATCTACACCTTTTAAAATTTCATTTGCAATATCTGAAAAATTTTTGGGGTGAGGGGTGCCACTTATATTGGCTGAAGTGGAAATCAAAGGTTTTCCAAATGCCGAGATTAATGGGGTGCAAAAATGGTGATTCACGATTCTAATGGCCACTGTTCTTTCCGGTGTAATGGCATTTTTCGCAATCCCAACCGGATTGTTATAAATGACAGTAGTAGGTCTTGGGTTGTCAATGAAGTCTGCGAGGTTGACTGGCCATTCATTGATGTGGTTTTTGAGCATATTGAAGTCAGATACCATACAAACCATGGCTTTACTATCCGGTCTTTTTTTAAGTTCATATACTTTTTTAACGGCTTCTGAATTGGTGGCATCACAAAGAATCCCCCAAATGGTATCGGTAGGAGCAAGCACTAATTGACCTGCTCTTAGCATTTTTAAGATCTTTTCCATTGGCTGTGTAAAAATAAGGCTTTATGTGTTAGTCTGAAAACATTGAAACCCATTAAGTAAAACTCTTTTTTTAAGATCCGCTGAAGTAAGTGGTTTAGTAAAGTAGAGAATGAAGAAAAAATGATTCGATAATTTATTTCATTGATTGAGAGGAATGTTAACTTCGTCTGACAGATCAATATATACGATAGAGGAAACGCTTTTTCAATAGTTCATCTTTTACTCAAGAAAAATTTAAAGGACAATTTGGAACTTCAAAATCTGATTTTTACGAATCTGTAGGCTATACGGACTATTCGTTAAAAAGATTTTTTGAATCCATAAAAAACAAACCCTGGTTTCATAATACGCTATTTGTGATTACTGCCGATCATGTCTCACATTTAGCGAAACTCCAAAATGCTAAGCCTTTGAAAAATTACCAAATCCCTATACTGTTTTATGACCCGTCCACAAAGGGTAATATAATCCACACCAAAAGAATACAGCAGATTGATATACTGCCCAGTGTCTTGAATTATCTGAATTATACAAATCCCTTCATGAGTTTCGGGAACAGCTATCAGAGTGAAGACCATTTAGTCATCAACTTAATCAACGAAAAGTATCATTGCATTGTTGACGACTACTATTTTGTTTTTGATGGTCATGCCATTATAGAACTTTACGACTTGAATAAAGATCAGGATCTTAGGCAAAATTTAGTCTCATTAGAAATAAACACACTCCATATGCTTACAAATAAAATAAAGGCCTACTTACAATCATTCCATGCTTATTTCAATCAGCACAGTACTCCATAAAACTATGGATGTGGGGTATCTAAAAAAAGGGATAGGAGGGAGAACCTTCCTGAATTGATGAAGTGCTTAAAAGTCAAAAACCACTTACACGGCTACATTAAACTCTCTGAGAGAGTCATTAAGTGACGTTTTTTTGTCGGTACTTTCTTTTCTTTCACCAATGATCAAAGCACAAGGTACCTGATAATCTCCCGCATTAAATGATTTGGTATAGCTACCAGGAATGACTACAGATCTTTCGGGTACTTCACCTCGATACTCTCTGGGCTCAGTTCCAGAAACGTCGATGACTTTAGTAGAAGCAGTGATGACAACATTGGCCCCCAATACGGCTTCTTTTCCTATTCTAGCGCCCTCTACCACGATGCATCTTGATCCTATAAAAGCATTGTCCTCTATAATTACAGGGGCCGCTTGCAAAGGTTCCAAAACTCCTCCAATTCCAACACCACCACTGAGGTGGACATTTTTTCCGATTTGGGCACAGCTTCCTACTGTAGCCCATGTATCTACCATGGTCCCAGCGTCTACATAGGCCCCGATATTCACAAAGCTGGGCATGAGAATCACACCGCTGGAAATATAAGCTCCGTGACGAGCGATGGCGTGAGGAACCACTCGTATTCCTTTTTCTTGATAGCCTCTTTTAAGGGGGATTTTATCATAGAATTCCATTGGACCGGCTTCCAAAGTTTCCATTTTTTGAATGGGGAAGTAGAGCACCACCGCTTTTTTGACCCATTCATTGACTTGCCAACCTCCATCTACAGGACTGGCGACTCTTAATTTTCCTGTATCCAATTGATTGATGACTTCTCTAATGGTTTCTTGGGTTTCACTCTTTTCAAGTAATGATCGATCTTCCCAAGCGGCTTCTATGATACTTTGCATATTATTTTTTTTCAAAAATACTGAATTCGAAAGTTTTAATCCCCATAATTGTCTTTCCAAAAAAAGTATATTTGTAAACAAAATGGGGGTATTGATCGGAATAGATTTCGGAAAAAAACGCACGGGATTGGCACATACTGATACCCAACAGATTATTGCTAGTGGTCTCACAACGGTGGATACCGACGATACAATCCATTATCTCAGTGTCTATCACCGAAAAACACCTATTGAAAAATTTGTAGTAGGACAGCCCAAACAAAGAGATGGAAGCTATTCTGATGTTGAAAAAGAGATATTGTTATTTATTACTCAATTGATAGAGGTATTTCCAAATACACCAATTGTCCGCCAAGATGAACGTTTTACTTCCAAAATGGCTTTCAATAGTTTGATTCAATCGGGAGCCAAAAAGAAGTACAGAAAAGACAAAAGTCTTGTCGATGAGATCAGTGCTACACTTATTCTACAATCCTACTTGTCTTCCCATTCAAAACCAGTTATATGATTTTACCCATTGTAGCTTACGGATCGAATATTTTAAAAGTTAAGGCCGCTGCTGTAGACACCCAAGATCCCAATTTAAAAAAACTCATTTCCGATATGTGGGAGACCATGTATAATGCCAATGGTGTGGGCTTGGCTGCCCCTCAAATTGGAGTTTCCAAACGATTGTTTGTGATTGATGCGTCTCCATTTGCACAAGATGAGGAATTGAGCCTGGAGGAAGTGGAGGTGTTAAAAGAGTTTAAAATGGTATTTATCAATCCTACCTTGATAGAAGAGCGAGGTGAGGAGTGGGATTTCACAGAGGGATGTTTGAGTATCCCCAATATAAGAGAGGATGTTTGCCGAAAGGAGGAGATCACTATACATTTTTGGGATGAGGGTTTGAATGAGCAAACCCTGATCTTAGATGGCTTAGCTGCTCGTGTGGTTCAACACGAATATGACCACATCGAGGGAATTCTTTTCACCGATAAACTCAGTTCTCTAAAAAAAAGATTGCTAAAGGGAAAACTAAATGATATCAGTAAAGGCCATATCAACCCTGAATATAAAATGCGTTTTTCGACCCATAAAACAAAGAAATGAGTAAATCAAAATTAGACAAAATACTAACCATTTCAGGGAAGCCTGGATTGTTTGAGATGATGGCTCAAACCCGAACGGGTGTCATCGCACTATCACTATCAGACGGTAAGAAAATCGTTACCAATCTGGGACAACAAATCAATTTATTATCAGAAATCAGAGTATTTGGTTTGAAAGAAGAAGTCCCCTTAGAGGATATTTTTGAATGGATGTATCGCTTAGAAAAGGGAAAAGTTGCTCGTGTTCTACCCAAAGCCTCCAAGGAGGAATTGGAATCCTATTTTTTTGAGGTATTTCAAGACTATGATGAGGATCGTGTTTACGGCAGCGATATTAAAAAAATCATACAGTGGTACAATATGCTGTTGAGCTCGGGTCATCTTAAATTTGATTTGCCCGAGGAGGGATCCTCTGTTTCAGACGAAAAGTAAATGGGATCTAGAGCATCACAAATTCAGGCTTTTGAGCGTTTACTCGACATCATGGATGAGCTCCGGGAAAAATGCCCTTGGGATCAAAAACAAACCTTTGAAACGCTCCGTCATTTGACCATTGAGGAAACCTATGAGCTGGGCGACGCCATCTTGGAGAATGATTTGGGGGAAATCAAAAAGGAACTTGGAGATTTATTACTTCATATTGTTTTTTATTCCAAAATTGGGAGTGAAAAAAAAGCTTTTGACATTGGGGATGTGGCCCATCATATTGCTGATAAATTGATCCATCGACATCCTCATATCTATGGTGAAGTAAAGGTCGAAAATGCCGATCAAGTTGCTGAAAATTGGGAAGCGATCAAGTTGAAAGAAGGAAAAAAAAGTGTGTTAGAAGGGGTCCCCAAAAGTCTCCCTGCTTTGGTTAAGGCTTATCGTATTCAAGACAAGGTATCGGGTATTGGTTTTGATTGGGAAAAGGCAGAAGCGGTATTCGATAAAGTCAAGGAAGAGCTGGATGAATTAAAGGAGGAAGTAAAGGCTAAAAATACAGACAACATAGAAGCCGAATGGGGTGATGTGATTTTTTCGTTGGTCAATTACGCTCGGTTTTTGAATATCAATCCTGAAAATGCACTGGAACGTACCAACAAAAAATTCATCAAACGATTTAACCATATCGAACGAAAAGCCGAAGAAGACGGAAAAAGGGTTAATGAATTGACTATGAATGAGATGGAAAGATATTGGCAGGAGGCCAAACTAAAAGATTAATTTAAGCCTCTTCTGTTGTACCTTTTTCTTCTGAATCATTTTCCTCTACCGTATTTTTAGCGTCCAACGCTCTTTTGAGCTTCATTAGCCCGATCAATTTTTCCTTTTGGATTTCAATTTTTTCCTTGAGTTGATTTAGTTTGGTGGTGACGTCAACAAAGAGTGGATTATTGTTGCTTGTATTCGAAAAATAATCAAGGTTGTTTTCCAATTGTCTCGCTTCTGCATTGAGCTCATCAACTCCCTTCTTGATGTTTTGAATTTCTCGTGCGAGTTCATTTTCATCCTCTTTGATGAGGGAAAAATGCAGGTGATTTTTAGCTTCGGTTTTCACCTCTTTTTTCATATCCGATCGATCGATCACGGAGGAAAAGGCACTGTTAAAAGCTGCAATACTTTTTTTATGGGTTCGACCGGTTAATTCTCTCAATGAATTGTATTGTTCCCATTGATAATTAAAAAATTCAACAAAGGGATCCCATTCAGAGGGGATCTGGAGCGTTTTAATTCTTTCAATGAACTCCTCTTTCTTGTTGTGGGCATCTTCCTCATTTTTATTGATCCTTTGATAACCGGTTTTGATGCGGTCAAAATACAGATTGCATTGAGAACGAAATTCCTCCCATAGAGCATTGGAGAGTTTGCGGGGAACAAAACCAATAGCCCTCCAATCTTTTTGAATATTTTTCATCCGATTGCTGTGATTTTTCCAATCATCGTCCTCCAAAATCTCTTTTACCTCATTGATCAAGGCTTTTTTGAGACCGATATTCGTTTTTTGTTCGGCTTTTTGAGATTTGTAGAATTGATTTTTTTCCCGATTGATTTCTCTACTTACTTCTCTAAAACGGTTCCAAGTGTTCTTGCTTTCTTTTTTGGTTACTTGCCCTATGGATTGGAATTCGTTTCTCATTTTGTTGAAACTGTCGATGGTTTTTCTCCAATCATTGTGATTTTGAGGAGGGTTGTTTTTGATTTCCTCCATCTTATCCAACAGTATATTCTTTTTGTTGAGGTTGTTTTCCAGAATCGTATCGTATTCTTTGTCAAACTCCTCTCTTTTAGCATGTATGATTTGGCTGGCCGCTTGAAAGCGTGTCCATAATTCATCTCGATGCTCCTTAGCCACAGGACCCAAATCGTTTTTCCACAATCGGTGTAAGGTGTTGAGATCCCTTGATGCCTTGAGAACGTCAGCGGTATTTGAAAGGGCCTCTGCTTGCTCTATTATTTTGATCTTCTCCTCATAATTGTGTTTGAAATCCAAGTCGCGTAACTCGCGATTCAGGTGGAGAAAATCATAAAATATTTCGGTATGGTGCTTGTAGGTTTGCCAGATATTGTTGCTTTGAGCACGAGGTACAGGCCCCGATTTATGCCAAGAGTCTTGTAGATTTTTAAACTTCTTGTAAACGGTGTTGATGTTTTCGTCAACATTGATGAGCTCCTTCAGCCTCTCGATGATTTCCAGCTTTCGATCTAGATTGAGTTTTTGGGCTTGCTCTCTTTCCAGATAATAGGCTCTTTTGTTTTTTTTGTATTCCCGAACGTTTTGGTCGAAATCACTTTTATATTTGGGTTTGAAATAAAAATCAATTTCGTTTCCGCCCTCATCTATGAATGCTTCTTTTTTTTCTTGTAATTCCGATTTGAACTTTTGGTCGAAAACATGAATGATCTCTTGAATGTTTTTACCATCCGTAAACCATTGTTGTGCATTTGTTCTTTTTTGAAGCTGATCCACCAGTTCTGTTAAACTCAGTTCTCCAAACGGATCGGCTTCCTCCTCTACATTTTCTTCCTCTTCCTGCGCAATGTCTTCTTGGGATACCTCTTCTTCAGAATGGGCATCGGCAGGCTCCTCTGTCGAGGTCTTATCATTTACGGTCGCACCTTCAGAGGAATTGATCGCCACAGACGATTCAATCTTTATTTCTTCCTGAGGATCATTGGCTTTTTTATTTGTATCGGCCATATCAAGTAATTTAAAACTAAAATTTCGTAGAATTTACAAAAAAAAAAGATGCCTACCTATTGATTCCATATCTCCCAAGACTTTTCGGCTTGGTATTCGAGCATTTTTAGTCCGTTTGAGATTTTGCATCCACGCTCTTTTCCAATTTTTAAAAATTTCGTTTCAAGAGGGTTGTATATAAGGTCAAACAAAATATGATCCTTTGTCAGCCATTGGTAAGGCAGGTCAGGCGAGTCTTCAATTTTAGGATAGGTTCCTACCGGCGATGCATTGACAATTAAGTTGTGCTGACTGAGGGTTGATTCTTCCACAGCATCGTATTGTATTCCCTTTTCAACGAGCTTTCTAGACACGTAGGAAAAATCGATATTCAATTGTTCAAACACAAATGCTATGGCAGAGGCTGCTCCTCCAGTTCCCAAGATGAGTGCCTTTTTGGGGAGTTCAGTTACGGTTTCTAAAAGTGATTTTTCGAAGCCAAAAACATCGGTATTGTGCCCGCTAAGGGTACCGTCTTTTTCAAATTTAATGGTGTTTACAGCATTCATTTTTGCGGCAGCTGGGGACAGGTGATCCAAAAAGGGAATAACTTCTCTTTTGTAGGGAATGGTGATATTAAGTCCAAAAATATTCTTTTGATTCAGTATATTTTTAAGCCCTTCAATCGTTTCTAAATCAAAATTTTCATAACTACAATGGGGCAACTTTTCGGTTTTAAACTTTTGACTAAAATACCCTCTTGAAAAAGAATATTCGATGTTTTTTCCAATCAAACCGAAGCGTTGGACATTATTTTTTTTGGACTCCATACTTTTCCAATAAGGTGACAATTAATATGCCTAAAATTATAAATAAAGTGATGAACCAGAAATCAATAGCCCATAAATCAGGTAAATAATAATCATAGGATTCAATGATGGGATTCCCCACTGCGTTGTATTGCACTTCTCCAGAAATACTTTTTTTGTGAACCTCGTTCCTCCACGGCCAAATGACGCCAAGCGATCCAGCAATAAAACCGATGATGGTTGATAGTGTCATGGGTTTGAATTTTTTCAGAACATAATTGAGTAGATTGGAGAACAGGACCAAACCTGCAACAGATCCAAGAGTAAAAACAATTGACAGTTGAAGTAATTTCATTCTGGCGGGATCATTCACAAATTCAAAATCGAGTTGTACTAAATCCAAAAGTGTGAAATAAATGGCATTGACCGCATCGACCAACAAAAGGGTGTAATTCCCCAAGAGCAGTAAAAGAAAAGAGCCTGATAAACCGGGGAGGGTCATGCCCGAAACACTTATGATACCGCAAAAGAACACGAACAGTAAATCGTCATTTTCAGTCGAAGGTTTGGACAACATTATGATCAGGCCGACCGATAGTCCTATAAAGAAAAAGACTGATTTTTTGAAATCCCATTTTTCTATCTCAAAGAATACAAAGTAGAGGGAGGCGATTATCATTCCAAAAAAGACGCCTAAAACCTGTATTTCATAATTTTTGATTAAATAATCTAAAATAAGAGAGACACTGAAGTAGCTGATTATGACTCCAGAAAAAAGCAACACCAAAAAACGTCCATTGGTGTATTGATAAAAGGAAGACCATCCTTTTCGGACTAATAGGGTTAAAGCTTTGAGATTGATTTTTTGAAGGGAATAAATTAATTCTTCATAAAATCCAGCAACAAAAGCAACGATTCCACCCGATACCCCAGGAACCTTATTGGCTGCTCCCATGGCAATCCCTTTGAGTATTAAAATTAAATCTTTATAAAACGTTCCTTTGTGTTGATTCACTTTTGTGTTATTGTGTTTTTTTACGCTCCAAAATCCACACCAAACTGAGGCCTACAAGAAAAAAAATAATCGAGAGAAAGAGTTGAGGATTTTCTGAATATGCAAAAGGAGAAATAGGCTTAGAGATGGTTTTGGTGGTTTCGCCCAACACCCATTCAAAATTTTCTTGCCAAGGCCATATTTTATGAAGGGCACCGATCATCAGTCCGATCAGGACTGCCATAGTCTTATCGTGCTCCTTGTCGAACAACCATTTTAGAATAGAAGCGAAAATTCTCAATCCCAATACAATTCCCAGCACAAATACGAGCAGTTGAGAAGCGGTAGGGATTAAAATTTCAATGTTTAGGGTGCTCAGCCCAGTAATAAAATCCTTAATCAGGCCGATCACAGTGGTGTAAGCTCCCAAGATAAGCAATATATAAGCGCCTGAAATTCCCGGGAGTATCATGGCGATAATTCCAAAAAAACCCGAGAGGAAGAGGTAGAATAAACCAATCTCCCCTTCGTTTGGAGTGATCTGAGTGATGAAAAAAGATAAGGCCGCACTGAATAACATCAACAAGGTATTGAGTCCTCCCCATTCTTTTAAGGTCTTTTTTAAGATAAAAATGCTGGCCAATAATAATCCGAGAAAAAAGGACCAGAGTGGGATGGGATGGTGGGTGATGAGCCAGTCAATTGCAAAAGAAAAAGCGAATACAGCAGTCAAAATACCTGAAAATAAAAGGCTCAGAAACGGTCCATTGATGTTATTCCAAAAGCTTTTAAAACCCTGCAGTTTGAGACTTTTAAGGTTTTTGAGGTTGATGGAGTCAATGGATTGGATGAGTTCTTTATAAACTCCGAGTATTAAGGCAATAGTGCCACCCGAAACCCCCGGCATCAAGTCGGCGGTACCCATGCCCATTCCTTTAAAAAATAAAATTAAGTTTTTGGAGAAGTGTTTTTTCAACGATCAAAATTTAACACAATATAGAGCGAAAAACCGAATTTGAGGAGGGGTAACCCTTTTGGATTACAATTTGACCAACTCAGGAAATAGGTGATCAATACCTCCTGAGATATTGATCTTATCTTTGATTTGATCGAAAATGATGTGTGCCTCACTTTTGTGACCTAATCTAATTTTGCAACCGGCTAATCGATATAAAACAGCAGGATTTTTTTGGTGAAGCTCGAGGGCTTGCTCTCCTATTTCGATTGCCTTTTGCCAATCGTTGATGAGCATCAGTGAATCCATCCATAAGGTCCAAGTGTGAAGCTCATTATCTCCCAGCTCAATGGAAGTTTTACAGCCTATTGCGGTTTCTTCGTAAAGGTTCATTTGATAGTGGATTTGGGTACTTTTCTTCCAAAGTTCAATACTGTCGGCATTAGGTTGTAAGGACTTTCTCACATAGTATTGTGCTTTCAAAAAGTCTTTGCGTTCGACTAAAAAATTGATGAGTGCTAACCAACTTTTTTCATGATTGGGCTCGAGTTTAATAGACTCTTTGAGGTATTGTACGGCCAATTTGTCATTGCCCAATTTCAGGTGACAGAGTCCTATTCTATGATTGACAAATGCATTGGGTTCATTGAAGTTGAGCGAATATTCATAATTATCAATGGCTTGATTGATACGGCCCATTTTTTCAAGAAGTTTGCCTTTTTCTATATATGCCCCTGTAAAACAATCGTCGCTAATAATTGCAAATTCAAAGGCTGAAAGCGCTTCTTCATATTTGTTGATTTTGACATAAAGTTTACCCAAATTATGCCACGCTACTTCACTGTAGGGATTAATTTCAAGCAGTTCGTTCAGTGTTTCGATGGCCTCAATATTTTCTTCTAATTGCTCGAAGCAATATAGAAGGTTGTACAGAGATTGATAGTCCAAGTCATTTTCTTTGACACACTTGAGAAAATATTGTTTTGCTTTAATGTAATCTTCCAAAAAGAGATATTCCATTCCCAAGAGATTCCAAATTTCTGAGGGTTCTTCGGTTACTTCCAAGGCTTTATGTAATAAATCAATGGCTTTGGAATGATCTTTTTTCTTGGAAAAAATATTTGACCTTTGTAAAAATATCTCTTCGTGGTCTGGAGAAAGTCTTTCCACCTCAACCAGTATTTCTTCTGCCTCTTTGAAGGAGCCATCGAAAAGGAGTATTTCACTCTTAAGTAGCATTAAATCAACGTTTTGGGGGTGTTGCTCCATTCCCATCTTAACGGCTTTCTTGGCCAGCGAGAATTGCGCAAAATCGATGTAATGGTGGATGATATTTTCAAACTCAATTGCATCAAAAAACAAGACTTGATTGGTCTTGAGCATCTGCTCAAACTTAAATAAGGAAGGGTTTGTGTCTTCCGATAAATTATCGAACATAGCGCTTTTATCTATCTTTAAAATTAGGTAAGAAATAAGGATTCATGGGTTGGGCTTGTTTATTGTTTTCAACAAAAATATTAACATCGGTTAAAGTTCGTCCAAACTTTCTTTAATGATAGTACACCCCATTACAATTTCATCTTCACTGATGTTCAATGGAGGAGAGATGCGTATGGCGTTTTTTTCCCATAATAGCCAAAACAATAAGAGCCCTTTTTCGATACAGCGCGCAACTAAAAAGTTAGGAATTTCTGGGTTTTCGAAAATGGGGGCCAACATTAATCCTTTTCCACGAATGGTTTTGATTAAATGATGTTGAAGATTTTTTCTAAAAATTTTTTCCTTATCAAGGGTTTGTTCCATCAATCTTTGGTCAATCATTTCGTTGATGGTGGTCAGTGCAGCGGTGGCGATCACTGGATTTCCTCCAAAAGTTGTGATGTGTCCGAGTTTGGGGTCGTCCTCCAATTGATTCATCAAGGCTTTGGAGGCCGAAAAAGCACCGATGGGTAATCCTCCTCCCAACGCTTTTCCCATCACTATGATATCAGGAGCAATACCGTAATGTTCAAAACCAAACATTTTGCCGGTTCGTCCAAACCCTGGCTGAATTTCATCTAATAGGAGCAATGCCCCAACCTGCTCGCATCTTTTTTTTACTTTTTTGAGGTAGTCATTTTCGGGCAAGATGAAGCCGGCTCCTCCTTGGATGGTCTCTAATAGCACTGCTGCGGTAGTCTCGTCGATTTGGTTCAAGTCTGATGCATCATTGAAGCGAATGAAACTCACCCCAGGCAGTAAAGGTCGGTATCCTTTTTTTTGTTGTTCAAACCCTAGCAGGCTCAAAGCACCATGTGTACTGCCATGATAGGAATTGTGAGCTGCAACGAGTCCCGACCTCTGAGTCGCTCTTTTGGCCAGCTTCATGGCGCCCTCTATGGCCTCTGTTCCAGAGTTGGTCAAATAAACTACTTCGTGGTTTTCGGGCAGTAATTCTACCAGTTTTTTACAAAGAGCTACTGCTGGTGCTTGTGCAAATTCTCCATACACCATTACATGCATGTATTTTTCAATTTGAGACTTTAAAGCACGGACGACTTTTGGGTGAGAATGTCCTAAAGGAAGAGCCGATACCCCAGCTACAAAATCCAGATAGGATTTGCCTTGGGTATCGAAAATGAAGCTACCGCTGGCAGAAGCGATTTCCAAGCCTAAAGGATGAGGAGTGGTTTTGGCTTGATATTTTAAAAAATCTTTTAACATTTATTGAACTTCTTTCTCCAGAAAAGCCTCGGGTATATTAATCTCTCTGATTTCGGTTGGTTGAAACTTATTGTCCTCTTCGCTGAAGAGATCCAGTATGGTTTCGGGGCGTTCCCGTTCTCTCCAAGTAAATCCTTCAAGTTTTCGCTCATTGGTGGGTAAATCTTTTTCGGGAAAAAGATCACCGTCTGGACTCACAAAGAAGGTAATGTCTTCAATCTGATTGTTGGCTGTGATCATTTTTAATCGACTACAAGTCGTCATGTCTATGCCAATTAATTCGTTTTCCTTATCCGAATACATATAATAAATGACTTCGGTGTTCTTACTCACATCGATCTCCCGAAGCTCACCCTCTTTAAAAAGTCCATCTAACAAACCACCTTTTATTTGATTGAAACCCGTATCACTGATGGAATCCTTCTCGATGATCCAACTGTTGCCCACAATCTTGAGGGAGTCCAGTTTTTGGGTTTCCAAATTGGAAGTGAGTAGAATTTTATCTCCAGACATTTGGCTTTTTCCAAACCATAAAACAGGATTCTTCGCATTTTTTTGACTGGCGGTAAGAATTTGGACATCTTTACGCGTGAGGGGTAATTTGAGTAATTTGATCAAACCCGTACTTTGATCTAAGTGCAAGGAATCCGACTTTCCTCTTAAATCCTTTTTAAAAATTCTAACGTCATAATATCCGCGGAGAATCTTCTTTTCGCTGGGTCCCGTTGCAATTAATGTATCGGCGTGGATGAAGAGGGAATCCTGATCAATAATATTGATTGCCATGGCTCTACGGGTGATGATGGCAGAGTCTTTGGCTTTAAAAATCTCACCGTAATGACCATTGATGACAGATTTGTTAAGGGTGTCAATAATGCTGATATTATTGGTCGCTGCAGCATAATTTTTTTCATTTTCAAAATACAAACTGTCTCCTCTGATCTCTTTATTATCGTAAAAAATTACAGCATTTTTTTGGAAATTTCCTTTTTGTAACTGAGTGTCATAGGCTCCTTTTTCGCAATAAATGTTGTATTCCTCGCCTACAATAGTCGTTTTTCCATAAAAGAAGGCCTTGTCACTTTCGGTGAAATAATCCAGCCGCTGTGAATTCAGTAAATATTCTGGATCGTCAATCTTAACTTTAGATACGAATCGATACTTTTTTTCATCCATAAAATAGATCCCTCTGATGCTGGTGAGTTTTCTTTTTTCATCGACGATTGTTCCAAAAGAATTGTAAAAGGCTTTGGAGTTGGCCCGATCCAAATATAAAGTATCTGTTTTGAGATTCATATCGGGTCTTTCTAAGACCACTTTTCCCCATGCTTTAGCCAGTTTTCGGGTGCCATCATATTCAATTTGATCACAGGTCATTTTCAAAGTATCTCCTTGAGTAAAGACCACATCTCCATTGGCTTTAAAAAAATTTCGTTTGGGATAGAAATAAGAAAGATTGGATTGGATGAGGGCACCTTCGTGAAAAAGATGCACTCTGACCCCTTCTTTTTTGACCAAAATATTGGCCCCGGGAAAATTGAATTGATCTTGGGTAGATCCTCCTGCCTGAATGATTTCAATAATTTTAGGCTCTTCTTGGGCCATTACATTTCCCACCAATAGTAGAAAAATGAATTGAAGGATCCCAATCTGAATGTTCTTTCTCACAGTAAGCAGTTGAAGGAGCTAAATTAGAAAAACTACCTCAAAATAGTTTGTTTTCTGTCGGGTCCAACAGATACAATTTTGATGGGTGTATTGAGTTCTCGCTCCAAGAAATCAATATAATTCGTAAAGTTTTTGGGAAGATTTTCAATCGAATTGATTTGTGTTAAATCTTCTTCCCAGCCCGGAACTTCAATATATACAGGAGTTATAGATTCATTATGAATGTCGAAAGGGAAATAATCAATCAGCCCCTCCTCTGTTCGGTATTGATTACAAACCTTGATGGAGTCCAATCCGGAGAGTACATCGCCTTTCATCATCATCAACTGAGTGACTCCATTGACACGGATGGCGTATTTGAGGGCAACAAGATCAATCCAACCGCAACGACGTGCACGTCCAGTAGTAGCGCCAAATTCATGTCCAACCTTGGCAATACGCTTTCCTACTTCGTCAAATAATTCGGTTGGAAATGGTCCACTGCCGACTCGGGTAGTGTAGGCTTTGAAGATTCCGAAAACCTCTTTGATTTTGTTTGGAGCTACGCCCAGTCCAGTACACGCTCCTGCAGCAGTGGTGGTAGAGGAGGTTACAAAAGGGTATGTCCCAAAGTCTATATCCAACAAAGAGCCTTGCGCGCCTTCTGCCAGTATTTTTTTTCCAGCATCTTGCGCATTGTGGATGTAGTTTTCACTGTCCACAATTTTGCATTTTTTCAACGTCTCAATGGATTTGAAAAATTGACTTTCCATTTCGTTCAGGTCATACTTCAATTCCACATTGTGAAAATCCAACATTTTCAAGTGCTTTTGAGTTAGTGCCTTGTATCGATCTTTCCAGTTTTTGGTTAAAATATCCCCCACGCGCATGCCGTTTCTCCCGGTTTTGTCCATATAAGTCGGACCAATGCCTTTGAGGGTTGAACCTATTTTGGCTTTTCCTTTGGAGGCTTCGGATGCCGCATCCAGCAAGCGATGAGTAGGGAGGATTAAATGTGCCTTTTTTGAAATCAATAATTTGTTTGAAAAATCAATTTGGTAAGGGGAAAGGTTTTCCAATTCTTTTTCAAATATCACAGGATCGATCACCACTCCATTCCCAATCAAATTGATTGCGCTGGGATGAAATATCCCAGAGGGAATGGTGTGTAATACGTGTTTTATGCCTTCAAATTCAAGGGTATGACCCGCATTGGGTCCCCCTTGGAAACGTGCAATTATATCATAGGATTCGGTTAAGACATCAACGATTTTGCCTTTGCCTTCATCTCCCCATTGGAGACCTAACAGTAAGTCTACGGACATATTATATTATGGATTTACTCTTTTTTTTTGTGCCGTAAAAATAAAGAGAATGGTTGTGGATATCAATATCGAATATTTCCTCTATTGTTTTTTTTATGTTTTGGATTCGGGGGTCACAAAACTCTTTGACTTCTCCTGAGTCGGTGAGAATAATATGGTCGTGTTGTCGGTCAAAATAGGACTTTTCATACTGAGCCTGGTTTTTTCCAAACTGGTGTTTTCTCACCAATCCACATTCCAACAGAAGTTCAATGGTATTGTATAGCGTCGCTCTACTGACTCTGTAATTTTTATTTTTCATGGTGATGTACAAGGATTCAATATCAAAGTGTTCATCACTGTCATAGATTTCAAATAATATGGCAAAACGCTCAGGCGTTTTTCGGTGTGCATGCTGGTTCAGGAAGTTTACGAAAACCTCTTTTACAATTTCCTGATTGGATTTAGTTTTTTCCATCCGTACAAATATATGTCTTAAATTATTCTCTCAGCACTTTATCTACACCTTTCACCTTCAAAAGGTTGTTAACCAAACGGTTGAGAATGGTATTGTTTTTTACACTCACCGCAATTAATCCATTAAAAATACCATCTTCACTGTCAAAGCTCAGCTTGATGATATTGACATTCATGTGGTTGGAAATCGATTGAGTGACCTCACTCACAATACCCATATTGTCAATCCCAGAGAGTTTAAGGATGGCCGTAAACTCATCGGAGGAAGAGTCAATCCACTTCGCTTTTATGATTCTGTAGGCAAAATTGGATTGGAGTGATAAAGCATTAGAGCAATTTTTTTTATGGACTTTTACCCCTTCGTTGACGGTGATAAAACCAAAAACAGCATCCCCGGGTATGGGACTACAACATGGGGCCAAACTGTGTTTCAAGCTTTCATTTTCCTTTCCAAAGACCAAGCTATCGAAATGCTCTGTGATTTGTTCCTTCTCGTCTTTTTTATACACGGGATTTTTTTTCCGCATACGTTTTTTAAAGAAATTGAGAAAGCTGCTGTTAAAATCAGAAGAAAAATCTTTGAGTTGCTTGTTGTTGATGGTACCCAAGCCCACACGATAAAACAAATCTAAACTATTGTTGAGATTAAAATGCCGCAACATGTGTGAGATGGTTTTATCATTGAGGGTAATCTTGAGCTGTTTTAATTTTCTTCTCAGCGTTTCTCTTCCGTCCTCAGCAATCCTTTTCTTTTCTTCATTGAGCGAGGATTTAATTTTGGATTTGGCCCTCGCAGTTTCAACAAAATCTAACCAGTTGGCGGTAGGTTTTATATTTTCTGAAGTGATGATTTCAACATTTTCTCCACTTTTAAGGGCTCTACTGAGTGGCACGAGTTTACCATTTACTCGGGCTCCTCTGGTTTTCATTCCAATTTCGGTATGGATACTGAATGCAAAATCCAGGGCAGTGGCTCCCTTGGGAAGCGATTTGATGTCACCTGTGGGAGTAAACACAAAAATCTCTTTAGCATACAGGTTGAGTTTAAAATTCTCAACAAAATCTACCGGGTTTTCGGTGTTGTTTTCAAGCGCCTCTTGAAGCTTGTCTAACCAAGAGTCCAAACCAATGTCTTTTTGGTCTCCGTGTTTGTATTTGTGATGCGCAGCATAGCCTTTTTCAGCAATTTCATTCATCCGTTCAGAACGAATTTGCACTTCTACCCATTTGTTTTCAGGCCCCATGACCGTGATGTGTAAAGCTTCGTATCCGTTTGATTTTGGGGAGGTGATCCAATCCCTGAGGCGGGTAGGGTTGGGGATAAAGTGATCTGTAATGATGGAGTATATTTTCCACGCCAAAAACTTTTCGTTCTTAAGGGTGGATTTGTAAATGATTCGGATGGCAAACTTGTCAAAAACATTTTCAAAAGGAATGTTTTGTTTCGTCATTTTGTTATTGATCGAAAAAATGGATTTGCTCCTTCCTTTGATCTGATATTCCAAACCTTCTTCTGCTAAAGCAAATTGAACAATCTCCGAAAATGATTTGATGTAATGGTCTTGTTCCTCTTTACTGTCTTCAATTTTACTTTTTATCAATTCGTAACGGGCGGATTCGGTGTATTTAAAACTCAAATCTTCCAGCTCCGTTTTGATGTTATAAAGTCCAATGCGGTGCGACAGAGGGGCGTATATGTAAAGGGTTTCTGAGGCGATCTTTACCTGCTTGTATTCAGCCATTGCATCCAAGGTTTGCATATTGTGCAATCGATCTGCAATTTTAATGATGATCACTCTGATGTCGTCATTCAGTGTGAGCAAAAGTTTTCTAAAATTTTCTGCCTGAAGAGAAGCATTGTTTTCCTTACTGAGCTTAGAAATTTTGGTCAGACCTTCAACAATTCGAGCAACATCCTTTCCAAAAAGCTTTTGTAAATCTTCTAAACTGTATTCTGTGTCTTCAACTACGTCATGAAGGAGGGCCGCCGCTATTGAGGTGGCATCAAGACCAATTTGCTGAGCAACTATTTTAGCGACACTAATGGGATGGATAACATAAGGCTCTCCCGATTTTCGCCTTTGATTGCGGTGGGCGTGAACAGCGGTGTCAAAAGCAGAGCGTATCAACTTCTTATCCTCATTCGATAAGGTTTGATAACTGATTTGAAGCAGCTCCTTGTACTGCTTGGCTATCTCTTTGTTCTCTATTTCTTCACTGACAAACATTGGTATCTTAAAGGTACTTGAAAGTTTTTATACGGCAAAATCATTGTTCTCCACAGTGATACATCAAAATTCCTGCCGAAACCGATAAATTAAGAGAGTCAATTGGAAATTTTACAGGAATTTTCACCATTTGCTGAGCTTTGTTGAACCATTTTGGATCGAGCCCTTTGTCTTCGGTTCCAAAAACCAAGGCCAACGGTCTTTCATATTTCACTCTTTTATAATGCTTTGCTTCGGGGTGAAGTGCGGCTGCAAAAATCATAATACTGTTTTTTTCCAAAAAAGAAATCACCCGGTCTGAACGGTCGGCGGCAATGGGAATGGAAAAAATTCCTCCCATACTGTTTCTGATGATTTGAGGGTGGTAAAGATCTGTTCTGGGATTGGCAATGATAACGGCGTCCCAATCTGCAGCGGCTGCGGTGCGCAATAGGGCTCCAATATTTCCTGGTTTCTCGGGGGCTTCAACCACCAGTATGCGGGATTGATTGTTGACATACAGATCTTCCAAATGATGCCTTTTGGTTTTGAGAATGGCCATGACTTCTTCCGATCCCGATCGCATACTGATACGGTCAAAAAGTTTGGAACTTAATTCGAAAACCGCTCCGGAATGGGAGACAAGGGTTTCTTCATCAAAACCCTCACGATAAAACAAACTTTCAACAGCATAGTCCATCTCAAGGGCTCTGCTCAATTCTCGATTTCCCGCTACAACAAAACATTCTTCTTTTTTACGGACTCTGGATTTACTCATCAAAAGAGTCAGTTTTTTGATCAAGGGGTTGTGCGTGCTGCTGATGTATTTCAAATCTATTTTTTTACAAAGGTATTGGGTAATTCACAGATCAACATCAAAATGGCTTTTCATTTTTATGATAATTGATGACCAATCCTACCATTTCGTTATAACTCTTAATGCCGCTTTTTTGTCCATTGGCTTTGAGATAGCCATCATAGGTTTTATCCAATAGGATTTCAAAAGGATTGTCGTATTGCTTCCAAAAGTCGTTCACCTCTCTATAGTTTTTTAAAATACCAGAGTTGAGCCGTTTCAATTTTTCCATTGCCCTATCCGGATCTAAATTGTGCAATTCGGAAAAGAAATACCGAAACGCAAAGGTATATCCGGCATATTTAATATGAGGATTATCACTGTGGATGGCGGAGAGGTAAGCGATGAAATTGGCTTCTTTTTCGGAGGCATAACCCCATTGGTGAGACATTTCGTGCAGAGATGTGGTAATCAAGCTCATTATGGGCATTTTGTCGTTTACTTGCGACTCCAAGGTGAAGGGGTTCAGATACCCTGCATATCCCATATAGGACAGGGGTAGGCTGAGTAATGAATTTTTAACCTTTGAGGTCTTCTTGATCGTTTGTTGCCCCAGGGGATGATAAAGTTCAACTTGATCCGCTACTTCGTTTTTTGTAAAAGGAAAACGAACAGCAAGGGTATCGGATAAAACGATTTTGTTGTGCCAATGATTCGATTTTTCAATGATTTGATCGATACAATTTTCGATATCTTGCTTACTATATTTAATAGATATTTTAAGCTGATCGTTCAAGGCCAACCTCTGGTAGTTGAAGCCCCAGCTGAGGTGGAAAATCCAAAGCGTAATGATGACAAAAGAGCCTAAATCGATAAGGAGATGAATGGGTTGAACTTTCCAAAAAGAGATTTTTTTTAGGAGGGTGCGCAGCAGGAGTAGTACAAGACCTATATAAAGCATATCGCCCAAAGAGAAAGGGATACGATCCATAATAGATTGGTGGAGTTGGATCACCATCGGGTAAAAAAGTCGACTGTAATAAACCTCAACGGTTTCAGGATTTTTACGCGCCAAATAAATCAACCACCACAAGGGGACAGCAGAGCACCAAACCCATGTGGTAGTTTTTTTATTCATAGATAGAACTCCTCCAAAGGAGGGGGATTGAAATTCAATTATTCAATCAAAGAAATGATTTCAACTTCAAAAATCAAATCTGAATTTGGGGGGATGACTTGATTGCCATTTTCCCCATAAGCCAATTGGTAGGGTAAAAACAGGGTTGCTTTGTCTCCTACATTCAAGAGTCTCAAACCTTCCTTAAACCCTTCAATCATGGCAGCATCAGGATTTACATCGGCTGTAATGGGCTGATAAGCATCGGCAGCTTTGCGGGAGGGATCCACTCTGTCCATAGCTTCAGCAGTTTTTAAATTACTGGTTTCCAACAGTATTCCATCGGAGAAATAAACAGCGTAGTGGGCTTCTACATTGTTGGTGGTTGATACTTTAGGCCCTTTTCCTTTTTCACTGATAAAATATTGGAGTCCAGAGGCAGTAGTGGTAGCTTCAGCTTTTTGTGCATTGAACTTTTCTTGGTTGAGCTTCATGATACCGGCTTGTTTCTCAGCCTTTTCACGGTCCACTTTTATTTTGTCTTCAAAATATTTAGAGAATACTTCAGGGGCATCAAATTTTTTGGCTTCTCCTCCTTTTCTGATGATGGATAATTTGTGAATGGTGTCGTTTTGTGCAATGAGATCCACTATATCTTGTCCATCAATCACTTTTCCAAAAACGGTGTGTTTTCCGTCGAGCCAAGGGGTTTCTTTGTGTGTAATGAAAAATTGACTCCCATTGGAACCTGGTCCTGCATTGGCCATGGAAAGTATTCCAGGACCGCTGTGGGTCAGATCTGTAATTTCATCGTCAAATTGATAGCCGGGTCCACCACTGCCTGTTGCAGATGGATCCCCCCCCTGAATCATAAAATCCTGGATCACTCTGTGAAAGATTAATCCGTCATAATATTTTTTTCCAGAATATTGAGCTGCCACCTTGGGATTATTTCCCTCTGCCAATGAGATAAAATTCGCTACGGTGATGGGCGTTTTTTCCATTTCCAATTGCAGCATGATTTCTCCCTTATTGGTTTCGATAAGGGCATATAAGCCTTTGTCTAATTCTGGATATTGTTGGTCACAACCTATCATAAGTGTTGCTAAAAGAAGTCCCAGTAAATTGATTTTTTTCATCTTTAAGTTGTTATTTTTTTTCTAGTTTTAAAAGTTCTATGGTGAACCGAAGGGGCTGGTTGATTCCAATTTTTTCACCATCCCCTTGATAGCCATAGCAAAGGTAGGAAGGAAAGAGAAATACACCAATTTCACCCGAGCGTAAATACTTTACGCCCTCCCTCAATGCGGGAATCAAATCTTCTTGATCCACAAAAAAACTCACTTCACCGAGTTCTTTTTCATCGTATAGTAAATTTCCGTTGAGGTCCTCAATTCGATATTTAAAGGTCACTTGATCTCCCTTTTCGGGAAGGGCATTGCTTTTATTCCCCTCTTTTAGTGGGGCATACCAAAAACCCTGGGGTGTGATTTTGAACGTAAGTTTTTGTTCCAACTCCATCAGCTGCTGAAATAGGGCTTGCTCGATGGCAATGATATTTTTATTTCTTTTGGCCGATTCTTTTAAAAAAACTTGGGTTTTTTTGTTGATGGGGCGACGCGGTTCGAGGTTTTGACAACTCAAAACTCCCATAATCAGTAAGGATATCCAAAAAGCTTTACCCATTAAATTGAGATTTTTCTTGATCTATAGCGTTTAAAAAGTGCTCAACGGTTTTTTCTAAGGAGGATTTAGAAACGCCCCCAGCTGCATTGATATGTCCCCCGCCACTAAAATATTTTTTAGCAAATTGGTTGACATCAATGTCTCCTTTGGATCGAAAAGATATTTTGATGATTTTTTCCGTTTCGTTTTCAATCATGATCACGGCCAATGAGACGCCCATTAGGCTTAGGCCATAATTTACAAAGCCTTCTGTGTCTCCTTTTTTGAATTTGTTCTGATGGAGTTCTTTCTGAGATAGAGTCATGTAAACTACCGGTAGTCCGTTAATTTTTTTTAGGTTGTTGAGTGCAGTTCCCAAAAGCTGAAGTCGATGGAAAGAATAGGTATCATAAATTTTTTGATGAATGAGATGGGGGGATGCGCCCTTTTCTATGAGAATGGATACAATTTGATGGGTTCTGGCGGTGGTAGAGGGGAATCTAAAAGAACCTGTATCGGTCATGATTCCCGTGTACAGACAGCTTGCAATAGATGCGTCAATTTCGTTTGGGGCGATGCCGTTGATTAATTCAAAAACCATTTCACAGGTCGATCCTTTGGTAGAATCGGAATATCGAATGGAGGCATAGTCACCCGGATTTTCATGATGGTCAATCATGATTTTTTGAGCCTCACTCGTGGCTACAATGGGTTCCAACCCCTCTATTCTGCTCAGTTGATTATAGTCCAAAGTAAAAACGAGGTCTGCCGCTTCAATCCTTGGAATTGATTCTTCAGGAGATTGAGAAAACTTGATGATTTCCTCTTGTCCAGGGAGCCAATTGAGTAATTCAGGGTATTCGTTGGGTGAAATAACTGTCGAATGGTGCCCTGTTTTTTTTAAAAAAAAATAAAGTGCAAGACTACTGCCCAATGCATCCCCATCTGGATTTTTATGAGGAATAATAATTGTTTTTTTAGGTGTTTTGAGCACTTCTTTGAATGCCTCAAGCAATTGTATATCCATGTATTCAAAGATACCAAAATTTGGCCCTTATGTTTTTACCTCTCGGTGTAAAAATTTATTTAATCGTTAACTAACGGTGACATTTTTCATAGATTTGCACCACAAAAAAAACGTTATGCCTTCTAACAGGACTTTCACCATGATCAAACCCGATGCCGTCGAAAAAGGTCATATTGGAGCCATACTTAGTAAAATCAATACTTCAGGATTCAGAATTGTTTCGATGAAAATGACCCAAATGTCTAAACGCGATGCGGAATTGTTTTATGCGGTTCACAAAGAACGTCCGTTTTTTGGAGAATTGGTGGCTTTTATGAGTAGAGGCCCTATTGTAGCTGCAATTCTTGAAAAAGAAAATGCGGTGGATGATTTTAGAACATTGATTGGTGCTACCAATCCAAAGGAAGCTGCAGAGGGGACCTTACGCAAACAGTTTGCTACCTCCGTAGGGGAAAATGCTGTTCACGGTTCTGATAGCGATGAAAATGCAGCCCTTGAAGTGGCGTTTCATTTTTCGGGTAGAGAAATTTTTTAGCGCAGTACTACTTTTTCAATGACTGTTTTGCCCAATTGTTCATTCATCATTTGGATGATTTTTTCCTTTCCATAACTCAGCTCATCCCTTAGGGCAGCATTATTTAAGGAAACAAAGAGGGTATTTCCTTTCAGAGCTATTTTTTCGGTGTAGTTGGCGATATTGGTTCCCATCAGCTCAAACCATATTTCGTTGACACGAGCATTGGTGATGCCAGTAATGAGTGCTTTCGATTGAACGATCTCTCCCAAGACTTTGCGGATGCTTTGTGGTTCAAATTTTCTTTTGGATGATTTCATGGGTCAATTTTCTTTATCAAACCTTTTGTAATGATACCTTTTTTCTTGGTGTTCCAGGACCAATTGGTTTTCATTCAGTTTCAAAATTTTTTCCTGCCATTGATCCCAGACGGTTTTAAAACTAAGGACATAGGTGTTGTTTTGTGAAATAATATCAAATATATTGATATCATCTGTGACTAAGAATTTGTTGTTCAGTTGGGGTTGTACTTTTTTTCTCACTCCAGTAGCATCCTTTATTTCGTAAAAATCCACAAGTCTTGAGGCTCCCTTTGGATCAAATGTTTCATTTTTATGGGTGATGTAGTCAATCTCCCAATATCCGTTCAGTAAAGAGAGGTCGGGAGTTGGGGTATTGTTGCACCCTATTTCTAAAAGCAGTAAGGCAATGATGAACCGTTTACGCATCCTTGCGGAGTTTAAAAATTTCATAGGCAGAGGAGCTTTTTTCTAGTGCCGCTTTGATTCTATCTTCGTGGGTATCAGAAATAAAAATTTGTCCTAAATTTTCATGGTCGAAGAGTTGAATGGTTTGGGTTACGCGGTCTTGATCCAATTTGTCAAAGATGTCATCGAGAAGTACAATAGGATTCATACCCGCTTTTTCTTTTATAAAGTCAAATTGGGCCAATTTGAGTGCAATTAAAAAAGTTTTCTGCTGCCCCTGGCTTCCAAATTTTTTGATCGGCATTCCCGAAATGAGTAAATCCAAATCATCTTTATGGATTCCTACAGTACTGTATTGAAGTATTTTATCTTTTTCTAAGTTTTGATCCAACAATTCGTTGAAGCTTTTTTCATTCAAATCGGATTCATATCGAATGTCCACTTCTTCAGCTCCGTTGCTGATGCTGGAGTATCTTTTTGAGAAAATGGGAATAAATACTTCCATAAATGCGTTTCGCTTTTCAAATATGGGTTGAGCCAATTCACTCATTTGATGATTATAAATCGCCAATGTATCTGCGTCAAAAGTTCGATTTTTAGCAAAAAACTTCAAAAGTGCATTTCTTTGGGCCAGTAATTTATTGTAGTCCGTTAGGTTTTTTAAATAAATTTTATCGGTTTGCCCGATCACGCCATCGATGAATTTTCTCCGGGTGCTACTGCCTTCTATGATCAGGTTTTGATCGGCCGGAGAGACAATGACCAATGGAATTAAACCAATATGCTCTGCAATTTTAAGATATACTTTGCCGTTTCTCTTTATGGTTTTTTTGAATCCTTTTTTAAGACTACAGTTTATTTTCTCTTCTTTTCCCTCTTTTTCAAATCTTCCTTCAATCAAAAAAAAATCTTTTCCAAATTGAATGTTTTGCACTCCAGAGGGGTTGAAATAGCTTTTGGTAAAAGCCAGATGATAAATACTGTCGAGAACATTTGATTTCCCAATTCCATTATTGCCAATAAAACAGTTTATGGGAGCCTTAAAATTAAATTGTGAGGCCTCAATATTCTTATAATGTGTTAGGGTCAATTGCTTTAGAAACATTGATACAAATATAGTTTGGTTGGGTAAGGTAAAACAAAATTTAAAAATTATTTCACCCCCCAATTTTCAATATTTGAACAGTTTTTGGTTTTGGCTTAAAAAAGGTTAATTTTGGGGTCTTAAAAACTCAGAGATGGCCACCTATAAAAAGAGAGGTTATAAAAAATCAATTTCAACAGATAGTGCTCAAAAGGCAGAAGTTGAAAGTACCACCGCGGAAGTGTTTGAAAAATTGGACACTACAGCCTCCAAGACCGAGGAGTGGATTTCGAAATATCAAAACTATATCATCACTGTGATTGGTATTGTTGCAGTATCCGTTTTATCCTACTTGGGTTATCAGAGTTATATTTTTGAGCCCAAGAAGTTAGAAGCGGTAAGTGAATTAAGTCAAGCGCAATATTATTTTGAGTTGGCTGTGAATGGGCAAGAACCAGATTCACTGTTCAGAAGAGCACTCAACGGAGGAGAGGGAAAATACGGATTTTTGGATATAATAGACAATTATTCTGGAACACCTGCCGCCAAATTGGCTACTTACAGCGCCGGAATGGCTTATCTCAATTTAGGAGATTACGTAAACGCGATCGACTACCTCGACCAATTTGATACAGACGATGTAATTTTGAAAGCCCTTGCCAAAGGTGCTATTGGCGATGCCTTTGCTGAAATTGGTCAGCCAGATGAAGCCTATGATTTTTATGTAGCTGCTGTTGAAGCCAGTGACAACAGCTTCAGTGCCCCTAAATATCTTTTCAAAGCAGGGATCTTAGGAGCCTCCTTGGGTAAAAACAGCGCCGCATTGGATTATTTTAGGAGGATTCAGTCCGAATTTCCCGATTCAGCCGAAGCCCGAAAGGTAGAGGTTCAGATAGGTCGTTTGGAAAATCTTAAATAATGGCAACTGCCGATCACAGTCTTTCCCAATACGATCGATCAAAAGTTCCAAACGGAAAAAATTTTCGTATTGCTATGGTCGTGTCCGAGTGGAATGAAGTCATTACCGAAGCCCTTTATGAGGGAGCTAAAAACACCTTATTGGATCACAATGTTGCCGAGGAAAACATCGAAAGAATCGATGTGCCAGGCAGTTTTGAGCTGATCTACGGAGCGAGTCAAGCTCAACAAAAAAACTTCGACGCCATCATTGCCATAGGATGTATTATTCAAGGAGAAACAAGACATTTTGAATTTATTTCAAATGCTGTAGCCCATGGAATTAAAGACTTAAACCTGAATCACAAAGCACCGGTTGTTTTCTGTGTTTTGACCGATGATAGCATTGAACAATCCAGATCTCGAAGTGGAGGTGAAAAAGGGAACAAGGGAGTTGAGGCAGCTGTGACGGCCTTGAGAATGATTGGCCTATAGTTTTTCCTGCTTTTAATTGCCCAAACCCAATGGGAATTTGAAACACTTTAGTTAAATTTGAGGGGTTATCGAATTGTACTTTAAACCCATTTAAGACGCATGAGGATCAGCTTTTTAAAACTCAAAAAGAATCGAAGATACAACTATACCCCGCGCTATTTTAGTGGAAAAGAGGGTGCTAACCCCTATGATTTTGACTCAAAGTTTTCCAAATATCGAGATACCTACAACCGCAATGATTTTGGCCAGCAATGGCAAGAGGCCCGATTGAGATTGAGAACTCGAAATAACCGAGCAGTTTCTCCGCGCCTGATCATCATCATTTTGATTCTGGTTTTAGCCTTTCTTTATGTAATTGATTTTGACCTATCCCTATTCAATGGCTAATGGCTGATATCATTTCGCTTTTGCCGGACCATGTGGCCAACCAAATTGCGGCAGGTGAAGTCATCCAAAGACCGGCCTCTGTAGTTAAAGAGCTTTTGGAAAACGCCATTGATGCACAGTCGACCGAAATCCAACTGTTGATTAGCGCTGCCGGTAAAACCATGATTCAGGTGATAGACAATGGTACAGGAATGTCTCCAACCGACGTGAGATTGGCCTTCGAACGGCATGCCACTTCAAAGATTAAAACTGCCGATGATTTGTTCTCAATCACCTCAAAAGGTTTTAGGGGAGAGGCATTGGCTTCAATTGCTGCCATTGCCCAAGTCGAGGTCCACACCAAAAGAGAAGAAGACGAAATGGCCAGCTGCCTCAAAATATCGGGGAGTAAAGTTGAGGATCAAGAAGTCTCTGTTGCACCTAAGGGTACTTCTATAGCAGTTAAGAATCTTTTTTTTAATGTTCCTGCTCGAAGAAATTTTCTAAAATCAGACAAAGTTGAATTGCGTCATATAATTGATGAATTTCATCGTGTGGCGCTGACCCATCCTGAAGTAAGATTTATTTTTTTGCAAAACGGTTCTGAGCTTTTTGATCTCCCAGCCGGAAATTTTAGAAAAAGAATTGCCAATATTTTTGGAAATAAAATTGAAGAAAAGTTGATTCCAGTTGAGGAAATGACCTCAGTTGCGGGTATTGAGGGCTTTATTGTAAAACCAGAATTTGCCAAAAAATCCAGAGGACAACAATTCTTTTTTGTCAACCGTCGCTTTATCAAAAGTCCCTTTCTAAACCATGCCGTAAGTTCAGCATTTGAAGGTTTAATGAGGAATCAATTTCACCCAGGTTATTTTATTTACATCCAAATAGATCCAAAAACGATTGACATCAATATTCACCCTACAAAAACAGAAATCAAATTTGAGGAGGAGCAAAATATATATGCGATTATCAAATCGATGGTCAAGCACAGTTTAGGGATGTTTCAGGCAGTGCCTGTTTTGGATTTTGATCGAGACCCCAACTTGGATATCCCCTATGAACTAAATCAAAAACCCCCGACAAATTCCCCTTCCATTGAAGTGGATTCAAGTTTTAATCCTTTCCAAAATTCAGACCAAAATTTCCCAAAATACCCAGCAACCCGTTGGGAAAGTCTGTATTCTGGATTGGAGATTCCCAATGAACCCTCTCAAGGCGTAGAGGAATTGCAACTGTCTTTTGAACAAGCCCCGAAGGTTTTTCAATTGCTTCGAAAATTTATCGTTACAACCACCCGTTCTGGCCTTTTGATCATCGACCAACAAAGAGCACACCAACGCGTGCTTTATGAGAAATTTCTTACCAGTATTACCAAAAGGAATATGTTGAGTCAGCAACTGATATTTCCCAAAGTGGTTGAGTTGTCGCATCAACAGATTGCATTGTTTGAAGAATTGGAAGGGAATTTGAATGCCATGGGCTTTGTGGTAAAGCAACAGAAGAATAAATTGCATATCACCGGTATTCCCGCAATTTGTGATGACAAACAATTGGGAAAGTTGTTTGAGGATATTTTTTCTTTACCCAACGACTCCGAGCAGGTGGAAAGTTTTAGTCAAGCGGATTATATGGCTAAAATACTCTCAAAATCACTCTCCATCAAGGCCAATGTAACTCTATCGACGGAGGAACAGCAAGGGTTAGTAGATGATTTTTTTGCCTGTAAAGACACCCTGACCTGTCCCTTTAATCGTAAGATTTTTATTACTTTAGAGAAAGATGAACTCGAAAAAAAATTGAATTAATGCGCAATGTTACTGAAACAGTAAAACACTTACTGATTATCAATGGAATTTTTTTCCTGGCCACCCTTACTCTTGGAAATCAGGTTTACGACTGGTTCGCATTGCATTACCCCGAAAATCCGAAATTTGAGATTTGGCAACCGTTAACTCATATGTTTATGCATGGCGACATCTCACATATTTTCTTTAATATGTTTGGTTTATGGATGTTTGGAACTCCTCTGGAGCAAATGTGGGGCAAAAAAAAGTTTATTTTTTTCTATCTATCCACTGGATTTGGGGCTGCCGCACTCCAACTTTTGCTGTATTATTATCAGGTAGGTCATATCAATACTTCATTGACTGAATTTGGTCTTACTCGTCTCGAAATTGATGCTTTTTATAAAACAGCTGAATTGCCTACCTCAGCCATTAATGCCATTGGAGAGGGGCAACTTTCGAGCGCATTCAATGCTTTTAGATCCGTCATGGTTGGGGCATCAGGTGCCTTATATGGTGTCTTGGTGGGTTTTGCAATGATTTTCCCTAATGCTCAACTCATGCTCTTATTTCCCCCTATTCCCGTTAAAGCTAAGTATTTGGTTCCCATTTTAATTTTTGCCGACCTCTTCTTCGGTTTCTCATCCTATTCTATTGGACCTATTGCACATTTTGCTCATGTTGGAGGGGCAATTACGGGATTGATCATGATGTGGTACTGGAAAAAAAATGAGTTCAATAACAATCGCTGGGATTTATGAATTTTACCGATAATATTAAATACCGCTTTGCTACTTTTTCCATAGCCGAAAAAATCATTTTGATCAATGCAATTTGTTTTGTTCTCCCTATGTTACTCCAAGTGATTTTCTTCCTGTTCAATATGCCGAGTACTACCTATATGAATTGGCTTCAGCTATCGCCCAATTTGGGTACTTTTATCACCCGTCCGTGGACTATAGTGACCTATGGTTTTTTTCACAATGGTTTTTTTCATTTGCTGTGGAATATGGTCCTTCTTTTTTATGCGGGCCGTTTGTTACTTAACTTGTTTCCAGATCGAATTTTCATTAATAATTACTTTTTGGGGGTCATTGCTGGGGGGATTATTTTTATGGCGAGCTATGCCCTATTTCCTGTTTTCAGGGGTACTTATCCTCCTATGATTGGAGCATCAGCAGGGGTTATGGCTGTATTTATATTCATAAGCACCTATACTCCCGATCAAGAGATACGTTTTTTCTTCATCAACTTAAAATTGAAGTATTTGGCAATGGCTTTCTTTTTTTTGGATGTCATTCAAATACCTTACGGGAATGCCGGTGGACATTTGGCCCATATCGGTGGTGCGGTTCTCGGTTTTATTTATGCTCGACAGTTGATCGCAGGGAGGGATATCGGGTCTGGATTTCAAAGCATTTGGCAAGCTGCTTTTACCCGAAAATCACTCAAAACCGTTTACAGAGCTCCTAAAAAGAAATCGTCCCTTTCAAAGAAAACGGCCGATAAGAATCATCAAAATATCATTGATGAGATATTAGATAAAATTAGTAAGTCTGGTTATGACAGTCTTTCTAATGAGGAGAAAGAATATTTATTCAGAGCTGGAAAAGAATAACGTTTAGGATTCATCCGATTAATCCATTTACAATGAAATTGAATTTTGCACTCAAAATCGTAACACTCATCAACTTTATCTCATTGACGCTTCAGCTTTTTCTCATGGGTACTTTTTGGGATTTTTATTCGTATCCTTTTCTCAATTTAATGGTTCCTGTCATTGCTTTGGTCAACCTCCTTTTTTTTATTTACTGGATTTTTAAATTCAAATGGCCTCTTTTCCTATTCATTTTTTCGATATTGATTGGTTATAAAGAGTGGGGAAAACTCTATCAGTTGCCCAACAATGCAATTCCTGTTTCTAGTGGACTTAAAGTGATGAGTTTCAATGTTAGGCTGTTCAATAGTTATCAGTGGATGGATTCTAAAGAGGTTCCTCAATCCATTGAAAATTTCATCATTAAAGAAAATCCAGATTTGGTTTGCTTACAAGAATATTCAAAAGAGTATAGTCCAAAATTTAAAAATTACCCCTACCAATATGTAGTGTCATCCCAAAAAAATGGTCAACATGGATTGTGCATTTTATCAAAATACAAGCTTTTTAACCAAAACCCCATCAGCTTTGAAAATTCAAATAATAGTGCGGTCTATGCCAATTTTTATTACAAAAAAGACACCGTCAGGATTTACAATGTACATTTAGAATCGCTCAGAATTGATCTAAAGGATACGCTTTTTACCCAACAGCACTCCCAAAAATTTTTTAAGAGAATAGGATCTGTAATCGATAAACAGGCATTACAAATCGACCAATTTGAAGCGGTTGATCTAAAGAATAATCACCCCAGTATCATTTGTACCGACTTGAACAACAATGCCTTTTCAAAATCGTACAGTCGTTTAAAAAATAATCGATTGGATGCCTTTAGCCTTTTTGGAGCGGGTTTGGGAGCTACTTATAAATTGGCTTATTTTCCCTTCCGAATCGATTTTATCTTTACCGATCAAAAGTTTAGGGTGATCCATTTTAAAACCCATGATTTAACATTATCAGACCATAAACCGATTTCTACCCTATTGGAGTGGAAATGAAATTCTTTAGGGGTTTGATTCCATGAGGTATTCCAAACTTTGAGGTCCTAAATTGAACAGTAAATCCAAAATACTCAAGTTGTTTATAAAGCCGTGTTTGGATTCAAAAACTTGAGGATAGTGAGGGCTTTCGATTATACCATGTGGTTTAGCAATGATTAGATCGGTTACTTCTTCGGTAATTTTTTGATCGTTTACCAGCTCTACTTCTGCATCGATTAGGGTAAGGATCTTTTGGATTAAAGCAATGTTGAAGTCCATCAATTGATCAAATTTCTGATGGTAGAACGGATAGAAATCATCCTCATAGAATTCAAAAAAAGGGGAGGAGCGATAGGAAGCTTCTAAGGATTTCCAATGGTCTTTTTGCCAATCCTTCCCATAGTGTATTTCAACCTCCCTATCGATTTGTCGCTGCGGTCCTTTTTTGTGGACTACGGGTATGGACAACTTCAGCTTTCCATTGGCACCGTATATTTCAGTTCGGTTGCGAAAGGTTTGTTTTTGGTAGGGGTTTCCGGTGATTAAAACAACTTTCTTTTGGGAAACTACCCAAGACATATATTTGATATTGGGAAGGTATGCAGGACAAACACCAGCCAACATTAATCTTGTTTCTTATTTTTTCTCCTACGGTAAAAAACATAGCTTTGCCAAACCGCAACCAAGCCTATGAAGTAGGGGAAGTAGGAAATTCTTTTTCCCGATCCGCCAACGGTGCTGAATACTCTGTCCCAACGAATCTTCCAATTTCGTATTCCGTCATTGATGCCCTCGATGCTGAACCAAATAAAAACAGGTTTGCCCACAATGTGATCTTCCGGTACAAAACCCCAAAACCTACTGTCTTCCGATCTGTGACGATTGTCTCCCATCATCCAATAGTAGTCTTGTTCAAAGGTGTATTGGTTGGTCTTTTTTCCGTTGATGACAAGCGTTTCTCCCTCTGTGCTAAGGCTGTTCTTTTCGTAATCAACAATAATTTTTTTGTAAAGTGGTAAATTGCCCAAATTTAAATCGACGGTTGCTCCAGCCTTTGGGATCACAATAGGGCCGAAATTATCTTGATTCCAATCGAAAGGAATTTTATTGGGGAAAAAGGTGGAATTAGGTGTTTTGTTTTTTTGATTTCGTTGAACAATACTGTCTATCCAACTTTGATTCTGGATGGTTTCAGCCTCATCAAGGGTCAGATTCAAGTCTTTGGTTTTTTCAAGAACTTCACTGGCTCTCAGACTCAAGGATCTGACCAATTCAATGGGCAATCCCTCGTGGTTTGTGATAAAAGTATTGTTTCTTCCCGTTCCTCTTATATAGGGAGCGAGTTGCGCATAAGTAGATTGAGAGATATTTTCAATGCGAAAGCTTCGGTAAAAATCTTTTATCCCAATGTCAGTGAGCTTTTTGGAGGACACTCCTTTGCTGCTGTACACTTTATAATCATACTTTACTCTCGCCCTGTCTGGTAAAATATTTTTTTCTCCATTGATGTAAACATATCCCCCGATGATTTCTAAAGTATCGCCGGCGATACCTACACATCGTTTGACGTAATTGGATTTTTTATCTAAAGGTTTTTTTACCCCCACTTCTTTAACAAAAAACTTTCTTACTGTATCGGCGGGCCAGTTGAAAACCACAATATCATTTCTTTTGATTCTTTGAAATTTAGGAAGCCTCAAATAAGGCAACTGCGGTTTGTTGAGATATGATCTTGTTTTGAGTACCGGTAGGGTATCGTGAACCATTGGAAAAGCAACGGTGGTAGAGGGAATTCTTGCTCCATAATGGAATTTACTGACAAATAAAAAGTCTCCGATTAGAAGCGATTTTTCTAAAGATCCTGTTGGAATGATGTAGGGTTGAAAAAAATAATTGTGGACAAAAGTAGCTGCAATCACTGCAAAAACAATGGATCCGATCCACTCACTAAAAGCAGATCTTTTAATCTGACTTTTGTCATCGATGTACTTTGGAGATTTTTGATAATTGAGGATGAAAAGGTAGAAACCTAAACTTGCTACCGCCAAAACTCCATCAGAAGGTTTGTTTTTGCCAAAATGTTTTACTGCATCAATCCACAATACCATGATGATCATGAGATTGATAACGGGTAAAAACATTAAAACGACCCACCATTTGGGTCGGTGAATCATTTTGAGAAAAACCATCGCACTGTAGAGGGGAACGATGGCTTTCCAGGGTTTCTCACCTGCAGCTTTATATAATTTCCAAGTACCCGTGAAGTGTATGATTTGAATCACTAGGGCAAACATAATCCATTGAATTCCACTCATTTTGTTATAGATTTAGGACGTCTTCCATTTTAAAAATTCCTTTTTTGTTGGCAATCCATTCTGCAGCAATTACAGCACCCAAAGCAAAGCCTTTTCGGTTGTGGGCCTTGTGTTCGATATTGATTTCATCAATATTGGATTGATACTTTATGCTGTGGGTTCCTGGAACTTCCCCCTCTCGAAAAGATTCAATAAATACAGTTTCTGGACCTTCTTCGGCCATTTTCCATTGGGTCAAATCACTGTGGTCAATGATCCCCTCTGCAAGGGTTATGGCTGTTCCACTGGGTGCATCGAGTTTGTGAATGTGATGTGTTTCTTGAATGGAAACTTTATAGTCCTTATGAGGACCCATCATTTTTGCCAAAATCTTGTTCAGCTTGAAAAAAAGATTCACCCCTACGCTAAAATTGGAGGCATAGAGAAATGCAGTATTATTCTTTCGAGCTGTTTGTGTCACTTCGTCATAGGCATCTAACCATCCAGTTGTGCCACAAACCACCGGTATCGAAAGGTTGAGGGCTTTATTGATGTTTTCAACGGCAGCATCAGGGACACTGAAATTTATAGCCGTATCCGCCTCTTCTAAGCTTCCTTCGCTTTCTTCTTTGTCTAGTTTACAAACAATTTGATGTCCTCTTTCCAATGCGATTTCTTCAATCGCCTTTCCCATTCTTCCGTATCCTAATAAAGCAAGCTTCATATTTTTTTTTTAAAGTTTGACCAAAACTTTTAAACCGACATGGGTATCTGGTCCGAACAAGTCGGGTTCGAATTTAGGCCTTACACTTAAATTGTCTTTAATGTTAAATTGCATCAGGTGAGCACTTACGTTGGCATCTAAAATGTTTAACATATAAGTTCCCAATATAAAGAGAAATGACATATCTCTATAGTTTTTATGAAAATTCATTCCTTCAATCAACTTTTCTTTATTGGGTATGAGTTCAATAAATTCGTCGTCCAAATACCCGCTGTTCCTTCTTTTGTATGCCGATCGGTATCGGTTTAACTCTTTTTGGTTGTGAACATATCCATACACAGAAGCACCAATGGCAGCATAGACAAAAGGCACTTTCCATGTTTTTCCAATATAAATTTGTCCAAGTCCAGGAAGAATAGCAGAATAAAATGCTGCTTTAGAAGGGGTCAAAGGACTGTCAATCAAACGTTGTTTTCGGCTATTTTCGATCTCTTCGGGGAGTTCTTGAGCAAAAATTTGCAGATTAAGAAGCAGAAGTATGGGGAGAAAGACTTTAGTCTTCACGCTTGATTTTTTTGATAATCTCTTCGAGGTCTTTTTGGGACTTAAACGGTATTTGAATGTTCCCCTTTCCGTTGTTATTTCCTTTTATGGTCACAGAGGAGTTGAAATAACTTTTGAGCTCATTGCTAGCCTTATTATAAAACTCAGGCTGGGAGTTTATCGGTTTAGTAGGGGGGACTCTTTTTTTTGTTTTTTGAACCAGCAATTCGGTCTCTCTTACAGAAAGGGATTTCGCGACGATTTTTTCGTAAATCGCCAATTGTTCATCGCTTTCTTCAATGTTGATTAAGGCCCTGCCGTGACCCATAGATAAAAATCCATCCCTCATTCCCGTTTGTATGATCGGGTCCAGCTTTAGCAAGCGCATATAGTTGGCTACAGTAGATCGTTTTTTTCCCACCCTCTGGCTCAACTGGTTTTGGGTGAGCTGGATTTCATCAATCAACCTTTGATAAGAAAGAGCAATTTCGATGGGATCTAAATCCCTTCTTTGTATGTTTTCGACCAAAGCCATTTCAAGCGTTTCTTGATCATTGGCGATTCTTACAAAAGCAGGGACGGTGTCAAAATTTAAGGATTTAGCAGCCCTGAATCGGCGTTCTCCAGAAACCAACTGATATTGATTTCGATCCAACTTTCTGACGGTTATGGGTTGAATAATACCCAAAGTTTTGATGGACTCTGCCAATTCCTGAATCGACTCCTCGTTGAAGTGTGTTCTTGGCTGATAGGGATTGACTTCTATTTTTTCTATTTCCAAATCGATGATATTTCCCACCACTTTATCGGCATTCATATCATTGGCGGATTCGATCCCCCTGTCCGGATCGTCTAAGAGTGCAGATAGGCCTCTCCCCAAAACCTGTTTTTTATTTTTCTTAGCCATCAATTACTTTTTTCGTCTTCTTTTTGATGATTTCATTCGCCAGCGAAAGGTAATTTTTGGCTCCTTTGCTGGTAGCATCGTAATCTAAAATACTTTCTCCGAAACTTGGAGCCTCACTCAATCGTATATTTCTTTGTATGATGGTTTTAAAAACCATTTTTCCAAAATGTTTTTGGACTTCTTCCACCACCTGATTGGAGAGTCTCAACCGAGAGTCGAACATAGTAAGAAGTAAGCCTTCGATGTCTAAACTTTGGTTGTGTATTTTTTGTACACTTTTGATGGTATTCAAAAGTTTGCCCAATCCTTCCAACGCAAAATATTCACATTGAATTGGAATGATCAATGAGTCTGCAGCTACCAATGCATTTAAGGTGATCAATCCCAGTGAGGGAGCACAATCTATAATTATGTATTCGTATTTTCCGTTCAGGGGACTTAATGCTTTTTTAAGCATGTATTCCCTGTTTTTTTTATCCACCAACTCTATTTCGGTAGCAACCAAATCTATGTGTGAGGGGATCAAATCCAGATTGGGGGTATTCGTAGTTAGAATGGTATCTTCCACGGAAGCAGTATGTTCCAGTAATTGGTAGGTTCCTAACTTTTGACTTTTTACATCGATTCCTACTCCTGATGTTGCATTGGCTTGGGGGTCGGCATCAATCAATAGTATTTTTTTTTCCAAAACGGCCAATGCTGCGGCAAGATTTACTGCAGTAGTGGTTTTTCCAACGCCACCTTTTTGGTTGGCAATTGCAATGATTTTGGTCATTTTGTAGATTAATTTTGATAAAAATACAATTAAAATTAGGGCTTAAAAAATTATAGTAAATTAGATTGACTAATTTTTATTTGATCTAACAGAACTACAAACTGTCTTGGAACTCGATGTAGAAGATGGTTTCTTTTTCTTTTTTATGACCGTAGTTTTCACGGGCAAAACGCTCCAAGCTGTCTTTACTGTTCAATTGTTGAATGCTTATTTTATCTTTTTCTATCAGATCAATAAGTTCTTTTTTTTGGTCCTCAAGCTTATCAATCTCTTGGTTCAATTCTTGGTGAATTTTCAAGGAATGAGTATCTAAAAAAACCATCCAAATCAAAAAAAATAAAAAAGTTATGATATAAAGATAGCGGTACATTTTACCCAAAACAAAAAAGAATTATTTAGTTATACCGGCCACTCGCTCCAAGGTAATCATTTCTTTATACGAATTCCCCCAGTTGTTGAGGATATAATTCATTACATCTGCAATTTCACCCTCATCAAGTCCTTGGTTTTGCATCACCCCATCGTATGGTTCTCCATTCACAACTATGGGGCCACTCAAACCATACTTGATTCCCTTGATGCTTAGATCGATATCGTTGAGTAAATAATCTGATTTTGCCAAAGGAGGAAATACTCCCGAAACTCCTTGTCCATTTTCCAGATGGCATTGTAGGCAAAAGTCTTCATAAATTTCTTTACCGTCCGAAATACTCTGTGCAAGCGGTTTGTTTTGATAGAGCCAGGTGCCTTCAAAGAAGATCAAAAGCGCCATCAAACCCAAGAAAGATTTCATTAATTTTTAATCACTTTTAAAATTCCCTTTCCTTCTACTCCGAGATAAAGATAACCATCAGGCCCTTCTTTCACATTTCTTACGCGACCGATTTCATTGAGGATTTTTTCACGCTTCACTACTTTTCCTTTTTTGAGGACCAAACGCTCTAAGTATTTAAATTTTAGTGAGCCTACAAACAAGTCTCCTTTCCATTTTTTGTATACTCCTGAAGTCGAAAAAGCCATTCCACTAGGAGCAATAGAGGGTACCCAATAATAAAAAGGCTGTTCCATTCCGGGCATGGATCTTTTATCGGTTATGGGGGTACCGCTGTAGTTGATTCCATACGTTATTAACGGCCATCCGTAGTTATTCCCTTTCTTAATGATGTTAATTTCGTCTCCTCCTTTAGGACCGTGTTCATTCTCCCATATATCTCCTGTTTTGGGATGCACGGTCATCCCCTGTGGATTTCGGTGACCATAAGAGTAAGTAGCTTCTTTCGCTCCCTGCTCGTTCACAAAGGGATTGTCCTCAGGAATGCTTCCATCGAGATTCAAACGGTAAATTTTTCCACCATCCCGTTTTAGGTCTTGAGGATTTACATCGCGATTTCCTCGATCTCCTATTCCAAAATACAGATGACCTTGGTCGTCAAAAACGATTCTTGATCCCCAGTGTTGTCCTTTTTTGGTATTGGGACTTGCTTTGTACAAAAGCTTAAGATTGGAAAGCGAGTTGCCATTCAATTCGGCACAATAGAGTGCGGTATTTCCTCCCTCTTCTTCTCCGACTATTGAGCCTGCGGTAAAATAGATTATTTTATTGTTTTTAAAATCGGGATGAAGGGCTACATCCAAAAGCCCACCCTGTCCTCTTTGGTAGATTTCGGGAAGACCTGATACCTCGGTTTTATTTCCGTTTTTAACAAGGTAGAGCGTTCCTTTTTTTTCGGTGACTAAAAGTTCATTTTCACTGATAAAGTCCATGCCCCAAGGAACGTCGATTCCGTCTACTATGGTTAGGGTCGAAAATTTGGATTGATCCGGTGTTTCAATCAATGGAGGGTTTTCTTGAGAAATACAAGACGTCAAATAAAAAACACCTAAGTACAACAGGGGTGAAAATTTTTTCTTCATATCGGTGTAAATTTATACAAATTATTATTTGTTAAGAGCTTTTTTATACGCCTGTGTGGTCGTATAGTATTTAGAGATCATATTGGGGGTTTCCCAATCGGGTAGTTTTCCTTCATTGAAATACATAAGAAAATTTTCAGTCACTTGACCAAAATGCGCCTCGTGTCCAATTTTGAGTGCCGAAGGAATTTCAATTTTCCACAATGTTTCGGAGATTTTAGTAGCTTCTATCCCTGGAAATTCAGACTGAAGCGAATCCATAGATTGCTTTAAGTCCGATTCCAAATTTTCTGCTGTCTTAAATTCCACATAAAGTGTGGGTTTGTATTCCTCAGTTTCTCCTTGTTTGATGATCAGGTCACTTTTCGATCCTCTCATAATACTTTGATGAGTGTCTCCGGTTCCTTCGGGTGCTTCGTAATTCCAAATAACAGATACTTTGGCATGTTTTCCCCTGAGGGTATAGTTGATTTCACCATTGCAGTAAATGTTTAAGGTGTCGGATTGAACATCTTTTTGAAGGTAGCTTGGGTATTCCTCCAAACCAGTAATTTTTTGAAACTGTTCGGGATTTAGAGAGGTGGTCCATCTTTTGGACGAAATGATTTCGATCTCGGAGGTATCTATGATTTGATTGGGAAAGGCCTCCCATTGCACTAAATCTACCAAATGTGTGGTGACATCTACAATGCCTTCACCCTGTTGATCGGTGTCCAAAAACCAAGCGGGTCTTACCAAGGGTTTACCTGAAACAATTTTTGATAAATGATGAACACTCAATTTGCTGATGGCGGGATCTGATGGAGTGCCGTCAATCAGAGTTCCAAATACGTCAGGCATCATTGAAAGTGCTTTTTGAATCCTCGTGGTTACTTCGAATCTTTCGGTCATAATGTCGTAAACCAAAACGTTTTTTTCTTTGGCTAAAGCAAAAACTTTTTCCAATTTTTTAAAACCTTCTTGATTGGTAACCAGTGGCTTGTCTGCATAAACATTTAATCCTGCATTGACTGCTTCCCAGATATAGTCTATTTTTTTTGAGTTTTTTCCAGAAACTACCATAACATTTCCGGGTTTTTCAGCTATCATTTTCTCCAGAAAATCTTCGCTCAAGTGGGTCTTAACGGTCCAATCGGTTGGATTTTCACTTCGGGTATTATATCCCTCAATTTTATTTAAAAAATCCTTTACTTCAGGTCCATCAGGAGCATATACATCTACAGTAGTATCGAGGTCATCGTAGGAGGTTTTTTGAATTAAAGCCGCGTGAAAATGACCGGGGTCAAGGGTCATTATTTTTACTTTTGATTTTTCTTGATTCGTTATGCAGCCGATTAGAATGGCCATGATTGCAATGAGTAAACTGTTTTTCATAATGGTTGCTAAAAATTAGCCTATTAAATGATTTGTACCGTAGGGTTTTCTTTGAGGTCTTTGTAAAAGGGCATTGGCTTCATCGTCGTTGATGAAAGTCTCTTGGATTGGATCCCAATAGAGTTTACGAGGTATTTTCATTGCGATGTGACTCACCAAACAAACAACACAGGCCATATGCCCCATTTCTACAGGAGATATGGGTGCTTTTCTGGATTGAATACAGTCGAGCCAATTCCCGTGCTGGTCATCGATTTTGTAAAGGTGGGTTTCGTTGGAACCAATTTCAGAAGTGAGTATCTTTGGATCGGAGGCATCGAGCGCTTTTTTACTCTTCTCTTGAGCTACTGGATCAGAACTAGAAGCAACATAGGATCCGCGTGATACAAAAATCCAACCTTCTGACCCTTCGTATCTCACCCCGTTGGGATATCCTCCACTGGTGAGTACACTAATTCCATTGTCGTATTCGTGCTTGACCATAAAATCGCCGTGAACATTCCAAAGCCCTGATTTAGGAAAATCAGCAATGGCTTGCACAGAGCTAGGGCCTTTCAATTCGGTATCCATTCCCCAAGCGGCAGAGTCGTAGTGGTGCTGACCCCAACCGGTTATCATTCCTGCTCCGTAATTTTCATGTCTGAGCCATCCAGGACGGCTGTATCCAATTTGAGGATGAACGCCAATTTCGGTATAAGGTACTTCTGGAGTTGACCCCAACCACATGTCAAAATTGAGGTTATTAGGGATGGGCATTGGAGGAGCCTCAGGTCCTCCTGGATCACCAGGAAGTCCAATTTTTACGGTATGAAGATCTCCAATTCTTCCATTTCTTACCAACTCTGCTGCAATTCTAAATTGAGGCATGGCTCTCTGCTGAGTTCCTACTTGAAGAATTACATTGTTTTTTTGGACGGCATCGACCAATTGTCTTCCTTCCTTGACCGTTAGTGAGGTCGGTTTTTGAAGATAAATATCTTTTCCAGCCATCGCTGCCTCCATTGCGGGCTGAGCGTGCCAGTGGTCGGGAGTTGAAATCATTACGGCATCGATGTCTTTGTCGTTCAACATATCTCGATAGTCTTCGTACATTTGAGTACCATTGTAATTGGACTTACCCTTTTTTTCTTGGTAAAACTGATCCACCAAAACTTTTCCATCTTTCATTCTGTTGGAATCCAAATCACAAACAGCCATCACATTGGCAATATCAAAGGTCAAAGTATCTTGAAGGTCATGAGAACGAGCAATACGTCCACAACCAATTTGACCGATGTTGATTTTATTGCTGGGTGCATTTTTTCCAATCACACTGGCGGGGACTATAGATGGAAATCCTACTATAGCTGCCGTTCCTAATGCTGTTTTGCCTAAAAATTTTCTTCTTTTCATGTATTTATATTAAGGGTATTAATGCTCGAAGGGAGCCTTTAAATTATTTTTTCCAATTTTTGATTGACTACAAATCATAGAGGGTTCGTTGATTTTATTTTTTTACAAAATTTATTTCAGGTGGAAATGCAAATGCTTTCCAGTGTTCTTCGGCTTCCTCGGGAGTCATTATCCCCTCAAAAACCAACATTCGATAATTCAACTCATAAAATTTTTGGGGCTCAATTTTCCATTCTTTATGTCGAATGGGACAAAATTCAAAAAACATATCTCCGCGACCTTTATTGGCATCTAATGGCCACACCCGCATGGGTTCTGGATGAGATTGGTTGTTGGGATGACTCATAAAAAGTACCCCTACGCTGCCATTACCTTGAGCATTTACTCCGCTGACAATACACCATTTTGCAGAGGTTCCATCGGCAGCTACTCTGTCCTTTCCTTCTGAAGTGAGAACTTTACAATTGTCTTTATCCCATTGTTCTTTGAAACGAAACCCTAATCCACCCCCATAACGATACGCTTCGAATAGCATTCCATTTTCTAAAGGGGAGCTGAATTGAGAGCTATAGTCAATAAAATACTGATCGGGATTGTTGTTTTTCCAAACTTTTACCTTTAGATTTTCGTTGAGTGCTATCTGAGGCCCTTGTTTAGGGGTGAAATTGATGTGTTCCTGATGGGCACTAAAACCTCCATATACTGCCCCAGATTCGATCGTATTAAAATCTTTGAAAAGTACCGTTCCTTGTCCATCTTTTAAATTCCAAAAGTCCACACCTACACTATCTACTTTGGTTCTGGTCCATGGACCCCAAATGCCATAATGATGATAATGGTCGGGGGCTTGGATTCTGGTTAGGGTGTCTCCTTTGGGGGAGAGCACGGGATGAATGTAGCCTGATTTTTTATAAAGAGGATCCACTCCCTCTGGAGGGAACTTCATTTCGTAGCGATACTGAATCAAAGATTGATCCCCATGCATGATCTTTAGGTTTCCCTCCTCCTTTTGGTATTGGAAAGGGGTTGAAGCCATTGGCTCTTTTTGATCGGTGAAACAGTAGGTGGTTTTTGTTCCTTCATTACTGCTGTGTTGAAACGAAATCGCGGATTTTTCACCAAGGTTCAATTGATAAGGGATGACTTGGTTTCCTTTTTCGGATTTTTTGATCAATACCATTTCTTTGGTCCAGCAGGATTGGTGTTCGGCATCCATTGGGATTGAAATCGGTCTTTCCCGACGGATGGTATTGGAATCGTTCACCTCAAAACACAAACATTCGTTGTTTTTGTTTGGGGTAGCACAACTAAAAAGTAGTAGTAAGATGAGATGATATGGTTTCATATTGGATACAAACAATGTAAATTTAATCAAGCAGTTTAGAATTTAAGGAATCAATATATTAAATTTTGCGTGTACGCACACATTGTCATGAGTAAATTTACTAAATTCATCGCTATTTTTATATAAATTATTAAACTTGTTATTCATTAAAAACCTCTTTACGTAATGTATCCATTTAGATCCCTATTGTTTTCTTTGACATTCGTCTTCACTTCGGTGCTTCATTCCCAGAGCTTACCCTCATTTGAATTGAATCCCGATTGGATGGCGAAGATTGAGACGATGGTTCAAGGTCAAGAAAAAATACCTACTAAGGTTCGCAAAAAAGTATTAATTTTTTCACTGCACACAGGATTCAATCATTGGATCATTCCTCATTCAGAAGCCGTAATGAAGATCATCGCTCAAAATACCGCTGATTTTGAGGTGATACTGTCCAAAGACATCGCTGTTTTTGAGAAAAAACAACTTTCAAACTTTGATGTGGTGATACTCAACAACAATTGCTCTGACAGAGATCGAAGGGATTTGTTTTGGGACGTTTTGAATGGAGACACCTCCCTCAGCGAAAAAGATAAAACGAAGAAAGCCCAGCAATTGGAAAACAACCTTATTCAATTTGTTCAAAAAGGAAAAGGACTTATGATTTTGCATGGGGGCATCGTAATGCAAAATAACTCCATGGCGTTCGGTGATATGAGTGGAGGAAGTTTCGATTTTCATCCCCCTCAACAAGAGATTCATGTGAAATTGGTAGATCCCAATCACCCCATGGTGGCTGGTTTTGATCCTGAAGGTTTTGTTCACTATGATGAACCCTATTTTTTTAAAAATGCCTATTTTAAATATGATTTTAGACCCTTGTTGTATATGGATCTCGATCAAATAAAAATGAAACAAGAGCGCCCTAAGGATAAAATTAAATACATTTCTTGGATCAAGCGTTTTGGAAAGGGTCGGGTTTTTTATTCCTCCCCTTCGCACAATGCACAGAGTTATGAGAATCCCAAACTATTGCAATTCTTGACCCGTGGACTTCTTTATACAGCAGGTTTAATGCCTTGTGAGGATTCGCCTATAGGAATCAACCATTAATTTTAGGCCATTCCCATGAATCACAGTCTTGTACTTTTTTCACTGCTCTGTTTTCCACTTTGTTTCGGTCAAGAGTATGCGGCAAAAATTTTTGAATACCAAAAGGATACCCTTCCTTATCGCATTCTTATGCCCAAAGATTACAATCCTAAAAAGGCTTATCCATTATTGTTGGTTCTGCATGGAGCAGGAGAGCGGGGAAACGATAATGAATCCCAATTGTTTCACGGGGGTAGTCTTTTCCAATCGGCCGAGTTCAGATCCAAATACCCTGCTGTAGTTGTTTTTCCTCAGTGCCCCAAAGATTCTTATTGGGCCAATGTCCTTAGAGATAATAGAATGAATTTGGATGAAAAATACGCTTATTCAGAAATAGTACCTGAAAACCCACAGTTGGAAATTGTAGAGGCCCTTATTGTTTTTTTGGAGCAACAATACCGTATTGATCCTTCCCGACGCTATGTAGGGGGCTTGTCTATGGGAGGCATGGGAACTTTTGAATTGGTGAGTAGGAATCCCGACTATTTTGCGGCTGCATTTCCCATTTGTGGGGGCGGGAATCCCAAATGGGCTTCACTTTTGAGTAAAACGCCATTATGGATTTTTCATGGCGAAAAGGATGATGTTGTTTCGGTGACATACTCAAAGCAGATGTATGAAGCACTCAAAAAAATTAAGGCCCCCGTTAAACTTACTTTATACCCCGAGGTTTTTCACGACAGTTGGAAAAATGCTTTCGCAGATTCAAATTTGATGAAGTGGTTGTTTTCCAACCGAAAGAAATAGTCGGGATGACAGGATTTGAACCTGCGACCC
>ERZ887851.76-NODE-76-length-86972-cov-16.703901_pt1 | contig 86972 bp, 74 predicted proteins | sample MGYA00521100_ERZ887851 | MGnify/ENA primary metagenome ERZ887851 (study PRJEB32303, sample SAMEA104408602) | aquatic metagenome | biome: Brackish water; feature: Pelagic; material: water | place: Baltic Sea | collected 2014-06-06T16:11:00 | depth 11,444 m ... | reverse complement strand
TGTGTATTGTTAGCGGTGGAAATAATGACATCACAAGGATGGAGGAGATCAAAGAACGCTCGATGCTCTTTGAAGGCTTAAAGCATTACTTCATTATTAATTTCCCTAGAAGAGCGGGGAGTGTTAGGGATTTTATGAATGATATTATGGGACCCAATGATGAGGTTTCATTTTTTGAATACAACTCTAAAAAGACTAGGGGAGATACTGTTCCCGGTATGGTGGGTATTGAGCTTTCTGATAAAAATGACCTAAAACTAATCATTGAAAAGTTAGATGAAAATGGATTTAGTTATGAGAAAATAAACGAAAACAAAATGCTTTTTGATTACCTCGTAAAGTAGGTGCTGTAAACGGCACAGGATCTTTTAACACATTCTTATCTGATTGTAGCACAGCCATTAAGACTTCTTTTGCCTTAGCAATGTCTGCACCATAAGAGATGTCTACAGAGCAATCGACACTTATCAATCCTTCAGGTATAGTTGAGAATATCACCATTAGACACTGCTCCATGGGGTAAGATAGCTGTCTTGTTTTCTGGGCTTAATAAAATAGTCGTGAATATCTGAATTTCCTTAACCACCCCGATGTGACCTTGACTTTCAATCAAATCGCCTACTTTGTAAGGGCGAAAGATAAGAATCATCGCTCCTCCAGCTAGATTACCTAGAGACCCTTGCATGGCCATTCCAATAGCACCAATTACCGCTACAAATGAAGTAATTCTTCATTCTAAAGCTTAAAGTAAATTACGAATTTAAGGAAAAGTACGTAGTAGGGTGAATTTTAAGCCTTGTTCAATAAAAAGAAATAGAATAGCCAAAGCAGCAAAAGGGTAGAAGAGTTCTTTCACTCGAACGGTTTGAGAAGTCTCTATGGCTGTTTTCTCCAATAAGTCAATCTCTTCATATATATCCTCTAAAGATTGTCTATCGAGTGCTCGATAATAACTGCCGCCGGTTGAACTAGCAATTTCTTTCAGCAATTCTTCATCAATCTCTACAGGAAGATAATCATATTCAAATGAGCCATCTGGCATTAAGTAGGCAGGCATGTACGCTTCTCCTTGTGTTCCAATACCAATCGCGTATACTTTGATATCGTATTGGATAGCGGTTTCTGCAGCAGTCAATGGGTCTATTAAACCAGAATTATTTACGCCATCCGTCATTAAGATGATTACTTTACTTTCTGCTGGACTATCTTTTAATCTATTGACGGCGGTTCCTATCCCCATTCCGATAGCAGTTCCATCTGCAATCAATCCGTTTTTAATTTTAGACAATTGGCTTTGTACTATTTTATGGTCCGTTGTAATAGGTACTTGAGTAAAGCTTTCTCCACCAAATATGACAACACCCATTCTATCATTGGGTCGGGCTTGAATAAATCGAGAAGCAACTTCCTTTGCAGCTTCCAATCTATCTGGTTTGAAATCTTGAGCTAGCATTGAGGAAGAAACGTCCATTGATAAGACCATATCAATTCCAAAGGTTTTGATATTTTCTTCAGTTGAGGAGCTTTGAGGGCGCGCCAAGGCAACTAGTATTAGTGCTAAACTCAAGAAACGAAGCACGTGAAGTAGCGGCAGCAATTTTCCTCGCCAGGATGTATAGTTTGACCACATGGAAGTATCCGATATACTAAAGCTTGCCGTTTGGTCTTTATATCTAAAGTAGAACCAAAGTCCAAAAAGCATGGCCAAAACAGGAATAAAGTAAAGTATCCATGGATGAGCAAATTCTATGTCAGTCCAACTATTTAGCATCTTCTTGTTCTTCTAGGTTTTTTGGCTTAGTATGACGAACAAAGTCTTTAGCCAACTTCATCATACGAATATTCTCTTCACCCATTGGTTTAAATTTGGCAAATTTGGCCAAATCAGCTTGAGCTAATACTTCACATACTTTTTCTTTAAGTGAGCGGTTCAAGAAAAGGACTTCTTTGATTTCATCTGTTGTACTTTCCATGGCATGGACACCAAATCGGCCTTCAATGTATTCTCTTAGAATTTCAGATACTCCCAAATAGTAGTCTTTGACTTTTTCATTTTGCCAAAGTTTTTCATTTTCTAATTCTTGCAATTTATCTAAAGCCTCATGATAATAATCGAGCATGGTTTTCGGCTTCTCCTTAAATATTTTAATATCCTTTTTACGTAGAAAATACCAAATGATTAAGGCAAGAATAATAAATATTGGAATCAACCAAAGCGCTAGCTTTTTCAAGAAAGGTTTCCAAGGAAAAGGAATTGATTTTACGGTTTTAATAGGCTTTATGGCTTTCGAAGTATCTACTTCAATGGTATTTACAACTAAGATTAAGCTGTTAGACTGCACCGTGTCAATTGCACCATTACTCCTTTGAATAAGTGCAGGTAGGCCGGCTATTTGATAATTGCCTGCATCAAACTGAGTAAGTAACAGCTGCTGCTTGATATGATTACCTTGCGTATCTATAGGGTAAGTCTCAATAAGATCAAATATCATCACAGAGTCGATTAATTGAGGGAAGAACCCATTTTCTCCTTCTTGGAGTTTGAGGTCCATGGTCATGAGGATATGGTCGCCAATCAACATAGAGTCTTTATTCAATTCGATGCTGAATTCTTGAGCGGATAAACTTCCACTAGAAAAGGAAACGAATAAGATGGCAATCAACAAATTCCTCATCGTCGTTGCCCCCTTCTTTTAAACATTTGCATCATTACCGCGATGTAATCATCTGCAGTATTTAGGCTTAAAAAATCGGCTTTTAAGCGATAGAAAGTTTTTTCATTTTCAGCTCTACGATCTTCAAAGTACTGACTGTAATCTCTCCTCAAACTATCTGATGAACTGTCTACCCAGATTTTTTTGCCTGATTCTAAATCTTCCATTTGGACTAGTCCGATGTTAGGTAAATCTCTTTCCATAGGGTCGTAAACATGCAAACCAATTACATCATGTTTTTTACGAACAATACGAAGTGAATTGGTGTAAGACTTGCTTTTAAAATCAGACATTACAAAAGCAATACTTCTTCGTTTTACCAAATTATTGAAGTACTCTAGTGCGGTGCCAATATCGGTACTATCTTCCTTAGGCTCAATGTTTAGCAACTCTCGAATAATTAGCAAAACATGCTTCTTACCCTTCTTTGGTGGAATATATTTTTCAACTTTATTACTGAAGAACATGACGCCTACCTTGTCATTATTTTGAATGGCTGAAAAAGCAAGAACTGCCGCAATTTCTGCCATGAATTCATTCTTGAATTGTTTCTGTGTTCCGAAATATGATGACTTGCTAATATCGATTAGTAGCATGACAGTTAACTCACGTTCTTCCTCAAAAACTTTCACAAAAGGGGCATCAAATCGGGCAGTTACATTCCAGTCAATAGCCCGAACATCATCTCCATAGGTGTAGCCACGAACTTCGCTAAAAGACATTCCCCTTCCTTTAAAGGCAGAGTGATACGAACCGGTAAAGACTTGATTCGTCAAGCCCTTGGTTTTGATCTCTATCTTTCTAACTTTTTTAAGTAATTCGTTCGTTTCCATTTGTTATTTCCTTCTGTTCAATCGTAATTGGCTTGACGGAGTTTATGGAATTTCAACAGCATTAAGAACTTCACTTACTAAGTCATCGGCGCTTACATTTTCGGCTTCAGCCTCATAACTTAATCCTATTCTATGGCGCATTACATCATGACAAATTGCTTTTACATCTTCAGGAATTACATATCCTCTTTTCTTCATAAAAGCCAAGGCTTTACTTGCCATTGCCAGATTAATACTTGCACGTGGTGAACCACCATAAGTAATTAATGGGGCTATTTTCTTTAAGTTGTTTGCAGCTGGGTCTCTAGTAGCAAAAACAATATCTAGAATGTATTGCTCAATTTTTTCATCCATGTACACGTCTTTTACTAATTCTCTTCCTCGAAGGATGGCTTTCAAGCTGGCTGCAGGATTTATTGTTGGCTTGCTGTTGCCAATATTCATACGAATGATTTCCCGCTCTTCTTCTTTTTGAGGGTAGGTGATGTTTACTTTAAGCATGAAACGATCTATCTGAGCCTCTGGTAAAGGATAAGTCCCTTCTTGTTCTATTGGATTCTGAGTGGCCAATACTAGGAAAGGCGCATCTAATTTGAAAGTGGTATCCCCAATAGTAACTTGCTTCTCTTGCATAGCTTCTAACAAAGCACTTTGCACCTTAGCTGGAGCTCTATTTATCTCATCTGCTAATACGAAGTTTGCGAAAACGGGCCCTTTCTTTATTTTAAAGTCATTCTCTTTTTGGTTATAGATCATAGTCCCCAAAATATCCGCAGGGAGTAAGTCGGGCGTGAATTGTATCCGACTGAACTTACCTTCTACAGCTGAAGATAAAGACTTGATGGCTAAGGTTTTTGCTAACCCAGGAACTCCTTCTAAAAGGATGTGCCCATTCGCTAGCATAGCTAGAACTAATCGTTCTACCATTTTCTTTTGCCCCACGATTGATTTCCCAATCTCTAGATTGATGAGGTCAATAAATCCACTTTCTTTTTCAATCTTTTCTGTTAATTCCCTGATGTCTATACTTGTGTTTTCCATGTTCGTCCAAAATTTTGTAGGACAAATTTAAAAAACGATGTGCTTGGTAGGTGGTTAAGAAGTGTTAAAGGTAAAAATTGCTTGAACTAGTGGTGGCATGACTCCAAGTCATGCCACCACTAGCACCCTGCGACGGGTCTAAGTTATAGTTGATTATTTTTATTGGTTTGAATAATTAGTTGGGTTCTAGATTGACTTAGCGAATTACCCTAGATACTTAGCAACTATCGGCACACGGCGACCCATACCAAAGGCCTTGGGTGAGACTCTCAATACCGGAGCCATTTGATGGCGTTTCCATTCACTCATATTTACCAAGCGAAGTACGCTGTTCACTAAAGCTTCGTCATAACCTAAGGCAATGATCTCTTTTGGTCCAAGACGTTCTTCTATATAATGGAAGAGTACAGCATCCAGCTTGTCATAAGCTGGCAAGGAGTCACTGTCTTTTTGATTAGGTTTCAATTCTGCCGAAGGCTCTTTGGTAATGATATTTTCAGGGATGATTTCTCGATCTTTATTAATAAATCTAGCCAATTCATACACTTGGCCTTTGTATAAGTCTCCAATAACGGAAAGACCACCACACATATCTCCATATAGCGTTCCATATCCCACAGCGGCTTCACTTTTATTCGTGGTGTTTAATAGGATGTACCCAAGCTTATTAGACAACGCCATAAGGGTTAATCCTCTTAACCGAGCTTGAATATTTTCCTCTGTTACATCTGGCTCCTTACCCTCTAAATGGGGTTTTAAGTTTGCTTCAACATTGTGATACATGTCTTCAATTGGAATAGTCTTAAACGGTGATTTTAAATTATCACACATTTCCAACGAGTCATTTACCGAGTGGTCACTACTATAATGAGAAGGCATTAGCACGGATAGGACGTTGTCCTTACCTAAAGCTTCCGCAGCAAGTGCTAAAACTAATGCAGAATCAATTCCTCCAGATAAGCCTAGAGTTGCTTTTGTAAAACCAAGTTTGTTGAAGTATTGGCGGATACCACTTACCAAGGCAAGATGTACTCGCTCAATCTTTGGCATTTCCTGTTCAATTCCTATCAAATCATCGATTTCATCACTATCAATCATTTCAATACATTCCTCAAAGTAGGGCAGCTCAGCAACAATTTCTCCTCTGCTATTTGCAGCCAAAGATCCTCCATCAAAAATGATTTCGGTTTGTGCTCCGACATGGTTGGCGTAAAACAAAGGCACTCCATATCTCTTGGTGTTAGCCTTTACGATTTCCTTTCGTTCTTCAGCTTGATTGTATGAAAAAGGCGAAGCTGATAAGTTGAGGATGAAGTCGGGCTTTTGCAGAATAAGGCTATCCATTGGGCAAATTTTGTACAATGGGTTTTCATTACCAATATTCCAAATATCCTCACAGATTGTTAAGGCAATTCTCTTGCCTTTATATTCGATAACATGAAATTCTTCACAGGGTTCGAAGTATCGGTACTCATCAAAAATGTCATAGGTAGGAAGAAGGGCTTTGTGAGCCATTCCAAGAACCTCTCCATCTGCTATAAAATAGGCTGAGTTGAATAGGTCTTTACCTTCAGCAACGGGGTTCTTGCTCGGTGCTCCAATAACTACTGCGATATCTTTAGTTAAAGGTTTGATTTGTTCAATAACTTCATCGCATTTATTAATGAAGTCTTCAAATTCAAGGAAATCTCTTGGCGGGTAACCACAGACTGCGAGTTCTCCAAAAAGAACGATGTCTGCTTTTACACGAATAGCGTCGTCTATTGCACTTTGTATTTTTGAAAAATTTTTTTCAAAATGTCCAATGTGATAGTTTAATTGAGCGATAGCAACTTTCATTTGACTAGACTTTAATTAAGATTATCTTGAAAACCCAAAGGGGAGTAGGATTGTTTTTAAAACATGATTCCAGTGCTTAAGTTCACTACACGTAGCACTGTTCGCTTATCATCCCCATCTTTCAAAACGTTTACAAACCCATTGTTGAATGACAATTCTACAACAAGGGCTGTTTTGTCACTAAAGGTATATTCAAATCCTCCACCTACTTTTAGGCTGGCGTTAAAAAAGTTTGAACGTAAATCGAAAGGGGCTAATTTTTTACTGATAGATTCATTTTCAATGCTAGAACCAACCAGGCTCAATCTCGAGCGAACACGAAAAGAATTAACTAAACCGAATTCTCCGAAATATCTAAAATAGCCAATTTCATTCGTTCTCAATTTGAACGTAAAAGGTATTTCAATGTAGTTGAACTTATAGGTTTCCTTTATGCCGGGGACTAAGAAATTATCGTTGGCATAGGTCGATGTGGTATCGAAAATTACTTCATTAACTGCTGGACTATTGCTTCTTGAAGCTCTAGGATGGCTGATAGTTAATCCTGTGCTGATGCCATAGTTCTCATCAAAGTAAAATTCAGTCTTTAATCCGTAACCAAAGGCATAGCCAACCTTCGAATCTGCGATGTTCACATTATCAGATTTCAAAAAAGACAAGCCGTTCGTAAATTGCAATCCAAATCTAAATTTTTTGTGTTGTGCAAAAGAATTTGTTATAAAAAGTAAAAAAGCAAAGGCTATTATAATTTTTTTCATACTGAATGGTTTATTTTGCAGAGCCATGAAGAACACTTTCCGCTATTTTATTATTTTAAGTATTTGTATGTTAACGCTTGTAAGTTGTGATTTATTCAACAAAAATACGAAAAAGATAGATGTTTCGGAGATAGATTTGAATTTAGAAATTGATCGTTTTGATCAATCCTTCTTTGATGTGGACACCAATGACCTTTACAATAGTTTAGCTATTCATCGCGAAAAAGATTCTAGCTTTTTTGATTTCTACACCGTCAACGTCATGCGTTTCGGACATATTAGCGATAGTATAACACCTACCATGCTTGATCTTCAGCATTTTTACACCAATCCTTATGTTTTAGAATTGTATGATACGGTGCAAAAACTTTATGGAGACATTTCCCCTATGCAAGAAGAGTTGGAAGAGTCGCTCAAGCACTTTAAGTATTACTTCCCTAATAAACAACTCCCTGCATTTAAAACTATAATTAGCGAATTTGGCTATAATGCGGTGGCTCTGGATTCTACGTATATTTTGATCTCTTTGGATATGTATCTAGGGAAAGATTACATGTATTATGGTAGTTTTGACTTTCCGTATTACATCATTAATCGATTTGAACCGGAGTATATCGTTCCCAATGTAATGGAGGTAATGTTCAATGCATATTATGCCCCAGACGACTTAGCCGAAACAGATGCCTTGATTCATGCAATGATTGAAAAGGGTAAATTGTATTATTTCAAAGAGTGTATGCAGCCTGAAGAAGCTAAACATGTTTTGATCGGATATACTGAAGAGCAATTTGCTTGGTGTGATAATGCTGAAGGAGAAATCTGGAAATTTTACAATGAACACGATTTATTCTATTCCAAAAACTATATGGAGCATAGTCGCCATATTGGCGATGGTCCAATGACGGCGGGAATGCCTGAGCAAGCGCCTGGGAATGTTGGCAGCTGGGTAGGGTGGCAAATAGTTAATCAATACATGGAAAATGCTGTTGATGAACTTTCATTGAAAGAGTTGTTGGCTACTCCTCCTGCCACGATTTTAGCAACAAGCAATTATAAACCTAAGTAAGCTTCAACACAAGATGGTAAAAGATTGGAACGACGATGAAATGCAGGTGCAAACGGACAATTTGCTCTATAAGAAATTGACAAAAGAGGATATTGTACCCCTAAGGGAATTGATTCAGTATCATGATTGGAAATATTACGTCAAAGCGGAACCAAGTATTTCAGATGTGGAGTATGACAAAATATTCAAGTCATTAAAAACGCTAGAAGAGAAGAATCCAGAACTCATTACGGCAGACTCGCCGACACAAAGAGTAGCTCAAGCATTGACTTCTGATTTCACTTCAGTAGCTCATACGGTGCCGATGTTGTCATTGAGCAATTCATATAATGCTGATGACTTAAATGCTTTTGATGAATCCGTAATGAAGTTGAGTAACCGAGAAGGAATTAGCTATTGCGTGGAGCCTAAATTTGATGGGGCAAGTATAGCCTTAGTGTATGAAAACGATCAATTAGTTCGTGGAGCAACTCGTGGAAACGGAACAGAAGGGGAAGAGATTACGGCAAATGCCAAACAGTTAAAGAATGTACCGATTACAGCCCTATTCTCTAAATATGGCATTGGTAAAATTGAGTTAAGAGGCGAGGTTGTTATTGAGTTGAACAACTTTGATCAAATGAACATTGAACGAGAAAGAGAAGGACTAAAGGTCTTCCAAAACTCCAGAAATACAGCCTCTGGTTCTTTGCGAATGAAAGATCCTAATGAAGTGGCTAAACGTAATTTGGAAGCCTTCATTTACCAAATAGGCTATGTCGTGGATGCTGATGGAAAAGAAATGTTAGGAGAGAAATTTACTTCTCATTTTCAGAATATAGAAATGCTAGCCGAATTGGGCTTTCAAACTCCTCAAGAAGAAAAGACTTTAAGCACCAACATCCAAGATGTCATTCAGTTTGCGCAAGGATGGGAGCAAAAAAGAGATAATTACAATTACGAAATCGATGGGATGGTAATCAAGGTCGATGATTTGCGTTTGCAAAATACATTGGGTTCTACCGCGCATCATCCGAGGTGGGCCATCGCTTATAAATTCAAAGCAAGACAAGCAACAACTCAGTTATTAAACATTGAATATCAAGTAGGTAGGACGGGTGCGGTAACTCCTGTTGCCAAGTTGGATCCCGTTCGATTGGCTGGGGTAACGGTATCTTCTGTTTCTCTACATAATGCAGATTTCATTGCGGAAAAGGATGTTCATATTGGTGATTATGTGCGAGTAGAAAGAGCTGGTGATGTGATTCCTTACATCGCAAGTGTAGATTTGAGCAAACGAAAAGAGCTTGAAGTAGTTGTTTTCCCTACGACTTGTCCTTCTTGTGAGGCTAAGCTCGTGCGACCAGAAGGCGATGCGGTATGGCGATGCGATAATGTAGAATGCCCCGCTCAAACTGAAGAACGAATGATTCATTTTGTATCTAAAGGGGCTATGGATATAGATGGCATGGGAAAAGATATTGTGAAGCGCTTCATTGCGGAAGGCTTATTAGAAAATGTAGAAGACATTTATCGTTTTGATTATGAGAAGGTTTTAGCCTTGGAAGGTTGGAAAGAAAAGTCTATCGAAAATCTTAAAAAGGGAGTTGAACTATCTAAACAACAACCCTTATGGCGTTTGCTTGTCGGTCTAGGGATTAGACATGTTGGGAGTGCTACGGCTAAAATGCTAGAGAAGCAAATTCAACGGGTAGATGACTTGATTAATTGGACGATGGAAAGTTTAGCAGAACTAGAAGATGTGGGCCCTAAAGTGGCTGAAAGTGTAATGAGTTTTTTCCAGAATGAAGAAAATCAAGTCTTGTTGAAGAACCTTGAAGAGTTAGGGGTGAAAGTGGAGAAAACGGAAGAGGACAATGTCCTAAAGAGCAATAAACTAGAAGGACTAACATTCTTGTTTACAGGAGCGTTAAGCAGATTCTCTAGAGACAAAGCGAAGGCATTAGTTGAAGAGAATGGAGGAAAGAACGTAAGCGGAGTAAGTGCTAAATTGAATTACTTGATTGCTGGCGAAAAAGCGGGGTCTAAGTTGACCAAGGCAGAAAAAATCAATGAGAAAGCTGGTGAAACAATAGTTAATATTATCTCTGAAGATGATTTCTTAGAGATGATTGGGTAAAAGGTTTTTCTCGCAATACCGATAGATATCGGTACGCTAAGCCGCAATTTCGTTTTACATAGAAACACTTAATATACAACATCTAACTATGCGCCTTTGCGTCTTAGCTAGCAATCCTTAGCGAGAAAACTACACTCGAGAAACTATTCCTTATCCACACACCACTCTCTTGCATTCACAAACGCTTCTAACCACGGACTCACTTCATCTTTTCTTCCACCAGGATAGTTAGCCCAATTCCATTGAAAGATAGAACGCTCAATATGCGGCATCATCACTAAATGACGACCGCTATCATCACATATCATGGCTGTGTTGTACTTAGAACCATTCGGATTTGCTGGGTAGCCTTCATAACCATACTTGGCTACTATATTGTAGGCTGATTCTTCTTTAGGTAAATGGAATTTTCCTTCTCCGTGAGAGATCCAAACACCTAAGGTGCTTCCAGCTAAACTACTTAACATTATTGATTTATTACTTGCTACTTCAACAGAAGTAAATCCACTTTCATGTTTATGGCTGTTGTTGTGTAACATGCGAGGCTTGTCTACGTGGTCCGGGTTGATTAAGCCTAATTCAACAAACAATTGACACCCATTACAGATTCCTACACTTAAGGTGTCTTCTCTTGCAAAGAAATTGTTTAAGGCTTTGTTTGCTTTCTCATTGTATTTAAATGATCCAGCCCATCCTTTTGCGCTTCCCAATACATCAGAGTTTGAAAATCCTCCAACTGCTCCAATGAATTGAACATCTTCTAGGTTCTCTCTCCCTGAAACTAAGTCAGTCATATGTATATCTTTCACATCGAAGCCAGCTAAAAACATAGCATGTGCCATCTCTCTTTCCGAGTTACTCCCTTTCTCTCTAATGATTGCAGCCTTAGGTCGAGCGCCTTCAAATTGAGGAAGCTTGCCTGTAAATTGATTAGGGAAGGTGTATGCTAATGCTTGGTTTTTATAATTCTCATATCTTGCCTTGGCTTGTTTGGCTCCGCTTTGGTGAGTATCGAAAAGGTAAGAGGTCTTGTACCAAATATCCCTCAATTGAGGGATGTTGAAACTCAATTCTTCTTGATGGTTCTGAACAGTTAATGCTTCACCTGAACTAACGCTTCCAATTTTATGATAAGGAACGTTTGCGGCTTCAAGGATGGCTTCTGCTTCTTTGGAAGCTTGGAAAACTAGAGCTATATTTTCAGCAAATAATACTTTAGTTGAGTCTAACTCCGCCAATGCCGTCAAATCTATATCTGCAGCTAAATTTTGTTCAGCAAAACACATTTCTAATAGAGTAGTTATCAATCCACCACTTCCTATATCATGTCCAGCTTGAATCAAGTTTTTGCCTATCAATTCTTGTATCGTATCGAAAGCTGTTCTAAAAGCAGTAGGATTTTTTATGTCTGGTACTTCTTGGCCAACTTTAGCTAATACTTGAGCAAAAGAAGAACCACCTAACTGGTAATCATCTTGAGACAAGTTAATGTAATATATACCTCCCCCACCTTTTTGTAATACAGGTTCAACTACATTCGAAATATCAGAACAATTTCCAACACTTGATATTATAACGGTACCTGGAGAAATAACATCTTCATTTGGATAACGTTGCTTCATGGAAAGAGAATCCTTTCCTGTTGGAATATTGATACCGAGATCAATAGCAAATTGAGCACAAGCTTCCACTGCATCATATAAACGTGCATCTTCTCCATCATTTTTACATGGCCACATCCAGTTAGCTGACAAGGACACACCAGTTAATCCTTTATTGATTGGAGCCCAAACTAAATTACTTAAGGCTTCTCCTATACTATTTCTACTTCCTGCTTTTGGATTGATTAATCCACTGATTGGCGAATGACCTATCGATGTAGCAATCCCTTCTTTGCCTTTGTAATCCAAGGCCATTACGGCTACATTATTAAGGGGTAATTGTAACGCACCAGCACATTGTTGTTTAGCTACTTTCCCACCAACGCATCGATCTACCTTATTGGTCAACCAATCTTTACAAGCAACTGCCTCTAATTGTAAAACTTGCTCCAGGTGAGCGTAAATATCACTTGATTTGTACGCAAGCGCTGAAAAATTTGCTGCTTGACGGGTATCCGTTAAGATGGTCTTTGGAGAACTCCCAAACATATCGCTGAGGTTCAAATCCATCGGCTTTTGCCCCTTGGTTTTAGATTCAAAAGTAAAGCGCATGTTATCGCTTACAACTCCTACGGTATACATCGGAGATCTTTCTCTGTCGGCTATTTGTTGAAGGGTCTCAATATGTTCTCCACTAATAACCAAGCCCATTCTTTCTTGGCTTTCGTTACCAATAATTTCTTTGGCTGAAAGTGTTGGATCACCTACCGGTAATTTATCCAAGTCAATATTTCCACCAGTATCTTCTACTAGCTCGCTCAAACAGTTTAAGTGTCCACCAGCCCCGTGATCATGAATAGAAACAATTGGATTTTCTTGATTTTCCATCATTCCGCGAATAGCGTTAGCTGCACGCTTTTGCATTTCTGGATTAGAACGCTGAATAGCATTCAATTCAATAGTGTTTCCAAAGGCACCTGTATCAGAGGAAGAAACTGCTGCTCCACCCATTCCAATTCGGTAATTGTCTCCACCTAAAATCACAATTTTATCACCTGCTTTTGGGGTCTTTTTTAATGCACCTTCCGCTTTACCATAACCAACTCCGCCAGCTTGCATGATGACTTTGTCATAGGCGGTAGTCTTTCCATCTTGTTGGTACTCAAAAGTTAAAACAGATCCCGCAATTAAGGGCTGTCCAAACTTGTTTCCAAAATCAGAAGCCCCATTAGATGCTTTTATTAAGATATCTAAAGGTCTTTGATACAACCACTTTCTTTCTCCTACTCCTTGTTCCCAAGCACGATTGGCTTCTAAACGAGAATAGGATGTCATATATACTGCAGTTCCAGCGGAAGGTAATGATCCCGTTCCACCAGCTAATCGGTCTCTTATCTCTCCTCCTGAACCGGTAGCCGCACCATTGAACGGTTCTACTGTGGTTGGGAAATTATGCGTTTCTGCTTTTAAAGAAATAACAGATTCAAATTCTTCTTCTTGATAGAAATCAGCTTTTTCTGCGCTCTTTGGAGCAAACTGAACGGCTTTTGGTCCTTTCACAAAGGCCACATTGTCCTTATATGCAGATACAATATCATTAGGATACTTCGCTGAAGTTTCTTTAATCATCTTGAATAAAGACTTCTCTTGCTCTTTGCCATCAATGACAAATGAGCCATTAAATATTTTATGTCGACAATGCTCAGAATTTACCTGTGAGAATCCAAACACTTCTGAGTCGGTTAGTTTTCTTCCCAAACGAGTTACAAGATCATCTAAGTAAGTGACTTCGTCTTCGCTGAGTGCTAAGCCTTCTTTTTTATTGTATTCCTCAATGTTGTCAACATCTATAATAGCTTCCGGCTCTACGTCAATAGTATACATTTCTTGATGAAGTTTTTCAAATCGCTCTGAAAGCATGGGGTCAAAGCTTTGAAACTCTTGTGTAATGATGCTATACTCCTCAATACGAAGAATACCATTGATGCCCATATTTTGAGTTATTTCAACTGCGTTTGTAGACCAAGGACTTATCATTGCCGCTCTTGGGCCAAGAAAGAGTTGAGTAGTCGATAATTGAATGTTTGAGGCGTCGACTTTTTTTGCTTCTCCGAATAGCCATTCTAATTTTTCAATTGTTTTTTTGTCTAAAGTTTCCTGTGTTTGAACAGTGTAAAAATATTCGTCGTGATGATTGAAAAAATGAATCATTTATGATGGGCTTTTTAGAGTCTCAAATTTACTTCCTTTTTTTGAAAATGACTAGGCGATTTATTCACAATTGAATGGATTTTAGCTAACATATTTATCGCTTTATTTGACATTCTACAAAAACGTATATCTTTAAGTCATAAGAAGAAATTATGCTCATTGCCTTAGCTCTTGCTCCTGTTGTGGCCATTTTGTTTTTTGTTTATTTAAAAGACAAATATGACAAGGAGCCCGTGAAACACTTGATTATCAGCTTTTTACTAGGCTGTCTTTCGGTTATTCCAGCATTAATTCTTGAGTATTCGCTAGGAAGCATCTTCCCTGAAAACTCTTTGAATGTTATGGTAACAGCTATTTGGGCCTTTGCTATCGTGGCAGGCTCAGAAGAGCTAAGTAAATTTATTATGCTAAGAATTTATGCCTTTCGTCAAAAAGAATTTGATGAACCTTTTGATGGCATTGTCTATGGTGTTGTAGTAAGTTTAGGTTTTGCGGCTGTCGAGAACATCTTTTATGTAATGGGCGGTGGTGTGAGTGTTGGTTTGTTAAGAATGTTCACTGCTGTGCCTGCTCATGCTAGTTTTGGTGTAATAATGGGTTATTATTTTGGTCTTGCTTGGCAACATCCTGAATCAGCATGGAAATATAAATTGCGAGGATTAATAGCTGCTATAGCTTTGCATGGTGCTTATGATTTTTTCCTCATGCAAAACAACATACCTGCGTTTGCATTGTTTTCTTTCTTAGGCTTGTTTATTTCCATAAGAGTGGCACTAAAAGCCATTAAAAAGCATCAAGAGGCCTCTCCTTTTCACCCAGATGTATTAGCGCAAAAAGCAGAGGAAGAGGAGCAATTTAATAATGAAGGGCACTAAAGTTTTAGACTTAGCGTTTTCACTGAAATGATTCGAATGAAAGAGAGTTTAATGATTGGTTTGTTTTTATTGAGCCTAAATGCTTGTACGAAGGATCGAATTGATCGCTTTAGCGTGGTTTATGAAGTTGAATTTGTAAGTACGTGGAGCGCAAGCACTCATCCTACAGATTTCCCAAGTGGTGCTCACTTTTCCCCGTTTGTTGCAGTGTCGCATCTTTCTTCTTCTCGTCTTTTTATTGAGGGATTAAGCGCAAGCGAAGGTTTGAGGAATATAGCTGAAACGGGAAATACAGATAAAATTAACGAGGAGTTAGAGTTTTTTGTAAATACGGGAGAAGGCCTAGATGTTATTCAAGGCAATAGTTTTGATAGTCCAGGAAACAGCAGTAAAATTCAATTGGGTTTGAGAGAAGGGTATCATTATGTAACGGCTGTGAGTATGATTGCACCTAGTCCAGATTGGTTTGTTTCGGCCACCACTTCTTTACAAGATCAAACAGATGGTTTGTGGTATGATGAAGTAAGCTCTTATGTTATAAGCTACGACGCTGGGTCAGATGAGGGCATTAGTTTTAGTTCTGCTAATAGCCCCTTAGATTCCATTGAGCCGGTCACGTATTTATCTGAAGGCCCTTTAACAGAAGGTTTAGATTCAGTGGTGAATATGGGCTATTTTAAGTTTACAAGGATTAAGTAGTTAGTTGATTTAACTACATCCAAATCCCATTACTCAACTTATGTTTGGTGCGACCACCACAATCTTTTTGTGTTTTACACGCTTCTAGGCTCAATATCAGTAACAAGGCCCCAATAAGTAATAAAATCTTGTATTTTTTCATGTTTACTTTCTCTTTAAACGCAGAACTTCAGGTTTTGGTTGCATACTTTCTTAATTTTGTCAAAAGAAATGAAAGTTTTAGAGCATAACGATTACATAAAAGGGATACTGGATGGAGATACTATTATTCTCAGTCGAGCCATTACTTTATTGGAGAGCACTCGAAGTGATCACCAAGTATTAGCTAGGGAAATTTTGGAAGAATTGCTGCCCCATACCGGTGGATCTAAAAGAATAGGAATAACTGGAGTGCCAGGTGTAGGGAAAAGTACTTTTATTGAAGCGGTTGGTGAAAACTTGATCGGAGAAAATAAAAAGCTAGCCGTTCTTGCGGTTGACCCAAGTAGTTCACTGAGTAAAGGAAGCATACTGGGAGATAAAACTAGAATGGAAAAGCTGACGGGCAATCCACGAGTTTATATTAGACCTACAGCCGCTGGAGAATCTTTAGGTGGTGTGAGTCGAAGAACTCGAGAGACGATTATGCTATGTGAAGCTGCAGGCTACGATTATGTCTTAGTGGAGACTGTTGGTGTAGGACAAAGTGAAATAGCCGTACATTCTATGGTTGATTGTTTTGTTTTGCTCTTATTGGCTGGTGCGGGAGATGAACTTCAAGGAATAAAAAGAGGAATCATGGAGATGGCAGATATTATCGCTATCAATAAAGCTTATGAAGACGATGAATTGAAGCCAAAAGCTAGGCTGGCCATGCAAGAAATTAAGAATGCTTTACATTATTATCCACAGAAAGAATTCTCTTGGTTAACTAAGGTTAAAGCAATTGACTCATTGGCCGGGCAAGGGCTTGAACCTCTTTTGAAAAGTTTTAGCTCTTTTTTCGAACACCAAGATTTAAAAGGGTTTTTCAAAGCTCGACGAAAAGAACAAGACTTGTTTTGGTTTCATGAAACAATAAAGCAACGTTTGTTGAGCAATTTTTACACGAATAGTGAAGTAAATAATAAGATTACAGCCCTAGAAGCGGAAATTATAGCCGGTAAAACTTCTTCATTTAACGCTGCTGACCAACTTTTTCAAAACGGTTCCGAACCCTTAAAGGGTTCGGAACCTTCTTAAACCCGCGTAATGAAAGGAGATATAGAAAGCCAAAAAGACATTGAATTTCTTGTAGATAGTTTCTATGAGAAGGTCCGAGAAAATGAAGAGATTGGTCATTTTTTTAATGAGGTGGAACCGATAGATTGGAGTGCTCATATGCCTAGAATGTATGCCTTCTGGAGTGATATTTTACTAGGTACCAGCAACTTCTCTGGCAATCCTATGACCAAGCATTTGGGTTTAAATAAATTAGCGAAAATGGAGAAAAAGCATTTCGATGAATGGCTCCGTTTATGGGAGAATAATTTGAGTTTGCACTTCAATGGACCGAAGGCTGATGAAGCTTTAACTAGAGCTAAAAGTATAGCTAGTATGATGCACTTCAAAGTCGCTCAACAATAAAAAGTAATTCAAATTTCACAATTTGGCATAAAACCATTACATTTACAGTGTAATTAAAGGGAAAGAGGGGGCGCGAGTCCCCTCTTTTTATTCTACAAAACATGGATGCACTAAAAAATAAAATAGAGGAACTCATAGTTCCAATGTTGACCGAGATGGACCTTTTCTTGGTCGAGATTGCAATTGGAGCGAACTACAAGATTCAGATTTTTGCTGATGGTATTCCTTCTATTACGATTAAACAGTGCACCCGTTTGAGTAGATTCATAGAAGGGTATTTAGACGAAGATACTAGTGTTCCTGAAAAGTATACACTAGAAGTTTCCTCTCCTGGAATGACTAACCCTTTAAGAGTGCCACAACAGTTTACCAAGCGAATTGGAAGCACCTTGAAGATTACTATGCAAGATGGGGAACAAGTAGCTGTGCTTCTTAAAGAAGTAAGTGAAACTACTTTGTTTGGCCTGCGTACAACACTTGGTGTGCGAAAGAGTAAGCGACCAATTAAAAAGATCAAAGAAGAAGACTTAGAATCAATTTCGATTGATTTAATTGATATAAAACAAGCATTGTTGCATTTTAACTTTTAACCGATAAAAAATGAATAGTATAGAACTTATCGACTCGTTTGCCGAGTTTAAAGATTTTAAAAACATTGACCGTCCTACCATGATGAAAGTCTTAGAGGATGTGTTTAAAACATTACTTAGAAAGAAATACGGTAATGCGGATAACTTTGATGTGATTGTAAATACAGATAAAGGTGATTTAGAGATCTGGAGAACTAGAGAGATTGTTGGAGATGGAGAGGTTGAAGATGAGTTAACTCAAGTATCTATTACAGATGCTGTGGCAATTGAGGAAGATTACGAGGTTGGTGAAGATTGCTATGAAAAAGTTATTATTGAAGATTTCGGTCGTAGAGCAGTTTTAGCTGCTAGACAAACTTTAATTTCTAGAATTCTAGAATTAGAGAAAGATGAGGTTTATAAGAAATATAAAGATAGAGTTGGTGATATCATCAATGCTGAAGTATACCAGGTTTGGAAGAAAGAGATCTTATTGATTGACGACGAAGGAAATGAATTGATTTTGCCAAAGTCTGAGCAAATCAGAATGGATTACTTCAAAAAAGGAGAAACAGTAAAAGCAGTAGTTAAAAAAGTAGAGCTTAAAAACAATAATCCATTTGTTATCCTTTCTAGAACAGACAATGCGTTTTTAGCGAAACTATTAGAACTAGAAGTACCTGAAATTTTTGATGGTCTTATTACGATAAAGAAAATTGTGCGTGAGCCAGGCGAGAAAGCAAAAGTTGCCGTTGAGTCTTATGATGATAGAATTGACCCTGTTGGAGCTTGTGTAGGTATGAAAGGAAGTCGTATTCACGGTATTGTACGTGAGTTAAAAAATGAGAACATTGACATTCTTAATTATACCGACAATTTAAAATTAATGACAACGAGAGCGTTGTCTCCTGCAAAAATTGAGTCTGTAGTTATTGATGAAGAGAATAAATCAATCGCTGTGTACTTGAAACCAGATCAGGTTTCATTAGCTATTGGTAAAAGAGGAATGAATATTAAACTAGCTGGTAGAATGGTTGGTTATGAAATTGAAGTATTCAGGGATACAGATGATGAAGAGGTAGATATCGACATTGAAGAATTTTCAGATGAAATTGATAGCTGGGTTATCGATGAATTGAAAAAAATTGGTTGTGATACAGCTAAGAGTGTTCTTGAATTAAGTGAAAGTGAAGTAATTCGAAGAACTGATTTAGAGGACGAAACAGTAAAAGAAATATTTGAAATATTGAAAGCTGAATTTGAAGAAGACGAAAAATAGTCTTCCATTTTGCCTTTAATCTTTTAATAAAATCGCCGTAAGGCAAGAAATATAAAACATAAAATATTTATGTCAGAATTTAAACCGAAAAGACTGATTGCTGCTGCTAAAACCCTTAACGTGGGTACTGGGACTATCATCGACTTTTTACGAGGCAAAGGTTTCGAAGTTGAAGATAAGCCTACCACGAAACTGGATGAAGCTATGTATATGACCTTGCTGAATGAATTTGGAGATGCAAAAACTCTAAAGGAAACTGCAGATAGTATACAATTAGGCAATAAAAACAAAAACATTAAGCTGGAACTTACTGAAGACGGTAAGACTAAAACAGTTGAGGTTAAGGAAGAACTTATTGAAAGAGCCAAAGTTGAATTGACTGGTCCTAAGGTTATGGGTACCGTGGATTTAGATAAGAAGCCTGCGAAGAAAGAAGAAGCGAAGACTGTAGAAAAACCTGTTGAAAAGCAGGTTAAGGCACCAGTAGAAAAAACTGAGCCGAAAGAAAAGCCTAAGAAGGTTAAAGCTGAACCAGAAATGATGGAATCAGAAAAGCCAAGGCTTTCTGGTCCTAAAATTGTTGGAAATATCAATGATAAAGTAGAAGCAAAAGTAGACCCGAAAGTAGAACAACCTGTTGAGGCAAAACCAAAGATTGAGGATGCTCAGGATTTCATAGCTACGAAAAGAGTTGAGTTGAAAGGAACGAAGGTTCTTGGTAAAATTATACTTGAAGAAAGAAAACCAAAAGAAAAATCGGATTCTAATAGTGAAGACGCTAAACGTAAAAGAAAGCGATTTAAAAAGAGCGCTAAAATTGATCCGAAAAGCGCAAAAATAGATAAGGCTAAGCAAACTCGACCTGAGGATAGAGTTGTAAGTGAAAAAGAAATTGAAGAGAAGTTGAAAGCTACAATGGCTAAACTTCAAGCAGCTACTTCAGGGAAAAGTAATCGTGCTAAGCTAAGAAGAGCTAAACGTCAAGGAATTCAGGAAGCTGAAGAAATTAAGCAAGAAGAGCAAAGCGCCGATGACCAAAAAATTAAGGTAACTGAGTTTATTACCGTGAGTGATATCGCCCACATGTTGGATGTAAAACCTACTGAAATTATCACAAAGTGTTTTACCTTGGGTGTAATGGTTTCGATTAATCAGCGTCTAGATGCTGAAATAATCGAGTTGATTGCGGATGAGTATGGCTACGAAATTGAGTTTATCTCAGCTTCAGATACAGAAGATTTTGAAGAGGAAGTAGATGCTGAAGAAGATTTAGTATCAAGAGCTCCAGTGGTAACCATAATGGGTCACGTAGATCATGGTAAAACATCTTTGTTAGATTATATTAGAGAAGCAAATGTGGCGGATAAAGAAGCCGGTGGGATTACTCAGCACATTGGTGCTTATGAAGTTGCTCTAGAAAAGGGGAAAATTACTTTCCTTGATACACCTGGTCACGAAGCCTTTACTGCAATGCGTGCACGTGGTGCGAAATTGACAGATATAGCGGTAATTGTAATTGCTGCAGATGATGATATCATGCCTCAAACAAAAGAGGCCATTAGTCACGCCCAATCAGCAGGCGTGCCAATGATATTTGCAATAAACAAAATAGATAAAGCTGGTGCGAATCCTGATAATGTGAAAAACCAACTTTCTCAAATGAACTTAATCATTGAGGAGTGGGGAGGTAAATTCCAATCACAAGATATCTCTGCTAAGAACGGAACAAATATAGATTTGCTTCTAGAGAAAATCATATTAGAAGCGGATTTGCTCGAACTTAAAGCTAATCCAAGTAAGGCAGCATCAGGAGCAGTAATTGAAGCCTCCTTAGATAAAGGACGTGGATATGTTGCCACTTTGTTAGTTGATGGCGGAACGCTTGAAGTAGGAAACTTCCTAGTAGCGGGCTCTACCTCAGGTAAAGTAAAAGCCATGACTAATCATAAAGGAGAGAAAATTGAATCTGCTGGTCCTGCTCAACCCGTACAAATTTTAGGACTAGATGGTGCCCCCGCTGCAGGTGAACGCTTTAAAGTATTCGCTACTGAGCAAGAAGGTAAGACCATGGCTGCCAAGAGAAGTCAATTGGAAAGAGAGCACGGTTTAAGAACACAGAAACATATTACTCTAGACGAGATCGGAAGACGATTAGCTCTAGGTACATTTAAAGAATTGAATGTTATTATTAAAGGTGATGTGGATGGTTCAATTGAAGCCCTTTCTGATTCATTACAAAAATTATCCACGGAAGAAATTCAAGTGAACATCTTGCATAAAGGTGTAGGAGCAATTTCTGAATCTGATATTATGTTAGCATCTGCTTCAGATGCCATTATAATTGGATTCCAAGTTCGTCCTTCCCCACAAGCTAGAAGTGTTGCAGAACATGAAGGTGTTGAAATCAGATTGTACTCAGTTATTTACAAAGCAATTGAAGAACTTACTGCCGCAATGGAAGGAATGCTTGAACCAACAATTGAAGAGAAAATTACAGGAAATCTTGAGGTACAAGAAGTATTTAAGATTACTAAAATCGGAACAGTTGCTGGTTGTATAGTTACTGATGGTAAGATAAAAAGAGATCACCTTGTTCGAGTAATTCGAGATGGTATCGTTTTACACTCAGGTAAGTTAGCTTCTTTGAAACGATACAAAGATGATGTTAAAGAAGTAGTTTCGAGTCAGGATTGTGGTTTACACATGAAAGGATTCAATAATATTGAAGTAGGCGATGTAATAGAAGCGTACACTGAAATAGAAATTCAACGAACTCTTTAATATTTGGCCAGATTTATATTAAGTCTACCAAATAGAGCGTTATTAATGACTATGACAAAAGTTGCTGTAAGTAAAATAAAAGGCCCTTTAAGTTCTTACTTGACTGTAGTCTTTTTGTTTCTAATACTAACAACTAGTAAGGCTCAGAATTTTGAAGTTGGAGCTTGGATGGGGGGTGCCAATTATTTTGGTGACTTAAATTCGAATGCCAGCTTTTCTATGATTCGTCCAGTTGGAGGTATATTTCTTCGTAATAATTTCAATACTAGATGGGTGCTGAAGAGCTCCATTTCTTTTGGTCAAGTTGCCTTCGATGATAAAAAATCTCCGAACGGCTTTAACAGACAACGTAATCTGCATTTCAAATCGAACATTGGTGAAATAGCCGCTATGCTCGAGTTAAACTTCTTAGAGTTTAATAAGAAGAAAAAACAAGAATGGTTTAGTCCTTACTTTACCATCGGTTTTGCAGCTTTCTACTTCAACCCGCAAGCAGAATATCAAGGCCAATGGTATTACTTGCAACCTTTAGGGACGGAAGGTCAAACGGACCCTAGTTATTCAGACTTGAAAAAATATAGAATTGTGAATTTCGCCATACCGATTGGTGGAGGGTTGAAATTCAGCGTGGGAAGAAATTGGAACATCGGAATCTTTGGTGATATAAGAATCACATTTACAGATTATTTAGATGATGTAAGTGGTGTTTACCCTAGTCCTTTATCCTTACCCCAAGGCTCTACAGGTTTGGCTTATGCCCTAAGCGATCGATCAGGTGAAGTGGGAGAGCTAATTGCAGAACCAGGAAAACAACGTGGAACTTCATCAAAGAATGATTTTTATCTATTTGCAGGAGTTTCAGTTTCGTACACTATTTTTAGACTTAAATGCCCAACGCCCGGAGCTATAAGGTGAAATGATTACCTTTGTGAATTGACCCCAAAAACATGAGTCTAAAAGAAGCCATTAATTTAGAAAAATTGCCCAAACACATCGCCGTCATTATGGATGGCAATGGTCGTTGGGCTAAGGAAAAAGGTAAGAATAGAATCTTTGGACACAAAAATGGTGTTGGATCTGTTCGGGAAGTAAGTGAAGCTTGCGCGGAACTAGGAGTTAAATACCTTACTCTTTATGCTTTTTCTTCTGAAAATTGGAATAGACCTAAACTTGAAGTTGCCGCTTTAATGGAGTTGTTAGTTAGAACAATTGGAAATGAAACCAAAACGTTGATGAAGAACAACATCAAACTAATGACTATTGGTTCAATTGAAACTTTACCTTCTAGAGCACAAGAGCAATTGGCAAAAGTAAAAGAAGCCACCAAGAACAATACCCGACTTACGCTAAGCTTAGCCTTGAGCTATGGTGGCCGTGCCGAGCTAGTTGACGCTTTTAAAAAGATAGCTAGCCAAGTTAAAAAAGGTGAAATAAGCGAAGGGGATATTACAGAATCAACGATTAATAAGCATCTTTACGAGCCAAGTATTCCTGATCCTGAGTTAATGATTAGAACAAGTGGAGAATATCGATTAAGTAACTTCTTATTATGGCAAGCAGCCTATACAGAATTGTACTTTACAGATAAGTTTTGGCCAGATTTCGATAAGGAATCTTTGTACGAAGCTATTCTTGCTTTTCAATCAAGAGAAAGAAGATTTGGTAAAACCAGTGAACAAATAAAGTCCTAGTAAAAATTAAGAATGAATAAATTACAACAGTTTTTTTTAAGCTTGTGCTTGTTTTGTTTTGCGATTACTACGCATGCTCAAGATTTGGACTACAACAATCCTCAGCAATATGAAATTGGTGGTATTCGAGTAGAAGGTACGGAGCATCTTGATAAGAAAGTTTTGATTTCATTATCCGGAATGCGAGTGGGTGACCTCATCACGATTCCAGGGCAAGAAATTTCTTCAGCAGTTAAGAATCTATGGGAACAACATCTATTCACGGATGTTTCGATTGAAATTGAAAAGACCTTAGGTAACACAGTCTTTTTTATTATCAACTTACAAGAACTTCCAAGACTTTCTAAATATTCAATAACAGGAGTTAAGAATGGAGAGATTGAAGAGTTAAGAAAAAAGATCAACCTCCGATCGGGAAGTATTTTTACAGAAAGTGATAGACTTAATGTACTCAATAAGATCAAATCCTATTACATAGAAAAAGGCTTTTACAATGCTAACGCGCTTATTAGTCAGAGCACTGACGAAGTAATTGATAACAGTGTTACTGTAGACATTGTTGTAGATAAAGGGTCTAAAGTAAAAATTAACCAAATCAACGTGCTGGGTAATGAATCCTTTAGTGAAAGAAAGATTGAAAAGCAATTGAAGAACACCAAGGAAAAAGTGAAGTTTGAATTGGTAGAGCTTCTAAAGGTTAAAAAGAACAAGAAGCAAAAAGAAGAATTGAAGTTCTTCAATACATTGGCAAACTTATCCGTATCCAAAGCCGTTAGCTATGGCGATGATTTTGTCAACTTAAACATTTTTAAATCTTCTAAATTCATAGAGAAAGACTACGAAGCCGATAAGAAGAAACTAATTGCATTCTACAAAGAGAAAGGTTACCGTGATGCTAAAATTGTATACGACGAGGTAAGTTTTGATGAAGAGGGAGAAGCAAACATAAGCCTACTGCTTAAAGAGGGCAACCTGTATTACTTTAGAGATATCAACTTTTCTGGAAACACGAAGTACTCTGATTCACTCTTAGTTAAAATCATTAATATTGAAAAAGGGACTATTTATAGCCAAAGTACCCTTGATGAAAAGTTATACATGAGTCAAAATGGTGGAGACATTAGTTCGCTATATATGGATGATGGATATCTTTTCTTTAATATCACGCCAATAGAAAAGCGTATAGAAAATGATTCTGTAGATCTAGAGCTTAAAATATACGAAGGACCTCAAGCCATTATTAATGAAGTGAGAATATTTGGTAATACCAAGACGAACGAAAAAGTAATTCGAAGAGAGCTTTATGTTTTCCCTGGAGATAAATTTTCACGATCAAATTTGATTCGTTCTCAACGTCAAATAGCCAATCTGGGTTATTTTGATCCAGAACAAATGGAGATTATCCCAATACCAAATCCGGAAAATGGAACAGTGGATATTGAGTTAAGAGTAGTTGAAAAACCTTCTGATCAATTGGAGCTATCTCTTGGATGGGGTGGACGTGGAGCAGGATTGGTTGGAACATTAGGTGTTCAGTTTACTAATTTCTCGTTGAAGAATATTGTAGATAAAAAAGCATGGACTCCCTTACCCTCCGGTGACGGACAAAATTTGACAGTTAGGGCACAGTTGAATGGAAAGCAATTCCAGTCTTACAACATGTCTTTCACCGAGCCTTGGTTAGGTGGAAAGAAACCTAATTCATTTACAGTTAGTTTCTTCAGACAACGTTATAATCTATTAGATGGTACAAATAACTTCACTGGAGATGTTATTGGGAAATCTATTACTACAGGTGGTAGTGTAGGTATTGGCACCAGGCTTAAATGGCCAGATGATTTCTTTACAGTTCGAAGTGCTATTAATGTTAGCCACTACAAATTAGATGAATTCAACCTCTACGCAAACTTCCCATTTACTTCAGGTACGGCTACAGATTTGAATCTATCTACTACCCTAGCTAGAAACTCAATAGATAATCCATTATTCCCACGTAAAGGGTCAACTTTCTCTTTACAGTTAGATGTTACACTTCCTTATAGTAAGTTGTTTAAAGGGCGTAAAAATATTGATTACGGAAGTGATGAAACTCCCGCTGCTGAAAAATATAAGTTGATTGAATATCACAAATGGCGTGTTAATGCAGATTGGTATACTCCAATCGTAGGTAATTTAATTTTCCATGCTTCTGCTAAACTCGGTTTCTTAGGAACCTTCAATAAAAAAATTGGAGTGACTCCTTTTGAAAGATACCAATTAGGGGGACAAGGATTTAATCAGTTTACAATTTTAGGTACTGATATTGTCGGAATGAGAGGGTACGATGTTATTACCCCAGATGGTGGATCTCCTATCATGAATAAGTACAGTATGGAGTTAAGATATCCATTAAGTTTAAACCCAAGTGCTACGGTATATGCAGTTGGCTTCTTCGAAGCAGGAAACTATTGGGACAACATCCAAGATTACAAGCCCTATGAGTTAAGGCGCTCATTTGGCGCGGGTTTGAGAGTGTTCTTGCCGATGTTTGGATTGCTAGGATTTGATTATGGCATAGGATTTGATGATACAGATGTGAACTCCCTGACAGGTAACAACTTGTTCGCTAAGTATGGGCAATTTAGAATAATCTTAGGTTTTGAGCCTGAATAAAAAATTTAAAAACATGAAAAGAATAATCTTAACATTCGCACTTTTTGCAGGGATTGCATGGAGTGCACAAGCGCAAAGATTTTGCATCGTAGATATGGATTACATCCTAAGTAAAATTCCTCAGTATGAAGAAGCACAGGAAAATGTCAATACCATGGCTACAGAATGGAAAACAGATATAGACCTACAATTTCAAGCAGTTGAAAAGGCCTATACGAAGTTCCAAGCTGAGCAAGTATTGATGACCGAGCAAATGAAAAAGCAAAAAATTGAAGAAATTGAGGCTTTAGAAAGAAAGGCGAAAGAATTGCAAAAAACAAAATTTGGTCCTGAAGGGGAGTTGTTTAAGAAAAGACAAGAGCTTATTAAGCCTATTCAAGATAACATCTATGAGAAAATAGAGCTTTATGCAAAAGATAAAAGCTATGAAGCTATTCTTGATAAGTCTTCAGCTGGAATAGGAATTTTATACTTTGGTGATCGCCTAGATAAAAGCGAAGAAGTACTAAGAACCTTGGGTTATTAATTAAGATAATTTAAGAAGAACATTAATCAAAAAAGTATATTTTTGTCGAACATTTAAAAAAAAGAACAAATGAACAAATTAATGAAATTATTAAGTTTAGCAGTGTTAATGGTTGTCGCTTTAAGTGCAACAGCTCAACAAAAATTTGGTCACGTAGATTCTGAATCTCTTTTCTATGCTATGCCAGAAGTAAAAGCTATTCAAACTCAATTGCAAAACAAGAGTAAAGAATACGAAAATCAGTTGACTGCTCTATATACACAATACGAAAACATCATCACGGATATCGAATCTAATGGAGCTAATTATATGCAAGCTGTACTGGAGCAAAAATATAAGGATGCTTATGGTTTAGAAGAAAGAATTGTGGCTTTAGAGAAAAAAGCACAAGAGGATTTAGTAAACCTTGAGACGAAATTGTTTCAGCCAGTTGAGCAAAAAGCATATCAAGCTATCCAGAGTGTAGCAAATGATAATGGATATGCGTATGTTTTAGATTCATCATTAGGCGTATTTTTAGTACTACCTGAAAGTGATGACTTAACTAATATGGTTAAAACAGCATTGGGTATTTATTAATAGAAAATATTAATGAATAATAATCCCATAGGAATATTTGATAGTGGTATTGGCGGCTTAACGGTCGCCAATGCTATTTCTAAGGCTATGCCTCAGGAAACACTCATTTATTTTGGGGATACGGCTCACCTTCCTTACGGGGAAAAATCAAAAGATCTTATTCGCGAATACGCTGATGGCATCACTAACTTCTTATTGCACGAAAGAAATTGTAAAGCCATTGTTATTGCCTGTAATACCGCCTCAGCAGCAGCTTACGAATATTTGAGAGACAATTATAAAGGGAAGATTCCAATTATCAATGTAATCGATCCCATTGTCGAAGCGCTCGTGGATAATCCTTCACTGAAAAAAATAGGCTTGATAGCCACAAACACCACCATCGAATCTGGGGTATATCAGGAAAAAATTGATCGTCGAATTCCTGGAGCTCATGTAAGTGCTTTGGCCACTCCTATGCTCGTTCCTATGATTGAGGAGGGGTATGCAAATGACGACATCAGCCACACCTTAATTGGAAATTACTTGCGTAATGGAGCCTTACAAGGCATCGATGCACTTATTCTCGGATGCACACACTATCCTATCATTAAGGCAGAGATTAATGAGTATTATAAGGGTAAAGTAGCTCTTGTAGATTCAACGGATATTGTCGCGGCTAAATTGAAGGCAATTTTGATAAAGGAAAATCTCGTAGCAGAAGAAAGAACGAAAGACGATAAGTTTTACATATCAGATAGTAATCCGCATTTTGACAAATCAGCTAAGCGATTTTTTAAAGAAAGTATTAACTTAGAACTCCTATATATTTGGAAATAATTGTTCCTTTAAGAACGAAAAACAACGCGAATGAAGAATTTAATTAGCATTTTGATTTTGGGCTTGGGTCTACAACTTGCACAAGCACAAGGAATAGACTTCTTTCATGGCTCATTCGAAGAAGCGAAAACTGAGGCAAAAGCACAAGGTAAATTAATCTTTATGGATGCTTATGCCGTTTGGTGTGGCCCATGTAAAATGATGACTAACAAAGTGTTCCCACAAGAAAAAGTGGGAGATTTTTTTAATAAGAATTTCATAAACATGAAAGTCGATATGGAAAAAGGTGAAGGTGTTGATTTACGAAGACAATATGGTGTTTCTGCTTATCCTACTCTTTTGTTGATTGATGGCAATGGAGAGGTGGTTCAACAGATTAGAGGAGCTAGAGATGCAGACGGGCTCATTGACTGGGCAAAAAAAGCTGCACTTCCTAATCCAGGGCTTACCCAAAAATTACAAGAGAAGTATGACGATGGAGATAGAAGCCCAAGCCTTATGCGCGATTTGATTAAAGTGAAGGCAGCTTATAATGATGCTACAAACTCTTTGATGGAAGAATATATCAATGGATTAAGTGAAGAAGAAAAAGTGGCTACTGAAAATGCTGATTTTATTTTTGATCAAACCAACGCTATAAACTCCTTAGGACTGAAAGTACTTAAGGATTACGAAGAATACTTTACGGATATAAAAGGTGCAGACGTCTTAGATAGGAAGATTTCAGGTATCGCTAAGAATTCAGGTACTCAAGCAATTAAGGATGGAAATAAAGAACAATTGGATGAAGTGCTAGCTTTTTTGAAGGAATACAAACCGGCGAACTACAAAGAGTTAAGTAGCGAGCTAATGGTTAATTTCTATGGAAAGAATGAAGATTGGAGCAACTACGATAAAGCCGTAACGAAGCATTTGGCTAAATTCAAGAAAGGGGATGATAAGTCTTACCGTGATGTAGCCTGGAATTACTATATGAATATTGAAGACCCAGCTAGCTTGAGGAAAGCGGAGCAATGGATGCAAAACAATATAAAGGCTAGTAATAGCTACGAGAACAACCTTACCCAGGCATACTTGTTGTATAAATTGGAATCATTTTCTGAAGCGGAAGACGCGGTAAACTATGCGTTAATTTTGGCAGGCGAAGACAAGAAAACGAAGAATGCTCAAATTCTTAAAGATCAGATTCTAAAGAAACTGAAGAAGACAGAAACTGTCGAATAATTTCAAAGTGATAACCGGTGTCCAAATCAGGCGCCTCAAATTTAGTGTCTACTTCAAGTATCAACTCTCCTTGAGTACTTTGCTGAAACCACTCTTTGTCAGCTAAGCTTGAAGCCAAATACTCTTGTTCAGCTTGACCAGGGGTTGGAATAATAATAGCAGACTTCTGCAGTTTGATTAAGTCCATTACTGAAGTATACCCGGCTCTGCAAATCACTAAAGCGGACTCATTGATAAGTTGATTTAATAACTCACTTGAGGCTAAGTGAACAACATGTATATCTTGATTTTCTTTCCAGTCCACTTCTTCACGCCCCCTTACCAAGCAATGCTTGCCATCAAGTTCGTGAAGCTTTTTCAATAACTCTTCCTCCAAGCGTGTTCGCTGTGGTTCAGGTCCAGATAAGATACTTATACTGTCATATTTCACCGCTTGAGCTTGGTGTTTAAATCGAGATTCAATACCGATGTAATGGACATTTTCCCAGCCTAAATCGGACATTTGACCGCTTAAATTATTTGGAGGGTTTATATCAGGCACCCACAACTGAGAGAATTTATTTAAGTAGCCTTGATAGCTCTTGTTGACTATTTTTTCTATTAACCGGTTACCTGGGTAAAGTAAATGAAGTTGGTGACAAATAAAAGCACTTGGAATAGTTTTGTGATAAAACCCATAACGATTGTCGCTAATGATGTAATCCACTCCATACTGCTCGCATAATGCTTTACAATGGCTCTGCTCCTCTTTAATAGCGCGCATGAACTTCGGTATTTGAAGTGCTAATTCTATATTGAAAGTAGCAGCATTGCTCGCATAACTCACGGCATAGGAGTTAGTGGCAACTATTGTTTGGTCAGGAAACTCCTTGGTCAATAGGTCTAAAGCTATTCCATCACTTACCAAAATAACCCGATGACCTTGATCGTTTAGATAACGTATAATAGGAATAGAACGCGTGGCATGACCTAAGCCCCAGTTTAATACTGCGTAAAGAATAGTTTTTTGCAATGAATTTGAAACTTTAAACGTTAATTTAGCAAAGTAAACCTACTAAGTATGAAAAATTGGAAAGTATTTACGATAATTTTTGCCACTTCTAGCTTTTTAATAGCTTGTAAAGGAAGTAAGTGCGATTGTCCAAGCTTTAAACCTAAAAGTGAAGTAATTATGGATAGTCCAGTGCAAGCAGCAGAAACTATTCTTCTGAAGTTTGCTTAACACGCATTTCATCCAACATCTTTTGCCTTTCGATTTCTAGGTTGTCTGCGAACTCTTTATTGTTTGGGTGCTCATTCCGCTGAATAAAAGCTTCTACATAACCGGGATATTCGCTGTACTTAAACTCAAGGACCGAATATTTAGGAATGGCTAATCCACCGACAACCAATACCATAAAAATGGCTATACGTTTGAACACACCCATATAGAAGGAGTCATTGTTTTTTAAGTATCTCCAAATCGCCACACCGAGTGCAATACATAATCCGGAGAAACCAATAACTAACTCAAGATTCGCATTAGGCCAAAGCATCAGTTTAAACAGTAAGCCAAGTAAAGATGCGGAAAGAGTTAAGCCTAGGGCAAGAGCGCCAATAAAACGCAGTTTGGAGATCCCTTCATAACTGGCTCGTTGAAATATCTTTCTAAAAGGAATGTTATTCAATAGTGGAATTCCTAAATACATATAGAAGATACTTAAGTTACCTATGCTCACAATTAAGAGTTGAGCGGACATTGGGTAGTCAAACAAATTCAGTATTGCTGAAATCAATGCACTAAATCCAAGAACGAGTTCAATTTTTTTCATAGCTAGTCTTTCTTAAAATTCCCAATCGGAACTATCGGTCTTATACTTTTCTCTTGAAATGGCTTTTTCTTTTTCTCGAGCTAAAACAAGTTCAGCGATGCTTCTAGATGCTTTTGTGGGTCCAGATAAATCGATGGCTTTTTTAACCTTCTTTTCACTCACATCTAGACGATACAACAGGAGTAATAATTTTTCAAAATCATTATTGACTAATTCTTCAATAAGCGTTTCGATTAAATCTAAAAGCTCCTCTTCAGTAGCTATTTTTTCCACTAATTCTGGACGAAGTTGTAAGGAGTTTTGTATTTGCTTTTTTAATAAGTCCACTTAAAAAACTAAATTTGATAGCAAAGATTAGAAAAAAATGAGGAAATATAGATTATTATCAATTGTTTTGGGCTTTTTTCTACGAAGCTGAATGGCTGGATTTAGAATCAGGAGATGAAGAATACTATCCAGATTTGCTTAATGCAGGTTTCTATAACGACTACCTATTTTATGTAGAGTGTGATGTAAACAGTGCATACTTGATAGATGTTATCTCTTTGCATATTACGAAAGGAAAATAGCGAAGCAAGGGTTCCGAACCTTCCCAAAGGTTCGGAACCCTGCCCAAACAACTCCACTAGCGCCAGCTGGCAGCTCGTGACTATCGAAACAAAAAGCCCCGAGAGAAACTCTCGGGGCTTTTTATATAGAATTTGAATATCCTTACTTAATCAAAACGCTAGTGTTATTCACACCTTTAGAGGTTTCAATTTGTAATACATAGAATCCAGGGTTCAAATCACCAACTAAAATAGTTTGTTGGTTACTTCCTTTCAACAAGTTCATTTCTTGTGCAACTGCAACTTGACCAATCACATTGATTAATCTAGCCGTAGCTACTTCTTGAGTGTCAAAATCAAATTGAACGTTCAATACTTCAGTAGCTGGCACTGGGCTAACACTAAAGTTTGCTAATTCTAGGTCATTGATACCTACAGCTTGAATTTCGATATCACTATCGAATCTTGGTAATACTTGGTATCCTTCTGTTCTTGGAGCAGTAGGGTCAAATTGAGTACCAATACCTGTAAGATGGAAAGTTTCTCCACCAGATAAGATTGGTTGAAATAATTCAGCTCTATCGGCGTCTATTCTTATATCATAAGTTCCATTACTATTAGTTGCACTAATGTTATAAGAACCACCAGAGGTAGCCCAAGTACCAGAAGAAATTGTTAAATTTTCTAGAGTAATTAACTCAGCTTCATGACTTTCATCTAATGCTGATGTTACTACTGTTGGAGTGAAAGGAGTAGCTGTACCTAATGAAGTAACTGCAGCAATTCTTAATCTTGTTACCCCAGAGCTTCCGTAAATCTCGCCACTTACTTCAACTGAATCTCCAACCGCAGGGTTGAAACTTATTGCTGAATCGGTTGAGTAAGCCCAAATACCACCTGTGGCATCAGCAAAACTAAACTCAGTACCATCACCTTGCAATTCTCTAAAATCAGGACTAGTAATGATTCCTTTTAAAGTCATAACTGTTCCAAAATTTACCGGCTCACCAGAAACTGGATCAACTTCGGTAGCATCACCAATTGTTCCAGTAACAGCAACACATGGAGTAATTACTGTGATATCGGCCATGTAACGAGGCAACATTTGATAGCCACTAGTATAAGGTGAACTATTGTCAAATTGAGTTCCAATTCCAGTCACATCCAATACGCAACCAGGAAGTGTCATGTTAAACAAATCTGCACTTTTATCAATACGAACAGAGTAGGTATTTGTCCCATCAGTTACTTCTAAATTAAATCCAGCACCACCGCCAGTATTCCAATCAGATTGATCAACAACAGTTACGTTGCTCAACTTCACTAATTCACCTTCTTCAGCTTCTCCTATAGGAGCCGTTTGATTAAGGACAGTTGGAAGTGTTGCTGTACCAGTAACAATGATCGTATCTATATTAACCATTTGCGTCAAACCATTAAAAAATCCAACCTCACCTTGAATTGTTACTTGGTCTCCTTCAGTGACAGTTGGATACCCAGCTAAACCAGGACCATCATATACTCCCATTCCACCTGTTCCATCATGAATATAGAATGATACATCTGGACCATCTGCATAATTAATTCCCATTACAACACCTGCTACTTCACAGGCAACAGTTAATGAATCTGGGCTACCATTAGCGTCAACAGTAGTTACTGAAGCAATAGTATAAGTAGAGAAATCATTATCTGATAGAATTAATGTATCCAATACATTTGCACCTAAAGTTAATCCAGCGGAAGGATTCACTAATTCAAAAATGAACATTTCATTTCCTTCAATTAGCACATCATCAGTTAATGTAATAGTCACTGTTTCTGTTGTAGTACCTGTTGAAGGGAAAGAAATTGTTTGTGTTGTATATCCTCCAATATCTGCAGGGTCACCACTATTCAATTGTAAGTCAACGGTAAAAGTTGTAGTACCAGCACTTAATTGTCCAATTTCAAAAGTTAAATCAATCGTACCTGATCCTTCATTAGCGTTAACTGAAGTTGGATTAACATTTACTGTCGTGTCTGGGGGTAATTCATTATCTGTGAAAGTTAATAAAAACGTAGTATCATTTCCTAAAGTCAATCCACCAGTTGCGTTTCTTAGCACAAATTCAAAGGTTTCTGTTCCTTCATATACTGCATCATCGACTGGTGTAATTGGAACAGTTAAGTTTGCAGTGCCACCCGTTACAGGAATTGTAATAGGGAAAGGACCACCTCCGTACGCGCTTAAATCAATATCTGCAGAACTACCATTTCCACCTACTAAGTGAATTTCAAAGCTAGTGGCTGTAGCAACAGTTGGATTAATTGTCAAGTTTGTTACAATTGTTGTTGGATCACCCTCATTCATTGTGAATGTTGGAGATTGAATATTAATTTTAGGTGTAGAAACCAATTGATACGTGCCAATTGGGAAAGGATTTACTGAAGTCGCATTTGAAGTAGCTCCTTGCAAATCATCTATTGCACTAAACGTCCAATTTGCTAAAACAAAGGTAGAACCATCTGGTCCAGTTCCGTCTACTCTATATGCCCATCCATCAAGATATTCCCAGGGCTGACCAGTACCATCTAAATTAACATCTCCAAACACATCAACCACAGCACCGTTTTGAAAAAGTTCGATGGCATCATCTCCGTTAATGTTTGCGGCGCTATTTTCAAAGTCTGCAGCAAAGCCAAAGAAATCATGAAATCCTGTTGAATCCGAACATACGTATAAATAGTCTCCTGCATTTACTGAAATGGATGGGAATGCAAACTCAGGAGAACCAGTAGGTCCACTTCCGTTGTTAGCAGAACTAACTCCATAAATACTTAAATCTGAAATATTCGCCGTGGCGTATAATTCGAAACCTTTCGGAAAGGTCGGATTAGAAGCCCATGATGGTTGTCCATCAAAAACACCAGAAATTAATAAATCCGTTCCTGATGGAGCAGCTGCATTAACGGTTATGGTTCCGACCATGCCTAAACCAGCATGTGGAGTGCATACAAAGTAATATGTCCCTGCACTTAAACCAGTTAAAGTTCCACCACCCCAAGGAAGGATAAATCCTCCATTACTTGTGGTTCCTAGTAAATTGTAAGTTGATTGACTAACCTCTACAACATCATGGGCATTTGTAATATTAAATTGAACGGTATCTCCAACCGTAATTACTATATCCTCCGGAGTAAAGTTATTACCAGAGTTGGTTACAATTGTTGTAGCGGCATTTGTGCATAACGCTAAAACAGAAAATAAAATAATTGAGTAAATTCTTTTCATGACTTTAATTTGTTTCACGCAAATATAAAACCTTATTTCGGCTTACTTGCAAACAAATTATTAACGGTATGTGAATAGCTCGTGGCTACTTTAATTGAAACTTACTTATGTAGTTTTTCTTCTTGGTTTGAATAGACAAAATGTATATGCCTTTGTCAAGGTTTTCAACGTTAATGCTATCCGCATCTAATGTGTATTGTTCTTGTTCAACACCAATTAAATTGAAGATGTAAATTTTCTTAACATCTTTAGCTTTAAGGTTTTGCATGTATAGCATTCCATAGCTAGGGTTAGGGTACACGAAAGTGCCAAATTCATTATTCGCACGAGAACTTATTCCCACATTTACATCGCAGTTTGCTCGCTTTGTAACATCAGTAAAGTCTATACAGTCAACTAACTGAGGAAAGTCTACAAATGGATTACGATTCCCTTGCTTTTCAGCTACATATTCATGACGTGTTTTTTCAAAATCGCCAGGAAGGTCATTATAGTGCCAGTCTAACAACACTTGAATATCTTGATCTTGCGCTGCTGTCAATAAATTATCTAAGCCCCAATTTTCTCCATATTTACCATTATAAGCTAACATCATATAGAACATTGCTCTTGCAACATCTCCTTTAATATCTTCCTTAGGCTCTGCAACCAAAAGACTGTTCACGTCAGTTCCTATTTTAAAATCTAAGTATGAATTTGCCCATGCATTATCTACCTCACCAAAAGGTTCGTTACTTCTGCTAGAATTTACCTGATTTTGGACTAAGTCTAGTGAGTGAACATCACAGCCTTCATCTGTATCCTCAAAGTCAGCCCTTGTAATTCCTTGAAAATTAATCCAAGAAAAGGCCATTCGGTGCTCTCTACTATAGCCAGGAGGAGGGTTCGTAAATGCAAAAGTCCCCGTGTAAAGGCGGTGCTCATTACTATATTGGCAGGTCACATATTTTTGAGCCGTACCACCAACTACGGTATCTGTCTCAAACAAGTCAGCGACAATGTTTTCGTCAAACTGGCCATAAGTAATTTGAGTATGCGGTTGAATGAGGTTCGTTAAGTCATCAACTAACGTGCTAGCATTAAAATCTATGCTATTATAATAGTTGCCATAATTGATGCTAGATGTTGTTACCGAACCAGTTAAAGGGGAATCACTTTTATAGTTAATGTTTACTCCTTGCTCGTTGAATGCATAAACAGCTACATAATACGTGTTGTCTTGAAAGAGGTTCTTAAAGAAGGTAAACGTTCCTCCACCAACAGATCCAACTTTCACATCGCCGATGTGCTGTCCTTTTAAATAGTTAGTATTGTCTACAGGACTAAAAGTAATAGGATTTTTACTTATAACCACCAAGTGTCCATCTGCTCCGGCACTGGAAAAAGATGCACTGGCTCGGTAGGTTCTTATTCCCGAAAAATTTAAAGTATTAGGCTGTGTAGTAGGTTCGGTCTGTCCAAAAGAAAGCCCAATAGTTAATGTCGCAAATAATAAAGTAATAATTCTAAGCATAATGTTGATTTGATGTGATGGGCAAAGATATAGTTTCAATGCGTAAAAAGAGGAAAGCCAGTCATATATTCTATTCGCTTATTTATATGAAAAGCGCATAATATACTCGTTAAATAGTAATCGTGCTTTTGAACTAATTCCTGAAGCGCTTAAACGACTATCCATTTCTACTAATAAAAACAAGCAATTGGAGTTGGTGTCTAAAGTATGACTTAATGAAAAGGGATTGAGTCGGCTGGGTAGGGAATCGGATAGAATGAGAATGTCAGAATACGGCCACTACATTAGAGGGTCCTTAAGTACATTTTTGGCCCCTTGAATTAAAACTAGTTCATCATTGAGTGTTGCAAAAGGACCGTTGTCTTCTTCAAGGTTTAGTACCAATATTCCGTCAATTGAAATGGTTTGTGCGTGCAGTGTTTGGAAAGCGCACCAGCGCGTAATTAGAAGAAATTGTGTTTTTATAATAGGCCTTAAGGACATCAAAACAATTAAGGTAAAATTAGCTGATTTGTTCCGGCTTTAATTCTTATTAGGTCCTTGGTATATGTAATTGCTCTAAAATTGTTTATTTTTGCCCCCCAATTAAAGTAAAGTCATGAATACGCAAGATATAATTAAGGTGTTAGGAGAAGAAAGAGCTAAACATGTTTTAGATTTTAACAGTCCTGCGATAAGTAAGGATAGACTTCATTTGCCAAGTGGAACGTTTATAGACGATATATGGAAAGATAGTAACAGAAGCAATCAAGTTTTAGGAAGCTTGGCGGCCTTACACAATAATGGTCGTTTAGGTGGAACAGGATATGTTTCAATCCTACCTGTAGATCAAGGAATAGAACATACTGCAGGCGCATCTTTTGCTCCAAATCCTGATTATTTTGATCCAGAAAACATTGTAAAGTTGGCAATGGAAGGCGGATGTAACGCCGTGGCTTCTACTTTTGGAGTGTTAGCTTCAGTAAGTAGAAAGTATGCGCATAAAATTCCTTTTGTAGTTAAAGTAAACCATAATGAGCTTTTAACTTACCCAAATTCTTATCAGCAAGTGATGTTTGGCACGATTAAGGATGCTTGGAATATGGGCGCAACAGCTATTGGTGCAACCATCTATTTTGGAAGTGAAGATTCAAGAAGACAAATTGTTGAAATTGCTGAAGCATTTGAATATGCACACGAATTGGGAATGGCAACAATCCTATGGTGCTACGCAAGAAACAATGGGTTTAAGAAAGAGGGTATCGATTATCATGTAGCTACGGACATTACTTCTCAAGCCAATCATATTGGAGTTACTATTCAAGCAGATATTATTAAGCAAAAATTGCCAGAGAATAATGGGGGCTTTACAGCTATTGATTTTGCTAAATCACATCCAAAAATGTATTCAGAATTATCTTCAGACCACCCCATTGATTTGTGTAGATACCAATTAGCAAATTGCTATATGGGTCGAGTTGGCTTGATTAATTCTGGTGGTGCATCAGGAGGAGATTCTGACTATGGAGATGCAATTGAAACAGCTATTATCAATAAGCGTGCAGGTGGTACGGGCTTGATTTTAGGAAGAAAAGCATTCCAAAAAGATTTGAAAACTGGTATTAAAATGCTAAATTCAGTACAGGATGTCTATTTAAATAAAGATATTACTGTAGCATAAAAATATAATCCCTCAGACTTTGCAGCGCTTAGCTGTAATAGAAAAAATAGAATCATGTCAAATTGGTTTAAGAGAATAACAACAGGTATTCGTACTTCGGCTCAGGAGAAAAAAGAAATGCCAGAAGGTTTGTGGTTTCTATGCCCAAGCTGTAAGGCGACTATTGCCCAAGTTGAGCACAAGGAGAATCTGGGCGTTTGCTCTTCATGTAATTTTCATGAGCGCATTGGTCCAAGGGAGTATTTTGACTTGTTCTTTGATGAGAACTCTAGACCAAAACTTCTTTTTGATAACTTATTTCCTGTAGACAGCTTGGAGTTTGTGGACTTGAAACCTTATTCACAGCGAATTATTGAAGCGGAAGAAAAATCTGAAGCCACAGAAGCTATGGAGGTAGCTACAGGTAAAATGGGTGGTACTAAAGTGGTTATTGCGGCTATGAACTTTGCTTATATTGGCGGGTCAATGGGCGCTGTGGTTGGTGAAAAAATTGCCCGATCTATAGATTACTGTATAGAGAATAAATGTCCACTTGTTATTATAAGTAAGTCTGGTGGAGCTAGAATGATGGAGTCGGGAATTAGCCTGATGCAAATGATTAAAACTTCTGCGAAATTAACTCAATTGGCTGACGCACAGCTTCCTTATATCTCTTTGTTAACAGACCCCACTACGGGCGGAGTAACTGCTTCGTTTTCTATGTTGGGCGATTTAAACATTGCCGAGCCTAGGGCTTTAATCGCATTTGCGGGTCCGAGGGTAATCATGGAAACCATGAATTTGAAGGAGTTGCCAGAAGGCTTCCAACGATCTGAATATTTGATGGAAAGAGGCTTCCTTGATTTTATAGTTGAGCGAAAGGATTTAAAAGAAAAAATAGTCGACGCGCTACAATTGTTGAAGGTATAATTTGATTCTTCTTTTTTTCTGAAAAAGCGAAATCTTTCCAAGCCTTGATTTCATTAATTTCTTGCCTATGTATATAGTAGTGTTTTAGAATTAATTTCCTACCTTTGCAGGCGATAAAAAAGACGTAGAAAATAAGATTTATGGAAAAAGTTACATTAAAAAGAAAACAAGAGATCTTCAAAGAATTCGGCGGAGCTGCTGAAAACACGGGATCAGTAGAAGGTCAAGTTGCTCTATATACTGAGCGAATCTCCCACTTAACAGAGCATGTTAAGAAAAATAGAAAAGACTTCTCAAATACAAAACAACTTACCAAAATGGTAGGTAAGAGAAGAAAATTACTGTCCTATCTTGCTAAGAAAGATATTTTGAAATACAGAGAGTTAATCAAAACTCTTGGAATCAGAAGATAGTAAATCAACATTTATAGATGCCACTCAAAGCTTGAGTGGCATCTTTTATTTTTATAAAATACATTTATGCAATTAGGAATTACTAAGTCCGTTACTTTAAGTAATGGCAAAACTATAGATATAGAAACCGGAAAATTAGCAAAACAAGCTGACGGTTCAGTTGTCGTTAAACAAGGAAACACCATGATTTTAGCAGCAGTTGTTGCTGATAAAGACGCCAGAGAAGACATGGATTTCATGCCTTTAATGGTAGATTACAAAGAAAACTTTTCTTCAACGGGAAACATCCCTGGAGGATTTTTAAGAAGAGAAGCAAGACCTTCAGATCATGAAGTTTTAATTTGCCGTTTGGTAGATAGAGCTTTAAGACCTTTATTTCCATCTGACTTTCACGCAAGTTGTATCGTAACACTTAGATTAATATCTAGTGATGGAGATACCATGCCAGATGCTTTGGCTTGTTTAGCTGCATCTGCTGCTATCCAAGTTTCAGATATTCCATTTTTAGAGCCAATTGCTGAAGCAAGAGTTGCAAGAATTGATGGTCAGTTCGTAGTTAACCCAACTAATACTGAGTTAGAAACTGCTGATATTGATATGATGATTGCCGCTACCAAAGAAAATATCGTAATGGTGGAAGGTGAGATGTCAGAGGCTAGTGAAGCAGAAATGCTTGAAGCAATTAAAATGGGTCATGACGAAATTAAAAAGTTGTGTGCAGTTCAAGAAGAATTGGCTTCTGCAGTTGGCAGAACACAAAGAGAATATAATCACGAGAGTAGTGATGCTGATTTAGAAAAAGCAATTCATTCTTTTGCTTTTGATAAATGTAAAGCTATTGCTGCAAAAGGTTTGGCTAACAAAGCTGAAAGAAGCAGATTGTTTGGTGAAGTTAAAGAAGGATTTTTAGCAACTATTTCTGATGAGGAAGCTAGTGACAACAAATTCTTAATCAATCAATACTTTAAAGCAGCTCAAAAAGCTGGTGTTAGAGATTCAATGCTAACTAACAGAATTCGTTTGGATGGAAGAAAGATGGATGAGATTCGTCCTATCTGGAGTGAAGTAGATTATCTACCAACAACTCACGGTTCAGCAGTATTCACAAGAGGGGAAACTCAATCTTTAACTACAGTTACTTTAGGATCTAAGAAAGACGAGCAATTAGTTGACGGTGCTTTCTTTAGTGGTACAAATGGTTTTATGTTGCATTATAACTTTCCAAGTTTTTCAACTGGAGAAGCAAGAATACCAAGAGGAACAAGTAGAAGAGAAGTTGGACACGGAAATTTAGCGCATAGAGCGATTAAAGGAATGCTGCCTGCAGAAAATGCTTATACTATACGTATAGTATCTGATATTCTAGAATCAAACGGTTCGTCTTCAATGGCAACAGTTTGTGCTGCTAGTTTATCATTAATGGATGCTGGAGTACAAATAACCCGTCCAGTTTCTGGAATTGCAATGGGACTAATTACTGACGGAAAAAATTTCGCTGTGCTTTCTGATATCTTAGGTGATGAAGATCATTTAGGAGATATGGATTTCAAAGTAACAGGAACAGAGAAAGGAATTACTGCTGTTCAAATGGATATTAAAATTGACGGTCTTTCTCACGAGATTATGGAGCAAGCTCTAAATCAAGCGAGAGATGGTAGATTACATATCTTAGGTGAAATGGCTAAGACTTTATCGGCGCCTAATTCAACTTTAAAACCACATACACCACAAATTATCAATGTAAGAATTCCTGGTGATACTATTGGAGCTGTAATCGGACCCGGTGGAAAAATCATTCAAGAAATTCAAGCAGAGTCTGGTGCTACTTTAAGTGTATCTGAAGATGGTGATGAAGGAATTGTTCAAATCTACGGTCCTGATCAAGAATCTATTGATATCGCTTTAGCTAAGGTTAAAGGGATAACTACTAAGCCAGAAGTTGGTGAAATTTACGACGCTGTTGTGAAGAGTATTAAAGACTTCGGTGTGTTTGTTGAATTCCTTCCTGGAAAACAAGCTTTAGTGCATATTTCTGAAATCTCTCATGCTAGAATTGAGAAAATTGAAGATGCTGGATTGAAAGAAGGAGATGAAATGAAAGTGAAGATTGTCAAGTTTGATGATAAGAAACAAAAGTTTGTTCTCTCTAGAAAAGCCTTATTGCCAAGAGATTAAGTATCCAAAAGCAACCATTTGATTAAAAAAGCCGTTTTATAGATAGAACGGCTTTTTTTATGATGCCAAATGAAACTTATTCTTAACTACCTCGTAAATAGTGGTAATAACGACAAAACTTACATTAATGGATTTTACAAATTACGACGCAATTTTTTCGGATTTCGATGAAACACAGCACAACCCATTTATTAACAAGAATACGAAAAGCTCAATAAGAGTGGATGAAAACTTCGATAGTATGGAAGAAAGAATGAATTTGGCAAAATCCAATGAAGATTTGATTGACATGTGCATTGCTACTAAAAGTGATTCATATTTAAGTAGAAAAGAATTGCTCAGCTACGGAGTGCTGGCATTAAACACTGCTGCTATTGATGCAGTAGAAGGGGACAACTTCAGAGTTTTCGCTAGAAGACGAATTGAATTGACTCTTATTAAGGCTATCGCAGAGGCCGACCTAATAGCTGAGCTAGTAGGAAAGGTTTGCGATAAGGATAAGCTGGGTCTGGAGTTTGCGTCCCTAGAAAAAACGTATTGTTACAATTAGTTTTAAGTTTTAGGTAGTTAGTTTGAAAAATACGGCATGAAGTAGTTAGCATGCCGTATTTTTGTTTTTAGAAATATCTCAACTACTATGACTACAATAATTGCCCCATCAATTTTAGCGGCAGATTTTGCCAACTTACAAAAGGACATTGAATTGATTAATTCATCAGATGCAGATTGGTTGCACTTTGATGTAATGGATGGCGTGTTCGTTCCCAATATCTCTTTCGGATTCCCCTTATTACAAGCGGTTAAAAGACATACCACAAAATTTATTGACGTTCATTTAATGATTGTCAATCCTGAAAAATATATTAAAGAATTCGCTGCTAAAGGTGCAGATGGAATCTCTGTGCATTATGAAGGAAACCTTCACGTTCATAGTTTGCTTCAGCAAATAAGAGAAGCAGGTGCCAAAGCGGGACTTGTCCTAAATCCCCATACGCCTGTAAGTGTAGTGAAAGATCTCTTACATTTAATAGACACTCTTCTAATAATGTCGGTCAACCCAGGTTTCGGAGGTCAAAAATTTATTCCTGAAACGGTTAGCAAAGTAGCGGAAGCGAAAGCCTTAATCAAAGCAGCTAAAACTAATACACTTATTCAAATTGACGGTGGTGTTAATGTAGAGAACTGCGTGGCTTTGAAAGCTGCAGGTGCTGATGTCCTCGTTGCGGGTAGTGCAGTCTTTAAAGCTGCCAACCCTAAGGAGTATATTACTCAATTGGTAAATGCCTAAGAATCTATACTATACTTAATCAATCTACGTTAGAGTTACAATGATTTTTCGCCATATCTCAGTCTTACTTCTGCTTGTACTTACACAAGCCTTCGCCTATAGTCAAACGGGTGTTATTGAAGGAGTAATCATTGATAACCTAGGAAGTCCAGCAGCTTTTGTTAATGTGGTTTCTGTGGAATTTAATAAAGGAGCGCTCACAGATGCTAAAGGATTTTATTCTTTAGAGATTCCCGCAAACAAAAAAATAACTATCAGTATTCAAGGATTGAATTACGAAGAGCTTAGCTTTTTAGTTAAACTTGTAGAGGGAGAGGTTCTCAATAGAACGATTAATGTTCGGATCAAAGAAATCAATATCACCGTAATCGGTGAGCAACATAAAGATAGAAAAGAAGTAAGTACGGGAGTTATTGAAACTAAAGATGTAGCAGTGCTTCCTAATGTAGGTGGTGGGGTAGAAACCTTCCTGGTTACCCAATTAGGCGTTCAAAAGAACAATGAGCTGAGCTCATCGTATTCAGTACGAGGCGGTAACTTTGACGAGAATCTTGTCTATGTGAACGATTTTGAAGTTTATCGACCATTTTTAATCCGGTCTGGTCAGCAAGAGGGCTTGAGTTTCGTTAACCCAGACATGACGGATAAACTAAGCTTTTCCTCTGGGGGGTTTCAAGCCAAATATGGAGACAAAATGGCCTCAGTTTTGGCCGTTGCTTATCGCCGTCCAGAAGAATTTGGTGGCTCAGTGGAAGCAAGCTTACTCGGAGCAAATGTTCATTTAGAAGGGACAAACAAGTCTAAGCAGTTTACCTATTCTACGGGATTTCGATATAAGAACAGTAGGATAATTTTGGGCTCACAGGATATCAAGGGCCAATACTTACCCTCATTTATTGATTTGCAAGGCTTCTTTACTTATCAAGTGAATGAAAGAATTCATTTTGAATACTTAGTAAATTATGCCAGAAATCGGTTTTCATTTATTCCTGAAGACAGAACTACTGATTTCGGTTTAGTTAATTTCCAAAGCCGCTTTACTGTTTTTTATGAAGGTGAAGAAGATGATCAGTATCAATCCCTAATGAACGGCTTGAGCATGGTTCATCAGGTCAACGACCACCTTAAATTAAAGTATCTCACAGGAGTTTACATCATGAGTGAGAATGAGAAGTTTGATATCATAGGTGATTACTTTCTTGGCGAAGTGGAGACTGATCCAGGAAATGAAAATTTAGGCGAAGTAAAACAAGAATTAGGATCGGGTACTTTTCACGATTGGGCTAGAAACGTGCTTGACACTAAAATTTTCCAGTCGGCATTCAAAGGAGAGTATGTCAAGAAAAAGCACGACTTAAAATTTGGCTTCACTTATAAGAAGGAAATTATTGATGATAAATTGAGTGAATGGGAACGAAGAGATTCTTCGGGTTATTCACTTCCTTATAGCGGCACCTCAGTAGAAATATATGAGGTACTCAAACCAGAGCCATTTACACTAAGTAGTAACAGATATAGTGGGTATATTCAAGATACATGGAAGCTAGGGGATAGCGCTAGGGTGAGCTTGAATTACGGCGTTCGTTTTCAATATTGGGATGTAAATAAAGAATGGGTATTCTCTCCACGAACACAGCTTTCTTTTAGACCAAAAACGAAGAAGGATTTTATCATTACAGCCGCAGCAGGATTGTACATGCAGCCTCCTTTCTATCGGGAAATGCGAAATTTGGATGGTGAAATCAACTTAAACTTAAAGGCACAAAAATCTACACATTTAGTGCTAGGGTTTAATTATGCTTTCAAAGCTTGGGATCGCCCCTTTAAGTTTGTAAGCGAAGCGTATTATAAGTATATGTGGGATGGAGTTCCCTACGAGTTTGATAATGTGTTGATTCGCTATTTTGGTAAAAACAATTCTAAAGGGTATGTGGCTGGCTTAGATTTGCGTTTGAACGGAGAGTTGGCCAAAGGAGCTGAGAGTTGGGTTAGTGTATCTATCATGAGCGGCCAAGAAGATGTACGAGATGATTTCTACACGGAGTATGATGTGCGTAAAGAAAAAGTGGATGCTAACGGCCAAGTAATAAGTCAATCTTTAGACACTTTAAGTTCTTCCAGTGTGTTTCCTGGATTCATTCCCCGACCAACAGATCAGCGGGTGAGTTTTGCCGTATTTTTCCAAGATTATATTCCAAAGTTCCCATACTTGAAAGTACACATGGGCCTGATGTTTGCCAGTGGATTACCTTTCGGGCCTCCAGACAATCAACGATTTAGAGACACCTTTAGAATACCTTCATACAAGCGCTTTGATATCGGTTTTTCTGCCTTATTGTTTGATCTAGAAAAGAAAAAAGAGAAGGGTAAAGTCCCCAAAAAATTCTTTGGCGGAATGAAGCAAATTTGGCTTTCTTTAGAAGTGTTTAACCTATTCGGAATTAATAACACGGTATCCTATGTTTGGATCAATGGCCTAGATCCTCGAACAGGAACATTCGGGCAATATGCGGTTCCCAATTATTTAAGTCAACGTCGAGTTAACTTGAAGTTTAAAGTTGATTTTTAGAACGGGTCTTTAGATGCTATTCCCATTCCGAATAGCGCAAAATCGAAACGTATAGGGTCAATAGGGTCTATTTTACGCAAATTGTTACTCAATTCAATGACCGTTTTAAAATCTCGTTGCTTTCGCTTGATAAGACCCAATGCTCTAGCTTGTCGCTCTACATGAACATCTAAAGGGCAGAGTAATTGACTGGGATTTATCTGTGTCCATAATCCAAAATCGATTGCCTGGTCATCAACGCGAACCATCCATCTCAAGAACATATTAAGCCGTTTGCATGCAGAGTTTCTTGCTGGTGTAGCAATATGTTTTCTTGTTCTAGAAGGAAAGAATTCAAGAGAAGTGAAATAATCATGAAATCCCACCAATGCCCCAGTAACATCCTCGTCGTTTGGCGACATACCTTGTACAAAAGCATCTTCTAAACTTTCGTGGGTACTGTAGTGATGCTTAAGGAAAGCCACAAAGTATAGCAAGTCTGTATCGTTAAATGTACGGTGCTTAAATCCAAGCAGATTTTTTAAATCTACGGATGAATGAGATAGAATAAAATCATGAGGCTGACCATTGAAAATAGATATCAATTTGCGACAATTATTGATAATAGTTTTTCGCTGCCCCCAAGCAAGAATAGAAGAAAAGAAAGCCATAATCTCGATGTCTTGAAGGCTTGAAAACTCATGGGGAATTTGAAGGGGGTCATCTTTTATGAAATCACTATTGTGATGTCTTTGATACGCGTCCTCTAATATTTTTTTTGTCTTACTTGAAATTGCCATAAAGGACGAAAATAGTGCTTTTTGCCGTCCAATCTTCTTTACACTTTCCCATTTATCCCAAAAATATGTGAAAAAGCCCCTATAAAAGCATCTTAATACCAACGTACCTTTGAAGTTAAACTGCAAAAAAATGAAATACTTAACATTACTCTTTATTTGTTTTGGTCTGTCCTCTTTCGGTCAAGACAGAATGACTAACCAGGAGTATATTGATAAATACTACCCAATCGCTGTTCGAAAAATGGTGGAATATAAGATTCCAGCTAGCATTACCTTGGCTCAAGGCATCTTAGAGTCTGGTAGTGGGAATTCAAAACTTGCATTAAATGCGAAAAACCATTTCGGAATTAAATGTCACAGTGATTGGACTGGAAAAGGGTATTACATGGATGATGATACGGCAGATGAATGTTTTCGAGTGTACAATTCACCAGAAGAGTCATTTGCAGATCATTCTATGTTTCTGACTTCGCGATCTAGATATATGTTCCTCTTTACCGAGTTTTCAATTGATGATTATGAAGGATGGGCAAAAGGACTGAAGGAAGCAGGATACGCTACAAATCCAAAATATCCACAATTGCTTATCTCACTTATTGAAGGAAATGATTTATCTCAATATGATAGAATGGGTCTTAAGGATATAAAGGATTTCCCACCTGTTGCAGACATAGGGGTCTCAGAGAACGATTCATCTGTGCTTCCGAAGAATTCGTATTATGTGGATGATAAGAAAGATGTGTTTATTTACAACAGAGCCAAAACTATTATAAGTAAAGGTCGTCAAATCTTGGAAGTTGCCAATGAGTTCAGTATCGACGTAGATAAACTAATGGCTTATAATGATATTCATAAAGGATACAGCTTTACAGAAGATCAATTTATTTATTTGCAACCTAAACGAAACAAGGGAGCTGAAAAGACCCATACTGTAGAAGTGGGTCAAACGATGTGGGAAATTTCGCAATTGCATGGTATTAAATTGACTAAGCTATACAAGAAGAATAGAATGGTTTTTGATCGACAGGCGAAGCCCGAAGAAACAGTTTACATGAAGAAGAAAAGCGAAAATGCGCCTAGAACTTTCTCTTATAGTGATGTTTTGGATGAGAAGAATAAGATTAAAGAAAAAATTGAAGCGGAAGTAAAGGCGAAGTTGGAAGCTGAGAAAAAAGTAGCAGAAGCAGCAGCGAAGAAAAAACTTGAAGCTGAACTAGTCGCTCAAAGGGCTGAGGCCGCTAAACAAGCCTTGGAGGAATTAGAGATACGTAAGGTAGCTGCAGCTCAGTTGGAAATGGAAGCGCAGCAACAAAAAGAACAATTTGATGCAGAACAACACCCGCCAATAGAAGCGGTGGATGAAGTAGAGAAAGCTGACCCTGAAGAAGTTGAAATTGAGAAACCTTATGTCGAAACAAGCGTAAAATCTTATACGGTAAAAGTAGGTGACACCTTATATTCCCTGTCAAACAGGTTCTATGTAACCGTGGAGCAATTAAAAGAGCTGAATAATTTGGAAGATAATAATTTGAGAGTTGGGCAGGTTTTAGTAGTTTCGCCGTAATATGGAGAACATCGTAACACTAAGGGATAAAGATTTCAAACCATTTATGTCTGCTGCTGAAATAGCAGTTATAAATAAGGAGCTTGGCGCTAAAATAAATGCTGATTTTGCAGGTAAAGAAGTGCTTTTCATTGCCATTCTAAATGGATCTTTCATGTTTGCAGCAGATTTAATGAGAGAAATTACCATAAAGAACACGATCTCTTTTGTGAAAGTGGCCTCTTATGAAGGAATGTCCTCTTCAGGTACCGTAAAGAAAATCATAGGTTTGATGGATTCCCTAGAAAATAGACACGTAGTTATTGTAGAGGATATAATTGATACAGGAAATACTTTAGATAAATTGCTACCAACATTGATTGCAGAAAAGCCTGCATCTTTAAGTTTGTGCACGCTTTTGTATAAACCTGAAGCATTTAAAGCCTCTTTTGACATTGATTACATCGGTAAATCAATTCCACCTAAATTTATTGTTGGATATGGCTTAGATTACGATGGCTACGGAAGACATCTTGCAGATATCTATCAAATCGTGTAGAAATTTACTCTTCGAAATAGACGAAAACTGAGCATTGGATTAGTTTGTCGCCAATTAGTTTGACATCTAGAAAGTCACCCCCCACTGCTTTGAATAACTTCCAATTTATTGTTAATTCTAGTTTCCATTTGGTCATATTTAATCCCAAATAAGTCAATAAGCTTAACTTTCTTCATGGCTAATTTAATTTTGTTTGATCGAAAGGCTAGCAAAGCATAAAATTTTCCTAGCAAAATCGCTATTTTTGCATTTTGATTCAGATATTAAATAGTACGCATGATTAACTTAGTTTTGTTTGGCCCTCCAGGAAGCGGTAAAGGAACGCAGTCTGTAAAGTTGCAAGAAAAGTATCAATTGATGCATGTTTCAACCGGTGATCTTTTTAGAATGCACATGAGAGAAAATACTCCTCTTGGTATTGAAGCAAAGTCATTTATTGAAAAAGGAGATTTGGTCCCAGATCAGGTTACCATAGGAATGATGAACAATAAAATCGAAAGTCACCCAGAAGCTAAAGGCTTTATTTTCGACGGTTTTCCAAGAACAGCTACTCAAGCAGAAGCTTTAGATGAGTTCTTAAGTAAAAACGATACGCCTATCAGTAAAATGATAGCCTTAGATGTGGATGATGAGGAATTAGTGAAGCGTCTCTCAAATAGAGGAAAGGATAGCGGAAGAGCAGATGATCAAGATGAAAGCATAATTCGAAATAGGATTAATGTTTACAAGGAGAAAACACTTCCAGTAGCCGGTTATTACAATGATCAAGATAAATACGTAGCGGTAAAAGGGCTTGGGTCTATTGATGAAATATTTGACCGCCTATGTCTGGTTGTTGATGAATTAATTGATTAAATATTACCAGTACAAAAAGCAAATAAGCTAGGCTCTATTTCGAGCCGTCATTTCTAGTTAAATATAGGCAATTCATGGCTGAACAGAATTTTATAGATTACGTAAAAATATTTTGTCGATCTGGAAATGGGGGTTCGGGCTCCTCTCATTTTAGAAGAGAAAAATTTGTTGCACAAGGTGGACCCGATGGGGGAGATGGAGGCCGTGGTGGTCATATCATCCTTCGTGGAAACAGCAATCTTTGGACCTTACTTCATTTAAGATACAAGAAACATATCCATGCAGACAATGGAATGTACGGTAAAAAAGCTCGTGCTACAGGCGCAAGCGGCAAAGATGTTTACGTTGAAGTCCCATTAGGAACTATAGCAAGAGATATCGAATCGGGAGAACAACTCCTGGAGATCACTCAGCATGGAGAAGAAGTTGTTCTAATGCGAGGAGGTAATGGAGGTTTAGGTAACTGGAATTTTAGATCAGCTACCAATCAAGCACCTACTTATTGCCAACCAGGATTGGATGGTCTTGAATCTTGGGTTATTCTAGAGTTGAAAATTCTTGCGGATGTGGGATTAGTGGGATTTCCAAATGCAGGTAAGTCAACACTTCTTGCTACGATTACTGCAGCTAAACCGGAAATTGCCAACTATGCATTTACAACACTGCGACCAAACCTAGGAATTGTAGCTTACAAAGACCATCAAAGTTTTGTCATGGCTGATATCCCTGGAATTATTGAGGGGGCTGCTGAAGGCAAGGGTTTGGGAGTGCGTTTCCTTCGCCATATAGAAAGAAATTCTTGTTTACTGTTTATGATTTCTTCGGAATCAGAAGACATCGCAAAAGAGTATAAAGTGCTCAAAAAAGAGTTGAAGAAGTACAATCCAGAGTTGTTATATAAAGAACGAATTCTCGCTATTACCAAGTCAGATCTGATAGACGAAGAGCTTCAGAAAATGCTTATAAAAGAATTTAAAGCAGGAACTAAAGAAGATATCGAGATGCTTTTTATTTCATCAGTTACTACCAAAAACGTAGATATACTGAAGGATAAGCTGTGGCATATTATCAAATAAGATGAAAAAGTTTCTTCCTGTAAATGTAGCGCTATTAATAGTGCTTGCTATTATTTGGGGTTCGTCCTACATATTAATGAAACGAGGATTGGATTCGTTTTCAGCTGTTCAGGTTTCTATGCTTAGAATCCTGTTTGCATTTTTTGCCCTACTACCATTTTTGCCTGCTGCCATCAATACTTTTAACAAAACAGATGTTAAGTATGCGCTGGTTGTTGCTTTGATAGGAAGTGGAATCCCTTCTTATTTATACCCTTTAGCTATTACGCATGTAGATAGCAGTATCACAGGTATTATTAATACTTTAACGCCTTTATTTACGATGTTATTCGCTTGGGCATTCTTTCAATTTAAACCCACAATGGCAAAGGTTGTTGGCTTGGTAATAGCGCTTGCCGGGGCCGGTATGCTAGTGGTCAAATCAGGGAGTCAAATGGCTTTTGCCATAGATTTTTATGCCTTAATGGCGGTTTTAGCAACGGTTTGTTACGGCTTGAGTAGTAATATTTTGAAGTCTAAACTTAACCATGTGAAAGCGGCTCCACTTACTGCTTTTACCTTTGCTCTGATAGGTCCTTTTGCCTTAGTCATTCTCTTGTCAACCGATTTTATTGATGTTCTTCAATCACACCCACAAGCCTTACAGTCCTTAATGTATATTGGCATTTTAGGTGTTGTAGGAACTGCATTAGCTCTTGTTCTATTTAACTATTTAATAAAGAGAACGGATGCGCTCTATGCTTCATCGGTCACCTTCTTAATGCCGGTGGTTGCCATGTTTTGGGGTTTTATGGATAAAGAACAAATTGGATACACGCATCTTATAGGTTTTGTATTGGTGCTTGTTGGAGTTTTTATGACAAATCGTTTTAAGTCAAAAGCATTGAAGTAGCTGGTTTGGCAGTTCGAGAATCTTATACCATAGACTTAGCAGCAGGAATGTACTTTTTGAAAGGGAGCACAGCAAAAGATTCGTTCTCCACACGTGTAATTGTGCAATAGTTATAGTAAAAAGTGGATAAATTGACAATTTGCTAACATAGCTTCGCACTTGTTTTTTGTAGTTTTGTGAAAATTTAAAATCATACTATGAAAAAATTATACACCTTATTAATTGCTATTTTCTTAGGAATTGGCTTAAATGCTCAAGTCTTTTGGACTGAAGATTTTGAAACGGATGGTGAAGGGGTACGATATAATACCGTAAATTATGCTGCGACCTATCCATCTTCTGTTTTTTATGAAACAAGTGGTGACCATTTTGGTAGGGTTACAGCGCCGAATGTTTCAGTTGTAGGCACGCCTTCAACAATAGCGAATATTTCAGGTGACTATTCTGGCCAAAACGGGTCTGTGTTTGTTGCTGGGGAGGATATGGACGATACTCCAAATAGCGATGGTGTTGATGAAAAGATAATTAATATAACTGGGATTAATATTGCAGGGAAAACTAATTTAGCTTTTAAAGGCTTGTTCGCAGCTGGCAACGCGAATGCGCCCGGTTCTAATGGGTACGACAATGTGGATTATATAAAGGTAACTTATCAAATTGATGGTGGTGGCTACAATAATTTGATGTGGTTTAGTTTCGAAAGGTATGCAGATAATTTTAATGAACCAATAGGTTTAGATATGGAATTCGATGGTGAAGCTGATGTAAATGGGACCAATCGACTAGGGCCAGCTTTTCAGGAATTTAGTGCTACTGTAACCGGAACGGGTTCTATTTTGGACCTTAGAGTTGAAATGCACGCAGATGGAGGTAACGAAGAATTAGCTTATGATTTTTTAAGATTAGAAGAAGTTGTAGGTCCGCCAACTCCAACTATTTCAGTTAGCCCTGCATCTATAAGTGGATTAAATTATGAGGTTAGTATGGGGCCATCAGCTATTGATAGCTTTGTAGTTACGGCGACTAGTATAACTGGACCAGTTACAATGACTGCTGGTACAGATTTTGAAATTTCTTTAGACAATCTTACTTATGGTGTTCCTCCCGCTGGAGTTTTAATTGGAGCAGATACTGCTTTGAAAGTGTACGTACGTTTAAAGGCTGTATTGGGTGTTAATACTTATAGTGAAGCAATTACCTTTTCTAGTGCAGGAGCTGCAGATAAAACAATTGCTTTATCTGGAGCGGTTACAGCACCGGTTCCAGATATTATAATTAACGAATTTCAATCAGATCCTGACGCAACAAATGGAGATGCGAATGGAGATGGTACTTCTAGTACTACCGAAGATGAATTTGTAGAATTGTACAATAATGAAGCCACACCAGTGGATATTTCCGGTTGGACAATTTCTGATGGTGGAGGGGTTCAACACACTTTCCCTGCGGCTACTACAATTCCTGCAGGAGGGTTTATGACAGTATTCGGAGGTGGAACTGCTGTAAGTTATACGGGTGTTGGTGGTCTATTTATGGCGGCAATTCCTAGTGGTCTTAGTTTAAATAATGGCGGAGACGATATTATACTTGCAACTGGATCAGGTACGGTAGTAACATCTCATACATATATAGGAACTAGTTCTGATAACCAGTCTCAAGGAAGAGACCCAGACTTTACAGGTAGTTTTGTATTACATACCAACATAATAGCATTGGGAAGACTTTATTCTCCCGGTGTTGTAAATGTATCACCAGCAACATTCTGTTCAATTTCTGCTATCACAGCTGGAACACCTACAGCATGCGTTCCGGCTACAAACACATATTCAGTTGATATAACAGTTACCTATACTGATCCTCCAGCTACAGGAGGAAATATTGAAATAAATGGTCAACCATTCTCGGTAACAGGAAGTCCTCAAACGGTTACTTTATCAGGCTTGCCATCAAGTGGTGTCGCTGTTGACGTGACTGCAGTGTTTTCAGACGATGGAACTTGCACATATACTGAAACAGGGGTTTATACAGCACCTGCTTCTTGCTTACCAACATGTCAAGAGTTATTTATTTCTGAGTACATTGAGGGAAGTAGTTCAAACAAATGCATTGAAATCTATAACCCGACAGCTAACGATATTGACATGTCTGGAGGTAATTATTCCATTTCTCGTTTTAATAATGGAAGTATATCTGATGAGGGCCCATGGGCACTATCAGGAGTTGTTCCTGCATATGGAACTTATGTCATCTGTAATTCTAGTGCTGCAATAGATTTTAAGGCACTTGCAGATTCTGTTGGCGGATTTTACGACGCAATTACTTATTATAACGGTGATGATGCCCTTGCTCTTACGAAAGGAGGTTTTGATATTGATGTTATTGGTCAAATTGGAAATGATCCGGGAAGTTCTTGGTCCAATGGAGGCGTATCTACAGCAGATCAAACTTTATCAAGAAATGCAGCTGTTTTAGTTGGAGATAATTCAGGATCAGATTCTTTTGATCCATCGCTTCAATGGTCTAATTTAGGTAACAACGATTTTTCAAATCTTGGTCAACACAATAGCGATTGTGCTCCATTTGTTTGGACAGGCGTAACAAGTACAGATTATCATACAGGTTCAAATTGGACTAAAGGAACTGTGCCAACTTCTGCCGATCACGCATGGATTCCAACAGCTCCATTAGGAGGTGTTTTTCCAATAGCAAGTGCCGATGTAAATTTGGATAACTTAACGGTAAATACAGGTGCTAGCTTTAATATGGCGCCAACGTTTGGTTTAACTTTCTCAGGAACCGTTAACAACAGTGGAACTGTTACCTTGGAATCCAATGCTTCAGGAACTGCGTGGTTAGATGAATTCACCAATGGAGGAACTTATGTGGGCGATATAACGGTACAGACTTTTATTACTACAGGTTCAGGTTTAGGACAACGTTATTTTGGTAGTCCGGTAGCTTCGGGTGTTGTTTCTGGATTAGATGGCACTTATGCAAGTGGATATCCATTAGGACAAATTACGCCACTTCCAACATGTGACCCAACAATACTAGCTGCAGGTTCTGCATATAGTAATATACTTCAATGGAATGAAGATGCTACTTTTGGTATCCCTTGTGTTCAGGAAGGATGGGAAGCAATTTCAGATGCGGCACTCTTAACTCCTGGTAGAGGATATAGTGGATGGGTAAACGATGGTTCTATTATAAGTGTTACCGGTGCACCAAATACGGGTGATGTTCCTTTTGCAACTTCAGGTGCTTCATTTGCTCCTGGTCCTGGTTATGTTGCTGGAGCTACAGGATGGCATGTTTTATCAAATCCATTCCCATCCCCATTAGATGTTGATGCGGTAATCAATTCAGGATTTTCAAGCGTTCAAACGTATGACGGAAGTGGTGGACCTTATAGTGGTACATTCTTCTCTACTTTATTAAGTACAGATGTTTTACCAGTAATGCAAGGCTTTGTGGCTGAATCGTTCAATACAGGGGGAGAAACTTATACAGCTACTCAAGCATTGAGAACTTCAGGCAACGCTATCTGGCAACGTCCAGACTTTGGTCACATGTTAATTGTTGATGTTGCAGGTAACTCACATGCAGATAAAACACACGTTTATTTCCAATTTGATGCTACAGATTCATTTGATCCTTATGGTGATTGTAGAAAAAGAGAAAGTGACGCAGGTCACCCAACTTTGTTTACAAGTATGAATGGTGATAGAATGAGTTTAAATGGAATGTCATCAAACAATATGACAAGATCAATTGACCTTGGTTTGTTATCAGGATCAAATGGAACGTTTGAATTGAGTTTCGATGGTTTAGCTTCTTTCCCAACAACTAGCTTAATCTTCTTAGAAGATAAGTTTACGGGTGACATCGTTAATGTTCGTGAAGTAAGTACTTACAGCTTTACAACAAACGTTTCAGATGATGCGGATCGTTTTGTGATTCACTTTACTGCCCCAATTGAAGTAACAACTACAAGTGCTACTTGCGCAGGTGCAGATGCAGAATTGGCTATTGACTTCGGTCAAAATGTTATCAATAACAATGCAATCAACTGGGACTTCAGCCTAGAAAGTAATACCGCTATTGTAGAAGAGGCTATCGCTCAAAATGGCGTAACTAATCTTGCAAACTTAGAGACAGGAGCTTATAACTTAGTACTTCAAAATGGTGCTTATACTATTGAGATTCTTGTTGAAATTGATGGTGCGGAAGTAGTAACTGCTGATTTTGAAGACCCAATTGCAGTGGAAGAAGGTACTTTAGTAAACTTGGCTAACTTATCAACTGGTGCAGTTGACTATACGTGGAGTTTAGAAGGTTTGGAATACAATTATACGGACTTGAGTCATGTATTTACTTTAGTAGGTCAGAATGAAATCGTTCTATCCGCTTCAAATGAAGATTGTGTAGAAGACATGATTAAGACTATTGAAGTTTATGCTAAAGCAACAGGCATTAAAGATGCTCCAGCATTGGAAGCAGCTAATGTGTATGCGCAGTCTAATATTATTGTAATTGACTTAACAGGTGTAGCTAATGCTGATGAATATGCAGCTCGTATTTTCAACCTATTAGGACAGGACGTTTACCAAGGTGAATTGACTAGTTCACTTACTAAAATTGAGATAAAAGAAAGCGGTAATTACTTCTTCGTTCAAGTGGTAAAAGGGGAAACTCAAAAGGTATTTAAAGTATTGATAAAATAAATTTTATTAAATCTATAAAAGGGATACTATTGTTAGTATCCCTTTTGTATTTTTGCGGCTTATGAGTGTGAAGAATATCTGTGTATTAATACTGTGGTTTATACCATTTCTTCAACTGAGCGCACAAGTTACTGTTACAGGTGTAGTTATAGACAAAGTAACTAAAGAACCTCTTCCTTTTGTAAACATTCAAGCACTGCCTAGTGGTGAAGGAGCCTCTACAAATCTAGAGGGGGTATTTACACTTACTTCCTGGAAAAAGGTCAATCAATTACAATTCACATATTTAGGATATGAGACCTATTCGTATTCTGGTAAAAGTCAGAAGGGCGTCATGGTAGAGATGGATCCGACAGGAATCCAAATTGAAGAAACGGTAGTAATCGCAAAAAGGCGAAAGAAGAAAATTCCTAAAGACACATTAGCTATTTCATTGCAGCAATTAGTTGTAGATAATAAAGAGAATAATAGACCTAAATCTTTCGATTCTTATTCTTATAAAGAGCATACTAAGATTGAATTCGACTTCTATAAGCTAGGAGAAAAATTCAGGAATAGAATAATGCTTCGTCCATTTAGTTATTCGCATGAATTTATTGACACCACCGACCAAGGTGCGGAATATCTACCCTTATTATTGCAGGAAAAGTTAAGTCAGCATTACTATCAAAGTGATCCTCCTAGAGAAAAGAATATTGTTCTGGGTCATTATATGACGGGTATTCAAAACTTAAGTGCAACAGCACTCTTAGACGCTATTTTTGAAAACTTTGATTTGTATGATAATGTCATAGCTGCTGGAGGTAAATCCTTCACTAGCCCATTTTCAAATTCTGGCTTAATGACTTATAGATACTATCTCAATGATAGTATGCGAGAAGATGGAAAGCTTTACCTTAAATTAGATTTTTCTCCTAAAGCAAAAGAGAGTTTAGGCTTTAACGGTAGTGCATGGATTGATAGTGAAAGTTATGCTATTAAGTCGATCGAGTTTTCGCTTCCTAAACAGGCCAATTTGAATTTTATAGGCGAGTTTAAAGTTCGCCAAGATTTTGAACAAGTAGATTCGAACAAATGGATGCTTTCAGGGGAAAACATTCAAGTCGCTATGAATATTACGGCTAAACCAAACAGTCGTTCCTTACTACTGAAGAAAGAGATGGTTCGTGGAGATTTGGAAGTTAATCAAGAATTTGCTCCAGAACTATTCGTGGGTGAAAAAGAAATCGCCTCTGACTCCCTTAAGGGAGGAAAAGAAAAAGAATGGTGGGCGGATAACCGAGTAGCACCTTTAACGGACACAGAAGCTGGAGTGGTCTTATTATCCGATAGTATAGAGAAAACAAAAGCATTTCGAAACCTACTTTGGTTTGCAAATCTATCTACTACAGCGTTCTTAAAGTTTGGTCCAGTTGAAGTGGGTCGATTCTATCAGTTAATCAGTTGGAATAGTATTGAAGGGATTCGGCCTAAATTTGGAATCCGTACCAATAAAGATTGGAATGAGAATATGCAATTGTGGGGATATATGGCTTATGGCACAAAGGATAAAGAGTTTAAATACTTCGCTAACGTCAGAATTAAACTGCCTAGGAAGAACAACAATTGGCACATCTTAGAATTAAACTATAAAAAAGACTACACTTTCTTAGGTCAAGATTATGAAGATCAACAATTTTCTCATGACAACATGTTTTTAGCCCTTTTGAGAACATCCCCTCTAGAGAAAATAATGCTTTTAGAAACCATGAAAATGACCTATGAGAGACAATGGGTAAATGGGTATACCACTACATTCACTGCTGGAACTAGTAAATTCAATGCCGTAGAAGATGTTTTTGATTTTAAATACATTAATGACGAAGGGCTTGAAGACTCATACGAAAAGTTTAACACCACAGAAATTGGCTTCAATCAGCATATCGCATTTGGGCAAACTTTCTTTGAAAATGATTTTTATAGATTCGATGCTCTCTCTAAAAAACCAATACTTGATCTTAAGTATAAGCTAGGCTTGAAGAATATTGCAGGGGGTGATTATGCCTTCCATAAATTAGAATTTAGCTTAAACCAGCGTTTGCCGAGCAAATTGGGTTATACCTATTACACCTTGAGTGGAGGTAAGATTTTTGGAGAATCTCCATACCCATTAATGTTTCTTCCAGTAGGTAATCAAGGTCTTTACTTTAATGGAGCAGCTTATCAATTGATGAATGAGTTTGAATTTGCCGCAGATCAATATGCAGCACTCTCTATGGAGCATCATTTTGATGGAGCTATATTTAACCGAATTCCTTTAATTAATAAGTTGAATCTTAGAAGTTTAGTTTCTATAAAAGGGATAATCGGAAACGCAAAACAAAGTAATCTTGATTTGATAGTACTTCCTGATGGAATGCGTGTTCCGGAAAACTGGTACATTGAAACGGGTTTTGGTATTGAGAATATCTTACAATTGCTTAGGGTCGATTTCTATTGGCGGGTTACCCAAAGAGATGCACCTAATGCGAGAAATTTTGGAATTACAATAGCTTTAGGTCCAAAATTATAAGCCTAAGAAGACTCCCTCACAAATAATCCTTTCTTTATCTTTACCGCTATGAATACAATTACATTCAATTATACTAGAGAAGACGTGCTTAAGGCTTTTGAACTTCATTTTGCAAAAAAATTTCCATTGCGAAGTCGCTTAATGCTAATCTTAGGAGTGGCAGTACTGATAGGTTCATTAGTTCAGTTTATTGTTCCTTTTATAGCCTACCCGAACATGAAGTGGATTCTACTATTAATGGGGGTCTTCTATATAGGGTTCTACTTTTATAGAAAGCGAATAATGGTTAACATGGCTATGAGGAATCCCACGATTTCCGACATGGGGAGTATGGAGTTTTCTTCAGATAAGATTAGATTCTCAGGGGAAAAAGGCGCGAGCGAACAAGTATGGTCGAACTTCATTGATCTTATTGAAGATGAAAATTCTCTGTTATTATATATATCTAAACAGAACTTTTTCATACTACCAAAGCGCTGCTTTTCTGATGAGGATTTAAATCTGATTCGTTCATCCATGCAAAAAGACAATGCCACATAAGCTTTTTGCTCACCTTGCAATTATTGCTGCTAATATATTGTATGCGGCTAATTACACAATTGCCAAATGGGTAATGCCCACCTATATAAAGCCTTTCGGTTTTATTTTTATCCGGGTACTAGGGGCACTCGTGTTCTTTTGGTTGATTCACCTGTTCGTTCAACATGAAAAAATACAAAAAGAGGATTACCCTCGTTTGTTCTTTTGTGGGATGTTTGGGGTGGCCATTAATCAATTAATGTTCTTCAAAGGCTTGGATATTACGACCCCAGTCAATGCTTCCTTAATGATGGTTACTACTCCCATTTTGGTTATTATAATTGCTATTCTGGCAAAAGCAGATAAATTCACTTGGGCAAAGTTCGCAGGTATTCTCCTAGGTGCATTGGGTGCTGTCTTCATCTTAATGGGGAATGATTTTAATTTTAAATCGTCTACGGCCTTAGGTGATTTTTTTGTATTTATTAATGCCACTTCTTATGGGATCTATTTGACTATAGTAAAACCATTAGTGAGAAAGTATCATGCCTTGACTATTATTAAGTGGGTGTTTTTATTTGGCTTTATCCCCGTGGCTATTGTGGGATTTCCCGAGTTTATACAAATTGATTGGCAAAGTTTCACCCCAAATACGTGGTGGTCGCTGCTCTACGTTGTTTTAGGAGTTACTTGTTTTGCCTACCTTTTTAATATCTTTGCCTTGAGTAAGGTTAACCCTTCGGTAGTGGGTATTTATATTTATCTTCAACCCCTGTTAGCCGCAGTATTTGCTATTTATTTTGGTGCCGACAAGTTTGATGCGGTAAAAGTCCTTGCGGCTTGTTGCATCTTCTTAGGAGTTTACTTGGTGAGCTTCTATAAACCTAAAAAATTAAAGACTATTTGATATGACATATTCAATGACCGGCTTTGGAAAAGCAAATTTCTTTCTTAAAGATGTTCAATACACCATTGAGCTCAAATCATTAAATAGTAAGCAAGCGGATGTATTCGTTCGAATTCCTCATATCATGAAGGAAATGGAAGTAAGATTGCGCAAGTCGATTATTGACAAATTGCAAAGAGGGAAAGTAGAATTAAGTATTAGTTCTGTTAAATCTGATGAGTCTAATGCTTTCACTATTAACACCGATTTATTAAAGAAATACCAAGACCAAGTAGCTGTGCTAGATTTACCCTCTACTGACCTCTTAGGGGCATTGCTGCGCTTGCCGAACGTGGTGGTTCAAGCAGAAAGCAAATTGGAAGCGGAAGATATAGAGACAGTCCATAAAGCGGTGCTTGAGGCTTGTGAAGATTTGAATAGTTTTAGAAAAGATGAAGGGGTTTCTCTTCATGATGATTTACAACTCCGAGTAAGGAATATTTTATCTCATAAAGAAGCAGTAATCAAACTTGCTCCATTGCGAATTGACCGTTTACGTGCAAGAATGAAAGAAAATCTAATTGCGTTGAAAGGCGATTTAGAAGTCAACGAAGAGCGCTTAGAGCAAGAGTTAATCTTCTACATTGAAAAATTAGATGTGTCTGAGGAGTTTGTGCGCTTAAAAGCGCATTGCGAATACTTCAAAGAAGTAATGGCAGACAAAGAAGTGGTTATCGGAAAGAAGCTCAATTTTATTAGTCAAGAGATGGGTCGCGAAATTAACACCCTGGGTTCTAAAGCCAATGATGCAGATATTCAAAAACATGTGGTTCAAATGAAGGATGAACTCGAAAAGATTAAGGAACAGGTAAATAATGTATTGTGAGACAAAAAGCAATTATTGTTACAGCTCCTTCTGGAGCTGGGAAGACTACCTTGGTTAAAAAACTATTAGCTAAACGACCAGAGTTGGCTTTTTCCGTTTCTGCTTGTACCCGTGATAAGCGAGAGGGAGAAGTAGATGGTAAAGACTACTACTTTTTAGAGCAAAGAGATTTCAAACGTAAAATCCGTAGTGGCGAATTCATCGAATGGGAAGAGGTTTATGAGGGTATGTTTTATGGCACCTTAAATAGTGAAATCCATAGAATTTGGGAATCAGGTAAGGCGGTAATTTTTGATATCGACGTGAAGGGAGCTGTCCATTTAAAAAAGGAGTTGGGTGATAAAGCCTTGGCTATATTTATTGCACCACCAAGTGTTGAAATATTAAAAGATCGATTAAGCGGCAGGGGTACTGAAACTGAAGAATCCTTGAATAAACGCTTGTCCAAATCTATAGATGAATTGGAATTTAAAAACCAGATGGACACTTTCGTGATTAACGATGATTTGGAGTTAGCCTTTAACGAACTCAATGAAAAAGTTGATGAATTTATTTCAGCTTAAAGGTAGGTATCTAACTTCTTAGCTTTCAAACTAGCGGTTATCTTTTTAACTTCCTGTTCTCGGTCTTTTTTGAAAATCATCAGCACGTCATCGGTGTCTATAACGCAATAGTCCTTTAATCCATTAATGACTACTAGCTTGTCTTTCGGCGCAACAATCATATTGTCGGAACCATCAAATATTTGAACTTGATTGCCTTTGACCGCATTCTTCAGATAATCTTTTTCATACACATCATATAGTGAAGTCCAAGTGCCAATGTCGCTCCAACCGAAATCTGCCGGGAGAACATAGGTGTTACTTGCTTTTTCCATTACACCATAATCTATGGAAACACTCGTGCATTGAGTATAGGCACTGCCAATTGCTTTAGCTTCATCTTTTGTAAAGAATTTATATTCACAAGAAGCAATGGCATCATGTACTTCTGGAATGAATTCGGCAATGGCCTTATTGATTGCTTTCGCACTCCAAATGAACGTTCCTGAATTCCACAAGAAATCACCACTCTTTATAAAAGTCTTTGCTAGCTCTTTCTCAGGTTTCTCAGTAAATGCTTTTATTTTATAAACCCCATCATTAGATTCTTCTTCATGTTGAATGTAGCCATACCCAGTATCAGGTCTAGTAGGTTTAATACCCATAGTTAACAAGACATCATTTTTATTAATAAAACTAAGTGCTTTATAAATGGTTTCAACGAATTGATCTTCTTTTAATATTAAATGGTCAGAAGGGGTAACGATGATTTTTGCATCTGGATCTTTTTTCTGAATTTTTTGGCTTACATAAGAAATGCATGGGGCGGTATTTCGCCTGGCAGGTTCTGCCAAAATTTGATCATCCTTAATTCCAGGAAGTTGTTCTTTTACTAAGTTTATATAGTCTTCATTAGTAACAATATAGATGTGGTCAGCAGCGCATATTTTTAAATACCTTTCCACTGTCAATTGAATTAATGTTTTACCGGTATTCAAAACATCTAGGAACTGCTTAGGGCGTTGAACTCTACTATAAGGCCAAAATCGACTACCGATTCCACCTGCCATAATTGCCACATAAACATTTGTTTTTTTCTCCATGTAAGTTGTCTTCTAATTGCCGCAAATTTAAGGAATTTTAAAATGCTTTTTTTTCAAAATTTACCTAAGCATTGAGGAATTAAGTAGTATCTTAGAATAAGAACAAAGAATCTATGTTTGCTTATGCTAGTTATGAAACAGCAAACCCTTAAGGATGCTTTGAAACAAAATTTTGGTTTCGATTCATTTAAGGGTAGACAAGAAGAAATAATACAGAGTGTTTTAAAGGGGAAAGATACGGTTGTTATTATGCCAACAGGTGGAGGTAAGTCTATGTGCTACCAGTTACCAGCACTATTAAGTGAGGGGACGGCTTTGGTTATCTCACCGCTTATTGCTTTAATGAAGAATCAGGTTGACTTGATTCGAGGCTATGCAAGTGATGACACCATCGCACACTTCTATAATTCTTCTTTAAACAAAACGGAAAAGAGACAGGTTCTAGAAGATGTTAGTAGTGGAAAAACAAAGCTGCTTTATATCGCTCCAGAAACACTTACCAAGGCAGATAGCTTAGAGTTCTTTAGAGAATCTAATGTATCCTTTGTTGCGGTAGATGAAGCTCATTGTATCTCAGAATGGGGACATGATTTCCGACCGGAATATAGAAGAATTAGAAAAATGATTGAGGAGATAGGAGACGATATTCCTCTTATTGCTTTAACTGCAACTGCCACACCAAAAGTGCAATCCGATATTATTAAGACAATGAAAATGGAAGATCCAGCCATGTTCATGGATTCATTTAATAGAGAGAATTTGTACTATGAGATTCGACCAAAGAAAAATGAAGATGTTACACTGAAAAATATGGTGGGCTTCATTAGAAGTAGAGAAAGTAGAAGTGGAATTATATATACCATTAATCGAAAAACTACTGAAAAAATTGCTAACCTTTTACAGGTGAATGGGATTAATGCAAAGCCTTATCACGCTGGTTTAGATGGCAAACTAAGATCAAGAACCCAAGACGATTTTTTAAGGGAAGATGTGGATGTGGTTGTTGCTACTATTGCATTTGGAATGGGTATAGATAAACCAGACATTCGCTTTGTTATTCATTATGATTTGCCAAAGAGTTTAGAGAATTACTATCAGGAAACGGGACGTGCTGGACGGGATGGTCTAGGAGGAGACTGCATTTGTTATTACAACTATAAGGACGTTACTAAACTAGAACATCTTTTAAAAGATAAACCGGTTTCTGAACGCCAGCGTGGCATGCAGCTTATAGATGAGACTTTGGCTTTTATTGAGTCATCCGTTTGTCGACGAAAATTTATCTTGCATTATTTCGGTGAAAACTATCAAGTAGAGAATTGTAATCAATGTGATAATTGTAAGAACCCTAAGGAGAAGATTGATGTCAGTAAAGAGCTGGTAATCCTTTTGAATGGGATTACTAAGACTAGTGAAAAATTTGACATACAGTACTTAATGAAGTTCTTTACAGGGGTTAAGTCTAGTGAGATTGTTGAGTATGGTCACAATGTATTGCCAGAATACGGAACTTTTGAAGATAAAGATTCCCAGTTTACCCAAGGTTTAATTAGACAAGCCTTAATTGCTAATTATCTATGGAAAGACATCGAACAATATGGCGTTATAGCTTTAACTGATTTAGGTCGAGAATTTCTTGCTAAACCAGGAGTCTTCATGTTTACAAAAAATCATGATTATAAAACGGATAGTGAGGAGGTTGTGAGTATCACAAAAGGAGCAGCTATAGATGATACCCTACTGAATGTATTAAAAGATTTAAGGAAGAAAGTTGCTAATCAACATGAATTGCCTCCGTATGTAATTTTTCAAGATTCGTCTTTGGAAGATATGGCAACGAGTTATCCGATTGCTTCAGATGAGTTTGCCAATGTACAAGGGGTTAGTAAAGGGAAAGCCCTGCGTTATGGGGAGCAGTTTTCAGAGGTTATTAAAAAGTATGTTGAAGAAAACGATATTGAAAGACCAGATGATTTTGTTGTAAAAACAACGGTTAATAAGTCAAGTGATAAAGTAAAAATTATTCAAGCAGTTGATCAGCGCTTACCCTTAGCAGACATTGCAAAGAACATCGGTAATACTCCTCAGGAGTTGTTAGATCAAATAGAAACAATCGTAAATTCTGGTACGAAGTTAGATATCTCATACGCTATTGAAGATGCGGTAGATGAGGATTTGGCTGAAGAAATTTATGATTATTTCAAAGACTCAGAAACTGACTCTCTTGAAGTGGCGCTAGAGGAATTTGAAGAGGAAGATATCGATCTCATTGATGTTCAAATCGTCCGAATCAAGTTCATGAGCGAGAATGCGAATTAATTAAACAAAAAAGCCCCGACTTGCGTCAGGGCTTTTTTGTATTTTATGAGTTGTAATTACTTTCCTAATTTGTAGCTTAAACCAACACCCGCAAATCCGTCGGGAGATGTTTTGTTAAATCCTAATCCACCATTGACGTCTAAAGTAAACTTCTTGCTAACTGCAAAACGAGTACCGAAGTTCATGCCAGTAGTAGGAGAGTGAGCTGCTCTAATTGAATTAAAGTGCTCAGCATAAATGTCTAACTTCTCACAAGCATGGGCTAATAATCTTACCGTGTATACAAAGTCGGGATTTTTAGCTGATTCAGGTCCGTCTAAAATGATTCCAGTCCATCTAACACCTGCATTATAAGCTAATACAACACGTTTACCTAAATTGTGATTGACAAAGAAAGCAAACTCAGGAGTTACGTAGCTTGGACGATCAACTAAGACATAATCTCTAGCAGTTCCATCATCGTTAAAAGCAGAACGCATGGTGTTGTTAACTGAAAGTCCAATATACAAAGATGCATCTGTGCTAGACTTTTTCTTAGAATCGATAAATTGAGTTCTTAGTCCTATTTCTAGTGGTGACCAATAACCATATTTATCTTCTTTAAAAGAACCTTCATCATCCCAAGGTCTCAATACTAATTGACGATTACTAATAGCAAAATCAATTTCAACATATTTACTTAAGCCTAAACGTAAACGAGCTTCTAGTGGACTAAACACATCCGTTTTGTTTATAGCATTGTAAGAATCGGTCCATTCATAATCCAAGCCTATTTCAACTTGCAATCCCTTTTTAATGTTCTCTCCTGTTTTTGTATATGCACCTCTGTCTGTCGTGCTCACAGTCGATTTAAATTCTTCTTTAGCTGGCATTTCTTCTTGGCTAAAACCAAAAACTACCAAGGCCATCATTGTAAGTAAAGTAATAATTTTCTTCATAATATAATTTTTTCCAAAGTTATAGTATTTTATTTAATATAGGCTTGAGTTGTCAACACTCTACTGTTCCATAAATGCTTCAGTCATCCCAATAGAAGAAAACCCTCCGTCATGAAATAGATTCTGCATGGTCACCATCTTAGTTAAATCGCTAAATAAAGCAATCGTGAAGTCTGCACAGCTATCAGAAGAAGCGTTTCCAAGAGGGGAAAGCTTGTTTGCATAATCGTAAAACACGTCAAAACCTTTAACTCCAGAACCTGCAGTTGTCATAGTAGGTGATTGAGAGATAGTATTTACTCTTACGTTTTTCTTTGTTCCATAATGATAGCCAAATGAACGAGCTATAGACTCAAGTGTAGCCTTCGCTTCAGCCATGTCATTATATCCTGGAAATGTGCGCTGAGCTGCAATATAAGTTAATGCAACAACAGAACTCCATTCGTTTAAAGCATCTTTTTGATAAGCCACTTGAAGGACTTTGTGAAAAGATAAAGCGGAAATATCTAATGTTTTAAGAAACCAATCGTAGTTTAACTCAGTATAAGCCTTGTTTTTTCTAACATTTGGACTCATACCTATGCTGTGAAGTACAAAATCAAGTTTACCATATTTAGCTGTGGCTTGGTCAAACAGGTTTTCTAAATCTTCTACATTGGTGGCATCCGCGGCAATCACTTCTGCATTGCAAAGCTCCGCTAATTCATTTATTTTGCCCAATCTAAGGGCAACGGGAGCATTACTTAATATAAATTCAGCACCTTGCTCTTTAGCTTTTAAAGCAACTTTCCAAGCAATAGAGTTTTCATCTAAAGCTCCAAATATTATTCCTTTTTTTCCTTTTAATAGATTATTCATGTAGTGTTGGGTTTGATTAGTTTACTTTAAGATTAACCGTGTAGTAACCAGAATTTGCAGAATTGAATACGGACTCATATATAGCGATATAAACAATTCCCGTTTGTGCAGCGTATGCGGTATAGTTATCTCCGGCCTTGTTCTCAAAACCACTTTGACCAACTTTGAAAACTACTTGACCATAGGTAGGTTTATTGCCTTCTACTCCAACAGAGCCATTCACTCCACCATCTGCAGCATAGGTGTTCCCTGAAAGACTAGCTAAAATAATTTGACCGCTCGAGTTGATACTTAGTTTTTCTCCTTTCTTCACTAAAACACCTGTATTCAACCAACCTTCTTCTTTGTTGCCGGAGATGTTCTGGTTGGCAAACAATTTAAAGGTATTCTTATTGTTCATCCCTTCCGATACAATTTTTACATCGATACGAGCAATATCATTTCTTGCTATTTTAATACGACCATAATCAGTATTTAGAGCTACTTCTGTGAAATCGTATATACCTTCTACCCGAAATTCATTCTTATAGCTTATTATGTCGTTTAAACTGTAATTGCGGGTAACCTTATATTTGGCCAACATGACTTCATAGAGTGTTTGCACAGAAATGTCATTGTCATAACTTTCTGTAAACCCTTTAGATGAAATGAGATAAGCTTTTATAAAAGGAATTGCTCCTTCATCCATTTGAATAACCTGATCGAAAGCGTTTTCTTTATCTTTTGATCCCCCATTCTCTACCTTGTCAAGGAGGTTCAATAGATTGCCTTTGTCAAAACGGCTATCTTTTAATCCAATTTCTATTGAATTAATTTCATCTATAGGGAAATTCAAGGTTCCAAAATCAGTTTTGAAATTTAAGGTTCGCAATTCACTTGTGCCTGTGAGAATATCATCGTTTTTAAGATGAACACTTAACTGCACGACTTCCGTTTGAGCGAATAATTGTGCGCTTAAGCCAATTAAAACGCAGAAGAGAATTTTTTTCATTGTATAAATTTAGTATTTTCTTCCAAAACTTAGTGCAGCCACTAAATCATCATTGAGTTCGGGTAGTTTGGTGCGTTCAACTAAAAATGAGGTCAACTCAGCTATTTCTTTAAAAATGTAATGTTTATTTAAAGCTGATTGTAAGTAGTCTTTACCTGTGCTGCCGCCAGTTCCCACTCTCAGGCCAATCATGCGATGTACCATATTAATATGACGAAAACGCCAAGTGGCCATTTGCTCATCGATATCCAATAAAGTATTCAATAATTGATAAGGCATTTGAAGCATTGGGTAGTCTCGGTACAAGATGATAAATAAAGCTGCTCGATTAGCTTTAGGGCTTAATCTTCGTTTTAAATCACCTTCACCAAAACAAACGGCTTTGAAACGTTCAACATTGCCTTGCTCTTTTTCGTCCAAACTTTCGCCGTAAATTTTAATATACTCTTTCCAGAATACATGAACGTCCCCCTCATTGTCAGGATGTTTTTGAACAAAACTATCCCAGTATTCATCACCACCCCAAAATGGCATTCTTTCTAACCATTCATTTAGGAGTTCTATAAAGCTCTTTTGCTCTTCGAGGTCTTCAATAAACTTTTTGTCATCTGGCTTAAGCTGAGAGGTATAGTATTGCTTACCAAAACGCTCATCCATTTTTAAACCTAACATAGCTTCCACTTGCTTGAATTGGATGCTTTGAAATCCTGATGCTGGTCTTAACAAATCTCTAAAATCTAAAAAGTCAAGAGGCGTCATCGTTTCAATAACATCTACTTGCTTTACCGCTATTTCTAAAATTTTAACAACACGCTTTAGTCGGTGTACAGCTATTTGTAAATCAGGCGAAGTGTCTACAATAGTATCTTGACTAAAGACTTTGGCTACGGATTGAATTTCATGCAAAACTTGTTTGAACCATAACTCATAAGTTTGATGGATAATAATAAACAACATTTCATCATGGGCTTCTTTACCGGCAACTTTACTTTCTGGCAATTGTGCGTCAAGAATTTTATCTAATTGGAGATACTCGCTATAGTATACATTTCCTTTGGACATGGGCTTTTTTTTAGTGCTGTAAAGTTAAGCAATTATATATTGAGAATGTTGAGAAGCAATGGTATTCTAATGACTTGCTTCTCTTAATAATTTCGCTTTTCTTTAAAGAAGCTATTGATTAACTCGGCACATTCATCAGCTAAAAGACCTGCAGTCATTTTTGTTTTTTTCGGCAACAAATGTTTGTTTGTGCTAAAACATCCTTTTGATGTATCGGAGGCTCCATATACAATCTGACTAAGTTGACTCCATTGAGCCGCACCTCCACACATTATACAGGGTTCGAGAGTAACAAAAAGGGTGCAATCTTTTAAGTATTTGCTATTTAAATAATCAGCTGCTGCAGTAATAGCTATCATCTCAGCATGGGCCGTAGCATCAACTAAGCGTTCACTTTGATTATAACCTTTGCCAATTATCATATCCTTGTAAACCACAATTGCACCTACAGGAACTTCCCCCTCTTCACGAGCTTGTTGAGCCAATTCTAAAGCTTTTCGCATGAATTGCTCTTGTTTTTTAGGTGAAATGTCCATTACTTGCTAATTACGCACAGGGCCTTCTCTTTTAATGAAATTTCAAAACTTCCAGTTCCAACCAATTCTCCATCTGCTTCAGCCTTTACAATGTTTTGATTTTTTGCTTCTACGCGGACGTGTTTGCATTTCAAAGTCTCTACTTTCGGATGTTCAATGTAGTTGCCGTTAAATAATTTGTGGACCATAAAGATGATATCCTTTTTGCTTAAATCCTTGCCTATTGTTAAATCAAAGTATCCATCATCGATTAGTGCATTTTTGGAAAGCATCATGCCTCCGCCAGCGAATTTACCTAGCCCTGCTATCATCATGAAGATATCTTCATTTAATAAAGGTTTACCGTCTACTTCAACTGTAAGTTCTTGTGCTTCAAAATTGAACAGACATTGCACCAATCCATAGAGATAAGCGCTTTGACCAAATTTTTTCAGATCTACGGTGTGCTCTACTACATAGGCATCGTAACCGATACCCACAAAATTCATAAAATATTCCTTTGCTTGACCATCTTGATAATCGAGCAAGCCAACATCTTGAAAACGAGTTTTCCCCGCTTTAATTAGGGCAATAGCTTGGTCATAATCTCTTGAAATATCATAATGTCTAACCCAGTCATTACCCGTTCCTATTGAAATAAGCGACAATTCTATATCTGTACTAGGAACATCCTCCTGAAGCATAACTCCATTCACCATATGATGCATAGTTCCATCACCTCCTATTCCAATAAACTTGCGAAATCCTTGTTTGATGGCATGTTGAACATGGTCAATATTCTCACGATGACGGGTAGATATTGCATAATCAAATTCGAAATCTGCATCTTTTAACTTTTGTTGAATCTTTGGCCAATCTTTACCAGATTTACCTGCACCCGAATTAGGGTTTACGCTTACGAAGTATTTATTGTTCATGGTTTGGGTTTAATACACTTAAAGCTTTGTAATTGAAGCTCAATATAAGTGCACCCAAAATTACAAATAAACCTAAAATAAACATAGTTAAAGAAATATTCACTGCAGTTGCGAAAAAAGGAAGGCTAAACAAACCAATAAAAACAATACGTATCAAAGCATTTATTACCGTAAAGGCACTGCCTGTTCTACCTATAAGATTATTGTCTATAACACTAAAAATATAGGTGGTTCGCATTACCCGAATCCCCGCATTGGCAAATCCAATAAAAGCGTATGCGATATATAGGTAAATGAATTCCGTGTTAAAGCCAATGAAAAAATACATGACCGCCGCAATTAGGCTTAAAGAAATGATCCCTAATGTGAGTTTGTTCTTAGGGAAAATAAACAAGATGAGAAACCCACTTAACATACTCCCTAAAGCAAAAGAGGCTTCAGTAAACCCATAAACACTTTCTGTGCCGTTCAAAAACTTATCAATAAAAATAGGCATGGTATAAAAACTGCAAACTAGAATAGTAGCAAAAACAAAACCAGCAACTGCTCCAAACAATAGAATCAAAGGTTTACTTTGTAGATAGGTGAATCCTTCTTGCAGCCTTGTGGCAAAACCAGCATCTGAATTTGTGTTGCGGACGATAAGGGATTCATATCGAATAGAGGACAAAAGGACAAAGCCGAGAATATAGGTAGCTGCATCAAGCATAAAGATTTCATGCATTGGCCAAGCCTCAAAACTAAAGGAAAGAAATTGCCCCTCCATTAAGAAAGCAGCTATTGCTCCGGAAAGCATGAAAGTGGTTTGCCCCTGAACTTCAATCGCAGCGCTTATCGTTCCATACTTCGACTTTTCAGTTATCTCTTGAGCAAATGCATATAAGTTGGGATAATGTATGTTATAAATCAACTTCGTAATTATCATAATAGCGGCAGCCATCCATAAGGTGGTGTTTTGCCAATACCAGCCTAAAGCAGCAATAGAAAACACACATAACATACCAACCGTTTGGATACCAAGCATGACTTTTTTTCTGTCATATCGATCGACTAGAGTACCGGCATAAGGGCCCCAAAATAAAGTCAAAATGGTGACCGCTAAAAAGAGTAATCCATATAAGCCAGGTCTACCTAGTTGATTGGCAATGAACCAAGGAATAGCAATCAAGCTAATACCTTGAGAAATACCGCTTACTGTATTGGCAGCAAAAAGTAAAACAAGGGCTTTCTTATTTTTCAAATGTGTAATTTTACTTTTCGCAGTGATGAAAATAGGAAGCAAAGAAAGGGATTTATTTCTTAAACTTTGTAGGTATTGTGCCTACAGAGAAAGATCAATAAGTGAGCTAAGAGAAAAAATGGCTATGTTGGAAATTCTACCCAGCTTGCAAGAAGATTTATTACTCAAATTACAAGAAGAAAACTTCTTAAATGAAAAGCGCTTTGCTGCCAGTTTTGTGAGAGGGAAATTCCGAAACAACTCATGGGGTAGGAATAAGATTGTTTTTGGATTAAGGTCAAAAGGAATTTCTAAAAAGAATATTGACGCTGGTTTGAAGGATATTGAAGAAGAAGATTATCTAGAGAAGATGAAAACCTTGATGCATAGTAAAATGAGAACGGTTAGACTCAAAAATATTTTGGCTCGGAGAAAAAAAGTTGCTGATTTCATGCAGCGGAAGGGCTATGAAATTCAGTTGGTTTGGGAGATTTTAAAACAAGAGTTTCCAGATTAGGGCTCATGTGGCGGAAATTCTTTATTTTTACTCAATAATCCTTCAGATTGCAAACTTACCCTTACACCTATAGTTTAATTGTTCCAGTCTATAATAGTGCTGGAAGCTTACCCTTGTTAGTTCAAGAAATTGAAAACGCCATGGAAGGAGAGCGTTGTCAATTGGTCTTTATAGACGATTACAGCTCTGATAATAGCTGGGAGATCTTAATAGAATTAAAAGAGGCTAGTAAACATCATGTGGTTTTGGTCTCTTTGGCGAGTAATTTTGGCCAACACGCGGCTTTGTTTTGTGGACTTCAATATGCGGAAGGAGAATATGTGGTTACACTCGATGATGATTTACAACACCATCCGATGGAAATCCACAAACTAATCAAAAGCATGAAAGCTGACAAGGCAGATTTGGTTTATGGAATCTATGCCGAAAAGAAACATGGCGTGGTTAGAAATACTGGCAGTAAATTATTTGCGGCAGTGGTTAATAAATTTGCAAGTACTCCGCTTCAAGGGTCTTCTTTTAAAATTATTCATGCTGACTTGGTGGCTAAGGTTTTATTCCATCAACATTATAATTTTTATTTGGATGAAGTGCTAGCTTGGTATAGCAAGAAGACTTCATTTACCTTAGTCGAACATGCAGAGCGAACATTGGGTTCATCCGGGTATTCGCCCTTGAGTTTGATAAAGATGAGCGTTCGAATACTATTAAACTATACGGCATTACCGCTTAAGTTTATTACTAGTTTAGGCATGCTATCTTCATTAATATCATTTGGTTTTGGTATGTTTTACATTTATGAAAAATTCATTAACGAAGCACAAACTGGATTTACGGCAATCATAGTTTCCATTTTCTTTTCTACTGGACTTATTCTTTTTTCATTAGGAATTATGGGAGAATACATCAGTCGAATATTCTTGATACTAACAGGAAAGCCTCCGTTCAAAATAAAAAATGTGGAACGATGATTTTAAACTATTGCGGTATCTCTATACGACGATTTGAAAGAGAGGATATTGAAATGGTTCGTATATGGCGGAATGATCCGAAAATCACTAAACACATGTTCTATCAAGAACATATTACACCTGAAATGCAAAAGTCTTGGTTTGACTCGCTATCCAATAACGATTATTACTTTATTATTGAAAAGGATGAAATTCCTTTAGGTTTAATAAGTCTAGCATTTGATAGTCTAGAGGAGAGAAGTGCTTATGCAGGCTTGTTTATATACGAAGAAAGTTATTGGGGAACACAAATCCCAGTTTTAGCGTCTTTAGCTCTTCTACGATTTGCTTTTGATGATTTAGACCTTGCTTTGGTTAAAGCTAGAGTTCAAAAAGAAAATAAAGTAGCAAGAAGATACAACGAGCAATTGGGTTTCAAAAGGCTGTCTGATGAAGTTCAACAACTTGAAGCTAAAACCTATTATTCTAAGCTTACTGGTTTAATTGCCCATACAGCAAGGACGTTTAGCCAATAAAAAGAAAAGCCACTCTGACGAATCAGAATGGCTTTTTCTAAACCAAGACTATGAAGTTATTTACTTAGAAGCAAGTTTCACACTTAGATAAGTACGTTGAACGCCTGTCTTATCGACTGTTTGAACCTTGTAATAAGTAACTACCGATCTAGGTAGTGGATATTTATCTATTAATACGTTTCCCTTAGTTAACGCATCAACTGCTTCTTGGTTTAACTCTTTAATACTTCTGAAATTAGCTGAAGGGTTGTCGCTTATCATGATTAGGATTTCTTCAAATTCGCTAGGTTCTTTAAGACCTAGATTGATAGTAACAATTCCCATTTCTTTAACCACGTTATATGAAACGGTAGCTCCTTCATAAGAAGATTCTTCTCCAGCTGAAGTGAAGGCAAAAAGGGAAACAGAAATAAGGGCGAGTGTTTAAATTATGTTTTTCATTATTGCGTAAGTTTTGTGAATATATACATTTTTATACGAGGTGTAAACCGCTAGTGTTTCATAAAACCCATGTTTTCTTCTTTTTTTTATCTCGTAAACTCTATTATTATCTTTACCTTTGAAAGGTATGCATTCCAATGGTAAAATAGGACTTACCCAATTGCCAGATAATGAGTTAATTGACCGTTTTCGCTACTCACATGATAACCAATATGTGGGGGAGCTATATAATAGGTATGCACATCTCGTTTTGGGTCTTTGCATTAAATACTTTAAAGATGTTGAGCTAGCTAAAGATGCTACGATGAGCATTTTTGAGTTGCTAATGCATGAACTTAAGCGACACCATATCGACCATTTCAAAAGTTGGTTGTTTACCGTATCTAAAAATTACTGTCTCCAAGAACTCAGAAAAAGGAAATCTCTCCATAAAAAAGAGGATTTGTTTAATGATTTTTGGATGGATACTATGGAAAGTGACCTGAAATTGCATCCTATTGATGAAAAGGAAATACTCATTGCCAAAATGGAGCGCTTTCTTCCAAGCTTAAAAAACAATCAACGTCTTTGTTTAAAGATGTTTTATTTGGAGAGTAAGAGCTATGCGGATATTTCAATAGAGTTAAATTTTTCTCTAAAAGAAGTAAAGAGTCACATTCAAAATGGAAAGAGAAATTTAAAAATTAAATTACAGCAAAGTAATGGCTGATCAAAACTCACATATTAATCCTTCGGATTTTGAAAATTATTTTTCAAAAGGTCTTTCTGATGAAGAGATGAAGGCTTTTGAAGATGGTTTAGAATTAAACTCATTTGAATCTGAAGCCTTAGAAGGTTTCAATTCATTGGGAGATGATGCAGCAGCAATTACAGCTATCAGAGAGATCAAGGATAAAGTTGCTAAACAAACTGGTCTTAAGAATGAAGACGGAGTTGTTTTTCCAATATGGAAATCTTTGGGAATAGCGGCTACGGTCGCCTTGTTTGTGGTAAGTGGATTTTTTGGGAATAGATTTTTGGAGAAAGAGCCAACTGTAGCAAAAAACGAGACAACTTCGGTTCCGGTTTTTGAACCAGAAGGCTTAAATGATATTGCTCAATCAGTAGACACAGATTCTTCTTTAATTGAAGATAATGAAAAGGAAGAAATTGTATTAGATCCTAATGAACAATTGGCAAAGATGGATGAGGCCGAGGTAGACGAGTTAGAGGAAATCGACCTAGTATCTGAAGACTTTGAAACTGTAACTATTGTTGAAGATTTTCCCGAACGTGAAGAAGACAATTATTATAATAACACCGTTGAAAAGGAAGTGGCAGATTTAGGGGCATCTGAAGATAGTTATGTTCCTCCCGCTCCTGCTATAATTGCAAGTGCGGATAAAAGAACAAGTGCAAATAAAAGTATTTCTTCTAAACTAGATACGGTTGTAGAAGCCCAAACTAGTGTTCCAAGCCCTAGTTTAAATTCATACTATTCTATTGGTAAAACAAATTATGACGTAAAAAATTATTCTACAGCTATAGATTACTTTCAGAATTCATTGGATAACAATGAAAGAAAAGTGGAGTCACAATATTATATTGCTATGTGCTATAATAACATGAATAAGGCGAACAAAGCAATTAAGTATTTTGATATGGTGTTAGCAAATAATAGTTCTATGCTACGCTATAATGCAATGTGGTATAAAGCAATTATATTGGAGGAAAAGGGTGATATGAAAGGAGCTAAAGCCTTAATGGAAAATCTAGTAAATAGCGGATCAGGTTTTAAAAACCAAGCTGCTGATAAACTCAAAAATTTTAATTGATCATTACTTTCCCAAAAGTATAAACGCCTAAGCCATTACTTATTTTTAAGTAGTATGTTCCAGCAGACAATTGACCTTTATTAAGCTCAAACTGGTCGTTAGAAAAGTCCTTAACAAGAACAAGTTCACCAATCAAGTTGTACATTTCTACATGTAAATTTTGGCCTAAACCATTAACTGTGAAATGAGTTTGCTGTGTAAATGGATTAGGAACGATAGATAAGGCATCCTTGATATAAATATCTCTAATTCCCGTAGTGCCGTTTCCATAACTATCAACAGTTATTGTTCTACTAGAACTTGAAGAGTCGCAATCATTCACAGCAATCAAACTAACCGTATATGAACCGTTACTATTATACGTATGAGCAATGGTATTAGATGCCGATGAATCAACTTGCCCATCACCGAAATCCCAATAATAAGTCGTCACATTTATATCTGGACACAAGAAGTTGAATAGAGAATCAGAATTTGCAGACCCAAAGTTCGCAATCGGATTATCAATTTCCGTAAGTTGAATGCTTGAAGCAATAGCAGTGCAACCATTTGAATCTATAACACTTAGATTATAGGTTCCAACTTGATTAGCCACAAGGGTGTCAACAGGATTTGTTCCGTTCCAGCTAAAAGCGGTAAATATACCATCAGCCATTAAGCTAACATCTTGTCCTGCACAAAAAGAATAATCTCCCGTGGCACTAAGTATCTCCACAGTAGTTTGAGCTGGTTCAGGAATAGTAAATTCAAAAACTTTTTCGCAATCATAAATATTCTTAATATAGGCGTAATAGGTTCCAGCTGCAAGATTGTTTTTAGAGCCACCCGTAGAACCATCAAACCATTCTACGCTATAAGGTCCTTTTTCTCCTTGGACTCCTAAAGTTATAGCACCGTCTTCACCTCCAAAACAAGTAACAGGAGATATGGTGGGAATAACAGCATAAGAAATAAAAGGTTTAGTAATACTAAAGCTATCAATTACGTTATTTTCATCATTAATAACATCATAAGAAACCGTATTGCTGTCAATAGAAAACTTGACATACAAATTGTCAATAATAGATTTTAAAATTTCAGGATGATTGGCAAACTGAGTGTTACCGCCAACATCTCCTGCACCACCAGAAGTAATGTACATTACCCCATTTTTCTCTGCTTGTTCGTACAAATGAGAATGTCCCACTAAAACAAAATCTACACCGTATTGCTCAAACAATGGAACTAGATGTTGACGCGCCATCAGGTTTCCCTCATATTGATAATAGTCTCCACCTATGACGCTAGGAATATTATAATCAAGTCCCCAGTAATTAGTCCAAGGCCCTTCATGGAAATATACGAACACCCATTTTTGAGTATTACATTGAAGTTCATTAATTAAGAAATCATATTGAGCAGAACCCGGTCTAAAATCTGTCCACCAACGTTGACTATTTGGAAGTTGATTGATAGGAAATGGAGTGGGGTCAAATGGAGTAATTACGTCTAAGGCTATAAACTTAGCATCACCCCAGGTAAATGAATAGTAGCGTTCTGAACTATCCACATTGTTATGTGGTAAGTGAAATTCTAACTCATAAGTGGCCCCGTTATCAGCATAAGTGTCATGATTTCCAATAGATGGGAAATGGCATTCGTGAGCCAACATTTTACTTGTGGTCCCATTATTATAGACATCAAAAAATATCTCATCATAATCATCTCCTCCTGAAGCACTTGAAATGTGAGGCACTCCACCTTGATCCACATCGCCGCAAATTACCGCAAATTCGGCATCATCTGCTTCCATCAATGCTCCAATTGTGGCTTGCATTCCAGAATTATAACCGCAATCTCCATATTGAATAAATGAAAATTCCTGATCGGTTTCATCCTTCGCTGTAAAAAAGTATTCAGAAGCTAATGGAGTATTTCCAGATAACACCGTATAATAGTATTGGGTGTCTTTGATTAAATTCTTGATTGTCAAAGCATGTCTCTTACTGGCACTTGTTTCTTCGAGAGTATCAATTAATGCAGTTGGACTTAAGCCATAAGCAACTTTACCTATTGCATCATTCTGTGTTTTCCAAGCTATAATCGTACTGTTTGAAGTAGTGCTTTGGATATAAGGAAATCTATTTAACTGGGCTTCTAATTGATAAGATATCAAAAGAAGGATTGTAAAAAGTAGGTAACGCATGTCTATAGGGAAAATTTCGTCTAAAGTTAAGCAAATGTACGTGCTCTAGCTAATATATGCTGTAATGTTAGTTGTCATTTTTTAGATGTTGAATAGTTGCTTCCAATTTCTCGTAAAAATCGGGACCGTATTTTCGAAGCAAAGCTTCTTTAGCAAATTGATATACCGGGACTTGTAGTTCTTCTCCATGAGAACATGCAGGGCTACAAATTTTCCAAGATTCATAATTTACTGCATCATATTCTTCAAATTTCTGTATTCTGATAGGGTATAAATGACAGGACACCGGCTTGCGAAAATCTATTTTTTTATCTATCCAGGCTTTCTCAATACCGCAATAGGCGATTCCATTCTTGTAATTTACAAATGCACAAGCATCGTCATCTTTTAAAGTCACTTTCATTTGACCCACTTCCTCGTCCAAGTAAAAAGGTCCTTTTTCCTCTATGGCTTTTAGTCCTGCATCTGTGAGGTATGGGGCAACTTTAGCAAGTAATTCTTCATCTTCTAGAATGTCTAATTCATCAAATTCTAAAGGAGCGCCGCTGTCACCTTCTACACAACATGCGCCCTTGCACTTGGCAAGATCACAAACAAAAAACTTGTCCATGATATCTTCTGATATTAATTTGTCGTCAATGGCTATCATACTTTTTATTATCTGTGTTTATCGACCCAAAGCAAAAACTGCAGGTCTTTTGTGCAAGTTAGGATGCTCTTTCCAATTTTTAACTAATCTAGTGGAAATGAATTCATTTTCTTCTCCTATATCTGCAGCAATGCTAAGCTTAGTATCTCCTTTTAAACTCCCAATCATTTCCTCTAATAACTGTTCATTTCGATAAGGTGTTTCCATAAAAATTTGGGTGTACCCCGTTTGCTTCATAAGGTTCTCCAGTTTGCGCAATTCATTTCGCTTTTCCTTTTTATCGATGGGTAAATATCCATGGAAAGTAAATTGTTGACCGTTAAAGCCACTAGCTATCAAAGTCAGTAAGATGGAAGATGGACCAACCATAGGCTTTACTTGCACACCTAACTGATGACACAATTCTACTGCCAATGCACCAGGATCCGCAATACAAGGATTCCCTGCTTCTGAAAGCAATCCAATAGGAACTCCCGCGTCTGAATACTTCTGAATAAAGGCAAATAGGTTTTCAAAATTGTCTTGGTGCTTGTCTAGTTCAAAGAATTCTACTTCCGTATCAAACTCCATGCGATTACCCAGTTTTCTTAAGTGCCTTCTGGCAGATCGAAGATCCTCTACGATAAATACATTAATCGAACTAGCCTTTTCTTTAACATCTAAAGGGATATAGTCCCAATTTTCGCCAAGAGTGGTGGGTATTAAATACAAGGTTGTTTGCATGTCTTAAAGGTAAGGTGCTTTGAATTTATTTTTCAAAAACATACAAGTTATTCATTGATTTTATATATTTGTTTCGAAAATGAATAATAATAGAACATATAATCCCGCGATTGTCGACTTTCCTGTAAAGGATTTGGCTTGTGCATTTAAGCATGATTGGCAGCGATTAATGTAATTCTATTTCAATATAATTATACTTAGAACCGCGAGCCTTGGCTCGCGGTTTTTTTTTGCAAAAAATTTAAAATGAAAAATTTAAAACACATATTTAGTCTAATAAACCCTTGGAGATTCTCTTTTATCTCCTCTTCGGTTTTATTAATTATTGGTATTTTCTTTAGAATGCTAGAACCAAAAATATTTCAAGTAGCCATTGATTATGTTGCTCCCCTTTTTACAAACTCAGATTTGAAGACGGGTAAGTTAGATAAGGTCTTGGAGCTAATGATCTATTTAGTAGAACGATTTTCTTCTGGAAGCTTTATTAGTATGCTTTTGGTTTTGGCTGCGGTTTATTTAATTATTTCCGTAGTACGGGCGTCGTTTGTTTTCAGCGCAAAAGCAATCAATGCATCTGCTACAGAATATGCTACAGAGCGTTTGAGAAACAATCTATTTGCTCATATTCAGCGTTTGCCGATGGAATATTTTTCTGGTATTTCCACTGGAGAATTGATTCAGCGGTCAACAGGGGATATTGAAACTATTCGTCGTTTCATAGGGAATCAGTTAGTGGAAGTTTTACGCTTAACTGCCATTTTCGCTTTTTCTTCCTATTGGTTATTGAAAGGGAATGTAGTCTTTGGCTTGATCGCTATTTGTGCTACACCACTTATTGCAATAAGTGCAATTATATTCTTTAAAAAAGAACAGAAGGTTTGGCAACTACACGAGGATGAAGCAGACAAACTCAATGCGATTACGCAAGAGAATATTGCGGGTATCCGAGTAGTAAAAGCTTTTGCCCAAGAAGAACAGGAAAAGGAGAAATTCGAAAAGCAAAACCAGCGAAAGTTGAAAGTCGCGCTTAATCATGCCAAGCTGCATACGGTGTTCTGGCCTTTATCTGATTTTTTGGTTCACGGACAAATTGTGCTATCAGTTTTAGTAGGTGGGTACATGGTGTTGATGCAAACAATTTCTCTTGGTGAGTTAGTGAGCTTTTTTACTTATATCATAATGGTGGCATGGCCATTAAGACAAGTGGGAAGAACGCTTTCTGAAATGGGAATGGCATTAGTAGCCATGGATAGAATTCAACATATTCTTACTGCGAAAGAAGAAGAGAATGAGTTTGATCAAATGAATTTAGAAACCTTTGAAACTATCGAATTTAAGGACGTGTATTACAAATTTCCCAAGGAAAGTGACTATGCGTTGAATGGCTTGAGTTTAAAGGTTGCCAAAGGAGAAACGATTGTGCTTCTAGGCGCAACAGGAAGTGGAAAGTCAACAATGCTTAAATTATTGCTTCGTTTTTATGAGCCAGAGAAAGGACAAATTTTGCTTAATGGTATCGATGTGAAGCAATTTGATAAATCAGTTTTAAGACGTAAAATTGGATTGGTTTTGCAAGATGCATTTTTGTTTACTGAAACGCTTTTGGGCAACATTGCTTATGCTCAGAAGAAGGCTGAAAAAGAAGATGTTTTAGAAGCTGCAGCTTGGGCAGGTTTGTTAGAAGTGGAGAATATTTTCAGCAACGGTTATGAGACTATGGTTGGGGAGAAAGGGGTAACACTTTCTGGTGGACAAAAACAACGAGTTTCTTTAGCAAGAACACTCTTGCAAGATCCGGATATTTTGATTTTAGATGACGTGACCTCAGCACTTGATACAGCAACCGAAGGGAGTGTTTTGGAAGAATTGAATGCTAAATGGAAGTATAAAACTACGCTTATTATTAGTCATCGATTGACGGTAGTGCCTTATGCGGATAGAATAATGGTTTTGGAGAACGGAAAACTTAATGCCGAAGGAACACACGAAGAAGTGCTAAAGAAAAGCATATTTTATAAGAAGATTCACGAAATCCAAAATGTATTGGAAAGTGAAATTGATGAAATAGAATAAGGACTAAAAGGTCTTTGGAGAAATAGAAAAAAAATGGAAAATTTAATAGAAGAAAAAGAGTTTCAGCGAAAGGATACCCTTTGGCCGTTTTTGAAGCGCTTGTTTGGTTTAGCCAAGTCAAATTACCCAAAATTATTTTGGAGTTTGGTCTTGTCCGTAATCGTAGTGGCTGTTGCAGATGCAACGTTCCCTTTGATATGGATGTACTTTATAGATGACGTGATAAGCCCAAATTTGCATAGCCTTCAAGAAGCAACACAAGCGGGAGAGACCTTCGTCATACAGGCTAAAGTATTCGTGCCGATTATTATTCAATTGTTAACTTGGATGATTATTATGGCTTTGGGTGTATTAGCTTTTATCTGGTGTGCAGAGAACATTAAAGAAAGAATTATTTATGATCTTCGTAAAATGATGTTCGACAGACTGCAGCATTTGTCTTATAGCTTTTATGATCAGAATTCAACAGGTTGGTTAGTGTCTCGAATAACGAGTGATGCCGATCGTGTGACTGAGTTAATTAGCTGGGGTTTTGTTTCGGTTATATGGGGCTTCTCCATGGTGTTCATGTCATTTACCTACATGTTTGTATTAAATTGGAAACTGGGACTTGGCGTATTACTAAGTATGCCTGTATTGTTATTTGTATCCATGAAAATTCGCTTACTTATTTTGAAGTATTCAAGAAAAGCGAGGAAACAGAATAGTGAAATGATTGCGTACGTTACCGAGCATATTAATGGGGTGGCTGTTAATAAGGCAACGGTACAAGAAAAGAGCGCCATAAAAGGCTACGGAGGGCAAACACAAAAGATGCATACTTATGCGTTTAAGTCATCCCTGTATACTGCTTTATATGTGCCATTGATATTTTTAACGGGAGCTTTTGCAGCAGCTTTTGTAATTATGTATGGAGGAAACCTCTTCATCTCTACAAGTATTAGTTTAGGTGTTTGGGCGGCATTTTTTGGATACTCGAGAAATATTTTTGAGCCTATTTTTGACATCGCTCGTTTCTATGCCTTGGCTCAAGATAGTCTTTCGGCAGGTGAGCGTATTTTTTCTCTGATTGATGAAAAAACGGACATTACAGATGAACAAGCTGAAGGTGATTTTGAGGTAATAAAAGGAGGAATTGAATTTAAAGATTTAGACTTTTATTATAAGCCAGATAAAATGATTCTGGAAAATTTTCAATTGAAAATTAATCCAGGAGAAACGATTGCCTTAGTTGGACCAACCGGTCATGGGAAAACAACCCTAACTGCATTGATTGGACGATTTTATGAACCAAAAAGGGGGGAGTTATTAGTAGATGGTATCGATTTCAGAAAAAGAACATTGCATTCGTTTCGATCTCAACTCGGGGTTATTTTGCAGAGTCCGTTTTTGTTTTCTGGAAGCCTAAGAAGCAACATATTATTTGGTCTTAGAGGAACGTCAAAAGCAATTCCAAACGATAAAGAGTTAAATGCTTTACTTAGAGATTTAGGTGCAGATGATTTGATTGCGAAGTTAGATTTAGATGTGGGTGAAGAAGGGTCGAATTTGTCTAGTGGTGAACGACAATTGGTTTCATTTGCAAGAGCGGTGGTTAAGGACCCCGCTATTCTAATCATGGATGAAGCGACCTCATCAATAGATACCTTGACGGAAGCTAAAATTCAGGTAGGAATTAAAAAAGTGATAGAAAATAGAACGTCTATCATTATTGCCCACCGCTTGTCTACCATTAAGAATTGTGATAAAATTGTGGTAGTTGAACATGGGAAGATTAAAGAAATGGGTAGTCATGCTGAATTGATCGAACAGAAGGGGCACTATTATGATTTGTATATGAAGCAGGCGCGGAGAGTAGCTGTTTAACTGATGCAGGGTTCTGAACCTTTTGAAGGTCCCGAACCCTCTCAGCCCCCAGCAGGGTCTCTCAAAGAGGACCCTGCTGTTTTAAATCACTTTTAGCAACAGCTAATTTTTATAAGCAAATGAATGCACTACCTTTGCGTTTCAATTAAATAGAACAATGGAAAAGTTAAAATCAATTGTAGGAGTAATGAGTATTGTAGCCATCTTAGAAGGATTTAGCTACTTGTTTTTGCTCTTTATTGGAATGCCTTTAAAGTATGGTTTAGATATGCCAATGCCCAATTATGTGGGCGGCATGATTCACGGAGTTCTATTCATGGTCTATATTGTTTTGATTATACCAACAGGTAAAAAACTAAACTGGGGTTTTAAAACCATGGCTATCGCAGCTGTAGCTTCGATTATTCCTTTTGGAACCTTTTGGTTCGACAAGAAATATTTGAAAGAGTAAGGCTTTCTAATATTTACTATCTTGTATCATCGTTATCACTTAAAACCATTTGCCATGAAAATCATTCAAGCTACTTTTTTGTTTGTTTTTTTATTTATCCTATCCTGCGCTCCTGAGGCTATTCACCAAGAAACAGACCTGATAGGCACTTGGAATTGTTATCAATGGGATGATAATGGAGAAATGAATGATATAAGCCTAGGTCGTGTAAATTTCACTTTTGAAGAAGGAAGCTATCTCTATAAAGGCGGTGAGCATAGAGAAAAAGGCACTTGGAAAATTAAAGGGGAAAACCTAGTCACCCAAATTGAAGGCTTGTTACAAAAAGAAGTTGAAATCAAACGACTTGATCAAGACAGCTTAGTTCTTAACATGGTAGATAACGGTATTCCAATGACCATGTATTTAGTTAAGGAGTAAGTACCTCCCTAATCGTCATTGCGAGAAAGCGGAAGAACCTAGTTTTAGAGTCAATCTCGCTAGTTCAAGTCTTTAGAGGAGTGGAGACTTGGACCTTAAAGTATCTAAAAATGCGCAATCGACCGCTTTGCTTTACACTTTTGCAAACAGAGGCATTTTGAACCTAAACCCTTTTAGCTATATTTAATTCTTGTATAGTATTAAACCTTTCATTAATTCAATGGTCTAAAGTGAAGTGAGTCATCTACCCGAAAAAGATATCATCGTTTTCATTCAAAATGAAAAGTTCGAAGCTGCCATAAATACTATCAGTCTATTCGTTAAATAAAATATAAACTTTTACATATCTATCTTCTGGATTTGGCTCAGTATTTTCTATATCTTCAAATGCATTATCTCTTACTAAGGCTTCCGAATTTCCTTTTGAAGAAGTAGTTATTAAATCATCTTTTATCCCGTTCTTAACTAGGTATTCTTTCATGGATTCATTTCGCTTATTTGATAGAAGAAGATTATATGTTTCTGATCCTTCAATACTTGCGCTTCCTTCTATTCTAATTAGGATAAGTTTTCCTTCTTCTTGAAGCGCTTTAATTTGTTCCATAATTGGCTTTGCTTCAACTTTTTGAGCGGAATGAATAGTTGCTGAATTTAAAAAATAATTTACTTTTCCTAAAGCAGCATATTTTACCTGATTGCCTTTATAAACCGTATTTGTTGCGGTTTCTTTCAGCTCTCTTATTAATTCATTCGTATTATTTAGGGCACTTTCCAATGAATCTGTTCTTTCTTTTAATTCTTGGATAGAATCTAGTAATTCATTATGCTTGACAAGAATTTTCTTTTTTAAATCAGCATAGCGATCGTCCATTTCTTTGGCCAAATCTTTGTTTTTGTTTGGTTTGAATCGAAACTCCATGGTTATCTCATGAGTGGATCCAAGTGCTGCTTGGAACCCGTCTATGCTTTGCTCATAGGAATAAGTAAAGGATACCATGTCGTGTACCCTAAAGCCTGCGGTACTCCAAACACCAACGTTTTTATATCGGTAACCTCCACCAATCCAGAACAAATTCTTCCAATCTAGAAGCAAGTTGCCATCAAATTGGATGGGGATGTCAGGAATATAGCGAACTAACATAGAAGGCTTTAAACTGAAATTAGAATTCTTCCCAAGCACAATATCATAGGAGACTGCTCCGTAGACATGATAACTTGGCTCATATTTAAGGTAGGTACTTGCTCTTTCATACTGATAAGATTGTGGCGCTAAGTTTGCTACGAACCCTGCTAAACGAAGTCCTTTAAAACGATAGGTGAGCCCTGCCTCTGAGTCGAAAACCGTATTGGTCGCACCATTGTAAAAAATACTCGGATCAAAATCATCTTTAATCGTGGCTTCATTAAAGGCCAAACGCTGTGCCTTAAACCCTGCAGATAAGCCAAGAGAGAAGTAATGTTTATTAGGATTCTTCTTAAATCGAATGTAGTAGGCGTAGGAAAACAAAGCACCAAAATTCTGGATGATATGCGCTTTGTCTAAATAAATTTTACCGCCAATTCCAAATTTATTGTTTATCATCCCTTGAGCAGATAATAATTTAGTGTCGGGTGCATTTGGCATGTTAATCCATTGTTTTCGGTAATGGGTTTGAACACTCACGTATCCATTTTCACCAACCTGTGAAGGATTGTATAAATATGGATTCACGGTGTAATGAGTCATTACAGCATTTTGTTGAGCTAGTATTACTCCAGAGAAAAGAAATAATACGACGATTAGTGTTTTAGTTAGCTTATTCATGATTATTTCTTTTTCTTATCTTACAATAGTTATTCCGCCTTTATAAATATCTTTCCCTGCATCTATGTAGTAATAGTAGGCCCCTTCTGGTAAGTCGTTACCTTTATAGCTTCCATCCCAGTCGTTGTTGTATTGGTTGAATACCTCGTGTAGGAGCATTCCTCCTCTGTTGAAAATTCGTATGACGTATGTATCGACATTTTCAAGATAGCCTATAAACCAAGTGTCGTTATAGCCATCATCATTTGGAGAAACAACATCATAGATAAGTAGCTCCGTTCTAGGAAGAACTGTAAAGCTCACGGTAGTGGAATCTAAACAAGTATTCATATCCATTCCATATACCGTGTAGGTATAGTCTCCAGGAGGCATGTCATCCAAAGTTACTATTGCGCCATTTGGATTATTCATATAGTCTACTGGATCCCATTGGTAAGACATGGCCCCAGTTGCTGTTATGCTTACCGTTTCTCCCTGCACATAGTCTATTGCATCCGTAGAAACTGATAAGTTATTGAAGCTAAAAATTCCCACATCTGTAACTAAAGTATCTGAAACACAATTGCCATTTACTGCATAAACCGTATAAATTCCAGTATTCGTTAAATCGGCGTTTTGAACAAAAACAGGGTTGTCATTGGATGTGAATCCATTCGGGCCTTCCCAATAATAAGTTCCTTGAGGTATATAGCTCGTTTGAAGGGCAAAACTTTCATTTTGGCAAACCACGGAATTTCCACCAACAATTCCCGCCAAAACCGGGGCAGGTGAAATAGTCAAATTTAAAGTCACTAATGAATCACAACCGCTACCAGCTCCATTGGGGATAAGGAAAGTTGCAGTGTTGTTGCTTGAATTGTAGGTATTCCCATCAATCCAAGTCAATGAGCCACAAGCCGCTTGCACATCTATGCCACTAACGGAAGGACTAAAAGTGAGGCTTAGCGTGACAATTGAATCACACCCATTACTCGCTCCGTTAGGGATAGTGAAAGTGGCGGAGTTGTTATTTGCATTGTAGGTGTTATCATCAATCCAAGTAAAGGCACTACAAGATGTTTGCTCGTCCGTTCCATTAGCAGCGGAGCTTATTGTCAAGTTCAGGGTCACGATCGAATCACAACCGCTACCAGCTCCATTGGGGATA
>ERZ887851.74-NODE-74-length-89312-cov-10.452782_pt1 | contig 89312 bp, 84 predicted proteins | sample MGYA00521100_ERZ887851 | MGnify/ENA primary metagenome ERZ887851 (study PRJEB32303, sample SAMEA104408602) | aquatic metagenome | biome: Brackish water; feature: Pelagic; material: water | place: Baltic Sea | collected 2014-06-06T16:11:00 | depth 11,444 m ... | reverse complement strand
TAAAAAAAAACCCCTCAATAAAAGAGGGGGTAAAAGTATTTTGCGGAGAGACAGGGATTCGAACCCTGGCAACGGTTACCCGTTGACAGATTAGCAATCTGCTCCATTACCACTCTGGCACCTCTCCTGTAATGGGAATGCAAATGTAATTCTTATGAATCAACAAAACAATAGTTTTATTTAAATTTAAAAGGCTTTATTCGGGGTATTCTACCCTGAGATGATAGATGTTGATTAATTTTTTTGATAAAACTTTTTTGACCGTTTCTATCTCCGAAAGGGTGATATTACAATCATTAAATTGTTTTTCGTCTATTTGTTTATTGATGATTGTATTTACAAATTGTTGAATTTTATCGACGTTGGGCTCTCTGAGGCTTTTAGAGGCCGCCTCAACAGCATCAGCCATCATTAATATGGCCGTTTCCTTCGAGAAAGGTTTTGGACCGGGGTAGCGAAAATCTTTTTCATCTACATCCTCATCCAATTCTTGAGCTTTTTTGTAAAAATAGTAAACCAAGGAATCTCCGTGATGTGTTCGGATAAAATCTATAACTCGATCGGGGAGTTTTGATTTTTTGGCCAATTCAATCCCTTCGGCAACATGACCTACAATGATTTTGGTACTTTGATCTGGAGGCATTTCCTCATGAGGCGAAACACTTCCGGTTTGATTTTCTGAAAAATAAGTAGGGGCATTCATTTTTCCGATATCATGATATAAGGCTCCTACCCTCACCAAAAGGGTATTGGCGCCAATCTCGTCGGCAGCAGTTTCAGCCAAGTTAGCCACCTGAAGGGAATGGTGGAATGTCCCTGGAGCTCGGTTGGATAACTCTTTCAGCAATTTGGAATTGGTGTCGGAAAGTTCGAGAAGTGATACGTCCGAAACCAATTTAAACAAGCGTTCAAAAAGGTAGATCAAAGGTTGAGCAAACAGGGTTAAAAGACCGTTGAGTAAAAATAATCCAATGACCAAAAAGTCTAATTTGGAAATACTGCCCTCGTGAATGATCGTAAATGCGACATAACCCACCAAATAAACCAAAACAATTCTCCCAACGGTTATGAACAGATTGGCGCGATTTTGAAGCTGGGTAGTCGATAAAATCGTTACGATACCGGCCATCATTTGTAAAAAAACAAACTCAAAGCTGTTGGGTACGACAAAGCCTAAATTAAGAACCGTTATCACATGAGTAAATAACCCTAAACGGGCATCAAAAAATGTTTTTAGAATCAGTGGTAGGATACAAATGGGGACAGCATAAAGAATATTAACATCAAAATTTATGATTATGGTGGTAAGAGCAATCATTCCTACCATAGTGAGGAAAATAAAGGTAATCCCCTTGTTGTCGTCAAAAATTGAAGGACGGTAATTATTGATGAACAAAATCAGTGACATAAAGGTTAATACTACCAAAATGGTATACCCAAAGATGATCCAATAATAACTTAGCTCATTCCACAACTGTGAGGAGTACTCTTCTTTTAGAGAGCGCAACATTTGCAATTTTTCACCTTCAACTACCTCACCCTGTGAGATGATGATCGCATTTTCTTGCACCAAATCACGGTAAACCGAAATATTGTCTAAAGATTCGTTTAATGCATTGGTAGTAAATTTTTCATCCAATGAAATGTTGGGTTGAATAATTTCGAAAAAGAGTTTGTAATACTGATTACTAAAGTCTTTATATTCTGAATTTTCTAAGAGCTCGTCTATTTTTGGTTTGAGCTCTTCAATTCTTATAAACTGGACTTTATCTACAGTAGTCTCACTATTTCCTTTAATCAAGTGGGCACTTTCTCCTCCCCGATGTTCAAACCCCAAGGGCAGTACTCCAAAGGTGTAGATTTTGTCGAGAAGTAAAAACCCAAACGGATACAAATCGTTATGAAGTGCACTGGAGGCGGGCAAATTGAAAAAATTTGGAAACTGAGCAGTATAAGAACTTTTAACCTGGTCATAAACTTCATCGATAGCCCTGTAATAGGGAAATTGGGAGTTTATAATGCTTTGTTTTTCCAAGTCTAATTCTTCATCAGATTTTAATACCGAAAAGTCAAAAGGAGCATACAAAGAAGGATATTGCCAAGGCTTCCCTTTTTGGAATTCGTATTTAAAAGTTGCCCCTTTGGGAAATAAATAAACGACCAAAAAACTACAACTCACCATTAAAATGGCCTTGTAAATTAGGTTTTGATTGGTCAATATAAATCGCCAGAATTTTTTCAATACACAACAAATAAGATTTCCAAATTTAAGGAAATATGACTCTATGTCTATGAATTTAAAAATCTATTTAGGAGTATATGCCATCTATTTGATTATTTTTGTCTTGATGAACAAGCATTTCTTGGCAACACACAATCCTTTTGTAAACTAACCGATTTGGAATACGGTATCTGCCATTTGGGAATGATTCCCCTCAGAAAAGAAAACAATCACAGAAGTGAAATGGTCAGCCAACTTCTCTATGGTGACTGCTATAAAATCATCGAAAAAAGAAAAAATTGGGATAAAATCCGAATGGAGTGGGATGGTTATGAGGGCTGGATTGATCAAAACCAAGTTTACAAAACCTCTAAAGAAAGTTTCGATAAGATTACGAATGCCCATGTTATGGTTTCTACAGATTTGGTAAACTATATCACTACCCAGGATAATCTCCTGTTTCCCATACTCATAGGAAGTGATCTAAGGGCGATGAAAACACTCCAACACCAATTTGAGGGAGAATCTCATCGACCCGAAAAAAATAAAAAAATATTGACCTCAACAGCCTACTTATTCCTCAATGCCCCTTACTTGTGGGGAGGAAGAACGCTAATGGGGATTGATTGCTCGGGTTTTACTCAAATGGTATACAAGATCAATGGCATCAAGCTGAGTCGTGATGCGCACCAGCAAGCCTTGCAAGGGCAAACACTCAGTTTTATTGAAGAAAGTGAAGCGGGGGATTTGGCTTTTTTTGATGACGAAGAAGGCAACATCAAACACGTTGGATTACTTTTGGAAAATCACCATATCATACATGCCTCAGGAACGGTTCGAATTGATCGAATAGATCAATCTGGAATATTTAATGTGGAAACCCAAATCCACACTCACAAGCTTCGTTTTATAAAAAAATTGATATAAAAAAAACCTCCTGTTGGAGGTTTTAAAATTTTGGTAGAGAGGGTCCTCTATTCTAAAAGTGCTTTCATTGCTTTATAACCCTCGGTATCTCCTAAAGTTCCGTAAATATTCATCAATGTTTTGATGGCATCTACTTCATTATCTCCAATTTCGATTAAAGTCTTCAAAATAGGGATACATTCTTTATAAATGTTTTCTCGATCCGTTTTCAGCTTTTCATACTTAGCATTATCCGCAGCAGATGTCCCTAAACTGTTCATCTGTTCAACAATGTCTTGCTCTCCTTCAAGAATCAAAGCAACAAGGTTGAGATATGCATTTTTATAATTGGGATCAATTTTAATGGTTTTTTCATAATAGGCTCTAGCCTCTTCTTTATTCCCTAAATCCGAGGTTACAACGGCAAGGTTGTACAAAAGATTGGCATTTTCAGGATCTTGAGCAATGGCCTCAGTCATCAGTTCTTGGAATCTTTCTTTTTCATCCAATTGGATGTAGATATTAGCCTCGGTCAATATTAAATTGAGATCGTTTGGATTGGATTTTCGGGCTTCCTGAACCGCGGTCATCGCCATCTCGTTGTCTCCCAGCTGTGAATACAGAAGCGCAATGTTCTTTACTATTTCAGGGAATTTAGATTCGGTATCCTCCTCTCTAAAGCCTTCATAGGCTTTGGATTTTTGGTAGAGGTCGTATTGTGCTTTTGTGATCTCAGTTTCAGTACCCGATTCTATCTCGGTAGCAAAATACTTAGTCACCACCCCAGTGTAGTCCATTTCCTTCAATTGGAGATAATAATCCAAGGCTACCTCAAAAATTTCTGCTCTAACTGCACTCGAAGCTGCAAAATAGAGATAGTCTTTGTTGGCATCAGGATTGATTAAATACGCCAAATATAATTTTTCGGTCGATAACTTAAATTCATTATTCGCATTGTCATCGATAGCACTATTCACGAGATCAGAAGACAAAATCAACAGCTGTTGCACCACTTCTTCTTTGATGACAGGATCCTCTTTTAGGGATACAAAAAGATTGTATGCCGCTTGGAATTCTTTGTTGTTCTGGGCGATCTTTCCCTTTAAAAATAAATATCCAGGCTTTACCTTTTGATCTGCATTTTCTAAAATAGTTTGAAATTCTGTCAAGACCTGAGAGGCACCGGATACATCTCCAGCTTCAAAAAGTTTTTGTGCTTTTCTGAGTTCTTTTTTTTGAGAAAAAGAGAAATTGAAGAGCAGTATCAGTGTGAATAAAGTGATTCGTTTCATTAGTTTAAGTTCAATTAAGTTATCAAATGAGATCAGATTGTTTCTCCAAAAATAATATTTGTTTTGAATTATTCGACAATAGAATCGCCTTCGACATCAATATCAGAAACATCCTCAACCTGTTCATCGTCTTTCATTACCTTGGCAACTGCAGCAATAGAATCGTCTTCCTTTAGATTAATTAACTTCACTCCTTGAGTGGCACGACCCATCACTCTTAAATCTGAAACGGCCATTCTGATAGCAACTCCCGATTTATTGATGATCATCAGATCATCCAGATCTGTAACGTTTTTGAGCGTAACCAAAGTACCTGTTTTTTCGGTAATTGAAATGGTTTTTACCCCTTTACCCCCTCTGTTGGTTATTCTGTAATCGTCCAAATCAGAACGTTTTCCATATCCGTTTTCCGAAACGACCAATATGTTAGCATCCATATCATTTACAGCAACCATTCCAACAACCTCATCTTTGTCATCTGCAAGAGTAATCCCTCTCACCCCTGACGCACCTCTTCCCATGGGTCGGGTTTTACTTTCTTCGAAACGAATGGCCTTGCCAGATCTTACCGCCAAGAGAATTTGGCTATTGCCATTGGTCAATTTGGCTTCTAATAATTCGTCATCTTCTCTGACCGTAATGGCATTGATTCCATTGGCTCTAGGACGAGAATACTGTTCTAAACTCGTTTTTTTCACCTGACCTTTTTTGGTGGCCATGATTACAAAATGGTTGTTGATATAATCGTCATCCTTAAGGTCCTGTGTACAAATAAAAGCTTTTACACGATCGTCTTGCTCAATGTTGATCAAATTCTGAATGGCTCGACCTTTAGAGGTTTTTGAGCCCTCTGGAATTTCATAAACTCGCATCCAAAAGCATTTTCCTTTTTGGGTGAAAAACAACATATATTGGTGATTGGTTCCCACAAAAAGATTTTCCAGAAAATCCTCATTTCTTGTCGTCGATGCTTTTTGACCTACTCCTCCCCTGTTTTGGGTTTTATAATCGGATAATGGAGTTCTTTTGATGTAACCGGCATGCGAAATGGTAATGACCATCTTATCGTCGGAGATCATGTCTTCAATACTGAAGTTACCTCCAGCATATTCAATTTTAGATCGCCTCTCATCGCCGTATTTTTCTTTAACCTCCAATAATTCAGTTTTGATAATTTCCATCCTTCGGTCTTTATTATCGAGGATGTCTTTCAAATCTATGATGGTTTTTAACAAATCGTCGTATTCCGATCTTAGTTTATCTTGCTCTAAACCGGTTAATTGTCTTAATCGCATTTCTACGATGGCCTTGGCTTGAAGTTCGGAAAGTTCAAATTTTGCAATTAAGTTATTCCTTGCCTCATCGGCGTTAGCAGAAGCTCGAATGATGGCAATTACCTCGTCTATATTGTCTGATGCAATGATCAGTCCTTCTAAAATATGAGCGCGTTCTTCTGCTTTTCTGAGTTCAAATTTTGTTCTACGAACTACTACCTCGTGACGGTGTTCCACAAAGTAGTGTATCAGTTGTTTTATATTGAGAAGCTGTGGTCTTCCTTCTACTAATGCAATATTGTTGACACTAAAAGAAGATTGTAAAGCCGTATATTTATAGAGTTTGTTGAGAACAATATTAGGAATGGCATCACGTTTGAGCACATAGACGACCCGCATACCATTTCTGTCCGACTCGTCTCGAATATTACTGATTCCCTCAATTTTCTTTTCATTGACCAGCTCAGCGGTTTTTCTGATCATTTCTGCTTTATTGACCTGATAGGGTATTTCTGTTACCACAATACACTCTCGGTCTCTGACCATTTCAATGTTGGCATTCCCTCTCATCACCACTCTACCTCTACCGGTCAAAAATGCCTCTTTGACCCCTTCGTATCCGTAGATGATTCCGCCCGTAGGAAAATCGGGAGCTTTAATGGTTTGGATCAACTCATCGATCGTGATGTCATTGTTGTCAATATATTGAATGGTACCATCGACTACTTCGGTCAAGTTATGTGGAGGCATATTGGTTGCCATTCCCACAGCAATTCCAGAAGCACCGTTTATCAGCAGGTTGGGTACTCGAGTGGGCAAAACAGTGGGCTCCTTGAGTGTGTCATCAAAATTGAGTTGATGATCCACGGTTTCTTTATCAATGTCTGCAAGTAAGTCTTCGGACATTTTTTTCATTCTTGCCTCTGTGTAACGCATGGCAGCCGGGCTGTCCCCGTCGATTGAACCAAAATTTCCTTGTCCATCGACCAAGAGGTAACGCAAGCTCCACTCTTGCGCCATACGCACCATTGTATCGTATACTGAACTGTCTCCGTGAGGGTGATATTTTCCTAAAACTTCCCCCACAATACGGGCTGATTTTTTGTACGCTGTTGTGGATCTAATGCCCAATTCATGCATGCCAAAAAGCACCCTTCGGTGTACTGGTTTTAATCCATCACGAACATCAGGGAGAGCACGTGATACAATGACAGACATTGAATAATCAATGTAGGCCGACTTCATTTCATCCTCTATGTTAATAGGGATTAATTTTTCTCCGTCAAACATGTTTTTTTTATTACTAATAGCTAAAATACTTTATCGGAGGGTTAATTTTGTGATTAACTCAATAAATTTTAACGAATTTATCAACATGAAAATTATGCATTTTGCTCATAAAATTTTGCATTTGTCATTTTGCTAAATGATTTTTTTTTTGTCAATTAGCTAATGAGTATTAAGTATAAAACTTTTTAGCTCATTTAAAATGTAAAATTGATTTTTATTATGGACGATAACTTTTCACCAAAGGTTAAAGATGTGATCTCCTATAGTAAGGAAGAGGCCCTTAGGTTAGGACACAGTTCTATAGGAACGGAGCATTTGATGTTGGGTATTTTGCGTGATGGTGGGGGAAAAGCAGTTTCAATTCTTAAATCCATTGACGTGGATTTAAATGAATTGAGACGAAAGGTTGAAATTCTCAACCCTGCAGTCATTGAGAATTCTGGGACCATCAACAATAAAAAAAATCTACATTTAACACGTCAAGCGGAAAGGGCACTGAAAACGACTTTTCTCGAAGCAAAGCTTTTTCAAAGTGACATCATTAATACAGCTCATTTATTGCTCTGTATTTTAAGAAATGAAAACGACCCTACTACAAAACTACTTCTCAAATTAAACATCGATTACGATATTGTTAAAGAACAATTTAAATTGATGATTGCCAGTGACGATCAAGACTTCATGGATATCCCCACCTCTTCGTCTTTTCCAGATGAAAAAGATGATGAAAACGAATCGGGCAAAGAAAATCCATTTGTACCCACTACTGAATCTCGAGTTAACGTTAAATCCAAAACCCCTGTTTTGGATAATTTTGGTCGGGATGTAACCTCACTGGCTGAAAAAAATAAATTAGATCCTGTTGTGGGTAGAGAAAAAGAAATTGAAAGAGTTTCTCAAATCCTGAGCAGAAGAAAGAAAAACAATCCTCTTTTGATAGGAGAGCCTGGAGTGGGTAAATCTGCAATTGCTGAAGGTCTTGCATTGCGTATCATTCAAAAAAAGGTGTCACGGGTCCTTTACGGCAAACGAGTAGTTTCATTAGACTTGCCGAGTTTAGTGGCAGGAACCAAATACAGAGGCCAATTCGAAGAGCGAATGAAAGCCGTTATGAATGAGTTGGAAAAAAACGATAATATCATTCTGTTTATTGACGAAATTCATACCATTGTAGGCGCTGGAGGAGCAACGGGAAGTTTGGATGCTTCAAATATGTTCAAGCCCGCTCTTGCAAGAGGTGAAATACAATGTATAGGTGCCACCACATTAGACGAATACCGTCAAAATATTGAAAAAGATGGTGCCTTAGAAAGGCGTTTCCAAAAGATTTTGGTTGAAGAAGCAACCGAAGCGGAAACATTAGAGATATTGACCAATATCAAAGAAAAATACGAAAACCATCACAATGTGATTTATACTGAAGAAGCATTAAAGGCATGTGCAGAATTGACTTCTCGATACATGACCGATCGCTATCTTCCAGACAAGGCTATTGATGCACTAGATGAAGCTGGATCCAGAGTTCATATCAACAACATGAATGTCCCTGACGAAATCATAAAATTGGAAGAAGAACTCGAAAAGGTAAAGGAACTCAAAAACTCTGTTGTAAAAAAACAGAAGTATGAGGAGGCTGCGAAACTTAGAGATGATGAAAAACGAGTCGAAAGAACATTGCTTGAAGCTCAGGAAAGATGGCAAGAAGAATCAAAACTTAACAAGGTAACGGTTAATGAGACTCACATTGCTGATGTAGTGTCGATGATGACCAATATTCCCGTCAATAAAATCGTGAAGAGTGAGAAGTACAAATTGGCACACCTCACAGATCTGATAGGCGAAAAGATTATTGGGCAAAAGGAAGCTGTTGAAAAAGTCGTAAAAGCCATTCAGCGAAACAGAGCAGGACTCAAAGACCCTGATCGCCCTATTGGTTCATTTATTTTTCTTGGACAAACTGGAGTAGGAAAAACACAATTGGCAAAAATATTGGCCAAAGAAATATTCGACTCCGAGGAAAACCTCATTCGTATTGATATGAGTGAATATATGGAGAAATTTGCGATTTCTAGGCTGATCGGAGCACCCCCAGGATATGTGGGTTATGAAGAAGGTGGGCAACTCAGTGAAAAGGTAAGACGGCGTCCCTACTCTGTAATTTTGTTAGACGAAGTTGAAAAAGCACATCCCGATGTCTTTAATATGTTACTTCAAGTATTGGATGACGGATTTCTAACCGACAGCTTGGGACGAAAAATAAACTTCCAAAACACCATCATCATAATGACTTCCAATATTGGAGCACGTCAAGTGAAAGACTTTGGAACGGGTGTAGGATTTGAAACCTCCAGCATGAAGTCGCAAGCTACCGATATCGAAAAAGGAGTGATACAAAATGCACTGAAGAAAACTTTTGCGCCCGAATTTTTAAATCGTATCGACGATATTGTGATTTTTAATGCCCTTGAGAAACAGGATATTGAGAAAATTGTAGATATAGAATTACTCAAACTCACACAAAGGGTTGAAAAATTAGGATACCATATATCGTTAACTAAAGCAGCAAAAATATTTTTATCTGATAAAGGTTTTGACAAGAAATATGGAGCCAGACCGCTCAATAGAGCCATTCAAAAATACATAGAAGACTTGATGGCTGAAAACATTGTCAACAATAGAATCGAAGAGGGATCGAATGTTTCTATCGATCATAAAAACGGGGAGGATAAACTCCATCTAAAAACTACCTCATCGATCAAAGAAAGTTAGGCCCGTTAACCTTTACTGAAAACCATCCCTTTGGGATGGTTTTTTTTATTCATAGCCTCTGAATTTAAAATTATCTCTAAAAAATTTTAAAGCTGATGGTTTTGTAATATTTTTGCTCCTATGTTGTATGCTAATTCATATGTCAGAACTCGTTCATACGATAACAGGTCAAATGTTATTGTAGTAGCTTTTAGCTTTCCGACCATGACCACCCCTATGGGGGTAGATCATCACATATAACGCTATGGCCAAATGTCCTCAAGTCATTGACTTAAAATCAAACAATTCCAATCAGTTCGTATCAATTACCCAACACACCTCACTGTGGACGGTTCAAAAGAAATATATAAAATGAAAGTTTTAAAATTTGGTGGAACATCGGTAGCAAACTCCGAGAGCCTCTCCAGTGTTCTCAAAATTATACAAAAACAAAAAAAACCGGTTGCGGTAGTAGTTTCGGCTCTTGCAGGAATTACGGATCTGCTGATGGAAATGCTTTCATTGGCTCAATCTGGTGAAGATCATTACAAAGAGGGGATTGCAGAGATTGAAAAACGCCACTTAGAAATCATCAAAAAGTTTGTTCCCATTCAGCATCAAAGTGCTATCATAAGTTTTCTAAAAAAAAATCTCAATGAATTAGAGTCTCGACTGGATGCCATCCACCTACTGGAGGAGGCCACTCCAAAAAACAATGCCTCTATTTCTTCTTATGGAGAAATCCTTTCCAGCAATATCATTCAAGAAGTTTTTAGTTACCATGACATTGATTCTGTTTTGAAAGACAGTAGGGCACTGATCAAAACCGAAATACACAATGGAAAAGAAGTTGTAAACCAGACCCTTAGCCAAGAAAATATCAGAAATTATTTTAAAGATAATTCTTCCCATGTCGTCTTGCTTCCTGGTTTTATTGCCAGTAATGCTGATTCAGAGACTACCACCTTAGGAAGAGGAGGGTCGGATTATTCTGCTGCCATCATTGCGAGTGCAATATCCTCGGAGGTGTTAGAAATTTGGACTGATGTAAGCGGTATGTTTACGGCTCATCCGAAGATTGTAGCCCAAGCAAAACCCATCAAGAAATTGACTTACTATGAAGCCATGGAACTGTCACATTTTGGGGCAAAAGTCATTTTTCCACCTACATTACAGCCCATCATTGAAAAAAATATTCCGATCGTCATCAAGAATACCTTCGCTCCAGAAGACCTCGGTACTCTAATCGACGACTCTCCTGTAGTCGAAAATGGTGAGATTGTTAAGGGGATTAGTCATATCGATAATGTAGCCCTTATCAATTTGGAAGGGAGCGGTATGATAGGAATTACTGGATTTTCAAAAAGATTTTTTGAGGCTTTATCAGACGAGAACATCAATGTGATCATGATTACTCAAGCCTCTTCCGAACATTCCATTTGCATTGGGGTAAGAGAAGATGAAGCCATTGCTGCCAAAAAAGTAATTGACGAAAAATTTGCCTTTGAGATATCCATTAAAAAAGTATCTCCTGCACAAATTGAAAAAAACATGGTCAATATTGCCGTGGTAGGTGAAAAAATGAAAGATCATCAAGGAATCAGTGGAAAATTATTCAGCAGCTTAGGGGCAAACAACATCAACATTAGAGCCATTGCTCAAGGGGCCTCCGAGAGAAACATTTCGATTATCATTGATAAAAAAAATGTTTCTAAAGCCATCAATACCCTTCACGAAAGTTTCTTTGAAGCCCAAATAAAGGAATTGAATCTTTTTGTTACTGGTGTTGGCAATGTAGGGAGCAAGCTTTTAGAACAAATTGAAAAACAAACGGAATATTTAATTGAAAATTTGAGATTGAAAATCCGTGTCATTGCAATTTCAAATTCCAAAAAAATGATTTTAGGAACTGAAGCGATGGATCTGTCTCGGTGGAAATCTGAATTGGATAAAAGTGACACCAAAGCCAATACGGATTTGTTTTTTGAACATGCCAAAAAGCTGAACCTCCGAAACAGTATTTTTGTTGACAATACGGCCAGTGAGCTGATTGCCAAAGAGTACGCAAGATATTTGAATAACAGTATCGGGGTGGTAACTTGCAATAAAATCGCTGCGGCCGATGAATTGGTCAATTATCTAAATCTGAAAAAAATATCGAGAAAATTCGGTAGTCCTTTCCTTTTTGAGACCAATGTAGGAGCCGGTTTACCGATCATAGATACCCTTAACAATCTAATCGCCTCCGGTGATCAAATCATTAAAATACAAGCGGTTCTTTCCGGTAGTTTAAATTTTGTGTTCAATCACTTCAGTAAAGGGTCCTCCTTTCACGATGTAGTTCTTGAAGCACAAAAACAAGGGTACACAGAGCCGGATCCCAAAATTGACCTAAGCGGAATCGACGTGGCCCGTAAAATTTTGATTTTAGCACGTGAAAGTGGCCTGAAAATTGAATTGAGTGAAATTGAAAACGAATCTTTTTTGCCTCAAGAATCTCTCGAAACAAAAGACAATTATTCATTCTTTGAATCGCTAAAAAAATACAGTGATCACTTTGAGAAAATGCTCGAAAATGCAGAAAAAGAGGGTGCAAAAATGAAGTATGTTGCTCAATTGGAAAATGGAAAGGCTAAAGTTGGGATACAATTGGTCAAAAAGGGACATGATTTCTATAATTTGGAAGGGAGTGACAACATCATCCTTTTTTACACAAACCGATACAAAGAGCAACCTTTGATTGTAAAAGGAGCTGGAGCTGGGGCCGATGTAACCGCCTCTGGAATATTTGCAGACATCATAAGAATTGGAAAACAATAAGATGGAGGAAATTAAAATTTTCGCTCCTGCCAGTGTGGCCAACGTATCCTGTGGATTTGATGTTTTGGGATTTTGCCTTGGCCCTGTAGGGGATGAAATGGTGATACGTAAATCCTCTACTCAAGGAGTGACAATCAGCAAAATTGAAGGTCAAGATCTTCCTTATGACGTGAAAAAAAACGTAGCAGGAGTTGCTGCTGAGACCCTGCTTACATCCTACCCTATTGATTATGGGTTTGAAATTGAAATCTATAAAAAGATTAAGGCTGGCAGTGGAATTGGTAGTAGTGCTGCCAGTGCTGCTGGTGCAGTTTTTGGCATCAATGAGCTTTTGGGAAAACCTTTTTCTCCCCATCAGTTAATCGCTTTTGCTATGGAAGGCGAAAGTGTTGCCAGTGGAGCTGCACATGCCGATAATGTATCACCCGTTCTTTTGGGGGGGATTACATTGGTTAGAAGTATAAATCCATTAGACGTTATCTCGCTGCCCACTCCAAAAGAGTTGACAGCCGTGATACTTCATCCCAAAATAGAATTAAAAACCATGCACGCCCGTGAGATTCTTAAAAAAAATGTAACCATGGAAAAGGCCATTCAACAATGGGGAAATCTCGGAGCTTTCGTATCTGCGCTGTACAAAGAAGATTATGAGTTACTGTCGAGAAGTTTAAAAGACGAAATAGTAGAGCCAATGCGATCCTTATTGATTCCCGAGTTTGAATCCTTAAAAAATGCTTCCCTTAATGCAGGAGCATTGGGTTTTGGAATCTCTGGATCTGGACCCTCGGTCTATGCATTGACTAAGGGAATGGACAAAGCTAAGAAGGTTTCTGAAGCAATTAAAAAAATTATCTCACCCATTGGTATAGATTTTGAGATTCACCTATCTAATATCAACAATCAAGGTTTAAAAATCATTTCTAGTCAATGAAATATTACAGTCTAAACCATAATTCAAAAAGTTGCCTTTTTCATGATGCTGTTAAGCGTGGATTAGCTCCAGATCGAGGACTCTATTTTCCTGAGTCGATTCCACAGCTTCCTCAAAGTTTTTTTAAAGAGATTGAAAAAATGAGCATAACCGAAATGGCTTATAAGGTGATAAAACCCTTTGTAGGAAATCAATTATTGAAAAATGAATTGATGGAAATCGTATCAGAAACGCTGGATTTTGATTTTCCTATAGTAGAGATCACTGATGATATCGCTGCATTGGAGCTTTTTCAGGGCCCCACGCTTGCTTTCAAAGATGTTGGAGCCCGATTTATGGCACGTTCTCTTAAAAGTCTGAACCGTGATGGTGAGCAAAAAATAACCGTCCTGGTGGCTACCTCTGGAGATACAGGTGGTGCGGTAGCCAATGGATTTTTTGAGGTCGATGGGGTGAATGTCGTTATATTATACCCCAAAGGAAAAGTAAGTGAAATTCAGGAAAAACAACTGACTACCTTGGGGAAGAATATTACCGCTTTAGAAGTGGACGGAGTATTCGACGATTGTCAGGAAATGGTTAAAACCGCTTTTTTGGATTCTGGACTCTCCAGCATCAATTTAACTTCCGCCAACTCCATTAATGTGGCCCGCTGGTTGCCACAGATGTTTTATTATTTTATCGCTTACAGAAGCCTAAAACACAAAAACAGAAAACTGGTGTTCTCAGTCCCTAGTGGAAATTTCGGGAACATTTGCGCTGGAATTATGGCGCAACAAATGGGTTTACCCATCGCTCATTTTATCGCCAGTACCAATGCAAACGACTCTGTTCCTCGATATTTGGAAACAGGGAATTATGATCCCCAACCCACCATTCAAACCTTATCTAATGCCATGGATGTAGGAAATCCAAGCAATTTTATTAGAATTCAAAAAATCTTCAACAACGACGTGGTGAAGATGAAGAAAAACCTCTCTGGTTTTCGATACACTGATCAAGAAACCAAAAAAGCCTTAAAAGAAATTTACGACCTCAAAGGCTATATTGCAGACCCTCATGGAGCCGTAGGTTATTTAGGATTAAAGGAATACTTAGCAAAAGAAAAGGAGGGACAATACGGTGTCTTTTTGGAGACGGCACACCCTGTTAAGTTTTTAGATACGGTAAAAAAAACCCTCAAATTAGAGGTACCAATCCCTGAGCGACTCAAGGAAACACTTTCTAAAGAAAAAATAAGCATTCCGATAAGGGATTACTCTGAACTGAAAGGGTTTTTACTCAACTAAGGTTTCTATTTTGGGTAAAATAAAATCTTGAAGAGCACTTTCCTCTCGCATTAATGCTTCTATTCCTTGCCAATCTCTTGGCGCGGCTGCTGACAGGTTTACAGGACCATCTGCTTGAACCAAAATATCGTCTTCGATACGAATCCCTATATTCCACCATTTGGGATCGCAGGGACTGTTTTCGGGGATATAAATACCAGGCTCAATAGTGATGACCATATCAGCCTCTAAATTTCCATAATTTCCAGAATCGTGAACATCTAATCCAATGTGATGAGAAAGACCGTGAGGGTAATATCTTCTGGCCTCGCCTGGCTCACTGATGATTCCTAACTCAATCAATCCCTTAGCCACTACATTATAGGACAATTGATACAGTTCTCTAAAACTGATACCCACCCTTGCCGCTTGAATGGCAGCTTCTTGTGAATCGTAAACAATTTGATAAAGGGCTTTTTGTTCGGCACTAAACTCCCCATTGGCTGGAATGGTTCGTGTGACATCGGCAGTATAACCGTAAAACTCGGCTCCCAAATCCATCAATACCAGCTGATTTTGAATATCTTCTTTCTCATTTTCGATATAATGTAAAACACAACCATTTTCACCGGCTCCTACAATTGAGGGATAACCCTGGTGTGGAGCACCATATTTTCGATATACAAACTCGTGAATTCCTTGTATTTCTCTCTCACTCATGCCAGGATACATGGCCTTCATTACCTCAATTTGTCCTACCACAGATATGGCAACTGCCTTTTTGAGGAGATGGATCTCGCTCTTACTTTTTATCTCACGCATATCAGCCATTATTGCGGGTAAGGTCTCCAAATCAAAGTTGTAATTCCTCAAAATAAAAGCCGTCTTTTTTTGGGCCTCTAAATAAAAGTTTTGCGCGGGTGTTTCGAGAAAATCTTTAATAATATCGTCTTCCATCAGAGTACTGTCTCTGACTACCAAACTTCTTAATTCATTTTTAATCTCGTCAAGGTTATCTCCATCCGCCTCCATAATATTTTGATAGGCCGAGTGACGTAGGCGATTAAAATCATTTGGAAAATTAAGGGCCTCTCTGAAAGCCGCTTTTAAGTCGAATAGATCATGGGGGTCGTCAACTTTATAACGCGCCCCGTTCTTCAAAACATACATGGTTTGATTTCTGATGTCGTTCTTAAATTCAAAAAACAATACCCGATCAAAATGGGGTAAATTTTGAACTTCTTTCTTGAAATCCGTTCTCTCAGCTACCCGATCAAACCCCATTTTTTTAACTTGATCTTTACTGTATCGTTTTCCATTCCACATTTCCATATAATCATCACGCTCTGGAATATAAATCTTTTCGTGATACAACCCTTCGCTATCTCTTTGTGGATTTTTATAAATCATCAAAACCGAATGAGGCTGATGCCAACCCGTCAAATAGAAAAAATTCGGATCCTGATGATAAACATAGTCCACATCATTGGCCCGGTTCCTGATTGGAGCACTGAATAATACTGCCACACTATTTTCTGGTAAATAATCACGAAAAGCATCTCTTTTATTTTGATAGTGCTCGGAAGAGAGTTTTGAGTTTTGACCAAAGCCAAAACTGAAAAAGAGTGAAAGGATTAAAAGAAACTGATTTTTCATAGGGCACTATTTCAAAGAATTATTAGGCTAAAGATTAAACGTTCTTGTGATCTAAAAGTAATATTTTTGTTAAAAACATTCAAATGAAAGTAACCCCATTTTTTGATATTCATGAAGATTTAGGCGCAAAAATGGCACTTTTTGGAGGATACCAGATGCCCATCCAATACAGCGGTGTCAAACAAGAGCACATAGCTGTTAGGGAGAATATTGGCGTTTTTGACGTTTCTCATATGGGTGAGTTTGAGGTTGAAGGCCCACAAGCATTCGATTTATTACAGTTCATTTGCAGTAACGACATCTCAAAGCTTAAACCAGGAAAAGCACAATACAACTGTCTTCCTAATGAAAATGGAGGTATAGTTGACGATCTGATTGTTTACCAAATCAAGGCTGACAAATACTTGTTGGTAGTGAATGCATCGAATATTGAAAAAGACTGGAACCATATTCAACAACAAAATGAAAATTTTGGAGCTATCGTAACTGATGTTTCTGAAAAAACAGCTTTACTGGCCATTCAAGGACCAAAAGCTATAGAAGCCATGCAATCCCTTTGCCCTTTAGATCTAAAAACTTTATCCTACTACAGTCATGTCACAACTACTTTTGGTGGAATAAACAATGTATTGGTCGCCACCACAGGATATACAGGAGCCGGAGGAATTGAAATATATTTTGAGGCTCAACATGCGCAACACATTTGGAAAGCAGTAATGAAGGCTGGAACGGGCTATGGAATACTGCCCGTGGGTTTGGCTGCCCGAGACACTTTACGATTGGAAATGGGATATTGCCTTTACGGTAATGAAATCGATGAAAAAACCTCTCCCATTAGTGCAGGTCTAGCCTGGGTGACCAAGCCAAATACTCATTTTTTAAATGCTCCCTTTCATCAAAAAATAATGGAAAAAGGGAGCAACGAGAAACTCATTGGCTTTAAAATCATTGATAGAGGAATTCCACGTTCTGGATACCTCATTTTCGATGCTGAGGAAAATCTTATTGGAAGGGTTACCTCTGGCACTCAATCCCCTTCTCTTAATTTGGGTATTGGTTTGGGGTATGTAAATTCAGACTTTTCAACACCAGGACTTAGGCTGAAGATCCAAATTCGGGATAAATTTGTACCCGCCACAGTTACAACACTGCCCTTTATCAAATCATGAACCTTTGAAACGGATACTGATACTTGGCGCAAGTGGTTTTATAGGGAATATACTCTACAAAGAGTTAAATTCCTACTACGACACTTTTGGAACTTATTTTACCAAAAGAGGATTTGGCCAGAATCATCATTTTTTTCATTTTAACCTTGAGGAAGGAGGACTGGAAACTATCATCAAAGAGGTAAAACCAAAGCTTATCATTTCGGCTCTCAGAGGGCCTTTCGATGCTTTGATCGAAACCCATCAGTTTTTGATTGATCTGATTCATCGCTCGAATTGCAGACTCATTTTTCTGTCTTCTGCAAATGTATTTGACACATTTGAACACTATCCCTCCTACGAATACGATAAAACTTTGTCTGAAAGTATTTACGGACGATTCAAAATCAAAATTGAAAACGATTTGTTACGTCTTCCTCCTTCCAAGTTTGTATTGGCTCGCTTGCCCATGATCTTTGGTAATCAATCGCCCAGAATAAAAGAATTGGATCAAGCTGTTTTAGAAAACAAAACCATAGAGGTATTCCCCAATACCATCATCAATGTCAATAACGACATCAAGCTAAGTCAGCAAATTCATTATATCATCAATCAACAACTTACTGGCGTTTTTCATTTGGGAAGCACCGATTTGATTCATCATTTTGATTTTATCAAGTTATTGGTCCAAAAACGACACCAGACAGGCGCCATTTACAAACAAGTATACACCACCAATCAAATGCGTTACTTAGCAGTGTTGGCCAAAGAAAATAAGCTTCCAAGCAACCTTTTGTTTTCTTATACAGAAATTTTAGACGATTTGACAGTCGTAAAAAAGGATTTTTAATTGTTTATATATTTGCAAAAAACAACCAATAAATAGTATGGGAAGAGCCTTTGAATTCAGGAAAGCCAGAAAAATGAAACGGTGGTCGGTTATGGCCAAAACGTTTACTCGGATTGGTAAGGATATTGTTATGGCTGTAAAGGAGGGAGGTTCGGATCCAGAAAACAACTCCCGTCTTCGTGCAGTAATGCAAAATGCCAAAGCGGCCAACATGCCCAAAGAAAATATTGAACGGGCCATTAAAAAAGCAACGGACAAAAACACCGAAAACTATAAAGAGGTATTATTTGAAGGCTATGCACCTCACGGGATTGCTATATTGGTTGAAACTGCAACAGACAATAACAACAGGACAGTAGCCAACGTCAGGAGCTATTTCAATAAAAGCAATGGTAACTTAGGAACGTCTGGTTCCGTTGAGTTTATGTTTGACCACACTTGTAATTTCAGAATTTCTTCAGATGGGGTCGATGTGGAGGAAATGGAGCTGGAGTTCATCGATTTTGGTGTGGAGGAAGTTTTTGAAGATGAAGATGGTATATTACTTTATGCTCCTTTTGAATATTTTGGTGCCATTCAAAAAGAATTGGAAAATCGATCCATTGAAATTCTTTCATCGGGTTTTGAACGCATTCCTCAGGTCACCAAACAATTATCACCAGAAAATCAAGAAGAAGTTCTTAAACTCATTGAAAAAATTGAGGAAGATGACGACGTCCAAAACGTTTATCATGCATTGGATATCACCGAATAAACAATACTTCTACTCCAAACAATTTGCCTCTAAATTTTACAATTTTGCAGCGTCAGCAAAAGCTTCTTCCATGAAGCGAAAGTCATTTTCTTTGTCATCCGTGGGAGTGAAGAGTCCCAAAAAAGAAACCTTTTTGTGTTTGTAATTGAAATGAACCAGTAAAATGGGAATTTGGGCTTCTTTCGCAATATAGTAGAATCCTGTTTTCCAGCGCTTCACTTTTTTTCGTGTACCCTCGGGAGCAATCGCCAAACGAAAAAATTCACGTTCTTTAAATATCTTGGCTATGGATGCAACTTTATTTTCTTTAGCATTGCGGTTGATTGGAGCCCCTCCTAAAGCAGTAAAAAACCATCCCGTAAAAGGGTTGAACAATTCTTTTTTACCCACATAATTTATTTTTTCCTTAAGGATTACCCTGGTCAAAATCCCCACTATAAAATCAAAGTTTTTGGTATGAGGGAATACGGCAACAATACACTTTTTAATTTTGGGAAATTCGCCTTCAATTTTCCATCCCATAAGATGTATAAAAATCAACTTGGCCAACCAGTGAATCATATGTAATCTTGTTTGTTAAGGTGTTGTTTTGCGCGCTCTAAGTCACTGGGTGTGTCGATTCCATAATTCACATGATGAGTCCTGACCATTTTTATTTTTTTTCCGTGTTCTAAGTAACGGATACATTCAATTTTTTCGGCCGCTTCCAATGGGGTTATCTCTTGTTGACTGAAGTCCATCAAAGCTTTTTTTCTAAAAGCATAAACCCCCACATGTTTGTAATAGACAGGAGGATTGTCGTTATCTCTATCGAAAGGAATGGGAGATCGAGAAAAATAGAGTGCAAAATCCTTCAGATCTACAATTACTTTTACGTTACTTGGGTTTTGAACTTCTTCCATATCCTTTAGCGGGGTCATCAAAGAAGCCAAGTCTATTTGTTTCTCATCATCATTTTTAAAAACATGAATTAAGTTCTTAAGACTTTCGTAATCGATAAAAGGCTCATCACCCTGCACGTTGATGACAATATCGGCATCGGAATCTGAAACTGCCTCTGCAATGCGATCGCTTCCACATTGATGATCACTTCGGGTCATTAGGACTCTTCCTCCATTATCAGAAATTTCTTTAAAGATCAGATCGCTATCTGTAGCGACTACAACTTCATCAAATAGTTCGGTAGCAACTACGTTTTCATAAGTTCTCATGATAACGGTTTTATTTCCGAGTAGCTGCATCAGCTTTCCGGGAAAGCGAGTAGAATCGTACCGAGCGGGAATAATGGAAATTATCTTCATCGATACAAAAGAAAGGACAAATTTTAATAAATGGGTACAGAATTAAGATTTTTTGAGATTTGTAATCAATGATCCTTCAAAAAAAATCTTTTCCAAATCCAATTAAATACAACTTTTCTTTAGCCCGAGTGATGGCAGTATAAAGCCAACGATAATAATCTTTGTTGGGACCATCGGGAAGATAGGGTTGTTCTACAAAAACATTTTTCCACTGTCCTCCTTGGGATTTATGGCAAGTAATGGCATAAGAATATTTAACCTGTAAGGCATTAAAATAAGGGTCATTTTTGACTTTAAGGAAACGTTTGTATTTGGATTTTTCATGAACATGGTCCAACAATACCTTTTGGTACAGCAGTTGAGACTGATCATACCCCAAATTGGCGGTTTCACTGGCCAAAGTTTCTAATAATAATACGGTATCGAAAGCGGGTTCCTCCGGATAATCTACCATATGGACATTTACCTCCGCAAATTTCATGTCGTAACGATCTACATACTTATGGATACGATTGATACGAATCACATCTCCATTGGCAATAAAACCAGGCAATGAGTCGGCTCCCAACCAAAAATAATTATTTTTTACGACCATCAGTTGATCTCCCACTGCCAGCTCGGATTCTAAAAAAAGAATGCGCTCTCGGATGCTTTTGTTGTAGAGATTTGCCCTTTTATTGGAACGAACAATCAATACAGTTTGATCAATTCCATCTTCGTTCAAAGCATTGTTCAGAAGTTCTAAAAACTCATTACCCTCCAAGATTTGAATTACATCCTTAAACCCCTCCAATTTGAACTTAAAGCCCTCGAACTGTTCTTCAATCAGCAATTTTCTGATAATGGTCGCATTAAATAAAATACCCGATTCGGCTTGTTGTCGGACAACATCCTCCAGAGTGATACTGTAAACATCTACATTGAACTGAGATCTCAATTCATCCTCATCCAAAGCAGGGCTTATTCCTAAATTTACGGGAGGGAGTTGGGCGGTATCGCCAACAAAAATCAATTTACATTTTTCTCCATTGCTCACGTAATGCACCAGATCATGCAGTAGAGATCCATTTTCAAAAAGTTTACTCTGTTGACGATCGTCCCCAATCATAGAAGACTCATCCACAATAAAAAGGGTATTCTTATGCTTATTTTCTTTTAAGCTGAATTGAACTCCTGCTCCCCCACTATCGGGTTTTGGAAAATATATTTTTTTATGAATGGTAAGAGCGCTTTTAGCCGCATAATTGGAAAGAACCTTTGCCGCTCTTCCCGTTGGAGCCATTAAAACAGCTTTTTTGCGAATAAGACCCAGCTGTTGAACCAAATGACCAATCAAGGTGGTTTTTCCGGTTCCAGCATAGCCTTTAATGAGTAACAAGGAATCGTCTTGTGCATCAGAAAGAAAATGAGCAATTTTTTGAAAACCAATGGCTTGGGAAGCTGTAGGCTCGAACTTAAATTTTTCAGTTAAAATCTTATGGAAAGACAGGTTTGGCATGTGGCTTATTTTCTACCAAGATAATTCATTTGTAAAACTTTTACGATTCAAAAAAAATTGTAGATTTGTTGATAGTAAAAAATAATAAACCATGAAAATAGCGCTTCAAGTAGTACTATGGATTCTTGCGGTATTCTTTAGTTACAAGATTTATGACTCCATCAGTGGGCCAATCAACTTTAACAAAATCAAGAATGAACGATACGCCGTGGTAATCAATAAATTAAAATTGATTCGAAAAGCCCAAATCGCTCACAAGGACGTTAAAGGAATATACAGCAATAACTTCGACAGCTTAGTGAAATTTATTGACAACGGAATATTTACCTTGATAGAAAAGAGAGACTCTTCCTACATGGAATACGATCGTACGTATAGAATTGACATGCTTCGTGAAGTCGTTGTTGTAGATACTTTGGGTTTTGTTCCTGTGAAAGACTCTTTATTTAAAAATTCTAATGCCTACAAAGACTTTGCATCGGTTCCGGTCAAGGGAGTTAATGCTAATTTTGAGATCAACGCCAACATTATTGATAAGAATGGTTATAAAGTACCCGTCTTCGAAGTCAAAGTGGGTAAGAATATCATACTCCACGACCAAGATAAAGATTTACTAAAAGCAGAGAACGAAACCGTTTCTGTAGATGGAGTCAATGGTCCAGCAATCATTCTGGGTTCTCTTACCGATGTAAGTACCAATGGAAACTGGCCCACTATTTTTGATGCCGTTCAGTAAAAAAAATATACAAGATCAAGAACTGTCCATCCAAATTTTCAAGGATGGATTTTCTTTTTGTACTTCCAATACCCGGTCTTTTTTTAATTTTAATAACCTCCGTATTGAACAAGGAGACAACTTCCAACGGTTGTTGGAGTCACATTCTTTCTTAGGCTATAAAAAAATTAAAGGCATTCATTTCAATACTTCTGCCACATTTGTGCCGAGTTCATTGTACAGCCCTGTTCAAAAAGAAACCTATCTCCATTACAACGTTGCACTTGAGGAGCGTTGGAGTATTGTCGAAAATCAGACTCAAGACGATCAAATCAAAATTCTTTATGCGGTTGATGGTCAAATAGAGGCAACTTTAAAACATTATTTTAAAGGTATTTCGTTTACCCATTACGCTCAAATTCTTTACGACCTCAGCTCGAGTTTGACCAATTTCGAGGACTCTGTTGTGATGAATATTCATATGTTAGATGATCAGTTTGACGTATTGGTTTTTAAAGACGAGCAACTCCTACTCTATAATACCTATCCCTATAAAAACGAACCGGGTTTTCTTTATTTCGTATTGGCAGTAGCTGAAGAATTATCTCTTCCTCCAGAGGCTTATACCATCGTATTCTTTGGAAAATTTTCGCGTTATAAAAAGTATTATACTGCTTTGGCCAATTATCATGAAAAAATCAAATTTTCCGATCAGAATGAGTTGGTTACATTTGACGAAAAAGAACATCCTGCACCCTATTTTCTCAACCTTTATCAATAATGCGAATCATTTCCGGCTCTCATAAAGGCCGAAGAATCATCGCCCCTAAAAAGCTTCCCGTTCGTCCCACTACGGACCGATCCAAAGAGGCTTTATTCAATATCCTACAACACCAATACCCGTGGAAAGATACTTCTATTTTAGATCTTTATGCAGGCACAGGAAGCATTAGTTATGAGTTTGCATCGAGGGGAGTGGAAAAAATCACTACTGTGGATCAAAACAAAATGTGCATAGATTTTATACAAAAAACGGCTCAATCACTGGATTTACAATTACAGCCTGTTCAGATGGATGCCATTAAGTTTATAACTGTTGTGAAAACTCAGTTTGACTTAATATTTGCAGATCCACCTTACAACTTGGGAGATAAAAACTACATTGAGTTGATAGAAACAATTTTTGATCACAAAATACTAAAAGATGGAGGGTTGTTTATTATAGAACATGGTGGACAGGAAATCTTTAAAGATCACCCAAGGTTTTCTAAGTCTAGAAAATACGGGAGTAATGTGTTCAGTTTTTTTGAATAATAAAAAAAAGGCAGGCCTGTAAGCCGGATTCTGTCGAGTCTTATTATTTATCTGGATGTTGCATTGCTACAACATTCTAGCCGCCTACCCAATTACATTGGACGAGCCGTCCTCAAACGCAATCATACTTGGCGTTGCACCGTATAGAGTTTACCTGATTTCACTACAGCCGAACTGTACTTGCTTTCTGTTGCACTGGTCCTATTCGCCTAGGCGAACGACGGGCGTTACCCGCTATACTGCTCTGTGGTGTCCGGACTTTCCTCTCTTAAAAATAAGAGCAATAAGACAGCCTGCCTTTTGCAAAGTTAGTCTTTTGTTGATAATTTACAGCGAAATTGTTGGCCGACTCCTATGGAGACATTTTTCAATTTTTATCTTTGTTTACAAGCAAGATCATATGGAAACTTACGTTGTTTCAGCTTTAAAATATCGCCCTCAAACTTTTGACGAAGTAGTAGGGCAAAGGGCCATTACCAAGACATTAGAGAATGCAGTAGAAAAAAATCAATTGGCGCAGTCATTACTTTTTTGCGGTCCACGGGGGGTAGGAAAGACCTCTTGTGCTCGAATACTGGCCAAAAAAATTAACAGTCAATCCGAAAATGACCCCAATGAAGATTTTGCTTTTAACATTTTTGAGTTAGACGCTGCCTCCAATAATTCTGTTGACGATATTCGTTCTTTAAACGAGCAAGTAAGGATACCCCCTCAAGTGGGTACCCATAAGGTTTACATCATAGATGAGGTTCATATGCTCTCTACGGGTGCTTTTAATGCGTTTCTTAAAACATTAGAAGAACCTCCCAAACATGTGATATTTATTCTGGCCACTACCGAAAAGCAAAAAATCATCCCCACAATACTCTCCCGATGTCAAACTTATGACTTCAAAAGAATCAGTGTAAAAGATTGTAAGGATCATTTGCAAAAAATAGCAGAAGATCAAAAAATAGAATTCGAAGAGGAGGCTTTAAATTTAATCGCTCAAAAAGCAGATGGCGCTCTAAGAGATGCCTTATCCATATATGACCGTATGGTAAGTTTCACCAACCAGAGTCTTACTGTAAAATCCGTATCTGAAAATCTAAACATTTTGGATCACGATACTTTTTTTTCTATTACAGAATTGATATTAAATCACAATATTCCTGAATTGTTAGTGGCTTTTGATGAATTGCTCCAAAAAGGATTTGACGAACTGCAATTTATTACAGGCTTAGGGTCTCATTTCAGAAACTTAATGGTCAGTAAAGAAAATAAAACACTACACTTGTTGGAAGTAAGTGCTGCAACAGAAGAGAAGTTTAAAAACCAAACCACTCAAGCCCCTCTGTCCTTATTGCTTAATGCCATTGACTTAGCAAGCAAATGCGAACTGGATTATAGAAACACGAAGAACAAACGATTGTTGATTGAATTATGTCTTATGCAAATGGCCTCTCTCCATTTCGGGGAAAAATAAACCGTTTTATCATTCCTGTAACGTATTTTGTTAGGCCTATCCCCTCAGCTCAAATACCACTGGAATCAGTAGCTATGGAACCTACTCCTGGTTATGCTCTAAATAAAAAGGAACAAATAGAAGGAGAAAAACCAAAGGAAGAAAAAACTCGACCCATTGCCACTCCTCAAACTCAAATCGAAAATCCAGCCTTAAGAAAGGGAGTATCGAGCCTCTCTATTTCCAGTATCCAACTAAAAAAAGAGGCAGAAAGAAATTCATCGGCCAAAAAAGAAATAGTTAACACTGCCCAACAAGCATTCAGTCAAGAAACACTAACTCAACTTTGGAAGACGTATACCCTAGAAAAAAATAATCAAGGAGAAAATAATATTGCTGCACTTCTGGAAATGAGTCAACCCAAACTCCTGGAAGACTATAAAATATTACTAAAAACCAGCAGCACACTCAGTAAGGTGGAATTGACCAAAGAGCTGACTTCCCTCCTCGCCTATTTAAACAAGGCCGTCAACAACTATAAAATCTCTATTGAAATTGAGGTAGAGGAGCGCAAAAGCGAAGAATATGTATTTGGTGTAAGAGGTAAATATGAATACCTTAAGAAGATAAATCCTGAAATTGAAGTATTGAAAAAAGAATTCGATTTGGACCTGTAATAAATCTCAGACATGCTTGGACTCAAATTACCTACTGACCCCCGCTGGGTAAATATCGTTGAAAAAAATATACATGAAATTTTAACCGATCATGCCTTTTGTGAGCAAAAAGCAGCAAGTACTGCCATTTCCTTGATTGTTAGATATCCTGAAGAAAGCGAATTGGTTAAATCAATGACCGCACTTGCACAAGAGGAATTGAGTCATTTTGAAATGGTACATCAACTCATTCTCCAAAGAGGTTGGGTATTGGGAAGAGAAAGGAAAGATGAATATGTAAGGAACTTACAAATGTTTTTTCCAAAAGGGGGAAGTCGAAGGGATCAACTGCTTCATCAATTGCTTTATGCTGCCCTGATTGAAGCCAGAAGCTGTGAGCGATTCAGATTGCTTTCGGAATCTATAGCGGATAAGGCGTTACAAAAATTTTACAGAAAACTAATGATCAGTGAAGCCCATCATTATTCCCTTTTTTTAAAATTAGCCCGACAATACGGTAAAAATGAAAAATCAGTCAATGAAAAATGGGAATCTTTATTGAATTTTGAAGCAAAATTAATGGTCCAGCTTGGAAAAAAAGAAACCATGCATGGTTAAGAGTTCATTTTGAGGTTATTGTACATGTATATGATCATTCCATCCGACAATCCAAATTTGGGGACATAGATTTTTTGACCTCCACTCCACTCCAATGCTTTAAGGTAAATCCTTGCTGCTGGAATAATCACATCGGCACGGTCGGGATTGAGTTCAAACTTCAATACTCGTTCTTCATAGGTCAATGCTTCCAATTCTAAAAAAATTTGATTGAGCTTGAGATTAGATATGGGCTTGCCCTCTTTAATGTTCGAAAGTTTGAACAGCTTGTTGATGTTTCCTCCCGATCCCATCAAAGTAATTTTTCGATAGGGTTTTGCATTTTTAACGATCCAAATTTGTATCGCATTCCAGATCCTTTCATCAACCAAGTTATTGATGAGTCTTACGGTACCAATTTTGAATGATTTTGAAGCAACTCGTTGACCTTCATTGATAAATGTAAATTCAGTACTTCCTCCACCCACATCAACAAAAAGAAACGTTTTTTGGGTGTTTAAAAACTCTGAAATTTTACTATTAGAGATGATTTCAGCTTCTTTTCTACCGTCTATGATTTCAATTTTTATGTCTGTTTTTTTCTTGATCTGTTCTACAATTTCACGACTATTGTTTGCCTCTCTTAAAGCAGAAGTAGCATAGGCTTGATAATGTGAAACTCCATGAACTTTCATCAAAAGCTTGAAAGCTTTTAGAGCTTTCACCATGCGTTTCAGACTCCTCTTTGATATTTCCCCTAAGGTAAAAGAGTCTTCTCCTAAACGAATGGGAGCTCTAACCAAAGCATTTTTTTGAAAATAAACACCCTCCTTGGTCTCAATAACATTTGAAATCAAGACTCGTATGGCATTGGAACCAATATCGATGGCTGCGAATTTTTTTATTTTCAAATTACTACTGAGTTAATTTATTCTTGTAATAATCGTAGGTAGTCCATTGGGAGCGTTGGGATGCTGCTCCATCTTTAGGTTTCACTCTTTTATTTTGTGGACTCTGGTTTACAATCCTGGCTTTTACGTTGTCCTCCCACGAAATATTAAACGTATCTATAATTTGTTGCTGCAAATCCTTATCATAAATGGGACAGGCTACCTCAATACGATTTTCAATATTTCGTGTCATGAAGTCTGCGGAGGATAAATAAATTTTCTTTTCTCCGGCATTTTCAAAAATAAACACCCTTGGGTGTTCCAAAAACTTATCTACTACACTCAATACGGTGATGTTATCGCTCAATCCCTTAACCCCAGGCACCAAACAACAAATACCTCTGACAATCAATTTTACCTTTACCCCTGCTCGACTGGCCTCGTAGAGTTTGCTGACCAAAGGATAATTAGTGATGTTATTCAATTTAAGTGAAATTCCTGAGGGAAGTCCGATTTTGTGATTTAGAATTTCTTGATCAATCAATTTAGACAAAGCAGAAGCTGTATAATGAGGGGAGACGATCAAGTGTTTGTACTTCTTAATTTTGTAGCTCACTTCCAAAAAACTAAACACTCGGTTTACCTCCTTTAATATTTTTTGATTGGCAGTAAATAAGGTATAATCAGTATAGATCTTTGCGGTAGACTCGTTAAAGTTACCTGTGCTGATAAAACCATAACGACGCTTTTTTCTTTGGTGTTCTCTTTCTATAACACAAATTTTGGAATGTACCTTAAGTCCAGGTATTCCAAAAATCAAATGTACACCAGCATCCTCAAGCTGTTCCGCAAAATTGATGTTATTTTCTTCATCAAATCGCGCTTGAAGTTCAATTTGAACCAAAACTTTTTTACCGTTTTTTGCAGCATTGATCAAAGCACTCGCAATATGGGAAACCTTAGACAAGCGGTAGATTGTGATTTTAATCGATTTTACTTTAGGATCCAATGCGGCCTCCCTTAAAAACTTGATCACGTAGGAGAAGTCTTGATAGGGAGCGTTCAACAGATAATCTTTATGGTCTATTGCGTCCAATATATTTTCCTCCAAACTAAGACCTGGGATTTGAAGGGGAGGAAAGGCTGAATACAACAAATCTGGACGATTCAAACTGGGAAAATCCATATAATCCCTTCGTTGATGATATTCTCCTCCGGGAATTAAGCTGTCTGTAGTATTAATTTTGAGCTTTTGCATTACATAACGAAGGGTGTGATCTGGAATTTCCTTGTCATAAACCAATCTTACAGGATCACTAATCATCCTATCCTTTACACTAAGAGTGATTTTTTCAACATAGCTAATGGATACATCTTCTTCCAAATCTAATTCCGCATCCCGGGTGATTTTAACCATATGCGCCTGAATACTCTTGAAGTTGAAAAAACTAAATATCATATGAAAATGATACCGAATCAAGTCGTCAAGCATCATTACGTATTGTTTCCCATCACTGCTCTTGGGCAACACCACAAACCTATTGACATTTTTGGGGATCTCAATTAGAGCGTAAATATTTTGATCGTTGGATGTAGTATCCAATTTCATGCTTACAATAAGAAAGGCCTTATTGGTGGATAAATCTTGACTCCTGTCCTGAGACAAAATAATCGTAACCAAAGCAGGGTTAACATTTTGAATAAAATAATTTTTCAAAAAGGATTCTTGATTGGGCTGAACTTCTTTATGGTTTATGAAAAAGATATTTTCTCTTTCCATCTCCTTGTATATACCATTGAGTATTTTAAGACTCTCATCTTGTTGTTTGATCACTTTTTTGGTGATTTCTTTGAGCAAGGCCTCAGCAGTTCTTCCAGCAAAAACCTTTTTTCCCGTCATACTGGATTGGGCAATACGTTTTACGGTGGCATATCTCACTTGAAAAAACTCATCCAAATTATTTGAAAAAATCCCCAAAAACCTGAGCCGCTCCAACAAGGGTACATTTTTATCATTAGCTTCTTGTAAAACGCGTGCATTAAAATCAAGCCAACTGATCTCTCTATTGATGTATTTAGGAGCTGTAATCATATCTGCTAAAAATTATTTGTTTTCTGAGAGAACAGGAGTTCACCTTTATGAATACCACTCCAAAGATCTCCATCAAAACTTATCTTAGCCAATCCAGCTGTTGAAAGATGATCGATTCCTGTGTCAGAAAAATGATTAATCACCTCGGTAAAAGCGGGATTATGCCCGACCAAAACAACTTTATTCCATTGGTCATTCAGACCGTAAACATAATCTATAATTGGATCAGCTGAAAAGGTGTAGAGATTTTTGTCAATAATGAGTTTTTCAATTGGAAAATTCAATTCACGAATCAAAATCATTGTGGTATGCAAAGCTCTAATTGCGGGACTTGAAATGATAACATCTGCCTTATCAAAAAACAGATGCTGTTTTTGGGAGACTTCTTTGATTCGTTCCATACCCTTTTCAGATAAAGGTCTATCAATATCTTCAACCCTATAAATTCTATTCGACTTTGCATGCCTTAAAATCAACAGTTCCTTCATAGGTCAGGGCGCTAATCGTTTTATTTTCCAATCCAATCCATTTTCTAAATGACAGCAAATTCTGTCATGAAGACGATTAGGACGGCCTTGCCAAAACTCTATTTCGTTGGGCCTCACCAATATGCCTCCCCAATTATTTGGTCTTGGTATGTCAATACTTTTATACTTATTTTCTAATGACAACTGTAATTCTTCCAAAAACTTTCGATCTGGAATTACTTCACTTTGAGGAGATACATGAGCCCCTAATTGACTGCCTCTTGGTCGGGATTGAAAATAAATATCCGATTTTTCTGAGGACAATCTTTCCGCTAATCCTTTAATAATGATCTGTCTCTCAAGACTGGGCCAGTAGAACGATAAGCCTACCTTAGGGTTTTTGGTGATAGATTTACCCTTTTGACTATCATAATTGGTAAAAAAAACAAAACCTTGCTCAGAATAATCCTTGAGTAATACCACTCTTGCACGGGGGAAACCGTCTTCTCCAAGGGTAGTGAGGCTCATAGCGTTAGCCTCATCAATTGAGTCTGCCTCTTTGGCATCGAAGAACCAGCTCTGAAAAAGCTGCAATGGGTTATCCGAAACATCTTCAATGTCCAGACTCCCTTTTTCATACGATTTTCTTAAATCCGCTAACTTGGATTTCATTTTAATGCTTTTAAAAAGCAAATTTACGATTAATCCCTCAGACTAAATATCAAATGTTTTGCCATCTGCCGCCAAAGCTACCTTATCAAAAATAGGAGAGGCTTCATTCAAAAATTCACCTTTATCTTTATATCGAGAAGAAAAATGCCCCAAGACAAGCTGCTTTACTTCCGCCAATTGTGCAATTTTTGCCGCTTGAGCTGCGGTACTGTGTTTGGTTTTTTCAGCCAAATTTTGGTGAGCGTCCAAAAAAGTAGCTTCGTGATACAGTAAATCAACGTTCTTAATCAAAGAGACTATAGAGGAGTTGTAGGCTGTATCACTACAAAAAGCATAACGCTTGATAGGATGAGGAGCCAGAGTAACCGTTTCGTTTTTTAAAACTGAACCATCCTCCAAAACAATGTCTTTACCCAACTTGAGATTTTGATAATCATAATGTTGAATATTATAATGCTTCATTTTTTCTTTATCCAATCTTCTTAAACCTGGCTTTTCTTCAAATAAAAAACCATTCGTATAGATCCTATGATCGAGTGGAATGGTTCGAACCGCTAATGAATCATCTTCAAAAATGAGTTCAGATTCTTTTTGTTCTAATTCGTGAAAAAACAAATCATAATTGGTCCATGATTGGGCCAGTTTAAGCTGAAGGGTAATGACTTCTTTGATTCCTTTAGGGCCATATACATGAAGGTCGGCCACTCTTCCTAATAATCGAAATGTACTGATTAAACCCACCAAACCATAAAAGTGATCGCCATGCAAATGGGAAATAAAAATATGTTTTATTCTAGAGAACTTGACCTTCTGATTTCGCAATTGAATTTGTGTACCCTCTCCACAGTCGATTAAGAACAGGTGATCTTTAATCTGCAATACCTGTGAAGTAGTATGGGCATTTTCTAAGGGGGTTGCAGAATGGCAACCTAAAATATTAAGTTTCATCATTCACCTCCTAAGTCTCTTTGTATTTGTTCCATCAGAATATAATCCTCTGCTTCAATGAGTGTGGGAACTACATTCAAGAATTCCACATCAGAAAAAGATGGAAGTACTTTTAAAACTACCACCATGCAAAACCCTTTGGAAAGTATATGATCATTGACTTTAAAAAGAACCGATAACTCCTTTTTTTCTATAGTTTTGAAGGAGGACAAATCTATAATAAGATCACTAGAAGTAGAGGGTAGAAGTACATCGTCAAAAGACTCAAAATGAATATTTTCGGGCTTAAGAAATAGATACGACTCTTTCTTGACTCCACTCATGTTGACGGAATATTGAGTTTAGCAACCAGTAAATAAATAATGGCCATTCGAATGGCTACTCCATTTTCAACTTGATCCAATATAATGGCATTTTTGGAGTCTGCCACATCGGAGGTAATCTCCACCCCTCTGTTGATGGGACCAGGATGCAACAAAATAATATCTTTTTTCAAGCTCATCAACTTTTTGGCATTGAGTCCATAAAGTTGGGCATACTCTCGAGTAGAAGGGAAATAATTCAAATCCATTCTCTCGCTTTGAACCCTCAACATATTGGCAGCGTCACACCATTTGAGCGTTTTCATTAGATCGGTACTGACACTCACTCCAAGAGCTTCATGGTATTTAGGAATCAATGACTTGGGGCCACAAAGCATGACTTCTGCTCCCAACATTTTCAGGGCGAAAATATTGGATAGTGCCACTCTGGAATGAAGAATATCTCCTACGATAGCAATCTTTTTCCCTCTCAGGTCCCCTAATTTTTCTTTAATTGAATACGCATCCAAAAGGGCTTGAGAGGGGTGTTCATGCGTACCATCACCTGCATTAATGATACAGGCATCTACATTTTTGGAGAGGAATAAAGCCGCTCCTGGATTGGGATGTCTCATGACCACTACATCTACTTTCATGGCCAAAATATTCTTTACAGTATCAATGAGCGTCTCTCCTTTATTCACAGAGGATTGGGAGGCAGAAAAATTAATGACGTCTGCACTCAACCTTTTTTCAGCCAACTCAAAAGAAAGTTTGGTTCGCGTACTGTTTTCAAAAAACAAGTTAGCGATAGTGATATCTCTCAAACTTGGCACTTTCTTGATGGGACGATTGATTACTTCTTTGAAACGATCTGCAGTTTCAAAAATCAACTGAACATCCGCTTCTTTTAGATATTTAATGCCCAATAAATGATTGACACTTAATTGTTCCATTTGTTATCTTTTCTCAATGAATACGGTATCCTCTTTTGAATTATCTTTCCATTGCACTCTCACCTTATCCCCTTCAAGAGCGTCAACTTGAGCCCCAATATAATCGGGCTGAATGGGTAAATCTCTACTGAATCTCCTATCGATCAAGACCAATAGTTGGATGTAATTAGGTCGGCCATAATTGTCCAAGGCGGTCAAAGCGGCTCTGATACTTCTTCCGGTATAGAGTACATCATCTATTATAACAACCGATTTGCCCTCAATGGTCAATTCCATTTCATTGGAGGAAGGTGAAAGGGTTTTATCGAATCGCCTAAAATCATCTCTAAAAAAAGTAATGTCTAATTTGCCATTGATTACTTTTTTTATACCGTAACTCTTCTCCAACATTCCAACCAAACGGTTGAGTAAATATACACCTCTGGGCTGCAATCCTACCAATACTACATCATCAAAATCATTGAATTTTTCAATCAACTGACAAGACAATCGATTGAGGATAATCTCTATTTTTTTATGAGATAGAAGTATTCTGGGAGACATAGATGCTTTTGATGATACAAAAGTATCATTTTTTAATGAATCCATTGAACAAAAAAACCCTTCCAAAGGGAAGGGTTTTAACTTTCTAACAATAGTCTAATCTAATCGTTATCTTCCATTTTTTGCTTTAAGTCGGCCAAAGCATCCAAATCACCAAGAGTGGTTATTTCAGAATTACCTTCTTTGACTTTCTTTGCAGCTTTGCTGTAATTGAGTTTTTCTTGCTCTTTAAACAAATTGGTATGGGAAGCGACAACACGCTTAAACTCTTTATTAAATTCAATGATTTTAAACTCGGCTTCTTCACCTTTAGTGAGTTTAGAACCGTCTTCTTTTTCCAGATGTCTTTGTGGAACAAATGCAATAACGTCTTCATTGAATTTGATCGTTGCGCCTTTATCTACAATTTCAGTAATGGCCGTTTTATGAATAGAATCCAATCCAAACTCCTCAGCATATTGATCCCAAGGGTTTTCTTGTGTTTGTTTGTGACCTAAACTTAATTTTCTACCATCTACATCCAATTCAAGAACTACCACATCAATCTCATCGCCCAATGTTAAAAGCTCTGAAGGGTGTTTTACTTTTTTAGTCCAAGACAAATCAGAAATATATACCAATCCATCAACTCCTTCTTCCAGCTCAATAAATACTCCAAAATTGGTAAAGTTTCTGACGATTCCCTTGTGATTTGATCCCACAGGGTATTTGGTGGTAATATCGGTCCAAGGGTCAGGTGTGATTTGTTTGATCCCCAATGACATTTTTCGGGTCTCACGGTCCAAACTGAGTAAAATTGCTTCTACTTCATCCCCTACTTTCACAAAATCTTGTGCAGATCTCAAGTGGGTTGACCATGACATTTCAGAAACATGAACCAGTCCTTCTACGCCCTCTTCTATTTCTACAAAAGCACCGTAATCTGCAATTACTACCACTTTACCTTTAACCTTATCCCCTTCTTTGAGCTCTTCACTGAGTCGATCCCATGGGTGAGCGTTCAATTGTTTTAAGCCCAACTGGATTCTTGATTTATCGTCATCAAAATCTAAGATTACAACATTCAGTTTCTGATCCAATTCCAAGATCTCGTTGGGGTGGTTGATTCTACTCCATGATAAATCTGTAATATGAACCAATCCATCTACACCCCCAAGATCAACAAATACTCCGTAGGAGGTAATGTTCTTAACGGTACCCTCGAGCACTTGACCTTTTTCTAACTGACCAATGATCTCTTTCTTTTGTTCTTCTAAATCGGCTTCAATCAGGGCCTTGTGAGAAACCACTACATTTTTGAATTCGTGATTGATTTTAACCACTTTGAATTCCATCGTTTTATCGACATACTGATCGTAGTCCCTAATGGGTTTTACATCAATCTGAGATCCCGGTAAGAAAGCCTCAATGCCAAAAACATCAACGATCATTCCCCCTTTTGTTCGACATTTCACAAAACCATTAACAATTTCTCCGTTATCGTGGGCATTATTTACACGATCCCAAGCTTTAATGACTCGTGCTTTTCTGTGGGATAATATTAATTGTCCTGTTTTATCTTCGCGAGTGTCTACAATAACCTCGACCTTATCTCCAACCTTTAAATGGGGATTATATCTGAATTCATTAAGAGAAATTACACCCTCTGATTTGGCATTAATATCGATGATGGCTTCTCTGTCTGTAAGGTGAACAATAGTTCCTTCCAATACATCTTCGTCGGCTGTGTCAACAAAATTCTCGGCAACAAGGGCTTCGAACTCTTTCAATTGATCATCTTCAATTACATCGATTCCTTCTTGGTAATTGTGCCAGTTGAAATTTTCAAGAAAATCATCTACCTCAAGTTTAACCTGAGCTTTGGGCTCTTCAGCTGATATGGTTTCTTCAGAAGCAACCTCAGTTTCGATGGCTGCAATCGTTTCTTCAACAATCTCAACCACAGCGTCACTCGTTTTTTTTGAAGCAGCAGTTTTCTTAACAGCGGTAGTTTTCTTTTTTGTTGGGGTAGTTTTTTTAGCAGCAGTCGTTTTTTTTGATGTTGCTTTTTTGGTTTCTTCAACTTTTTCTGAAGCAGTCACTTTAGTTGAAGTCGTCTTTTTCTCAGCCATAGCTGTGATGAATTTTGTATTCTGCCATTCGGGAAAAATTAATTGAAACAACAGAAGTCGTTAATGTGATTTAATGCACTCTCTTTTTCCCTACCAATTAAGAGTGCGCAAATGTAATAGGAAAATGCTTATTTACAAACAATTAGAGGGGTTATTTGGCATCAATTTTTTTTGACAATAGGGAGAATACTTCCTGAGTAGAAATATCGGATGTATCCACTTCAAAAGCATCGATTGGCTTTTGTAGAGGAGCTACTTCTCTGGAACTGTCAATTTTATCTCGATGAATTAAATTATTCAAAACTTCTTCAAAAGTAGTTTTTTCACCTTTTAACCTTAGTTCTTCATACCGTCGAAGAGCTCTAATCTCGGGCCTGGCATTGAAAAAAAACTTGTAATCTGCATCCGGAAAAACCACAGAACCAATATCCCTGCCATCCATAATCAATCCCTTTTCGCTCCCCATCGTCCGCAATTCCCTAAGAAGAAAATCCCTTACAAAAGGCAATTTTGCAACCGTACTGACATTTTCAGAAATAACGGGAAGTCTAATTTTATCAGAAATATTTTCACCGTTCAAAAACAAATCACTAGAGTTGGGATGAAACCTTATATTCAAATTTTCCAATGCAGTACTCAGTGATTCTTCATCCAATACCCCTCCCTTGAAAAGTCCATTTTCAAGAGCAAAATATGTAATTCCTCTGTAGAAAGCACCCGAATCAATAAAAGGAATTTGATAGTGGCTAGAGAGCATCTTTGCTATCGTACTTTTTCCTGTAGATGCAAATCCGTCAATCGCGATAATTACAGAAGACTTCAATTGATTATGACTTAAAGATCTTAGGATGAGAGACTTTCTGAGAAAGAATTGCAATATCAAGCACCCCTTTCATTTCTCTAACATAATGGAAAGTCAACCCTTTAAGGTATTTCTGATTGATTTGATCTATATCCTTTCGGTTGTCCTCGCACAAAATTATCTCATTGATTTTGGAACGCTTGGCTGCCAAAATTTTTTCCTTAATTCCACCTACTGGTAAAACTTTACCTCTTAGCGTAATTTCTCCTGTCATTGCCAATTTACTTTTTACCCGTCTTTGAGTGAGAAGAGAAACCAAAGAAGTAAGCATAGTAATCCCAGCACTAGGACCATCTTTTGGAGTGGCACCTTCGGGAACATGTATGTGAATATTGTATTGATCAAATGAAAAGTTCTCCAGACCTAATAATGCTTTGTTGGATTTAATAAATTCCATTGCAATGGTAGCAGACTCTTTCATCACCTTACCTAAATTTCCTGTAATCGAAAGCTGTCCCTTACCTTCAGAAATCGCTGATTCAATAAAAAGTATATCTCCCCCTACTGAAGTCCACGCCAAACCAGTAACCACTCCGGCAACATGGTTGTTTTCATAAAGATCACGATTTACTTGTTCGGGACCTAAAATTTCAACCAAATCTTTGGCTAAGGGACTTTTCTTGTAGTCTTCCTCCATTGCAATGGACTTGGCCACATAACGTACGGCTTTTGCCACCTGCTTTTCCAACCCTCTTACTCCAGACTCTCTGGTATATCCTTCTACTATTTTGTCCAAAACGACCTTACTCAATTTCAAATGCTCTTTTTTGAGGCCATGTTCTCTGAGTTGTTTGGGTAACAAATGTTTTTTGGCAATTGCAGATTTTTCTTCAAGTGTATATCCAGAGATATTTATCATTTCCATTCGATCTCTGAGCGCAGGGTGAATCGGCGACAAACTATTCGCTGTAGCGATGAACATGACTTTGGACAAATCGTAACCCATCTCCAAAAAATTATCGTAAAATGTAGCGTTTTGCTCAGGATCCAGTACTTCAAGTAAAGCTGCAGCAGGATCACCTTGAACCCCAGAACTGATTTTATCAATCTCGTCTAAAATAAAAACAGGGTTGGAGGTACCCGCTTTTTTAACACTCTGAATGATTCTTCCTGGCAAAGCACCTATATAGGTCTTACGATGCCCTCTAATTTCTGCTTCATCTCGCATTCCCCCCAATGAAATTCTTACATAGGTTCTCCCTAATGCTTCTGCTACAGATTTTCCAAGGGAGGTTTTACCTACACCTGGAGGACCATGAAGACAAAGTATAGGAGATTTCATGTCGTTGCGAAGCTTCAAAACAGCTAAGTATTCTATTATTCGTTTTTTCACGTCCTCCAACCCAAAATGATCGCGATCAAGAATTCTTTGCGCTTTTTTTAAGTCGAAGAGATCTTTAGAAAATTCATTCCAAGGTAAATCCAGAAAAAGGTCCAAATAATTTCTTTGAACAGAGTAATCGGCCACCTGAGGGTTCATACGTTGTAATTTGAACAATTCCTTTTCGAAATGCTCCCCTACTGCGGGATCCCATTTTTTTTCTTTGGATCGAATTCGCATTTCATCAATCTCTTGCTCAAAAGAAACCACCCCCAGCTCTTCCTGAATCGTTTTCATTTGCTGATTGAGATAGTATTCCCTTTGTTGCTGATCTAAATCTGTCCTTACTTTCGACTGAATATCATTTTTTAGTTCTAATTTTTGATATTCAAGGTTCATCAGTTTTAAGCACTCAATGGCACTTTCTCGAAGATCTACAATAGACAAAACCCTCTGTTTTTCTTTAACCGATAAATTCATATTCGAAGAGACAAAATTGATCAAGAAAGCATGACTTTGAATATTCTTAATGGCAAAAGAAGCCTCAGACGGAATATTTGGATTCTCCTGTATGATCTTTAACGCCATCTCTTTAATAGAATCTATGATGGCCTTAAATTCAGAATCGTCCTTCTTAGGAAGTGTTTCTTTTACAGGCTTTATAGAAGCTCTCAAATACGGATCTTCAGAGACTATACTTTGAACCTCAAATCTTCTTTTTCCTTGTATAATCACTGTGGTATTGCCATCAGGCATTTTAAGCACCCGAAGAATTTGCGCTACAGTACCCAATGAATAAATATCACTTGGGCTAGGGTTTTCTATGTTTTGATCCTTTTGTGCCACCACTCCAATGATCTTATCGGATTTGTTGGCATCCTTAATCAATTGGATGGATTTGTCTCTTCCCGCAGTAATGGGTATGACTACTCCAGGAAATAACACTGTATTTCTCAAAGGGAGTAGAGGAACTTCTTTTGGCAATTCTTCACTCCTTAATGCCTCTTCATCTTCGGTGGTAAGCAAAGGAATGAGTTCTGCTTCCGCTTCAATGTCTTGAAATGTCAAATTGTCAAACGATATAAAATTAGATTTGGCCATATATGTTTTTTCGGTCAAGTTGTCATGTAAAACGAATTAAATATTCCCTAATGAATATGAATTCTTTACATATAATTATTTTATATAAGTAAGTTCAATTGTTATGCCAATCCAATATTTTTTTATTTTTTTCCAATTAGACTATTGGGGATACGAGACAAAAGCAATGCACCCAAAACAAAAAAGATGAGAAAGAAAAAAATTGAATTACGCATACTACCGGTGATTTGATCGATGGTCCCAAAAATTCCCATTCCGATGATGATCCCCACTTTTTCAGTCACATCATAAAAACTAAAAAATGATGTCGTATAGTTCGTCTTGGGAATCAATTTGGAATAGGTAGATCTAGATAGGGACTGAATGCCTCCCATTACCATTCCCACTCCTGCAGCTGCGGTGTAAAATTCAAAAGGAGTTGTGATAAAAAATGCAAAAATGCACAATCCTGCCCAAATAAAATTAACAACGATTAATGTGGTAATATTACCAAATCTTTTTGAAGCAAATGCAGTCGCATACGCCCCAAAAATAGCAACAATCTGAATTAACATAATACTCACAATCAAACCTATTGTCTTTTGTTCACTATCGACCCACATGATCTCTTCTTCGCCAAAATAGGTTGCAATCAAAATTACAGTCTGTAATGCAGTACTGTACACAAAAAAAGCAGGCAAAAACTTCTTCAAAATGGGGTAATCATCTATCTCTCTCCAAACTTTTTTAAGTTCTAAAAAACCATTCCAAAAAATATCTTTAGTCACTTTGCCCGAACTGTTTCCTTTTGGCAGATGATAAAAAGCGTATTGACTGAATAGGGCCCACCAAATTCCCACAGTAATGAAAGAGTATTTCATAGCTTTCATCGATGATTCTGCAGGGGTTCCGGTTATACCATACCAATCGGGTTGCAAAACCATAGATAAATTAAAAATCAACAATATAATACTGCCTATATAACCCATTGAAAACCCCCTGGCACTTGCAAAATCCTGTTGATCTGGACGTGCAATGTCGGGCAAATAAGAGTTGTAGAAAACCAAACTTGCCCAGAATCCGATCAAAGCCAAAAAATAGAAGAACAAGCCCATGTAAATACTATCGAGTTCAAAAAAATAAAGTCCCATGCAAGAAACAGATCCCGTATAAACAAAAATCTTCATGAATCGCTTTTTGTTGCCAATATAATCTGCAATCCCCGATAGGAGCGGAGAATTAAAAGCAACCACTACAAAAGCCATGGCGGTAACGAAACTGATTAAAGCGGTATTCTTAAAATCATATCCCAAGAACTCAATCGTACTGATCTCCTCCGATAGGGTGCTGAAATAAATCGGAAAAACTGTTGAACTGATGACTAATGGATATACCGAATTGGCCCAGTCATATGAAGCCCACGCATTGATTAGTCTAGGATTTCCTTTCTCCAAATTATTTTTTCTTCTCATGCGTTTTTCTGAAAACTTGGCACAATTTATGAATTCATTTGTTTTGACCTCTATTTATAAATTTGTTTTTTAAAAATCGATTACCTTTAAAAACATAATAAATCCTCAATCAAATGATGAAGAAAAATCACTTTTTGTTTTTTATCTCTCTTTTATTCATGAGTTGTAATTTAGTCTCTCAGCAGAAAAACTCAGACCAAAACAAAACCTATGCTGTTGAAAAAACAGATGAACAATGGAAGGAAGAACTTCCAAAAATGACCTATCTCGTATTGAGAAAAGCAGAAACAGAATATCCTTTTACGGGCAAATACAACAATCATAAATCAAAAGGAACATATACCTGTGCCGGTTGTAATACCCCCCTATATGAATCTGAAAATAAGTATGATTCCAATTGTGGGTGGCCTTCTTTTGACCGCGCAGTTGAGTCGAATATCGAATACGATGTAGATTATAAATTGGGATACGCACGAACAGAGTTAAAATGCAACAAATGTGGCGGTCACCTGGGACATGTTTTCAATGACGGTCCAAAAAATACGACTGGAAAAAGACACTGTATCAATTCAGCAGCACTAAACTTTATACCTAATGAGTGAAAATAAAAAATACCCCATCGAAAAAACCGATCAAGAATGGAAAACTCAACTCAGCCCCGAAGAGTTCAACATATTGAGAGAAAAGGGCACAGAATATCCTTTCACCGGCCAATACAATGATCACTTTGAAAAAGGAATCTATTCCTGTAAAGGATGTGGTACGCCACTCTACGATAGTGATAGTAAATTTGACAGTCATTGTGGCTGGCCCAGTTATGATAAGGCTATAGAAGGAGCCTTGGAATGGATACCCGACCATTCTGGAGGGAGGATCAGAACCGAAATTGTATGTGCCAATTGTGGGGGACATCAAGGTCATGTTTTCGACGATGGCCCTACCGAAACTGGACTGCGCTTCTGTGTCAACTCGGTCAGCATTGATTTTATTGAAAAGCCTAAGGAGGCAATACGTAAAAAATAGCTTACAGTTTCTTAAATTTGTAGTGAATTTAAACTGCTATCTTCATGAATGAATATGATGTAATCGTAATTGGAAGTGGTCCAGGAGGCTATGTAACTGCAATTAGAGCTTCTCAACTCGGTCTCAAAACCGCCATTGTAGAGAAAGAAAGTCTTGGAGGTGTATGTCTCAATTGGGGATGTATTCCCACCAAAGCTCTGCTGAAATCTGCACAAGTTTTTAATTATTTAAAACATGCTGAAGATTATGGATTGACCATCAAAGATTATGATAAAGATTTTGATGCTGTCGTCAACAGAAGCCGAAATGTGGCCGCGGGTATGAGCAAAGGGGTTCAGTTCTTGATGAAGAAAAATAAAATTGATGTGATTGATGGCCATGGAAAACTATTGGCTGGAAAAAAAATAAGTGTCACCCAAGACAAAAAAACAGAGGAATACCACGCCAAGAATATTATCATTGCCACTGGAGCAAGGTCCAGATCACTCCCCAGCTTACCCCAAGATGGAAAAAAAGTAATTGGATATAGGGAAGCCATGACCTTACCCAAGCAACCCAAAAAACTAATTGTTGTGGGATCTGGGGCTATTGGAATAGAATTTGCCTATTTCTACAACGCCATGGGGACCGAAGTTACCATCGTAGAATATGTGGACCGTATCGTTCCCGTTGAAGATGAGGAAATTTCAAAACAATTGGAAAAAAGTTTCAAAAAAAGTGGGATCAAGATCATGACCAGTGCCGAAGTCACTGCAGTTGATACCTCGGGTAAAGGAGTAAAAGCAACAATTAGAACCTCTAATGGAGAAGAAATTCTAAACGCTGATGTAGTTCTTTCTGCTGTGGGCATTAAGTCCAACATTGAAAACCTTGGACTGGAAGATTTAGGGATTGCTGTGGACAAGGATAAAATATTGGTCAATGACTTTTACCAAACCAATCTACCAGGGTATTACGCCATTGGGGATGTAACTTCAGGTCAGGCTTTAGCGCATGTTGCTTCTGCCGAAGGGATCTTATGTGTCGAAAAAATTGCTGGACATCACGTAGAACCCCTTGACTATGGAAATATCCCTGGCTGTACTTATTGTTCTCCCGAGATTGCCTCTGTCGGAATCACTGAAGCGCAGGCCAAAGAAAAAGGGTATGATATCAAAGTAGGTAAATTTCCCTTTTCTGCATCCGGAAAAGCACAAGCTGGAGGAACTCCCGAAGGTTTTGTCAAGGTAATTTTTGATGCTAAATACGGAGAATGGTTGGGCTGTCATATGATTGGTGTTGGAGTAACAGATATGATTGCCGAAGCGGTTTTGGGCAGAAAACTTGAAACGACTGGGCACGAAGTACTAAAAGCCGTTCACCCCCACCCCACCATGAGTGAGGCAGTAATGGAAGCTGTGGCTGACGCCTACGACGAAGTAATCCACCTTTAAGAATTTAGAAAAGCTTCGACACCCAAACGATAACTGTCTAATCCAAAGCCCACAATAATTCCCTTGGCTACAGGAGTGATATATGACTTGTGTCTGAAGTCCTCCCTCGAAAAAGTGTTGGAAATATGTATTTCAATAACTGGGGCGTCTATGGCTTTAATGGCATCGCCAATTCCTACAGAGGTATGTGTGTATGCCGCTGCGTTCAACAAGATGCCGTCGCACGAAAAACCTTCTTTTTGAATTCGATCAATAAGTTCCCCTTCAATATTGGATTGAAAATAGTCAAAATCAACGCGAGGGAAATCTGACCTAAGTCCCTCGTAGAACTGTTCAAAAGTTTGATTACCATAAATCCCCGGTTCACGCGTTCCTAAAAGATTGAGATTGGGGCCATTGATGATGACAATTTTCATTTTAAAAGTTTTTCAAAATTAACCATATTTTTGTTTAAGCTTGAATTTAAATAAATTGAAGTTACTTTTGAATTTAAATTAAGCATCGTTGAATTGGAAAACGACTATTGTTGATTACGAGTTCTACCTGAGGATTGAAAGAGGTTTAGCTGAGAATACGGTAAAGAATTACAGTTTGGATATTATCGCTTTGGCTCAATTTGTCGCCTCCAATCATATTGAAGAACAACCTAAGAATTGTACCAAAGAAACCATACAACAATTCATACACCACCATTCTAAGTCCATCAGCAACAGCAGTCAAGCGAGAAGAATATCGGCCATTAAAAGTTTTTTTAATTTTCTGATATTTGAAAAAGTCAGGGATGAATCTCCTGCCGATTTAATTGAAGGACCCAAATTGGGTAGAAAACTTCCCTACACACTTAATTTGATGGAAATAGAAAGAATCCTTGCTGGGATTGAATTGAGTAAACCCCATGGCCATAGAAACAGAGCCATCATAGAAACCCTATACGGCAGTGGCTTGAGGGTAAGTGAATTGGTCAATTTGACGCTCTCCAATATTTTTTTTAATGAAGACATCATAAGAGTAACCGGCAAAGGAGACAAACAGCGACTGGTTCCTCTGGGAAGCTATTCCAAAAAATTTATCCAGATTTATAAGAACGATGTACGAAACTTAAAAAAAATCAAAAAAGAAGACAGCGATGTTTTATTTCTCAATAGAAATGGTGGAAAAATGACTCGAGCCATGATTTTTACAATCATTAGAAAATCGGCTCAAAACGTGGGCATTAAAAAGAAAATTAGCCCTCATACATTCCGACATTCTTTTGCTACACACCTTCTGGAAAACGGAGCAGATTTGAGATCCATTCAATTAATGATGGGACACGAGAGTATAACTACAACAGAAATTTACACTCATTTAGACAACAAACACCTCAGGAAGATCATGGAGAAGTTTCATCCAAGAAACCAATAAGAATACATTTATCATTAATTTACGACCAACCTAAAACCCTCTCCGTGAATATTTAGGATTTCAACATTAGGGTCTGGTTTTAAATATTTTCTGAGCTTGGCGATATAAACATCCATACTTCTTGAGGTGAAATAATTATCATCCCTCCAAATTTTGGTCAAAGCCATTTCACGAGGAAGCAAATCATTAATGTACAAAACCAATAATCTTAACAATTGATTTTCCTTCGGAGAAAGCTTGATGGGATCCTCGTTGTCGAAGCTGAGGAACCTGAGCTTTGAATTGAACTTAAATTTACCAACCTCAAATTCATAAGCATCTGATTCTGTGATATTTACAAAATACTTACGGTTTAGAATGGCTTTAATTTTTGCCAAAAGTACATCCGAATCGAAAGGCTTAGTCAGATAGTCGTCTGCTCCAATTTTAAATCCTTTCAATACATCTTCTTTAAGTGTTTTTGCGGTTAGAAAAAACAAAGGGATATTCTCATTTTTTTCTCTGATTTCTTTTCCTAAGGTAAAACCATCCTTGAAAGGCATCATCACATCTAAAATACAAAGATCAAAATTCTCTTTTTTAAACTTTTCCAGTCCTTCAATTCCATTTTTGGCCAAGACCACATAGTAATCGTTTAGAATCAAATAGTCTTTTAAGATATTTCCAAAATTAAAATCGTCTTCTACAATTAAAATTTTCTTTTGATTTTCAGCCATAGAGGTATTTTTTTTTGAATTACAGCAACGGTATTATGATCGTGAAAGTACTTCCCTCACCTATTTTACTATCGAGTTCTATACTTCCTCCATGAAGTTCTACTATTTTTTTTACATAGGAAAGCCCCAAACCGTGGCCTTTTACATTGTGAATATCGCCACTTTGTTGGCGAAAAAATTTATCAAAAATATACTTCTGAGTATCTGCATCCATACCAATTCCTTTATCCCTTATTTTAAGGTAAATTGATTTGTCATCGTTGGCAGTAATTATGGTAATCAGAGGTGGTCCATCAGAATATTTTATGGCATTATCCAATACGTTTACAATAAGATTGGTAAAATGATTCAAATTACCTTTAAATCGGGTTTGAGCAGCCTCCAATTGGGAAAAAATCTTCCCATTTTGATTCTTTGCTATCAAATCCACATGACTAACGGCGTTCTCAATAGCATCATGCAAATCAATTGGAGATAGGTCAATGGGAGAAGAACTTTTTTCAAGCCTCGAAATCATGAGAACATTTTCCACTTGAGAAAGCATCCTTTGATTTTCCTCTCTTATCATTTTTACATACCGCATCAACTTGGCTTTTGCATTTTGAGATTTTGGATTCGAAATCGCATCCAAAGCCAAATTAATTGTAGCAATGGGTGTCTTAAACTCGTGAGACATATTGTTGATGAAATCTGACTTCATCTCAGAAACCTTTTTTTGCCTAATGATTTGGTAGATTGCAGTAGTAGATACAATGAGGATGAACAAGGTTAAAAAAACAGACAGTCCAGCAACACTCAATATGGAAGAAAATACAAATTGATCTCTATCTGGAAAAGTAACTACCAACTTATAGGGGGTTTGACCATTTTCTTGGGTAAAAATTGGAGTCTCATATTTTGGCCCTCTTTGATTTTCGATGTACTCGTTGGATTTTACTTTAGTCGCCAAACCATTGTTATAAATGCCAAATTCATAAAAAGTTACAATATTCCGAGCTTTGAATTCTTGATCCAACAAAAGCTTTAATTCTTCAGAACGAATGCGTTTATGAACAGGAATAGTGGAGGAATAATCTCGAAAAGCAGAGCGAAAGATCTCCTGATCGAAAATGTTCATTCTTTCAACCGATTTCAATTTGGAAATGGAAGAGGCAACTCTGTTTTCTCGATTAAAGATCTTGTCCTTACTGAGAATGGTTGTAGTTTTAACTTTTTTATAATCCTTTAAATTTTCTCTTCCAAATTCTGGGTTGATATCAGACAAACTAATATTATAATCTTCTTCAAGGATACCGAAAGTATAAAAAGAGGTAAGGTTGGAAGAGATGTCGTTCTCATTATCTACAAAAAGAAAAATATCGGTAAAGTTTGAATCATCGGGTGTACCCACAGAGTCAATCAATTGCTGATAGGCAGCGATGTAGTCCGAAATTTCTAAATCTTGAACTTTTACTGAAACAGATTTGAGGGATTGGCTTACCGCCAAAGAGAACTCCTCCTCCTTATTTTCCCAAGCAGAATTGATCCAATAAGCCTGCACTACAATAACAGCAACCAAAGATACAATCATCAAACTGACCAATAAAATGAAAAAATTCTTCTTCAAATCCTCTGTTTTATTTTATATATATACAAATTTCATCAAAATTGATAAATACAAGACCTAAGGTATTGTTAATTAATCCATTTAAATCTCATTTAACAAACTCTGGTGTATCTCTTCGATATTTTGTAACGTTTTATCCCAATTGATATTGTTGATGACAAAATCAGCCATGGGGATTTTTTTTTCGTCGCTCCATTGATGCGCCATTCTGGCTTGAATACTTTTCACATCCGTATTTTGTCTTTTCATCACCCTTTCTATTCTCAAGTCCTCAGGAGCTGTAACCAAAATCATAGCATCACAATCCGCTGCTCCTCCTGTCTCAAATAAAATAGCGGCCTCTTTAATCACATAGGGTGCGTTTTGCTGTGACAAAAAAAAAATAAAATCTTTATGAACTGCAGGATGAACCAATGCATTCAATCTTTTCAGTTTACTTTTATCTGTGAACACCAAATCAGATAGCTTAGCCCGATCCAATTGATGTTCCTTGTAGATATCATCTCCAAACAAATTTTTAATTTGATCGATCAATGTTTGATCTTCCTCCATCAATTTTTTTGCCCTAAGATCGGAATCATAACATGGAATACCCTTGGAAGAAAATACATCCCTCACAGTAGATTTACCACTTCCTATTCCACCTGTCAAACCAATAATTTTCATTTTCGAATTAAATAATCTACCTTCATTGGCGTCCAGCGCACGTTCCGTACCCCCTTTGGCTCTTGCTTCAATTTGATCTCTAAAGTATTTTGATCGTTCGACTGAGCTTCATCAAAATCACAATAAAAACTAAAATCACCCGATTGAATGCCTTCTGCCTGATCCACAAGTACCAAAAAAGTAACGTTCAAAGATTGTGGAAATAACTTAATAGCCAAGGTATCGGGTAAATTTATGATGTTGACAAGGGCCTCCAATGATTTTTCCGTGAACCTTTTGACAGAAGCTTTTACGGTTACTTTTTCTGTTTCAAATTCAATTTGATCCAAAGGGATCAGCTCTACTTGTTCGCTGATATCATCATCTATATTATCCACCAAAAGGGGCCGAATTGCTACACTTTGCAAACTATCTACTTTTTGAGCAAGGCCATAAAGCCAAATACTGTCCGGTATTATTTCCCACTGCCCTATTCGATCATAACCCGGTTTAAAACTCATTTTTTGGGGCGGCAAAACAGGGATTTTTTTGCGCTTCAAAGCTCCATATGAAAAGGTCAAATTGGGAGGCGATATATTATTTAGTGTTGCACTTTGAAACAACTGTTGCTGGAGTGTAAACTTCTGGTCTGTCAAATCAATCTTCGCAACTCCTTTTGAAAAATCTGCATTTTCCAAAGAAACATCAATACTATTGATAAAGAAGTGATACATCAACAAATCAAAACCACTGTCTGTAATATCTGCGTAAATCGTAGCGTCCAAGTTCTGATCCAATACAATTAAATCGGGTACATCTACAAAATTGACCTTAAAACCTATGGAGGAACTGTAGGTGTTGGAAAGTTTTGTAATGATCCAAAAAAGGGAAGACAGCGCAACAAACAATGAGAAGAAACGGAGTCTCTTTTTTTCTGGAAATCTTAACCTAAAAAATTCAAAATTTCGCTGCATTTCAATAATTGATAATCACAACAAAAGCCTATTGGCTTTTTTCTAAGGCATCAATGATCTCTTGACTGACCCCTACATTAGAAAATCCTCCATCGTGAAAAAGATTCTGAAGTGTAACTTTTCGGGTGTAATCTGAAAACATCATAACGGTATAATTGGCGCAATCCTCTGCCGATGCGTTCCCCAAAGGAGCTGTCTGTTCAGCATAGTGCAAAAATCCATCCAATCCTTTTACTCCTTTCCCTGCTGTAGTGAGTGTAGGGGACTGTGAAATGGTATTGACCCGTACCTTTTTATCTTTACCAAAGAAATACCCAAAACTTCTGGCTATGGACTCCAAATAAGCTTTATTGTCTGCCATATCATTGTAATTGGGAAATGTTCTTTGGGCCGCTATATAAGAAAGCGCTACTACACTTCCCCAGGGGTTCATCGCGTCTTTTTTGTAAAGTGTTTGTAACAGCTTGTGAAAAGAAACGGAAGATACATCCCAGCCTTTGGTCATCCAATCGTGGTTTAGATCTGTATAATGTCTTCCTTTTCTCACATTGACAGACATCCCTATGGAATGCAAAACAAAATCCAATTTACCTCCCAAATGAGAAATAGATTGATCCACGAGTTGCTCCAAGTCTTCCAATTGGGTGGCATCGGCAGGAATTACAATGCTTCCTGTTTTTTCAGCCAAATCATTGATGGCCCCCATCCTCATGGCGACAGGTGCATTGGTCAAAACAAATTCACCTCCTGACTCCTTGACCGCTTCTGCGGTTTTCCATGCAATAGATTGATCGTCCAAAGCACCAAATATGATTCCTTTTTTTCCTTCTAATATTTTATGGGACATAGTGATTATCCTTTTAATTCGATTTTAAAGATACAGTTAATTGAGTAATTGTCTGGCATGATCCAATGCGGTTCGTGTCAATTCTTCTCCCGAAAGCATTTGGGCCAATTCCTTTATTCTTTCCTCCAAATTCAACTCCTTCAGCTTGGTCACTGTAGTATTTCCCCTTATCTCTTTATACACCTTGAAATGTTGTTTCCCTTTTGCGGCTACTTGAGGCAAATGCGTAATGGTAAAAACTTGCATGTTAAGGGACATATCAAACATAATTTTCCCAATTTCATTTGAAACCGTTCCAGAAACCCCAGTATCAATCTCGTCAAAGACTATACTCGGCAATTGTTTGAAGCGGGACAAAATCGCCTTGATGGAAAGCATAATTCTCGACATCTCCCCTCCAGAGGCTACTTTCTTAATGGGGCGGTAATCCGAACCTAAATTGGCTGAAAACAAAAAATCGATTTGCTCTTTTCCATTCAAGGTAAATTCATCGGTTGGGATCAAATCAACTTTGAATCTAGCGTTCTGCATTCCCATTTTCGAAATGATCTCTTGCATTTGCTCACAAAGCTTGGGAGAGCTCTCTTCCCTATTCTTATGCAGCTGTTTTGCTAATTCTTCCAAAGATTGCTCCAATTGAATGATTTGGTTATGGAGGTCAGAAATTTTCTGTCCAAGGTCTTGAGTCTCTTCAAGTTCTTTTTCAAGCGTATCTTTCACTCGAATCAAATCCTCAATACGATCGACTTGATGTTTTTGAAACAAACTTTGAATCTTATCCCATTGATCCGTTAGCTTTTCTAACAAAACGGGATTACTTTCCAATGTTTCTTGTTTTGAAATAATGTCCTCCAATACATCCTTTAACTCAATCGAAAGCCCATTGATCCGCTCTTGAAATACTTGAATACTTTTGGATTGAGCCGAAGCATCGTTAAGTATACTCCTCAAAGTGGAAAACTGTGTAAGAAGACCTATTTGCTCTTCTTCTATCAATTGAATGCTTTGAGAAAGATACTGTTGTAATGATTCTACATGAGACAACTGATCGATTTCTTCTTCTAATGTAGACAACATATCGGGAACTAAGTTGGCTGCAGCAAGTTCATCGAATAAAAACTGATTGTAATCCTGAATTTTTTCAGCTTCTTGATTGAGCGCCTTTAACCGTCTGTATTCCTTTTGTAAATTTTGGTAATCGCTTAAATCCTTTTTATATTTTATCAAATTTTCTTGATTACCTGCCAATGCATCTAATACTAGAAATTGATATTCATTCCTAAACAGCGACTGATTTTCAAGCTGTGAGTGTACATCGATCAATACCTCACTCAAACGACTCAAAACATCAAGTGTAACGGGGGTATCATTGATAAACGCTCTGGATTTTCCGCTGGGAATAATTTCTCTTCTCAAAAGGGTTTCCGCTTCATAATCCAAACCCGATTCCTCAAAAAATCCCTCAAGATTATATTTATCAACCAAGAAACTGGCTTCTACAACACATTTTTTTTGGTTGTCTTTCAAAGCACTCAGGTCAGCTCTTTTCCCCAATACCAAAGCAAGTCCTCCCATCAATATGGATTTTCCTGCACCTGTCTCTCCCGTAATACAAGTCATACCCTCTTCAAAGGAAATGTCCAAATGCTCTATCAGAGCGTAATTTGAAATCTTTAAACTGGTAATCAATAGTTGTTGATGAATGGGTTAAAACTCAAAGATACTTGAGAAAAAAATTTATATCAAAATATGGAACTATTTAATTTGTTTCCATTGGGGTTGATAGAAAGGGGCAATTTTTTTTAACATCTCGGCCGTACGATTAAAATCCACTTCAGGTCCGTCAGAAAAAAGGCTAACAATTTCTTGAGCTTTGGCATCAAAAAACAACTGTAAAACCATGGCATTGGGACGACGATTGTATAAGTTCTCGAGCGAAAGTAAAGCATTCATAATGTTGTTTTTGGCTTCCGTTGGATCTTTTGTCATCCTATCCAAACCATTTCTGTGATAGGTAAAAAGTATTTGTCTGTATTCTCTAAAAGTGTTGGATCTCATGGTATCAATCAGCCAGAATCGATTCCTATTACTATCGTTTTGTTTCCATCCAATGGCTCCCCCTTGCTGAGACAAATTCACAATTCTTTGGGCCTGTTCCAAATAGGGATCACCTCCCTTAAACTCTAAACTATCCGCATGAATACCCAGTATGATGTAGGCGTAAAAACTAATCAAAGAAACCAAATTTGATTCATAAGCGGCATTGCTGTAAAAAAGTGGCTGAAACTCTTGATAGTTAAAACTGATGTCTTTGTCCAAAAAATTCAATACAGGACTATCATAATTAGAATCAAAAATGGTTCTTTGAGACTGAATCTGAAGGGTTCCTTCAAATTTAGAAGCACTGTATTTGGTCAGATTAAGAACAAAACTACAGGTGATTTTCTCTTGAGGAAAAAAATCTTGACTGGTCCAGGATTGAGAATTAATGAACTCATTTAGCGATCGCTCCAACGTTTCAAAAATTTGTTGGTTGGTTTGATTTACCAAATCTGCATTGACCACAAATTGGGCATTGAGTTCTTGGGATTCTACTCGAGATACTGTCAAAAATAAAATGAAAACCAGTGAAATTTTACGCATGATGATTGAGGATTTGGGAAAAAATATCTTTTGCTATTTTCGATTTAGGCTTTAATTCGAACGAAAAAATGTTTTTATTTTTATCTATATAGGTCACCTTATTGGAATCTCCTGAAAATCCTGCACCAACATCATTGAGGGAGTTTAAAACAATGGCATCCAAATTCTTGGATTTAAGTTTTTTGAGGGCATTATTTTTCTCATCCTCGGTTTCTAAGGCGAAACCTACTAAGTAGTGCTTTTGTTTTAATTTTCCCATCTGCGCCAAAATATCGTGGGTAGGTTCTAACTCTATGGAAGGCAAGGCACTTTCTTTTTTTATTTTTTGCGTTCCTACTTCACGAGGCTTAAAATCAGCAACTGCAGCGGCGGCAATAGCAATGTCTGCTCCTGGATAATGAGCCATAACGAGAGTAAACATTTCAGCTGCTGTCGAAACATTATATCGTTCAATTTCGGGCGAAGACAACAAGGTGGTAGGTCCTGAAACAAGAATGACATGGGCTCCAAGAGCTCGGGCTTCCTCTGCCAACGCAAATCCCATTTTACCACTGGAGTGATTACCAATAAACCTTACTGGATCTATTGGCTCATAGGTGGGCCCGGCGGTAATCAATACCTTTTTTCCATACAGCGGGAGTCCAGCCCTAAGGTCATCGATCAAATATTCTATAATTTCCTCAGGTTCCAACATTCTCCCCTTACCGTTCAACCCACTGGCCAAAAATCCCTCCCCTACTGGAAGCACCTTTTTCCCAATATTTTTTAAGTTCTTTATATTTTCTTGGGTGGCTGAATGCGCATACATATCCAAATCCATTGCCGGAGCAATATAAACAGGACAAGTACAGGATAAATATGTAGCAATCAGTAAATTGTCACACTTGGCATGAACCAAAGCAGAGAGCGTATTGGAGGTTGCCGGTGCAATCAACATTAGATCTGCCCATTTGCCTAAGGCAACATGATCAATCCATACTGGATTGTCGTACAATTCTTCTGTAAAGCTAGAATGAACAGGCTCATTGGAAAGAGTAGAAAGGGTCAGCGGGGTTACAAAATCTTTGGCCGAAGGAGTCATGACAACTTTAACCTCTGCACCCGAAGATTTCAACAATCTGACTATTAAAGGGGTTTTGTATGCGGCTATACCTCCAGAGATACCCAGGAGGATTTTTTTTCCCCTTAAAACGCTCATGGTTTATGCGTTAGGATCCTCTGTATTTCGGTGGTAAATTTTTCCGTTCAACCACTCCTCAATTGCTATTGCATGAGGCTTGGGAAGGCGCTCGTAGAATTTAGACACTTCGATTTGCTCTTTATTTTCAAAAATTTCTTCTAAGCTATCGTTGTGGGTAGCAAACTCATCCAGTTTTTCATGCAATTCTTTTCGAATGTCTAAATTGATCTGATTCGATCTTTTAGAAATGATGGATAATGCCTCATAAATATTTTCGGTAGGCGACTCTATACTCTCTCTATTATAGGTAGAGGTGGTTATGGGTGCATTAGAAGTTCTGTATTTTGTCATGACTCGTTTTGTGTTTTGTTTGCAAAGGTATTAATTTCTTTCTCTACGGTTTCCATTTTTTTGGTCAGCTCTTCCTCAAACAAGGTTTCGGGATAAAAACGAACAATATTGGTGTGCAATTTTTTAAGTTCATTAAGCCTCTCTAATTTTTTTGACTCCACGCTGTTTATAGCAATTTCGAAGGAAGCTAAGAACTTATAATACAATGCCTCTTCTCTAAATTTTGTCCCAACGAACTCTGCTACAAAATTATCCAAAGATTTAATGGCGGCTCTGTAATCGTATATAGTGTAGTATTGTTTGGCGACTTCAAATTCTTTCTTTTCAATTTTGGTTTGCAACTCATTTATCAATTGATTGCATTCGTCAGTATACTTGGACTGGGGGTAATTGTTCATAAAAATTTGAATCTTTTCGATTCCAGTTAGAGTTTCTTTCTGATCCAAACTATAAGTGGGAGACATCATATAATGGGACTTGGCCGCGAAAAAACTTGCTTCTTCTAATTTTTGCGACTTCGGAAACGATTTGATGAAACTTTCAAACTGATATGCGGCCAAATAATAATTTTTGGTCTGAAAATAAGAATCCGCAAAAAAGAATACCAAACGTTCCGCCTGAGGCTTTCCCCTGTAGGAGGGAACCAATTGTTCCAAAAGCCTGTTGGCCCTTCTGTATTCGCCATTATTGTAATATTCTTCTGCCGCTTTGTACTTTAGATTCATATCGTCATTATTGAGCATTTTTTGATACTCATTACAAGACGAAATTAGCGTCAGTAAAACGATGGCAAATAAGGAGAAGTTATACCTGTTGGACATGGGGCGAAATTAATAAATAATTTACAGATTTGATCAAATAATCAAAATGATAAAGCACTGGGATGTAAAAGGAATGAAAAGCTTAAGATGAAATGGTGTTTTTCAATTCATTTCTCAATTTCAAACGCAAGCCATCAGAGGCCTTAACCAGTGGAAGTCTCAAATGATTTTCACAGAGACCCAGCGCCTCCATCAAAACTTTTACACCCGTGGGGTTTCCCTCATCGTAAATCATTCTTATCAAGTCCAAAGCCCTGTATTGTAGCGTATATGCTTCCTCCACATTTCGGTTCAATCCATGTTGAATGATTTTTGAATACAGACCAGGAATTGCATTTCCGATCACCGATATAACCCCTTGGGCTCCCGCCAAAATCATGGATAAAGACATTTCATCATCCCCAGAGAGAATGGTAAAGCCCGGAGGACACATTTTAATCAAAGTTTGAACTTGTTGAAAATCTCCAGAAGCTTCTTTAATGGCTACAATATTTTTAAAATCAGTAGCCAATCTCAAAACCGTCTCGGGAGCAATATTCACCCCAGTCCTGGAGGGGACATTGTAAAGAATAAGCGGAAGACTGGAGTGGTTGGCTAATGTTTTGTAATGCTGATACAATCCCTCTTGATTGGGTTTATTGTAATAGGGAGTAACCGAGAGCAACGCAGAAAAAGAGGATAAATCGAAGCCATCCAACAGTTCCACAAGCTCTAAAGTATGGTTGCCCCCCCATCCTAACACCAAGGGCAATCGCCCTGAATTTGAGGCAATGATTGTATCCACCAGCTTCTTTTTCTCCTGCTGAGACAAAGTAGCGGTTTCTGCAGTAGTTCCCAGAACCACCAGATAGTCCACTCCTCCATCTATTAAGTGTTCTACAATAGCAGGAATGGCATCAAAATCAACAGATCCGTTTTCTCTAAATGGGGTAATCATTGCCACCCCATGTCCTTGTATTTCTATCATTTTTTTGTGGTAAAAAATATTTTCAAATATTTGATACACTCGCTGATGAAAACCTCAATATTTTGAGCATCCACCTCTAAGATCAAATCATTCAATTCATGATCTACGCTTGTGAAACCAATACTCAATTTTCTATTTTTTTTGGCGCTAATATACTTCAAATTGATATCGTCTTTTTCATAAAAATTGATCAATACATCCGATTTGCGTTTGCAAAAATCAGAGAGTGTGTCATTCAAAACTCCCCAGTTTGAAATACTTTTTGGGCAATAACTGCTTTGGTATTGCTCTTCAGTTATCTCACTTTGGTGTGGAAAAAAAGTCAACACCGATATATTTTTTTTAGGAACATTTAAATGTTCCGCGATCTCTAAAAAATAGGAGGGCGCAATCCCAAGTCTATGATCAAGAATGACCGATATATTTTTTAATATTTTTGAATTTCTACTTCTATCGGGCTTAGAAAAACCATGAATAGTGTTCTTATACACTCTATGTAAAAGCGCTTTTCTAAACCATTTTAACATAAGCCAAAATTAAAAATTAAGTAATTGCGAAAATCAAAAATCTTCTTAATATCAATTTATATTATAAAATGTTATAAATCAAACAAATCATCCATTATCAAGCTTGGATCATCGAAAAAAAAGTGGATTCATCAATAATGGGAATGTTTAATTTTTCTGCTTTGATTTTCTTACTGGGCCCCATTCCCTCTCCTGCTATCACATAATGGGTTTTGGCCGATATTGAACTCATGACGGTTCCTCCCAAAGTTTCAATTTTCTCCTTCAATTCCTCACGCGAAATCGTTTTAAAAACCCCAGAGATAACAAATTTTTGATCTTCCAACATTTGGTTTGAGTCCTCCTGTTTTTCTTGAGATTCCAACTGAACTCCTACTGCTCTCAAACGTTCGATCAATACCATATTATTGGGATCCTTAAAATAATCCAATATGCTGTCTGCAATTCGATCTCCTATTTCGTCCACTTCAATCAATTCTTCTCTACCCGCTTCCCTAAGGCGATCGATGGATGAAAAAGCCTTAACCAATTTTTTGGCTACCGTTTCCCCCACATATCGAATTCCCAAACCAAATAAAACTTTAGAGAAAGCTTTCTTTTTGGAGGCCTCAATACCATTGAGCAAATTGTCCACCGACTTCTCGGCCATGCGTTCCAATGGCAAAAGTTGATCTCTGTTTAAATGGTAGAGGTCCGCAATGTTGGATACCAAATCATTCTGAAAAAGCAAAGTAACTGTTTCACTTCCCAACCCGTCAATATCCAACGCTTTTCGGGATATGAAGTGCTGTATTTTTCCTACAATTTGAGGGGGACATCCATTTTGATTTTTACAATAATGTTGCGCTTCTCCATCTTCTTTAACCAATACGGATTGACATTCTGGACAATGATGGATGAAATTCACTTTTGCAGATTCCAAAGGGCGGTGTTCTGGAGATACGCCTACTATCTTGGGAATGATCTCCCCCCCTTTTTCTACATAAACGGTATCGCCAATTCTCAGGGCCAACTTTTCGATCTGATCGGCATTGTGCAAAGAAGCTCGCTTTACTGTAGTACCCGACAAAAGCACAGGTTTCAGGTTTGCAACAGGGGTTACAGCACCGGTTCGCCCTACCTGATACGTTACGGTTTCCAGAAGAGTAGCAGCTCGTTCGGCCTGAAACTTATAAGCGATTGCCCAACGGGGAGATTTAGCCGTAAACCCTAAAGCTTTTTGTTGATCAAAACGATTGATTTTGATGACCACTCCATCGATCTCATAAGGCAATTCAAAACGATTTTTGTCCCAATGATCCAAATACTCAAAAACCTCTTCGACTGAAGACGCCAAAAGGGCTGTATCCGGCACCTTAAACCCCCATAATCTCGCACTTTCAAGGGCCTTAATTTGAGAGTTTACTCCCAACTCCTCTCCTGCCAATGCATACAAAAAACATTCCAAAGGTCTTTCGGCCGTCTGACCACTGTCTTGAAGTTTAAGGGAACCCGAGGCCGTGTTTCGGGGATTCATATAGGGCTCCTCTCCCCTCTTTATGCGCTCTTCATTCATCAATTCAAAGCCTTCAAACGGCAAAACGATTTCGCCTCGGATTTCAAAAAAATCAGGGTAATTTCCTTTCAATGTTAATGGGATGGTCGGAATCGTTCTCAAATTCATGGATACATCGTCTCCCTGACTTCCATCTCCCCGTGTTACTCCCCTCAAAAATCTACCCCCCTGATATGTCAAATTGATAGAGGCTCCGTCGTATTTTAACTCACAAGCAAACTCAAAAGGATCATCACCCAATACTTTTTCCACCCTACTCACCCACTGCATCAATTCCTCTTTAGAATAAGTATTCGACAACGAATACATAGGGTATCGATGAGATTGGGTTATAAAATTCTTTGTCACCCCACCTCCCACGCGCTGAGAAGGGGAATTGGCATCAAAAAATTCAGGGTATCGGCGCTCAAGGTCGATCAGTGAATTTAGCATTTGATCAAATTCAAAATCACTGATCTTGGGAGCGTCCAGGATATAGTACAGATAATTGTGCTCGTGCAAGGATTCCCTTAATTGCTGGATCTGTTCTTTAATGTCCATTTATGATTTAAGTGCTTTAAGCATTCTTTGTTTACCAAAAATATCATTTCTCACTTCAATATCCTCAAAAGTTTTAGTTTTAATAAAGCTCACTAATTCCTCCAAAAACTTGGGATTGACCTCAAAATACAGACTTCCGCCGACCTTCAGGCTTGACTCTGCCACAACCATTATTTTTTTGTAAAAGAATAGCGGATCTTTTTCTGGAGCAAAAAGGGCCAAATGAGGTTCATAATCCAAAACATTAGGCAGCATCTCCTTTTTTTCCCCAGGCGCAACATAAGGAGGATTAGATATAATGATGTCTAAAGGTTTGGTCCACCCCTCCAAACCCCTTATATCTCGTACAATAAAATCTACTTCCACTTCATGAAAAATAGCGTTTTTTTGGGCTATAGCAATGGCCTGGGCACAAACATCCAAGGCTTCAACATTAAAATTATTGTTTTCCTTTACCAAATTCACAGCAATACAACCACTACCGGTTCCCACTTCCAAAACATCTAATCCCCCCTCATATTGATCGAAATCAGATAAAACCCAATTCACCAAATCCTCTGTTTCTGGTCGAGGAATCAAAACATTTTCGTCCACATAAAAAGATCTCCCATAAAAATGGGCATCATGAATGATATACTGTAAAGGCTTATGTTCTTTTAGCGCTACCAAAGCTTTGGATAAAATATCCAGCTCCCGATCGCTAAGAGGATAATCGGGGTTTAAAGGGTAAAAAGTGGGGGGCCACTGAAAATAAAAATCAGTCAAACGGCGAAAAAAAGCAATGATTTCAGTTTTTGGATAATCCTCGATCAAAGAATCGACAAAATGGTTTCTAAATTCATTTAAAAGCATGGACAAAATTAACACAATCATTTTTGACTAAATTTGAGTTCTCAAAAAAGAAATAAAAAATGAGTGATTCCCTTTTTATGCAACGTTGCCTTACACTCGCACAAAAAGGTCTGGGGTACACCTACCCCAACCCCATGGTAGGTTGTGTTGTCGTTCATGAAGGGAAAATAATTGCCGAGGGTTGGCACAAAAAAGCAGGTAAAGACCATGCCGAAAGGGAGGCCATTCTGAGCGTAAAAAATCAGCATATACTCTCCAACAGTACGCTGTATGTCAATCTAGAACCCTGTGATCATCAGGGCAAAACCCCCCCCTGCTCTGACCTGATTGTTCAAATGAAAATCCCAAGAGTGGTCATAGGATGTTTGGACCAAAACCAAAAAGTTTTTGGTAAAGGACTCAAAAAACTTCAAGCCGCTGGCTGTGCAGTAAAAACAGGAGTTTTAGAAACCCAATGCATAGAACTCAACCGTAGGTTTTTTAGTTTTCATCAAAAAAAACGCCCCTATGTTATCCTCAAATGGGCAGAAAGTGCAGACGGATTCATCGCTCCAAAAAACACCAACACAAAATATTGGTTAACCGATGTGCTCTCCAAACAACGCGTTCATCAATGGAGAAGCCAAGAACAAGCTATTATGATTGGCCTACATACCGCACTGATTGACAATCCAAAACTCAATACACGTTTGTGGGCAGGAAACAATCCTACCCCTGTAGTCATTGATCCCAATCAAAAACTCTCTCATTCGGATAATCATTTGGCAAAAGAAAAAAACACTATTAATATAGTAAGTAAAAAATTGGAAGCCACCGATGCCCATACCCAAATTGATGCGGCAGATATTTTAAAGCGTTTGTATCAGGAAGAACTACAATCTGTAATAATAGAAGGAGGCACCAAAACACTACAGCATTTTATCGATGCAAATCTTTGGGATGAGGCTCGAATCTTTATCACCAAAAAAAAATGGCACGATGGGGTAAAAGGACCCCAAATCAATAAAAATTTAATTGCATCTTCAACGACCCTCAAAGAAGATACCTTAGTGACCCTCTACAAAGATTGAAGGAGATCTAATAATCGATCAGGGCATCTTACAGCACGATTCAGTTGGGTATTCAAAAAAGCCAATGTGGTGGATCCATGGGCAATTTCTTTTTTCTCCTCATTGATCATTTGATAGTTTATGATAATTCTTGCTGTTGGCATTGTTTCTAAGGATAAAATAATGTGCACTGAATCATCAAAATAGGCAGGAGATTTAAAATCAATCGCAGCAGATACCACTGGCATCACTATTCCCTCTTTTTCAAGCTGAGCATAGGAAAAACCAATAGAATGAAGCCACTCAATTCTGGCCATTTCGAAATAATTAAGATAGTGACTGTGGTGGGCAAAACCCATCTGATCCGTTTCAGTATATCTGATTCTGAAAACTTTGGTTGTATAGGTAATCAATTTCGTGAAAATGTTAAATTATTTTGGGCGATGAGGGTTCCATAATTTCAAAAAAAAAAATTGAAAAATCAATACAAAAAATAATTTTTTTTAAGTTTTTTATTTCAATATTTGTAACTCTAAAAATTTGATTAAAACCCCGAATCAAATGCTAAAATAAAACGTATTTAATAATTTGAATGGAGATCTCTGCTGAAAAAATTTGGAATAACTGCTTGGTTTTCATCAAGGATAATATTCAGCAGCAAGCCTACAAAACATGGTTTGAACCCATTACCCCTCTCAAAATCACGGATAACTCCTTGAGCATTCAAGTCCCCAGCAAGTTTTTTTACGAATGGTTAGAAGAACATTACGTAAAGATATTAAAAGTTGCCTTAACCCGTGAGCTGGGTGACGAAGCCAGATTGATTTATATCATCAAAATGGAAAATACCTTTGGAAACAAAGCTCCGTTTACTGAAAGTATTCCCAGCAGCAACCAAGCCAGAATGAATGCCCAACAAGTAGATGCTCCCCTACAAGCTTTTTCCAACGAACTCAAAAATCCTTTTGTAATTCCTGGAATCAGAAATTTACAAATTGAATCGCAACTCAATCCCAATTACAATTTTGAGAATTTTCTGGAAGGAGATTCCAACCGGCTGGCCCGCTCTGCCGGAATGGCTGTTTCCAACAAACCGGGCGGAACATCCTTCAATCCTCTGATGATTTTTGGAGGCGTGGGTCTCGGAAAAACCCATTTGGCTCATGCCATTGGAGTGGAAATAAAAGACAAATACCCCGACAAAACGGTATTGTATATTTCGGCTGAAAAATTTACACAGCAATACATTGAGTCCGTTAAAAAAAATACCCGAAACGATTTTATTCATTTTTATCAGGTCATCGACATTCTCATCATTGATGATGTTCAGTTTTTCTCTGGTAAGTCCGGAACACAAGATGTTTTCTTTCATATTTTCAACCACTTACATCAAAATGGTAAGCAAGTCATCATCACCTCAGACAAGGCACCTGTTGATATGCAAGACATCGAACAGCGTTTACTCTCCCGTTTCAAATGGGGACTTTCGGCCGAACTACAAGTACCCGACTTAGAAACAAGAATTTCTATTCTCAAAAACAAATTGTTTAGAGATGGGGTAACCATCGACGACAATGTGCTGGAGTATGTCGCAAAGAATATCAAAAGTAACGTTAGAGAATTGGAAGGGGCTATTATCTCTTTGATCGCTCAATCGTCTTTCAACCGTGTGGACATTGATCTTGATTTGGCTAAGGAAATTGTCAATAAATTCGTCAAAAATACCAAGCGAGAAGTCTCTATCGATTATATACAGAAAGTGGTTTCCGAATATTTCCAGATGGATGTGGCCACATTACAATCCAAAACCCGAAAAAGACACATTGTACAAGCGCGCCAACTCGCCATGTACTTTGCCAAAAAATTCACCAAAGCATCTCTTGCCAGTATTGGGACTCAAATTGGGAAAAGAGATCATGCCACTGTTCTTCACGCATGTAAAACAGTTGACAACCTCAGTTTTACTGACAAACAATTCAGAAAATACGTCGAGGATCTCAATCAAAAACTTTCTCTTTAAATCCTCAAAGTGAAAACCTCAATTTTAATGGTCTGTTTGGGAAACATTTGTCGTTCTCCATTGGCAGAGGGCATTCTCAAAAGCAAATTAGCTGAAGTTCAATTTATGGTAGATTCGGCAGGAACAGAAGCTTATCACACTGGAAAACCCCCAGATCCTAGAAGTATAGATATCGCTGCAAAAAACGGAATCGACATCAGCCATCAAAGCGCTCGAAAATTCGTGGCAGACGACTTTCGTAAATTCGATAAAATCTTGGTTATGGACCGTAGTAATTTGTCAAACCTAAAACAAATGGCTTTGACAGAGGAGGATAAAAGCAAAATAAGCTTGCTGATTGAAAACAATGAAGTTCCAGATCCCTACTATGGAAACCCAGATGATTTTAAAAAAGTTTTTGATCTGATTGATCAAGCTTGCCAACAACTTGCTGATCAACTCCAAAGTACAAAGAGATGACCGCTACATTATTCCTTATTCCGAGTCCCTTGGGTGAAGCGTTGGATCAAGATTCCTTTCCCCCTCAGATCAAAACGATCATTGAACAAATCGACCACTTCATTGTAGAAAATGAAAAGGAAGCCCGAAAATTCATTAAAAAAATAGCCCCCGAAAAAATACAATCCACCCTAAAGCTTTACCCTCTCAACAAACACACATCAAATGAGGACTTAGACACCTACTTAAACCCATGTTTAGAGGGAAATAACATGGGTTTAATCTCAGATGCTGGCTGTCCGGGAGTTGCCGATCCTGGAGCCATTATGGTTCAAAAAGCCAATCAATTGCACGTCAACGTAAAACCCTTAGTGGGTCCCTCTTCGATTCTTCTGGCAATGATGGGTTCGGGTCTTAATGGGCAAAATTTTGCGTTCAACGGTTATCTCCCCATCGACAGGACAGAGCGAAAAAAAGCTCTAAAAGTATTAGAAAGCAGATCCTTAAAACTTAATCAAAGTCAAATCTTCATGGAAACGCCCTACAGAAATGAAAAACTTCTCGAAGATTTAAAACAAGTACTGAATACCGAAACCCAATTGTGTATTGCTTTCCAACTAACGCAGGCCGATGAATTTATCAAAACAATGAATATAGGGTTGTGGAAAAAAACTAAAATTAGCTTCCATAAAAAACCTGCGATTTTCATCATCCACAAAACCAACTAACGATAAACCTGATTGCGATTAAGCCAATCGGTATATATTTTTTTGTTTCTATTGTGTTCCCTTCCGTTCTTAGCGAATAAGTGATAGCCAGGATGGTTCGGGTTGGCTACAAAATACAAGTAGCGGTGTTGCTCTGGATTCAGAACAGCCTCTATAGAAGAAATATCGGGCATGGTAATGGGACCTGGCGGCAAGCCCTTATTTTGATACGTATTATAAGAAGACTCAATTTTTAGATCTTTGTAAAGCACTCTTTTAATAAGAGTGTCAAAATTGTTATTCTTTAATTTTAAAGCATATATAACCGTGGGGTCTGCCTGTAATTTCATATTTCTTTTCAATCGGTTGAGATAGACTCCTGCAACCCGGGGACGCTCATCCACTTTTTGGGTTTCTTTCTGAACAATAGCCGCCAAACTGATGACTTGAAGAGGAGTCAATCCCCATTGTTCTGCTTTGCTTTTTCGGGCATCCGTCCAAAAATTCTGGTAGGACTTCCAAATTCTATTCCTGAAGTTTTCCGCCGAAGTATTCCAAAAGAAATCATAACTGTTGGGTAAATACATACTCAATGCGTTTTGGGGAGTCAGCCCTTTTGCCGCCAAAAATTCAGGATCAAGAAAAGCCTTAAGCAAGGCAATACTGTCGGTAGCAATTTGCTCCGCTATCCTTCCCGCTAAGTCTTCCAAACGCTCTTGGTTATTAAATGTTACACGAACCGTAAGACTTTTTCCACGCAGCGCATTGATGATGTCGTTATTACCACTTCCTTTGATGATCTCAAATTTTCCCGATTTTACCCTTGATACATAACCCTTTTTTTGGGCGGCCCGTGAAAAATCTGAAATGGATTTTACCAGAGGAGTCAACTGATTTTTTACGTGGGAGAAATCATCCCCTTCATTGAGATATAAATAAACTTTTTCTTCTGTAAAATTGGTGTTGTCCCAAAAAAAAGTTTTGGCAAAGAGGTACACAAAAAAGAGCCCTACTGCCAATCCCATCAAGACCACAACCAGAAGTAATTTCCTACGATACACGATTAAAATATTTTTTGAAATGTAGATTCATCCTGAAATTGCCCCTCATAAAAATTCCACTCTTTCTTGGTTCCAACAAAAACATACCCTTGTGCTTCAAACAGTCGAATACTCTTTGTGTTTTCAGAAGCAATATGAGCAAAGAGTTGGTGAAGCTGTAAATATTTTTTCGCATAAACACCTATCAATTCCAGTGCTGCAGCACCATAGCCCTTAGACTGTTTTTCCTTTAGGATCACCAGCCCTACCCCAGCTCGGTGATGAAGAGGTTCGTAATCGAATAGATCGATAAAACCAATGGGTGTGGCCTCTTGGTCGATCAACGTAAACTTGATTTGACGGGTTTCGAAAATATCTCGGTGTGCATGGTCAATATATCTTTGGAGTAAGTCTTTAGAATAGGGTTGGGATCGGTTGGAATACTTCCACAAATCCAAATCATTTTCCACATCAAATAATACATCAACATCAATAGGCTCGATGGCCCTTAGTCCTACCATTTCATTTTCGAGACGCATCATACTGTACTGTAGTTACCCGAAAAAACAAAAACTGCTGGACCTTTTAATTGAATATTCTTGTAACGCAAAGCCTCTGAAGTAAAGGACACTTGCAATTGACCCCCCAAAGCGTTTATCTTTAGGGAACAGGAAGGGGTTAGGCCCAAATAATGCACCCCGATGGCAGCGGCCACGGCACCTGTTCCGCAGGCTAACGTTTCGTCTTCAACCCCTCTTTCATAGGTCCTGATATTAAAATGGTCGGCATCAACCTTCTCGACAAAATTCACATTCGTGCCTGCTTCAAAATAGGGAGCACCATACCGGATGAATGCCCCTTGTTCCTTGACATTAATCTCCGATAGCTTTTCAACACATTCCAAATGATGAGGAGAACCGGTGTTTAAAAAAAGAGCTGCATCCTGTTTTTCAATTTGAAGAACATCGCTCATTTCCATACTGACCAATCCATCGTCGGAAATAAACGCCTTGTGCAAACCGTCAGAGGCTTCGAAAGTCCCTACCCTTCCTACAAGTCCGTGTTTATAGGCAAAAGCATAGGCACATCTACTGCCATTACCACATAGGCTCCCCGGATGACCATCTGCATTGAAATACAACATTTGAAAGTCGGACCGTTCCGAATTTCGTAACAAAATCAAACCGTCGGCACCGATTCCAAAGTTTCGGTCGCATAGCTTTTGGATCTCAAGGGTTTCCTTTACGGCAAAAGATTCATTTCTATCGTCCACGATAACAAAATCATTTCCCGCTCCTTGATATTTTTCAAAGTCAATAATCATGAATACAAATTTAGGGAAAATTTAACCGCTGTGACATCTGTTAAATAGTCGTTAAAGGAATCATTTTTAAGCAATAGAATATTTAATTTTGAAGTGTCTAAAAAAATATATGAATATGAAATCTACATTTAAAACCCTTTTGATTGCAGCCGTAAGTTCATTTATGACCCTTACGGCTTATGTTTATTTATCGGATGAAAACGTTGAAATTGTAGAAAATGAAAAGCCCAGCCTGATTCCAACTGCTTACACTTTCAACTCCAACAAGGTGGCTGCCGAGATGACCGATTTTACTATTGCCGCCGAAAAAACGGTAAATGCTGTAGTTCATGTGAAAAATACCAGCATTCAGAAAAATATGATTTCCAGCTGGTTTGGAAACTATTACGGTGGCGAAGACGAAGAGAAAAGAATTGGAACTGGATCGGGGGTGATTATGTCTCCCGATGGACTCATCATCACCAATTATCATGTAATAGAAGGAGCCAGTGAAATTGAAGTAACTTCCAATAAAAACAAAACTTATACCGCTGAGATCATCGGTTCGGATCCCAATACAGATTTGGCCGTTTTAAAAATTAAAGCCGATGAAGCCTTACCTTTTATTCCCTTCGGAGACTCCGAAATGGCCAGAATAGGAGAATGGGTATTGGCGGTAGGAAATCCGCTCAACCTCAACTCAACGGTGACTGCGGGAATCATCAGTGCCAAGTCAAGAGATCTCAATGAAAGAGACGGAAAAAATCAATCCTTCATTCAAACCGATGCCGCCGTAAATGTTGGCAATAGCGGAGGGGCCTTGGTCAATACCAATGGCGAATTGATCGGAATCAACACTGCAATATCCTCCATTTCGGGCGGATTTGTGGGGTATTCCTTTGCCGTTCCAAGTAATATTGTTCGAAAAATTTTCGAAGATTTGGTAGAATATGGAAACGTTCAAAAAGGACTTTTGGGGGTCTCTGGCACTGCCTTGAACACCAAATTGGCAGAAAAATACGAGGTAGATGAAACCCAAGGCTTTATGATCGGAGAAATCATTCCCGGCATGGGAGCCTCTCAAGCAGGACTCCAAGTGGGTGATATCATCAAAAAGGTAGACGGTACAGAAATCAATACCTTCTCCGACCTTACGGGCTATTTGTCCACCAAACGTCCCGGAGAAAAAGTGGTGGTCTTTTACAACAGAAAGGGAAAGGATCATAAAATTGATGTGATCCTCAAAAAAACGAATGTCACCGAATTTTTAGGCATGTTCCTCAAAAATATCGATGAAGAAGAAAAAGAAATCTTCAATCTCGAAAAAGGCGTCATTATTCAAGATCTGAGAAATAACCGTTTGTATCGATATGGTATTGACGAAGGTTTTGTTATACTGGAAATCAATAAGAAAAAAATCAATGAGGTAGCCGATCTAGAATCTTTTGATCTCCAAAGTTTGAATAGTATTTTGTTTTTAAAACCCAACGGAGAAAAAGAAAGAATTATCTTTGAATAAAATCCTATTAAAACCGCTCAAAAAAGTTACCCCTTGTTTTGGTAACTTTTTTTTTAAGCTAAAATCACCCTCAAACCCAAAGGGTTTATGCAAATAGACATCATTACACTTTTTCCGGAATTACTAAAGAGTCCCTTTGAGGTATCGATAATGAAAAGAGCCATTGAGGCCCAAAAAGTCAAGGTGAATTTTCATTTGCTTCGTGATTATGCCGAAAACAAACAAAGACAAGTGGACGATTATCCCTTTGGAGGGGGGGCTGGAATGGTGATGAAAATCGAACCCATCGACAATTGCATCAATCGACTCCAAAAAAACATAGTATATGACGAAATCATTTATCTTACCCCCGATGGGGAACAACTCACCCAGGGAATTTCAAACACATTGTCTACCAAAAAAAACATCATCATCCTTTGTGGTCATTACAAAGGTGTGGACCAACGCGTTAGAGATCATCTGATTACAAGAGAAATTTCGATTGGAGACTATGTGCTTTCGGGGGGTGAATTGGCTGCAGCGGTATTGTGTGACAGCATTATACGGCTCATTCCTGGGGTTTTGGGGGATGAATCCTCCGCCCTTACCGACAGCTATCAAGACGGATTACTGGCCCCACCCATTTACACCCGACCCGCCAACTATAAAGGTTGGGAAGTCCCCGAAATCTTGTCCTCTGGCAATACACCCGAAGTCGAAAAGTGGCGCGAAAAAAAAGCAATAGAAAAAACCAAAGCCCTACGTCCCGACCTCATAAAAGATCAAGAGTAATTATTTATCCGATAAAAAACATTGGAAGTTGTTTAAATCAAAAATAGTCTTAAATTTGCACCCAATAAAATCGACCACTATAAATTTTAGGTTGAGACAATAGTTTTGAAAATGGAAGCACTCATTAATTTTGTTCAGCAAGAATTCATTCAGAAAAAAGACTTTCCTGAGTTTTCTGCAGGAGATACCATTACTGTCTATTACGAAATTCGTGAAGGAGAGAAAGTAAGAACCCAGTTCTTCCGTGGAGTCGTCATCCAAATTAAAGGTCAGGGCCTTTCCAAATCTTTTACGATTCGTAAAATGTCTGGAACTGTGGGAGTTGAAAGAATTTTTCCACTCAACTTGCCGACCCTTCAAAAAATAGAAATCAATAAAAAAGGAAAAGTAAGACGTTCAAGAATCTACTATTTCAAACAATTGAGAGGTAAAAAAGCTCGAATCAAAGAATTATAAAATATCATAAAACCGCTACCAAGCGGTTTTTTTTTTTATGCCTTTTCACAAAAATTTGAATCCTTAGTATAACTCTACAGCTCCTTCATTATATTTGCAAAAACTTAATTAAATTTAAATGTCAAAAATTGTTGTAAAGCACCCTGTTGTTGAAATTGACGGTGACGAAATGACCCGAATCATTTGGAAATTCATCAAAGAACAATTAATCCTCCCCTACATTGATATTGAACTTTTATACTATGACTTGGGAATCGAGTCAAGAGATGCTACAGAAGATCAAATTACTGTGGATGCCGCAGAAGCCATCAACAAACACAAGGTAGGGATCAAATGTGCTACCATCACCCCCGATGAAGAGCGAGTGGTTGAATTTGGTCTCAAAAAAATGTACCGATCTCCCAATGGAACCATAAGAAATATTATTGGCGGTACGGTATTTAGAGAGCCCATCATCATGAAAAATGTACCCCGATACGTACAAGGTTGGACCCAACCCATTTGTATCGGCCGGCACGCCTTTGGTGACCAGTACAAAGCAACCGATACCGTCATTACCGGAAAAGGAAAACTCACCATGACCTTCACCCCCGAAGACGAAAGTGAGGCCACTTCATGGGAAGTTTATAATTTTAAGGAAAACGGGGTAGCGATGAGCATGTACAATATCGATTCTTCCATCTATGGTTTTGCTCGATCTTGTATGAACAGAGCGTTGGACAAAGGTTGGCCTCTCTATTTTTCTACCAAAAACACCATCATGAAAGCATACGATGGCCGTTTTAAAGATATATTTCAAGAAGTATTCGATAACGAATTTAAAGATAAATTTGAAGCGGCTGGTATTACCTACGAACATCGATTGATCGATGATATGGTGGCCGCCGCCATGAAATGGAACGGTGGATTTGTATGGGCTTGTAAAAACTACGACGGTGATGTTCAATCGGATACCGTAGCGCAGGGATTTGGTTCTTTGGGACTCATGACCTCCACCTTAGTGACCCCCGATGGGGAAATCATGGAAGCAGAGGCAGCACATGGAACCGTAACCCGTCATTTCAGACAACACCAAAAAGGCAAAGAAACTTCTACCAACCCCATTGCTTCAATTTTTGCGTGGACAAGAGGATTGGCCCACAGAGGTAAATTAGATAACAATCAAGCATTAATTGATTTTTGTCATACTCTTGAAGCGGTATGTATCGAGACCATTGAAAGTGGAAAAATGACCAAAGATTTGGCCCTGCTCATTCATAAGGAAAATCTAAATGCGTCGCACTATATGACAACTCAGAAATTCCTCGATGCCATTAAAAACAATTTAGACCGCAAAATCGGGTAAGCCCCCGATTGGTTTCAGCCCCTAAAGATTTAAGGATTCGTAGTAAAATCTATTGTATCGCTTCGCATAGATTTTTAACCAACGAAAGGGTTGGCTAATCTTGAGGTGCGACATAATTTTTTTGGATAACCGAAACATATACATTTGATTGATAATATTTAGATGATGTAAACTTAACAATTTATTTACATACAAGAGCACTTTTAAAAAAATTTAACACTATAGCTTAGATTTATGGCATTCGAAATTATTACTGAAAAAGATTCTCATTACGATACCTTGGAAACCAAATCAGTTCACGAATTGATTTCAGGAATTCATCAAGAAGACAAAGTGGCCGTAGATGCTGTAGGGAAGGTCTTACCCCAAATCGAACAACTGATCAAAAAGGTAGTAGTACAACTCAAAAACGGAGGCCGACTTTTTTATATCGGTGCAGGGACGAGTGGCAGATTGGGTGTTTTGGATGCTTCGGAATGCCCTCCAACTTTTGGCACCCCTCCAGAGAAAGTCATCGGTATTGTGGCCGGTGGAGATATGGCCCTACGTAATTCTATTGAAGATGCAGAAGACGATCCCCAGCAGGCTTGGAATGATCTCAACGAAAAACAGGTCGGTCCAAAGGATTTCGTGGTTGGAATTGCCGCTTCGGGAACTACTCCCTATGTGGTTGGGGGTTTAAAACAATGCCAACAGCATGGAATACCCACGGGATGCATCACATGCAATAGGAATGCCCCTCTGGCCAAGGTTAGTGATTATCCCATAGAAGTAATTGTAGGACCCGAATTCCTCACCGGTAGTTCTCGTATGAAAGCGGGTACCGCACAAAAATTAATCCTCAACATGATCACCACCTCCACCATGATTCAATTGGGACGTGTAAAAGGAAACAAGATGGTGGACATGCAACTGTCCAATACCAAACTTTTGGGCAGAGCCGAAAGGATGGTCATGGAGGCAACGGGAATCACACAAAAAGAAGCACAAGATCTACTCCAACAGCACGGAAATGTTCGCCTGGCCATTAGTGCACATCAAAATCGTTAGATCAATTCCTTATTTTTTTTAACTTTACGATAGGACAGTCCCCAAATCTGTTTCTTTTCGTGAAAAACCTACAACTCATACCCGACACGCATCGACATGATCCCATTGTAAAAGCAAGTTTTGATTACGATCGGGAATTGATTGTACTTGTAAAGTCGCAAAAGGGCGCACGTTGGAGTCGAACGCTCCAATCCTGGTATTTTTTAAAAAAAGATTTTCAATTAAATTCTTTTTACCAGGCTTTAAAAGGAAAAGTGTATTTGGATTATTCCAAACTCAACACAAATATTCCTAAAGTTGCTCCAAAAAGAACCACCTCCAAAACGGCGAAAAAAACTGTCGCACTTCCCAAAGCCTATAATGAGCAGCTGATTTTAAAACGATACAGTCAAAACACCATAAAAACCTATACTAGTTGCTTTCATACATTCATGGGATTCTTTGGAAACAAACCCATTGACTCACTTACAAAAAAGGAGATTAAAGTATTCTTACTCCATTTAATCCAACACGAAAAAGCAAGTGCTTCAACGCAAAATCAATACATCAATGCGATTAAGTTTTACTATGAAAAGGTATTGAAACAGCCCAAGATGGTTTTTACTATTGAGCGGCCCAAAAAAGAAAAAAGATTGCCTGAAGTATTAACAGAAAGTGAGATTTTATTGCTTTTGAAAAACACCCTGAATTTAAAACACAAAACTATTTTATCACTGCTCTATTCTGGAGGGTTAAGGGTGGGGGAATTAATAGGGATGCGAATACAAGACATCTTATGGGATAAAGGCTTCATGTTTGTGCGAGGTGGTAAAGGGAAAAAAGATCGGATTACACTTCTGTCCGAAGAAAACATTAAGAATATACCAAATTTTGGTATATTTGAATTGAATTAGTTACAATATGAACAAAAACACATCAATATCACTCGGTAAGTATTTTGACCAATTCGTTCAAAATAGCATAAGCCAAGGAAGATATAAAAACGTTAGCGAAGTTATTCGTGCAGGATTAAGACTTTTGGAAGAAGAAGAAAGTAAAGTGATTGCTTTGAAAAATGCAATTCAACAAGGAATTGACAGCGGAATTGCTCACGATTTTGACCCAAAAAAACATCTTGAATCACTAAAAGCGAAAAAACACTCGAGTGTCTGAATACAAACTGACGAACCAAGCCGTTGCTGATTTATCAAAAATTTGGGAATATACATTTGAGGTTTGGTCGGAAAAACAAGCCGATAAATATTTTGATGAATTAATTTCAAATTGTAAGGATATAGCTGAAAATCCAGATTTAGGAAAAAACTACGAGGGAATTTCAAAGCAACTTCTCGGAATTAAAGCAAACCGACACATAATCTTTTATCGAACATTAAGTGAAGATTATTTAGAAATAACTAGAATATTACACGAAAGTATGGATTTAAAAAAGAGAATATCGGAATAAAAACTTCCTATATCAATCTATAAAAACAATAGCGGTTTGGTCGCTAAAACGAAAGTAAATCAATATAAAAAAGGCCTGTGCTCAACCGAAAGTTTCGTGCTTCGCAATCGCCTACTTTTCATATACTAACCGTTGTGCCCAATAGACATCACAATTTAAAGCTGGTTTGGGAATTTTGTTCATTCAAAAAATTTAAATTTGTTAGGTTATGAAAAAAAATAAAATCAACATTCTTTTATTGACAATTAGTTTATTGTTACATATTGGTTGCACAAAAGACAACGTAAATAAAAAGCCAAATGTTTTGTTTTTTATGGTAGACGATTTACGCCCTGAATTAGGAAACTACGGTGCTTCGCAAGTTATATCTCCTAATATTGATAAACTCTCTTCACAAGGTCTTGTTTTTAATAATGCCTTTTGTAATGTTCCGGTGTGTGGGGCATCACGAGCATCCATTTTGACTGGAATTTTACCCACCAATTCAAGATTTCTAAATTTTAGATCCAGGGCGGATATAGATGTTCCAGATGCCAAAACATTACCACAGGTATTTAAAGAAGCGGGGTATAAAACCGTATCACTTGGAAAAGTGTTTCATTACAAGGAAGACTGTGAAGGGCAGAGCTGGAGCGAACCCGCATGGAGAGATGAGATAAAATCGAATATGGCCATAGATTCATCATCAACAATGAAGTACCTTAGTGAAAGAGGAAGAGGACGTTTTTATGAAATGCCTGATGTGAGTGATTATGAATACCATGATGGAAGAACAGCCTTAAAAACGATCGAGAAGTTGAATGAGTTTAAAAAAAATGAAGAACCTTTCTTTTTAGTTGCTGGATTTGTAAAACCTCACTTACCGTTTTATGCTCCCAAAAAATATTGGGATTTATACGATCGTGATTCTATTCAAATTGCTGATAATCGTTACAGACCTCAAAATGCTCCTTCTGCCCTATCGGGAAGTTCAGAATTTAAATCGTATTATCTCGACTCATTAGATTTAGAATCGGATCGTTTTCACAAAACCATGAAACATGGGTATTTGGCATGTGTGAGTTATGTGGATCATCTGATAGGAGAAGTGTTGAATGAATTGGAAGAAACAGGATTAGCAGAAAACACTATAGTTGTGCTTTGGGGAGATCACGGATGGCACTTAGGGGAACATGATTTTTGGGGAAAACACAACACGATGCATTTGGCCTTAAGAGTTCCATTAATCATAAAACTTCCCAATCAAAAAATTGGTGTTTCAACTGATGCCATTGTAGAATCAACCGATGTTTTTCCTACTCTTTGTGAACTGGCCAATATTGATATTCCTGAAAAAGTTCAAGGGGCAAGTTTTTCAAAACTTTTGGATGAACCCCATACTGATTTTCGAAAATATGCATACAGTCGCTACGGAAAAGCGGATGCTGTGGTATCAGACAGGTATTCGTTTTCCATCTTCAACAATGGAGAAAATGAAGAGTTGATGCTATATGACCGTCTGAATGACCCTCAAGAAAATGTAAATATTGCTCAAGACCATGAATATCTTGAAATAGTTGTACAGATGAGGAGTTTTATTGAAGAATCTATTAAAAGAGCGACTCCTTCAACTTCAGACAAATAAGCGATATTCACTTTTGTTCGGCTACCTATTGATACGGTGGATGTTTAAAATGCCAAATGTGCTCCTATTCGAGACGTTCTTCACCATTTTAGACAATCAGTAAGATTAAAAACAACGGAAATGGTGAAAAAACACAATTCACCATTAGAATTTGAATATAGAATCCTAATCCAGGAAATGCTCCGTTGCCCTAAAAACAGGCTTCGTCCTAATTTAAGGAGAGAGATCTATACCGCACTTTGGGCGTTCAAAATGGAGAAAAAACAGAAAAAATAAAGGCTGCAAAAATTAGGTAAAAATTATTGTACGAATATTACTAAATTTGCCCGATTTAAAATTTAATCAACGGCTAAGCGACTCTATACAATTGTGCTATGGATGTACAATGATTTCCTAACGCCACTGTTGGCATTCATTTAATAACAAAACTATATTACACATCAAATGAAGAACACCTATTTCGATTTAATTGAGCAGAGTTACTATTTTCCGCAAGATGGTTTTGACTTAAAAAATGGGAATTTAGCGTTTCACGGAGTTTCATTGAATCATTTAATCAAAAAATATGGAACACCATTTAGGTTCATGTACTTGCCCAAAATTGGTGATCAAATCAAAAAAGTGCGAAATCTGTTCAATAGGGCGATAAAAAATAATTCTTATACAGGAAAATACAATTTTTGTTATTGTACAAAATGCAACCATTTTTATCATGTAATCAACGAAGCCATTAAGCACAATGTCGACTTAGAAACTTCTTCTTCATTTGACATCGACCTGATACTGGCCCTCTATGAAAAGGGGAAAATATCCAAAGAGGTGAAAATCATTCACAACGGGTATAAAACAAATGATTATATAAAAAAAATCATTGACTTGCAATCCAAAGGATTTGAAAACTCAATCATTGTTCTCGACAGCACCAATGAATACTTCAGACTGAAAAAAATAGAAGTAAAAAAACCCATAAAGATCGGGATTCGCATGACCATCAATGAAGAAGCCCAATCGGCATATTACACTTCACGATTGGGAATACCCCATACAGAAATCATCGATTTCTTCAAAAAAAACATAAGAGAAAATGAAAAAGTAGAACTGAAAATGCTACACTTTTTTGTTGATTCTGGAATTAAAGACACTCCCTATTATTGGGGCGAATTTCAAAAAGCTTTAAAATTGTATGTCGAACTAAAAAAAGAAAGTGAAAATTTAGATTCGTTCAATCTCGGAGGAGGATTTCCCATACGAAACCATTTAGGATTTGAATTCAATTACGAATATATGATCAACGAAATTGTATCCAATATAAAAGTCGCCTGTTCCAGTAATAATATTCCTGATCCCGATATTTATACTGAGTTTGGCCGATATACCGTGGGGGAATCGGGAGCTATTATTTTTCAGGTTTTGGAACAAAAACAACAAAACGACAACGAAAAATGGTATATAGTGGACAATAGCTTGATGAATACCATACCAGACGCCTGGTCGATTCAAGAAAAATTTATATTGTTGCCCGTCAATAAATGGAATAACGAATATGGTCGAGTAAGTATTGGTGGAATTAGTTGTGACCATTCTGATTACTATAATTCTGAGGATTTGAATCAAGAAGTGCTCCTGCCTCAGTTTGACAAAAAGGACAAAGAACCTCTTTATCTTGGCTTTTTTCACACAGGTGCATATCAAGACTCAGTCAGTGGGTATGGTGGAATTAAACATTGTTTAATTCCTTCACCCAAACATGTAATCATAGATAGAGATGAAAAAGGAAATATCATTGATTCCGTTTACAGAGAAGAACAGTCGGTAACCGAAATGTTTAAAATTTTAGGATACAATGAAGAATAGGTACTCTTTTGGAGGGATTGAACCGGAATTCTCCAACCCTCAAACAGCTTCGGTGTTTTTACAACCCATTCCATACGATGGCACAAGCACCTGGGGGAAAGGAGCCGATAAAGGGTTTGATGTTTTTTTAGAAGCATCAGAAAACATGGAACTTTATGATATCGAAACCGATTCAGAAGTCTACAAAAAAGGAATTCATGTTTTACCTCCTATTCTTGAAAAAAGCAATCCTGAAAATGTGTATCAAGAAGTTTACAATAAAACAAAGGAATTATTAGATTCGGGAAAGTTTCTGAGCTTTTTTGGAGGTGAACATTCAGTAAGCATTGGAATCATTGATGCTTTTTGTGAGAAATACAAAAATCTGACCGTGTTACAGTTAGATGCACATACAGACCTCCGTCCCTCCTATTTAGGTTCCGAATTTAACCATGCTTGTGCCATGCACAGAGCCCATAAAAATACAAACCTGATTCAAGTCGGTATCAGAAGTATGGACAGTAGCGAAAAAGAATATCTGAATAGCGACCAATGTTTTTTTGCAGAAAACCTACACCACCAAACGGCTTGGATTCAAGAATCAATTGATAAAATGACAGATGACCTTTACATCTCTATTGATTTAGATGTCCTTGACCCTTCTATAATGCCTGCAACAGGAACTCCTGAACCAGGTGGTTTGGATTGGAATACGGTCATAACTTATTTGAAAAAGGTTTTTGAATCCAAAAATGTTGTCGGCTTTGATATCGTAGAATTTTCTCCGATCGAAGGATTGAAAGCACCGGGTTTTTTAGTTTCGAAGCTTTATTATAAATTAATTTCATACCAATTTTTTGGAAAATAAAGGAAAAGTCACACAGTTCATGCTTGAACATTTCAAGCATTTTAATGCTGCAAGTCTTGTTGATGCGGCCAAAGCATACGAACATCAATTAGAACAGGGAAATAAAATGATCATTACCCTTGCTGGAGCCATGAGCACAGCCGAAATTGGAAAATCCCTTGCTGAGATGATCAGACAAAACAAAGTGCATATGATTTCCTGTACTGGGGCCAATCTTGAAGAAGATATTATGAATCTTGTCGCTCATTCCCATTACAAGCGAATTCCAGAATACAGGGATTTAACACCCCTACAAGAAAGAGAATTACTCGATAAAGGACTCAACCGTGTAACCGACACCTGTATCCCCGAAGAAGAGGCTTTCAGAAGATTGCAAAAGCACATATACACCCTTTGGAAAAAAGCCGACGAAAAAGAAGAACGATACTTCCCTCACGAATTTATGTACGAAATGCTTTTGTCGGGAGTATTGGAACAGTATTATGAAATAGACCCCCAAAACAGCTGGCTGTTGGCCGCTGCCGAAAAGAATTTACCCATCGTTGTTCCCGGCTGGGAAGATTCTACCCTAGGGAATATTTTTGCTTCTTACTGCGTTAAAAATGAATTGAAGCCCACCACTACAAAATCTGGAATTGAATACATGAGTTGGCTGGCCGATTGGTACACCGAAAATACATTACAAAACCAAATCGGTTTTTTTCAAATTGGTGGAGGAATAGCTGGCGATTTCCCCATTTGTGTCGTCCCCATGCTGTACCAAGATCTGGAAAGAACCGAAACCCCATTTTGGAGTTATTTCTGCCAAATATCGGATTCCACCACAAGCTATGGCTCCTATTCTGGCGCAGTTCCTAATGAAAAAATCACTTGGGGCAAACTGGATGAAAACACTCCAAAGTTTATCATTGAATCTGACGCTACCATTGTAGCTCCTCTAATTTTCGCCTATTTACTAGGGTATTAATCAAATTCATTTGACCCGTTCAAAGAGAACCTATGTCCATACGGTATTGTGCCAATAAACCAATGGGAGGTTCTTTATAAAACCTTTAAAGACGCAATAAAGTATTAGCCTGTTTAGCCCCTCAACTCTAATGCTAAAACAGCCCTCATTTGGAGGGTTTTTACCTTATCTAAATACCGATTTAATCTCTTACTAATCTCTATATATATAGTAAGAAAAAAAGAATATCCCCTCCTACTCTTGGCATAGACTCCCTAAAAAAAAAGAATTCTCAAGCCTCTTTTTTCACAAATAATTTTTAGCTTTAAGAACCCAAAGCTTAGTCTATACATGAAAAACCTACGGCTTATACCCGATATTCCTAAACAGCAACCCCTCGTCAAAGCAGCTTTTGCTTGTGATCGGGAGGGAGGGGTCTTAAACAGTTTTCAAAAAAAAGATTTTATAAAACAAAAAGTTCAACGGTACATGCCCCATGGGGATGTGTTCTTGAACGAAACAAATAGATAACCTAAATAAACACCACTGTAGATGTATATACGCAATAGTTATGGGTTATTTGAACTCAACTAGATAAATATTACAAATTAAAATAATAATGAAACATTCAAATTTTATAAAATATTGATTTTTAGCAACATAATTTTAAGTTAATCAAAATAATAAAAAAATGAAAAAAAGAAAAACGATTCAATACCTCCATATCATAGGAGGAATCATCATTGCCATTCATATATATTCTCCTTGGAATGAATTAGTATGGTTTGATATTTCGGTTAAAAGCATTGTTTTACCCCTTATTATTACCACTGGACTTTATCTACGAATAGGACATAAATTTAAAATGAAGGGATCCTAAAGCGAACAATACTATTTTCAACTTATTTTTTTTTCTTGATAACTTCCAAACCGCCTATTTGTTTGGGTTTGGAAACGTGATTTTGGCACTCATTTTAGCCAGTATGCTAGAACCAGCAATTCATTTCCTGCTCAAAAAATACAAAATGAAGGCGATAAAATATTCGCCTACACTCCACTAAACCCCATATCACCCTATCAGACAATTTCTCCTATCTATTCAACATGAGACACTCAAACAATCTCAACCGCTTTCTCTATCTTTACCCATTGAAAAAATTACAATGAACCAACCGCTATTTCAAAAAGGTTTAAAAAGGATGGCCTATTTCTTACTTTGCAGTTTTACGGGGCCTTTTATTGTTCATCAAGCCTTTAAAAATGAAGGACATCCGCTATACCTACCCGTACTCATCTTCGGAATACTCCTGTTGGTTGTTGCTTTCTACTTCGGTTTTTTGGGAATCAAAACCTTGGTCAACGCACTTTTAGGGCAGCGCAAAACAAAACTGTAAAAATCGATTGCTTGCCAGCATGAGACCTCTTATCTTTGCGCATCACTCAATACAACTATGATTGAAATTCGTTTTCCCGACCAATCCGTTCGCTCCTACCCCAAGGGAACTACTCCTGTTGAGGTAGCACAAGGCATCAGCGAAGGTTTGGCCCGAAATGTACTTTCCGCCAAATTCAACGATAAAATTGTCGAAGGGGCAACTCCTTTAACAGAAGATGGAACCATACAATTGTTTACTTGGAACGACGATCAAGGAAAAACAGCCTTTTGGCACTCCTCTGCTCATGTTTTGGCACAAGCCATTCTTACCCTCTACCCCCAAGCCAAGCTCACCATAGGACCCGCCATCGAAAATGGGTTTTACTACGATGTCGATTTTGGAGATCATTCCATAACCGAAAAAGAGCTGAGGGACATTGAAAAAAAATTTTTAGAATGTGCTCGACAAAAATTTGAATTCAAAATGCGGGACGCTTCAAAGCAAGAAGCTTTGGACTTTTACCAAAAAGACCAAAATCCTTATAAAATTGAACTCATCGAAAATCTGGAAGATGGAACCATCACTTTTTGTGACCATGCCGATTTTACCGACCTCTGCCGAGGAGGTCACATCCCACATACGGGCTTTATCAAAGCCGTAAAGCTGTTGAATGTTGCTGGAGCCTACTGGAGAGGTGATGAAAAAAACAAACAACTCACGCGCATCTATGGCATTTCTTTTCCCAAACAAAAAGAACTGACCGAATATCTTGAGTTGCTGGAAGAAGCCAAAAAAAGAGACCATAGAAAACTGGGGAAAGAACTGGAATTATTCACCTTTTCTCAAAAAGTAGGTCAGGGACTCCCCCTGTGGTTGCCCAAAGGTGCAGCCTTGAGAGAAAGATTAGAAGATTTTTTAAAAGCCGCTCAAAAAAAGGCTGGCTATGAACAAGTCATCACTCCCCATATAGGAAACAAGGAACTCTACATGACTTCTGGACACTACGAAAAATACGGAGAAGACAGTTTTCAACCCATAGAGACCCCAGCAGAAGGAGAAACCTTTTTGCTCAAACCCATGAATTGCCCCCACCACTGTGAGATCTACAATACAAGGCCCTGGAGCTACAAAGAACTCCCCAAACGATATGCCGAATTTGGAACCGTTTACCGCTATGAACAAAGCGGAGAATTACACGGACTTACACGAGTAAGAGGCTTTACACAAGACGATGCACATATTTTTTGTACTCCCAATCAACTGGATGAGGAGTTCAAAAATGTTATTGATTTGGTCTTGTACGTATTTGGATCCCTTGGCTTCGATAATTTTCAAGCGCAGGTTTCCATTCGGGATCTCAAAAAACCAGAAAAATACATCGGAGATCCCAAAAATTGGGAAAAAGCAGAACAAGCGATTATTGATGCTGCCCAAGAAAAAAAATTAAATTTTGTAATCGAAGAAGGCGAAGCTGCTTTTTATGGTCCCAAACTCGACTTCATGGTCAAGGATGCCTTAGGCAGAAAATGGCAATTGGGGACCATTCAGGTGGACTACAATTTGCCCGAAAGGTTTGACCTCACCTACAAAGGGAGCGATAACGAACTCCACCGCCCTGTGATGATTCACCGCGCACCCTTCGGAAGTTTAGAAAGATTCGTAGCCATTTTATTGGAACATACAGGGGGAAATTTTCCTCTTTGGCTCACCCCTACCCAAGTGAACGTATTGAGCGTGAGTGAAAAACACGAAAAATACGCTCAAAAAGTTTTAAATTTCCTCGAAAATAACGAAATTCGCGCCTCATTAGACAACAGAAACGAGACCATCGGAAAAAAAATTCGAGAGTCGGAATTGAGTAAAGTTCCTTTTATGTTGATTTTAGGGGAAAAAGAAGCGGAACTGGAAAACATTTCCGTTAGAAAACACCGTTTTGGTGATATGGGCTCGATGTCGGCTGAAAACTTAGTCGAACTCATAAGTAAAGAGATCTCAGAAAGTATCTCTAAATTTGAAAGTTAATTTAAAATAAAGAGTCATAGCAATACGTAGGAGAAGATCTAATAAACCTGCGAGGATCATAAGAGAAAATCCTCACAAGATCAATGAGAAAATAACAGCTCCGGAAATCCGTTTGGTTGGAGATAATGTTGATGTTGGGGTTTACAAACTTCCAAAAGCAATTGCTCTTTCAGAAGAGCTCGAATTGGATTTGGTAGAAATTTCTCCAAAAGCATCCCCTCCGGTTTGCAAAATTTTGGATTACAAAAAATTCCTTTACGAGCAAAAGAAGCGAGAAAAGTCCCTCAAATCAAAGGCCACTAAAGTAATCATCAAAGAAATACGATTTGGACCGCAAACCGACGAACACGATTATGAGTTTAAGAAAAAACACGCCGAGAAGTTTTTAGCCGACGGTGCCAAGCTCAAAGCTTTTGTGTTTTTTAAAGGACGTTCTATCGTATTCAAAGAACAAGGACAAATTTTACTGTTGAGATTGGCTCAAGATCTTGAGGAAATCGGAAAAGTAGAACAAATGCCAATATTGGAAGGAAAGCGTATGACCATGTTCATCGCTCCCAAAAAGAAATAATAATTGATAAAGATTGTAGGACATGCCTAAAATGAAAACAAAATCGAGTGCCAAAAAGCGTTTTAAGCTTACCGGTACGGGTAAAATAAAAAGAAAACACGCTTTTAAAAGTCACATTCTGACCAAAAAATCCAAAAAACGCAAATTGAAATTAACGCACTCTGGATTGGTTCACGAAAGCGATGCCAACAACATTAAAGAACAATTGAGATTGAAATAACTCAATTCAGGTTAAATCTATTTGTATCACCCTGATATGTGGCCCAAAAAGTGTTGAAAAACCGCCCGTATCAAAAAACTAAATCAAAATGCCAAGATCAGTAAATTCAGTGGCTTCAAGAGCCCGAAGAAAAAAAATCCTAAAACTCGCTAAAGGTTACTTTGGAAGAAGGAAAAACGTTTGGACGGTGGCTAAAAACGCCGTCGAAAAAGCAATGCTTTATGCTTATCGTGACCGAAGAACCAAAAAGCGTAATTTTAGAGCCCTTTGGATTGCAAGAATCAATGCCGGAGCCAGAGTGCACGGCATGTCCTACAGCCAATTTATGGGAAAAATAAAATCGAACAACATCGAACTCAACAGGAAAGTTTTAGCCGATTTGGCCATGAACAATCCCGAAGCCTTTAAGGCAGTAGTTGAGAAAATAAAGTAACAATCTTGTTTTAAAACCCATCCTCTCCGATGGTTTTTTTTTATTTCATGGAATTTACCATCTATCACAATCCTAAGTGCAGTAAATCTCGTGAGGCCCTTCAATTGTTGGAGCAAAAAGGGAAAACGGTCAAAACTGTAAAATATTTGGAACAGAATTTTGAACGAGAAACCCTCCGTGAGGTTTTATCCAAAATTGGAATGAATCCCTCTGAGATCATTCGAAAAAACGAAACCCTTTGGAAACAAGAATACGCTGCTAAAAAATTAACCGAAGAAGAAATCTTAAAGCTCCTCATCAAACACCCCAAGTTGATCGAAAGACCTATTGTAATCCACTCAAAATCAGGGGTTTTAGCAAGGCCCATAGATAATTTAGTCGATTTTTTAGAAAGAGTTTAAACCTTTTAGTCATCCAAGAGTCTGATAAAGGACAAATCACACAATGAAAAAAATATATTTTCTCTGCCTCATCTGTTCTTTTTATTCCATATTTGGACAACGCCCTGAGGGAAATGTCCCAAAAGTTAGGTTCACGGGGATGGTCTTAGACCAAGAAACCCAACAACCCCTCGAATACGCCACCATCAGTCTTAGAAATCCCAAAGATCCAGATCGCCTCTTAGGAGGAATTACAGGTTTTGACGGAAAATTCAGCATCGATGTCCTCCCGGGTACCTACGATGTGACCATAGAATACATTGGTTTTGACAAGATTACTAAGGAAGGAGTTGCCATTACCCGCTCTATGGATGTTGGGACAATTGGTCTTGAGGTTTCCAGTACAGCACTGGAAGGAGTCGAACTCATTGCCGAGAAAACTGAAGTAGAAATTAGACTTGACAAACGCATATACAATGTTGGTAAAGACCTCACTGTTAGAGGAGGTAGCGTTGCCGATGTACTCGATAACGTCCCCTCCGTGACCGTCGATGTAGAAGGCAATGTATCGCTGAGAGGAAACGATAATGTAAGAATCTTAATCAACGGAAAACCTTCTGGATTGGTTGGAATTTCGGGCCCACAAGGTTTACAGCAACTCCCTGCCGAATCCATTGAAAAAGTAGAAGTTGTTACCTCTCCTTCTGCCCGTTATGGTGCCGAAGGTACCGCAGGAATCCTAAACATCATACTCAAAAAACAAGAGCTATTAGGGTTTAACGGAAACTTTGTAGCCAATACAGGACAAACCTACTCTGACGATATTCCTTCCAACTATGGGGGCTCTGCCAACATCAACGTACGGAAAAATAAATTCAATATCTTTTCTACCAACTCCTACAGCAAAAGTCTTTCTATAGGAAAGGTCTTCAATCAAAATGAATACTTTAACGGAGACAAGCCCAGTACATTTGTTGATGAATTGAGAGAACCCGAACGTGAGAATTTCAGTTTCTTTTCCAGTTTGGGATTCGAATACTATTTTAAGGAAAAAACTTCTCTGATACTCAGTGGTTTTGTACGCGACAGAAGCGGAGAGGACTACACCAAAAATGTATTGGATAGGATGGACTCCAACCGTAATATCATTGAACAGACTACTCTTATTGAGATCGAATCCGACAAAGACGATGCCCGTCAAATCAGTTTGAATTTCGATTCTGAAATAGATGAAGAAGGACAAAAGTTTACCGCTGTTTTTCAATATGAAGAAAATGAGGAAAAAGAAAATGCCGACATTGACTATAACCTTACAAACCGAGACGAAAAAGTAAACCAGCTTGAAAGTGAAAAAAGAATATTGCTACAAGCCGACTATGTTCTTCCTCTAGACAAGGATACCCAATTCGAATTTGGATATCGAGGATTTTTTTCCAATCAACAAAATGATTACGAAGTGTTGCAACAGCAACAAAGTACTATTTTCGAGGTTAATAATAATTTGTCGAACGTCTTAGTATATAAAGAACACGTCAATGCATTATACTCCCAATTTGGAAAAAAACTTGAGGACTTTTCTTTCCTTCTGGGACTCAGAATGGAAGACTCCAAAATTGTGGTCGATCAGCGCTCCATCAATGATTTCAATGAAAAGAACTATACCAAATTCTTTCCGACCATTAATTTGTCCTACGAGTTCAGTGATATAGAAAGCATCATTTTGGGCTACAGCCGAAGAATCTCAAGACCCAGAGGAAGGTATCTAAATCCCTTCCCTTCTCGATCGAGTGCTGCCAACTTTTTCCAAGGAAATCCAGATCTGGATCCCAGTTATTCCAATACCATCGATGTGGGGTATCTCAAAAGATGGGAAAAAGTGACGTTCAACACCTCTATCTATTACCAAAAATCGACTGATGTATTCACTTTTATTTCTGAAGACAGTGGAGAAACAGTGATCATCAGTGAAAAGGCAGACGAAAACAATCCCGATATCGTTGAGGTAGAAGTACCCATCATCATAAGAAATCCAATCAATTTGGCCGAAAATAACCGAACAGGGTTTGAATTTACTTTGAGTTATAACCCTTCCCGAAAATCAAGAATCTTTGCCAACTTCAATCTATTCAATTCTGAAACCATAGGATTCTATGAAGGAACCGATCTAGGCAGAACCAATTTGAGTTGGTTCTCTAGGGTCAATACAAAATTTACCATTTTCAAAGACATCGATTGGCAATTTCAACTCTATTACAGAGGTCCAAGAGAAACGGCCCAATCCAAAAGCAAGGGGAATGTTTATACCAGTACGGCCTTCAATAAAGAAATTCTCAAGAAGAAAGGTACGATCTCTTTCAGGGTAAGTGATGTATTCAATACAAGCAAATACGAATCAGAAAACTTTACGCCTTCATTTATCAATATCGGAGAGTATAGAAGAAGTTTACCTTCGTTTAATCTTTCACTAACCTATAGAGTCAATCAAAGGGACAACGATACCAAAAGAAGAAGCCAAAGTGGCAACGGAGATGGTGGAGATGGAGATTTTGGGTTTTAAAGAACTACGATTTGCTTTTTTCCCTTCGGTCTTTTAGATATTCCATCAAAGCCCCAAACAACCAATAAGGAATGACAAAGGTCAAAAGAAATATCATCAACCAAAAACCGATGGTTAAAATCGATAAGAAAGCAAGAAATCCTAAGTACTGGTCAAATTCAAACATGATCTAAAATTCTGATTCAAATTTACAGCTTTTTCTTTTTCTTATAAAGTAACGCTCAATTTTATTTCAACAGCCTCAAACAAAAGACTTATTTTTGTAAAAACTAATTGATTTCAGCATGGACTATCGTATTGAAAAAGACACCTTAGGAGAAGTTAAAGTTCCCTCTAGTGCCTACTGGGGCGCTCAAACCGAACGCTCTAGATCCAATTTTAAAATTGGTGCATCCGCCTCCATGCCCATTGAAATCATTTATGGTTTTGCCTATCTGAAGAAAGCTGCTGCTTTTACCAACTGTGATGCAGGGATTTTGGAGCGAAATAAGAGAGACCTCATTGCTCGAGTTTGTGACGAAATTTTGGATGGAAAAATGGACGATCAATTTCCTTTGGTGATTTGGCAAACGGGTTCAGGTACCCAAAGCAATATGAACGTCAATGAAGTCATTGCCAATCGCGCCCATGTATTGGAGGGAAACCAATTGGGCGAAGGAGAAAAAACCTTAGCGCCCAACGATGATGTCAACAAATCTCAATCCTCCAACGACACCTTTCCCACTGGTATGCACATTGCAGCCTATAAAAAGATTGTAGAAAACACACTGCCAGGGTTGGAGAAATTAAAAAATGCCCTATCTGAAAAAGTCAAAACCTTTGAGTCGGTTGTCAAAATAGGTCGAACCCACTTGATGGATGCCACTCCACTGACCTTAGGTCAAGAATTTTCTGGCTATGTCTCACAACTCCATCATGGCATTAAGGCCCTTAAAAACACCTTACCTCATCTGTCTGAATTAGCCCTTGGAGGAACAGCCGTAGGCACAGGCATCAATACCCCTGAGGGGTATGCCGAAAATGTAGCAAATTACATTGCCCAATTTACTGGATTGCCTTTTGTAACTGCCGATAATAAGTTTGAGGCCTTAGCCGCTCATGATGCCCTTGTAGAAACCCATGGTGCTTTAAAACAATTGGCCGTTTCCCTCAATAAAATAGCCAACGACATTCGTCTTATGGCCTCGGGACCCCGTTCCGGAATTGGAGAAATTAATATTCCTGCCAATGAACCTGGAAGCTCCATCATGCCGGGTAAAGTGAACCCTACTCAATGCGAGGCCATGACCATGGTCTGCGCTCAAGTCATGGGGAATGATGTTGCCATAAGTGTAGGAGGACTTCAAGGACATTATGAGTTAAATGTTTTTAAACCCGTTATGGCAGCCAATTTATTACAGTCTGCCCAACTCATTGGAGATGCTTGTGTCAGTTTTACAGACCATTGTGTGGTAGGTATAGAAGCCAATCACCATCGTATCGATGAACTGCTCAACAATTCCCTAATGTTGGTTACCGCCTTGAACACAAAAATAGGCTATTACAAAGCGGCAGAAATTGCCAACAAAGCACACCTCGAAGGAACTACGCTCAAAGCGGCTGCACTTTCGTTAGCCTACCTGACCGCCGAAGAGTTTGACCAATGGGTAAAACCCGAAGAAATGACGGGTAGGAAGTCCTAAAACGATCAACACCTGTGGTATTGCTGGAAATTTTTTGATGGAAAAGAAATCCTAATGTCCTTAGCCGTGACCGTTTTTACGACTCTTTTATGAAGCAACATTTTTTGAAAGTTGATCTTTAAACAGTAATATTACTCAACATGTATGCCTCCCCCAAAAAAAATAATTCTTGTCAAATGACCCTTTAATGATAACAAAATCATAAAAATTGTGATTCGCAAAGCCTCACAATATATCTTTGCAATAAATGAATTCAAAAAAATTGGGGGAAAAAACAGCACTCGCCTTGGAGAAAAACAAAGACCAAAACAAAATATTGGTCTCTGAACTGCATCAAATATTAGCCCAAATCAAATTGGGTGGAGGGAAGGCAAAACTGGAAAAAATTCGTTCAGAAGGAAAAATGACTGCTCGTGAGCGGGTCAATTATCTGCTGGACGATCCGTCGAAAAGTATCGAAATCGGTGCTTTGGCTGGTTACGAAATGTATGAAGAAGAAGGCGGATGTCCCTCTGGTGGAGTAATCGTGATTATGGGGTATGTCTCCCAAAAACTATGCGTAATTGTTGCCAACGATGCTTCCGTAAAAGCTGGGGCATGGTTTCCAATCAGTGCCAAAAAAAACTTACGTGCTCAAGAAATTGCCCTTGAAAATAAAATCCCCATCCTCTACTTGGTGGACAGCGCAGGGGTATTTCTCCCTCGACAAGATGAAATTTTTCCGGATAAAGAACATTTTGGACGCATCTTCAGAAACAATGCTCAAATGAGCAGTGAAGGAATTGTCCAAATTGCCGCAGTAATGGGCAGTTGTGTCGCCGGTGGTGCCTATTTACCCATCATGTCTGACGAAGCCATAATCGTTGACAAAACAGCCAGTATATTCTTAGCCGGTAGCTATCTCGTAAAAGCAGCTATTGGTGAAGAAATAGACAATCAAACCCTAGGAGGAGCGACTACACATTCTGAAATCAGCGGTATTACCGATTACAAAGCCAAGGACGATGCGGATGCCCTCAACCGAATCAAAGCTTTAATGCATAAAATTGGGGATCAACCCAAAGCGGGCTTTAATCGAACACAGGCGATACTCCCCCAGTATAAAGAAGAAGACATATACGCCCTATTGCCAACCGACAAGACTGTTCCCTACGACACTTATGAAATCATCAACCGATTGATCGACCACGATTCAATGGACGAATACAAAGCGGATTACGGTAAAACCATAATCACGGGTTTTGCGAGAATTGATGGATGGGCAGTAGGCATTGTTGCCAATCAAAGGAAAATGGTGCAAGATCAAAATGGAGAAACACAGTTTGGCGGCGTCATCTATGGAGATGCGGCAGATAAATCAACACGGTTTATCGCCAATTGTAATCAACGTAAAATACCACTGGTTTTTCTTCAGGACGTTACTGGCTTTATGGTGGGCAGTAAAGCAGAACACAGCGGCATCATTAAAGACGGTGCCAAAATGGTCAATGCTATGGCCAATTCTGTGGTGCCCAAATTTACCGTTATCATCGGAAATTCCAACGGTGCTGGAAATTATGCCATGTGTGGTAAAGCTTTCGATCCTCGTCTGATCGTAGCCTGGCCAGGATCTAAAATAGCTGTAATGGGAGGAAATCAAGCGGCGAAAGTCCTGCTCCAAATTAAAAAATCAAAACTCAAAAAAGAAGGAGAAAACATAGATCCAAAAAAAGAAAAGAAACTCCTTGAAGAAATCAAATCTCGGTATGACAATCAAACTCGAGCCTATTATGCTGCTGCACGATTGTGGACCGATGCCATTATCGATCCCTTAGAAACCCGAAAATGGATCAGTATAGGAATAGAAGCTGCCAACTCTTCTGCCCTCGACCGGAAATTCAATATGGGAATACTTCAAGTCTAAGCAATTTCAAAAACCTCTACAGTTTTGTTTCTCAAATACTTACCGTTATTTTTCAGTATTTTAGAAACAAAATAAATAGATTTAGGGGCTTCAAACTTTTCCAAAGAGGTACAGGATTTGATTTGATTTTCAACCTCAGTTGTCTGATCTTTACTTCCCTCAACGATCAAAACCAGTTTTTGACCCAAGGTTTTATCGGGAATACCGTATAAGAAAAATGGAGATTTTACATGGTGAGCCAGCTTGCGTTCGGTAACTTCAGGAGAAATTTTAACCCCACCACTATTGATCACATTGTCTTTTCTCCCCAAATAGGTAAAAGTATCTTTGGTGTGCATTTCAACCAAATCATGCGTATAAATCAACTTATCCATAATATCGGGTGCATCCACCAATAGACAACCCTGCTCATCTTTTCTGAGATGGATTCCCTCCAATGCCTGAAAAGGTTTTTTGGGAATCGAAAGTTTTGAAGCTGCAATATGGGTTATCGTCTCTGTCATCCCATAGGTTTCATAACAGTTGTTATGAAGGGAGACCAATTTTTCATTTAAATCAGGACTAATGGGGGCCCCTCCGATGATTAGGGTTTTGATTTGGTCCAATTTATCCAAACTGTTATGGGCTTGCATGGGTGTCATGGCGACAAAATCATACGGCTTGTAAAGGTCTCTCATCGGATCTGAAGTGGGTTGAACCAGTTCTAATGAAAGTCCCAATATCATAGCACGAACCAGCATCATTTGTCCAGCAATAAAATCGGCTGGCAAGCAATGTAATGCAGTATCCCCAATTTCGACATTGAAAAAATTTCCTGTTCGAATGGCAGATTTCACCATGGCTTGTTTGGAAATTCGAATCATTTTGGGAGTACCTGTTGAACCCGAAGTTTTTACATTGATGAAATCCTCCTTATCCATCCAATCCATTATGAATCTCCACAAAACATTCTCATACGGAACCCCCTCTTTGATGAAATCGTAGCCGATGTCTTTCAATTCTCCTGCAGAAAAATTGTAGCCATTGAGTTTAAATCGATTATGAATTTTGGTATAATGCGGTGTTTTCATTCAAAATTTGTTCGTTAATTGTCTCATTGCATTTTTCCATTTGTACTTCTTAGCAAAAATAAATCCAAGCAAGGGATATACCACTGCTAAGGTAATGATGAGTTCTTTACCCAAGGTAGGTTCTGAGTGATCAATGAGTAAAGATTCTGTTTGAAAAGCAGTCCAAGAAGCGGTCACTAATAATGCTGTAACCAAATTATTG
>ERZ887851.73-NODE-73-length-89320-cov-13.748995_pt1 | contig 89320 bp, 77 predicted proteins | sample MGYA00521100_ERZ887851 | MGnify/ENA primary metagenome ERZ887851 (study PRJEB32303, sample SAMEA104408602) | aquatic metagenome | biome: Brackish water; feature: Pelagic; material: water | place: Baltic Sea | collected 2014-06-06T16:11:00 | depth 11,444 m ... | reverse complement strand
CTGGAACGTCTCCAGGACATTGCACCGAAATATTTGCAGGTGCAGCTGCTAAAACGGGGGCCTGAGTATCATTAATCGTAATCGTTTGATTCGCTGTCACCGTATTTCCACACGCATCTGTATAAGTCCAAGTTCGTGTGATCGTTCCGCCACAATTCCCACCAACTAATGGCCCGTCAGAACTTAAAACAGTTCCAGATCCGTCACAGTTATCCGTCCAACCTAAATTAGCAGGAGCAGGAATGTCACCTGAGCATTGAACCGTCACATTCCCTGGGGCTGCGGCAAAAACTGGTGCTTGTGTATCATTGATCGTAATTGTCTGATTTGCAGTCGCTGTATTTCCACACGCATCAGTATATGTCCAAGTTCGTGTAATCGTTCCTCCACAGGTACCTCCTACTATTGGCCCGTCTGAACTCATCGCATTTCCAGATCCATCACAGTTATCCGTCCATGCTAGATTTGCTGGAGCTGGCACATCTCCTGAGCATTGCACCGCTACATTTGCCGGTGCTGCAGAAAAAATGGGCGCCTGCGTATCTTCAATTATTATTAAATGTTGAACATCTATAAAATCACCACAATCATTCGACACACGATACACTCGAGTAATTGTCTCTGGACATGATAATCCGTCAGAAGATTCAGAAAGAAATGCAACGGTAGGATTACATGGACCTGCTTCGTCCGTAACTACAATTGGATTTGCTGCCGGAACTGCTCCTGAACATTGTACGTTAATTGTTGCTGGGTTCGACGCGGTTAAAGCAGTCGTGGTACAACATGTATAGGCAGCTGATTGAAGAAAAGTGCAATTCGCAGGGGTTGACGCTTGCTCGGTAAAAAGCACATCTAAAGTCACGTCAATTCCTGACGCCGTCCATTCGCCCTGATTTAAAGAGCCACAAGCAACACCTGGAACATAAGTAGCATTAACGGTAGGGCCTGGGGGATTCGTGTTAAAAAAGTTAGGGTAAATATAAACTTCAACCGTACTATTTTGATTGTAACCACCCGGGATATTCCCTAGATTGAGAACGGTGTTAAAGTTGGTTGGAGCAGGAGGTCCAAACATTTGATCGTACACTATATTACCATCAACGTAGATTGTTACCCAAAACTCATCTGTTGAGGTTCCAGGAACATTTGGGAAGCAATATCCCGACATATCTACCGAAAGGTTTAAAGAAGTCGCGTTTCCACCTGTTCCATTTGGACCGATGTTCGCATACGCTGAATTATTTGTCCCTCCAAACGGAGATGACGCAACCACGGCATCTATAACTGTTGTAGTCTGGTTGTATTGAATGGGGCCAAGTGGACCTCCAGTTGAACAGCAATCAGGTCCTCCTGCAACTCCGATGTATTCGATTGTAAAATCTTCACTTCCTGAAGCACATGTGTTTGCTGGCCAAGCCGATGGATCAGGAGAAATTGTAAAAATAGATCCAATATCTAGAGTACCACAGTCATTTTGACCGATTACATCCCACTGACAAGTTCCCGCATTCCAAGAAATATCAACCACATCAGTGGAAGCAGTGGGAACTTGTGGATATACCGTTACGGCGTGAGTACCACTTGATATTACCGCTCCCGTTTCATCACAAACGATAGACCATGGTAAGTTTACCACGATAGTATTACAAAAATTGTTATTCTCAAGAAGAAATTGAACATCATGATCCGCGCAATTTTCTGCAACGTTTACTACTTGTCCAGAAGGTGTTGTAATTGTTAAAGTCGAAGAGCTTACATCGAGATTTGTTCCAAATATATTTGCACTAGAGGTTCCAAAGTTTCCTGTGACGGGTCCTGAAATCGTACTTCCATTTTGATCAATTTGAATAAACCCACCCGTTCCGTTGAAACCGTCTCCGAAAGAATCATAAATTGTCAAGGTAAAATATGTTCCTTCGGTAACTGGATTCACATTCACGGTGGAGCTTATCGTTCCGCCATTAGATCCAGGCCCACCTGAAGCGACAACATTTCCTGTTAAATTACTTACTACCTCCCATGTAATCTCAGAACCCCATGAAGAACCATAATTCCCATTTACCTCAAAACTTAAAATTCCTGGACATGCCGTATTTTGTACTTCAAAATCAAAAAGTTGATTTCCACAGGCGATACTTGGAGAAGTTGGAGTATTTGAATAATCAGGACAAGGAAGACCCACGGAACAATCTTGAACTGTAATTGTTGTTGACGATGCATCATTACAAGGTGCTGATCCGATCGCATAGTTGATCGTGTATGTTCCCGGGGCTACTGAACTTGGGTCAAAAACTCCTGAAGCACTTACACCCGGTCCAGACCAAACTCCTCCGTTATCTACTGCACTTAATTGAACAGACGCATCCGTCGTACAAAGAACACCTGTAGGGGTAATCGTTGCGTCTGGCGGCCCTGTTTGTGCACTACCCGCCGTAGAACCCAATTGCATAGTAAAGGAAGTTTGTGCAGCGCTCCAATCTTCTACCAAAATCATAATAACATCACCGGTATTTACTACTGGTGCAGGAACCGATGAAGGACAAGGAAAAGCGGTACCAAACTGATTACATCCTGACGACGCATTGGCATAATTACATCCAATTTCAGTCCCAAGCCCAATCGACGAACAAGGATCGGCTTGTCCTGTAATATCAAAAACGGACACATCCACAAATCCAGCCGTGGTGTTCCCATCAATAAGAAGATTCAAATCACCGCCCTGAGTAATATACAAGATGATATAACCATAATTCGCTGTTGCTTGTCCATTCCAGTAATCCAAACAAGACGAAGGATTCGCGCTCGCCGGAGCAAAATTAAACGGTCCAGCAACCCCAGGAGTACATATTGAATTGTTTGTATTACACTGAGAATATGATGTACTCCCCACAAAAAATAGCATGAGGATTAGACAGATTTGCAGAATAAATTTCATAAGTAGGGTCAGTTTAAGTATATCGTAGTAGTAGTAGTAATTTTTTGTTACGTCGTATTTCTTTATTGGTTTATTTCGAAATTGGTATAACCAAATTTTGTAACCATTTCTAATAAATCCTGGTTAGAATGTGACTGAGGGATGCGAATTGAAACACTTTGAGTCGAAGCATCAATGTGAATTTCCTCTAAAACTGGAAACGCCTCATGAAATCGAGTCTCCCAACTTTCTGCCCTCTCAAAGCTCAAAGTTCTATTGGACACAAATGAATACGTATAGCTTGTTCCTTGTACACTTTGCGTTAATTCAGCAATTACATCTTGTATAGAAGTTGTACTTTCTTTTGAAGGCAAAGGTGTTTCAGGATAAACATTTTTTGATTTGGATTCCTGACTGAAAGAGACAAATGACAGGGATAGGGAAATTAATAGCAATAGCGACAGTTTCATCGAGTAGAATTTTTAGTTAATTCAGGAGCAACCTGTTAAATATAAGACTAATAAATGTGATTTCGGTTGCCTTTATCTGAACGATACAGATATCAACCCTCTGTAAAACAGATCTGTAAATAGAATTCGCAAGGACAGAATGTAGTTACGAGTGAATATATCTATATTTTCAATTATCAAAGAAAAGGATGAGCACAAAAAAAGGAAAGTTAAAAAAACCCTCTTTCTAATAATCACTATATTTTTTTAAGTCTTAGCGCAACACGTTAACATGGCCTACTACCAATACTCGTTCATCGTTCAATGTCGTTTTGAAATCAATTTTCCAAGTATATGTTCCATCTTGAACCTCGCGACCATCAGTACCATAAGTTCCGTCCCAACCAACTGACGCATCATGTGACTCCCAAATAATTTCCCCCCATCTATTGAAGATATAAAGGTTAAAGTCAAATGGATCGTATCCAGAAGAGAAAACTGGCTGGAAATACTCGTTAAAGTCGTCGCTATCTGGCGTAAATGTATTCGGCACATAGAAGATTAACTCTTCATTGATCGTGATTGTAGCAGAAACAGTATCGATACATCCCAAGGGCGAATAAGCCGTTAATGTTACGGTATAAACTCCAGACTCGTCATTTGGAAACAGGTGAAGCGGATTCTCTACCGTAGAAATCGGGCTATTATCTCCGAAGTCCCACTCGTAGTTCACTGCGCCAGTAGAATTGTTATCAAAGTAAATCTCACTATTAAATAATGAACCAACAGAAGTCGAAGGAGTAAATGCTGCAATCGGCGCATCCTCTACATAAATGTAATCGATATACGTTTCGGAATTCGTACATCCATTTGAAGTGGTTGTTGAGAGCGTTACATCGTAAAGTCCACCGTTAGGGAAGGTCGTTGTAACTGGTCCGCAACCAGCTATTGTTGCACCGTTTCCAAATGTCCAAATACAATCAGTGATATTACCTTGAGTTGTGTTCGTGAATGTTACTTCTAACGGAGCACAACCAGAGGTTACATCTGCTACAAAAGAAATCACAGGAATAGGCTCAACAGTAACAAGCACATCATCGGTGTTCACACATCCATTTGCATCCGTACCTGTAACTGTGTAAATCTGCGTTGCAGTTGGCGTAAAGACAACCCCATTCCCAACGTTTGGAGACCATACATAATTCGTAGCTCCAGTCGCCGTTAAAATGGCCGTACTTCCTTCACATACAACAAAGTCTGCTCCAGCAAAAACAACTGGTAGAGGATTAACTGTTATCGTAAATTGTTCTGCATTTCCAACACAACCGTTGGCATCTGGTGTCACCGTAATAGTTGCTGTAACAGGAGTAGCTCCTCCATTAACACCTGCAAAAGAAGCAATATCTCCAGTTCCGTTTGCTGCAAGTCCTATTGATGGTGTATTGTTTGTCCAAGTATATGTAGCACCTGGCATATTTCCTCCAAAATTAACGGACTGCGTTAATTCTCCAACACACACTTCATCATCTAAAATAGGATTCACCGTTGGTGTTGGGTTAACTGTAATAACAAATGTTTCTGTAGGTCCTGCACATCCGTTCGCTTCTGGAGTTACTGTGATAGTCCCAGAAACCGGAGTCGCACCGCTATTTTGACCTGTAAACGCAGCAATACTTCCTGTTCCTGAAGCTCCTATGCCGATAGACGCATTGTTATTTGCCCAAGAGAATGTTGTATTAGCAGTCGTACTCGTAAAGTTAACAGCAGCCGTATTGGAGCCATCACAAACTGATTGATCAAGAATAGGATCAACGTTAGGAGTTGGATTTACTGTGATTGTAAAATCAACTGGAACACCTGGACAACCATTCGCTGTTGGTGTTACCGAAATTGTTGCAATCACGGCACTTGTTCCATTATTCGTTGCGGTGAAAGAGGCGATGTTTCCAGAGCCATTCGCTGCCAACCCAATTGAAGGATCGTTGTTCGTCCAATCGAAACTTGTTCCAGCAGTTGAACTTGAGAAGTTCACAATTGAGGTTCCTGCCCCATTACAAACGATTTGATCCGTAATTGTGTTTACCGTCGGAGCTGGATTCACCGTGATTGTAAAGTCTTCTGTTGGTCCTGTACAACCATTTGCTGTAGGCGTAACCGTTATTAAACCTGATATAGCTGCACTACCAGCATTCGTTCCTGTGAAGGCCGCAATATTCCCCGAACCAGTACCTGCCAATCCAATAGAAGGATTGTTATTTGTCCAGTCGAAAGTTGTCCCAGCCGTGGCACTGGTAATTGTAACGTTTGCCGTTGATGCTCCATCACACACCGTTTGGTCTAAGATAGCATCAACAACTGGTGATGGATTTACCGTGATTGTAAAGTCTTCAGCAGTACCTGCACAACCATTTGCCGTTGGTGTAACTGAAATCGTTGCTGTCACATTTGATGTTCCTGTATTGGTAGCCGCAAATGCTCCGATATTCCCAGTGCCATTTGCTGCCAACCCGATTGAAGTTGTGTTATTCGTCCAATCAAATGTTGTTCCTGCAGTTGTGCTTGAGAAAGTTACAACAGCGGTGAGCGATCCATTACATAATGTTTGATCCAGAATTGGATTTGCAACTGGTGTCGGGTTGATCGTGATTGTAAATGTTTCCGAAGTACCTGGACAACCATTTGCGGTTGGCGTGACAGTTATCGTTGCAATAACAGGAGCAGCAGTATTATTTGTACCTGTGAAAGCCGCCATGTTACCATTTCCGTTTGCCGCCAAACCAATCGACGGTGTATTATTAACCCATGAATAGGTTGTTCCCGCTACAGACCCTGAGAAGTTAACAGCTGTTGTTTGAGCTCCATTACAAATTGTTTGATCCGTAATTGGATTAACATCAGGCGTAGGATTAATTGTTACCAATACATCATCTGTGTTCACACATCCGTTTGCATCTGTTCCCGTTGCGGTATAAGTTACTTGTCCAACTGCCTGAGTGAAAGGTGTACCGTTATTAACCCCCACTACATCCCATGCTATTGTTAAAGCTCCAGTGGCATTCAAAGTAATTGCCGTGCCTTCACAAGCAACCTGATCCGTTCCTGCGTCGATAACTGGAAGTGGATTGACTATTAATTCAACGCTAGAGGTACTATCACACCCTGTTGGTAATATGAACGTTTGATCATAAGTACCAGCAACCGATTGCACTTGACCATGAATAGTTGCTGTTTCACCTTGACAAATTTCAATGACTGTGTTGTAAACAATTACCGTGTTTTCAACCACATTTACGGCAGCAGATGTACCGACACAACCAAATGCATTCGTAACCTGAACTGTTATTGGGTTATCAGCTATGGTAACATTCGCAGATGCTGTTGTAGCTCCGGTAGACCAAATGTACGAAGTGTATGCTTGACTTGTCGAAAGTGTTGCCGATGTTCCCGTACAATATGTCAACGTTCCCGTGATTACAGGAGTCGGATTGTCATTTACCGTAATTGTTGCTGTTCCTGCGACATTTTGAGAACAGTTGGTTGCACTTGCATCAGAAACGCTCAAAAGATTATAATTGTAAGTTCCTGCAGCAGTTGTTGGCACATTTATAGTAGCAGAATTACCTGTAGAAACCACCTGAATCGGTGTTCCACCATTAATGTTATAAGTAAAAGTATAAGGTGCTACTCCATTTGAACCTGTAAGTGTAAGTACAGGATTGGTACCTCCGACACAAACACTGGCAGTACCTGAAATTGTTGCGGTTGGCAATGGATTAATCGTGATGATGAAGTTTGTTGGTGTTCCCACACAACCCGCAGCCGTTGGGGTCACAGAAACTGTACCTGAAATTGGTGCGCCAGAATTGTTCACTCCTGTAAAGGCTCCAATATTTCCTGTTCCGTTTGCACCTAATCCAATTCCTGTGTTCGAGTTAGACCAATCGAACTGAGTTCCAGTCACCCCACCTGAAAAGTTGATTGCGTTTGTATTCGCTCCTGCGCATATTTCTTGGTCCGAAATAGCGTTAACAGTTGGCGTAGGGTTCACGATGATATCGAAAGACTCTTGTGGACCTAAACATCCATTTGCTGAAGCACTGACTAAGATCGTAGCTGTAACTTGTGTTGTCCCTGTGTTTGTAGCATTGAATGAAGCAATATTTCCATTTCCGCTTGCACCTAGTCCAATAGAAGTAGTGTTATTCGTCCAAGAGAATGTTGCCCCTGGTGTTGCACTAGAAAAATTAACAGCAGCTGTCGCAACTCCATTACAAAGTGTTTGATCTGTAATTGGAGCTACCACAGGCGAAGGGTTTACGATGATATCAAAACTTTCTGGCGTTCCTTGACAACCGTTTGCTGTTGGTGTCACTGTTATTGTTCCTGAAATCGGTGATGTACCGTTATTCGTCGCGCTAAAAGCACCTATATTTCCAGAAGCATTTGATCCAAGTCCTATCGCTGTATTGTTATTTGTCCAAGCAAAAGTTGTTCCTGATGTCGCGCTAGAAAAATTAACTGGTGCTGTCATCACTCCGTTACAAAGCGTTTGATCCGTTATTGGATTCAATACTGGAATCGGATTGATCGTAATTGTAAAGTTGATTGGTGTTCCAGTACAACCATTCAACGTAGGTGTCACTGTAACAGTTGCTGTAATAGCTGAGGTCCCTGCATTAACACCTGTGAAACCCGCAATATTTCCAGTTCCCGCTGCGGCAAGGCCAATTGTTGCATTTGAATTAACCCAGTCATACGTTGTCCCAGGTACTGAACCCGAAAAGTTAATTCCCGCCACACTCGAATTAGCACAAACGGTTTGATTTGCTACTGGATTTACGGTTGGAACAGGATTTACGGTAACAACAATTTGATCTGCACCTGTACATCCATTTGCATCCGTTCCATTTACAGTATAGGTCGTAGTTAAAGCTGGTGATACAACAAAGTTGTTTCCTGCACCTAAACCTTGATCCCAAGTATATGTTGCTCCTCCTGTGACTGTCAATGTAACCGATTGACCACTACAAATTGTCGTGTCATTTCCAGCGTTAATTGGTGCATTACCTTGGACGGTTACATTCGACGTAGCGGTATTCTGACAACCATTTGCATCCGTTCCTGTGATAGTATATAAGATATCAGCGGCTGGCGTTGATGTTACAGTTGCACCTGTTGTCGTATTCAAATACGTTCCTGGTGACCATGTATACGATGTTCCTCCTGTTGCTGTCAAACTCACACTACCTCCCAAACAAATCGTTTCATCATTTGCATTTATAGTTGGAAGAATATTCACGGTTACGGTTTGCGTAAGGCTATCTGGACAGGCGCCACCTGTGAGATATTGTATTGAATAGGTTGTACCTGCAACTTCATTCGTAATTTCTCCAGTCGAAGCGTTTACAATTGCGCCATCAAACGGGTCAGGGTTAAAGGAGAATGTTCCACCTGTTGTACCAGTAACCGTAGCAGCATTAGCAGTACCAAAACAGAAATCTGTCAAGGTAAATGACGGATTATCTAATGGCGTTACAGTAACTGTAACATTATCTGAATTTGAACAACCTGTGTTCGCATCAATAACGGTCACGGTAAAAACTTCACCATTCGTGGCGTTTGAAACTACTGGGTTTTGTAATGTTGGATCACTAATAGTTGCTGAACCACTTGTTGTCCACGCCCACTCGGTAGCTTCTCCTCCAGTTTCTCCTAAATTGATTGCAGAAATACCATCGTCACAAATTGGACTGTCTTCTGTAGCTATTACGGCAGGAAGATCATTAATGTTTACCACAAAAGTTTCTGTTCCAAAGCAGGTTGCCGCTGGGCTTTCATAAGTAATGGTATAGATACCAGGAGTAGTTGCAGAAAGATCTATCAGTCCTGTATTCTGATTGATCACCATTCCAGCTGGTGATGCTGTAAAATCTCCACCCGGAACACCAGTAATAACTGGCAATGGGTCGGCGTCATCAACGCAGTATTTAAAGTCATAACTAAAAGATGCATCTTCTAAACCTTGGAATGTTCCAGAAACAGTTACTGGACACCCATTATCGTCAATGATATCGAATGAGTATGCATCACCATCAACAAGACCTGAAATCGTGATAGTTCCACCTTCAGGCGCCGAAGTATTGACAAAAGAAGCTGTGGACGGAACAAGAGTTCCCGGAACTACATTGAAAAGTGATCCATCATAAGAAGGAGTTCCCCCATTGATAGTTGTCGTTGCAGTTCCTGCATTACAATCTTCTACAGTATTTGTGACAATAGGCTCTAAGAAGGTAACCTGATAGGCTGGCCCCATATCATAACAAAGCGTTCCTGCTGCGAAATAAGAATAAACACCGTTCACATAATCATAGAACGTTAATGGAACAAACCAATATGTTGAATTGTCACCGTAGATATTGTCAACTGTCCAAGGTCCTGTCGGACTCGAAGAATTCCAAGTTCCTAAAAGACATGGATCCGTTGTGAAGTCATTTGGCGCAACAATTGTTGGTTGGCAATCATATATCAAGAACCACATTCCTGGATTATAGGTAAATGTTCCATTGTTCCCAATATCCGTAGGAGGAATAAAGTCACCATTCGGAGTTACCGTCAATACATCTCCAAAACACAAATCAAACGGACTAGCTGCTGTGGAATTACCCGCTATGGTTGGAGTAAAACTACCAGCATCTACGGGACAGTTACAATCTTGCGGATGGTTGTAAGCTACGGTAATATTACAAGCTGGATCATCAGAAAATTGGGCTGTAACATCACAGTTTACTGATCCATTCGGTGTAATTCCTGTTAATGACCAAGTCAATGGACTCACAAATGGAGGGAAATATGTTGAAGTTTCACCATTACAATCTGTAAGAGTAAGTACTCCCGTTGTTGGTGGACTGTCAAACTCAAGAGATCCTGTAACATCAAAAGTATTCGTTGTTGTATTACAAGGTTCTTGATTTAACTGCATGAATGTGAAAAAACACAAACATTCAGGAGCAGTATATGTTAAGTTAGAAATGGAGCAACCCGGGTCAGCACTAAAATAGGCACTAACATCACAGCCAAGTCCATCTGCTGGCAAACCCGATAAAACATACGTTTCAGATCCTTCACCTAGTGCGTTTACAGTGAATGGTGCACTAGCTACAACTACCTGATTTCCGTTACAATCTTCAACGATTAAATCTCCTGTTGTTGGAGGATCTTCGAAATCAATATAACCAGTTACTTCATAAGTATCGGTGAGTGCATCACAAGCACTAATGTTTGCCTCAAAAAATGACATAAAACACGGTGGATTCGTTACAATCGAACAATCTGTCGATCCTGTTCCTCCTGTTTGAGTCAAGGTAATGTTTTGGGTCACGTTAGCGTAGTTCGTAATCAACATGATATATACTTCGCCAGCTTGCGCATTTGGGATTGATGGTGTTTCATTATTTGTTGCAGAAAAACTACAATCAACTTGATTCGTCGAACCAAGAGTACCACAATTCGCCTGAGCTGCTGCTAGGTTTGGGTAAGGTCCCCAGATGATAAAATCGATATCCGAAGGAGCGGTCAAACTCATATCGATGTTACCATTCGTTGCAACTTCAAAATAATACCAACTCGGATTTGGTTGTGTCAAGAGACATCCATAATCATTTCCTGGCTCAGCAGTTGTACCTGTATTCGCAGTAAATTGCGCACCAACATCCGTACAAATTGGATCCATGTCTGCACAATTCGTTCCTTGAGAAATCGCTAAAATTGGCAATGCCAAAAGTGCAATGAGTAGAAGGTTTTTCATAATTTAAATCGTCTAGTAGTATCTTAGCTTCAGAGATTGTTCCGTTTCACGACGAGCTCCGCACGCTTCGTTGCAAGCTCTTCTTTAATTCTGTCCATATCATCAAACCAGCCATTTGCTTGAGCATCAGCTTTCCTTTGATTGTCTGCATTTACGTATGCAATTTTCTCATCGATTGCTTGTGCATGCGCATCGATTTTGGCGATTTCAGCGTTGTAGTATGCTTGATCGTGAGTAACTTGGTTTTCTCCAGCCCTCTTTGAAATGGTAACTGCCGATTTTTTTCGAGTTTCTGTAGTCCTTCCTGTGTACTCGATAGTTTTTGCATTTTCAATGCTTTTTGCATTGCTTGCAGGAGTCTCAGGCTGACTCTGTACTTGAGAATAAGAATTTTGACTCAACAAAATTGCAGTCAGTAGAATTAGGATAGTTTTCATCGCAGTTCGTTAGTTTTCTATAGTAAAACGTAAGTTGACAAAACAGGTTGCCTAGTGTGAAAAAATTAAAATCAGAAGATAATCTATTCTAATTTACCATACTAGAACTCTGAATGAATATTTCTACGTTCGGGGCTAATTTACGAAATTATTTAAACACCTCATCGAACGTATTTTACAAGAAATGTTAGAAAATCAACATTGAATCCAGTTGATACCCTTTTTCAAAAGATTGAGGGTGCTTTCCTCGGGGCTAGAAGGCTTTATCTCCTTGCAATATTCCCACTGAGCTGTGGCAGGCAAACTCATTAAAATAGATTCGGTTCTACCACCTGAAACGAGCCCGAATTTTGTACCGCGATCATTCACTAAGTTAAATTCAACGTACCGACCCCTGCGTGTATTTCTCCAATCAATTTCGTCTTCTGAAAACGAAAGATCTTTACCTTGTTCAACTTGATACTTGTAGAGCTCTGGAAAAGCCATTCCCAAATCAACGCAAAAATTAAAAATATCAAATTTTGTAAGCTCCGGATTTTCAGAAAGGTGATCAAAGAAGATTCCTCCTACTCCTCTTGTTTCATTTCGGTGAGGAATGAAGAAATAATCATCTGCCCATTTTTTAAATTTGAGATAAAAAGTTGTGTTATATCGATCGCATATTTCTTTCAATCCTTTATGGAATTGCGTGGCTTGATTTGAAATAACATAATGTGGGGTAAGATCAATTCCGCCGCCGAACCAGTATTTTCCATCGCTAAGTTCGAAATAGCGGACGTTCATGTGAATGATTGGAATGTGTGGATTGTGTGGATGCAAAACGATGGACACACCAGTAGCGAAAAAGCTGTCTGCAGAAATTTCCGTGTTTTGGCGCATAAGATCGGTTACGGGACCATGAACTTCAGAAAAATTCACTCCTCCCTTCTCAATGACTCCATTTCCTTTTATGATTCGTGTTTTTCCACCTCCCCCATCTGGACGACTCCAATTGTCCTCTTGAAATTTTGAAACTCCATCAACTTCTTCAAGTCGGGTACAAATAGCATTCTGGAGTTCTTGAAATCCTTTGGAAATTTCTTCTTTCGTCATTTTTTTGGAGCGTCAGCGTTGATCAATTCAAAATCTTCTTGCTCTACAATAAAGAAATGTTGATTTTCGAAACCGTCTCCTTCAGAAACTTGTTCCAATTCAAACGCGTTCATCAATAGATTTACAGGCTTACCATCTAGGAAGAAAGCGGAACAGGCATAAAGCATGACATCATAACCTTGAACTGCCATTTTAGCCATATCCGTACTGTACATTTTTCGGTACAACTTGTTCATTTCAATCATTTCTGGAGAGAAGTAATCGATAAAGTTAGGCCCTGCAAATCTGAAATTGTACTCATTTTTATACGCGTTATGAATGTCGGTATACTTGACCCAGTCTTTTGTGCCGTAAATTACAATCCCTCCCTTTTTTGCTCTAAAATCGGATCTACTTACCTCGCTTACAAATTTTGCTGCGTTGTAACGACTATTTGTCGGCATGATAAAAATATTATCGCTGCTTTTCGTCATGAGGTTCTTCATTCCCTCCATGGTCGTTTCGTTTAACGCGGCTTTTGAACCTGTGACTTCTGCCCTATTGTATGAATCTCTGAATGCTTCATAAAGCGGCATATCTTCTTCCTTAGTAGGTTTCACAAGGATAATACGATCTGTTTTATGGTTGCTAGCAACGTATTTTCCTAGTCCATTCATTAAAGTGATCGCAGATGGCACGGCAGAGTATACCACACGATTCCCTTCAAGAATTGATGTTTCAACTGTTACAGGCGTAATCATTCGAATAGCGTTATCATTGCAGTATTTCGCAACTAACTTTTGAGTATTTGGAAAAAGTGGTCCAATTACCAAGTCCGTATTTTTAAAATCAGGATTGTTAAGGATTTCCATTATCGCTGCAGAATCTCTTCGTGAATCGTAGTACTGAACATCTGCATTTAGGCCCATAGCTTTTAAGGTGTCCAATGCGAGAATCGATCCCATATAAAATTGAGCCGATACATCCGAAACGTATTCCGAATATCCTTTCGAGTGCTGCAAGAAAAATGGCAAAATAACAGCAACCTTATATCGGTCTTTCACTTCAAATTCAATCGGGTCTGTTCCTTTAGGATTGTACACCTCTGGCACAGGCTTTATCTCGAGTTTTTCAATACGCTCTTGTTTTACACGAATTTTTAATACCTGACCTTGCGATAAACTTGTACTTGAAAGCTTGTTCTCTTTGATGATGGTTTCTATCGGCACCATGAATCGCTTTGAAATGCTGTACATTGTTTCATGAGGCAGTACCTTGTGCATGACTATCGAGTCGCTAAAGTTCACACGAACTTCTTGTGATGTTCCCTCCACTGTTTCAACTGTATCCACTACAAATGGATTTGGAACAGGGCTAACTTCGGGATCAAGCACCTCAACAGGATCGGTATCACCCTCGCTTTCCACGAGTCCTGGGACCGTGATGGTTTGTCCCTTTTGCATGGTCGATTCTGTCAGAATTGGATTTAATCGAATAATTTCATCCACTGTTGTGTTGAATTTTCTTGACAGACCATATAAAGTTTCGCCTCGTTTCACCTTATATTCTGAAGTGACAGCCTGAACAGGAGCCTCTAAACTTTTTTCAATTGGAATAAGAATTGATTGCCCTACCTTCAAACCAGAACTAAGCTCAGGATTGGTTGACATTATCAAGTCAGCTTTGACACCGTACATTTGTTGTAAGCCCCAAAGGGTATTTCCAGCTTCAACTTTGTGAACGTAATATCTTTTTCCTTCAACTTCTCTTTCCGGCGCAACCCCTGGCTGAGCGAAAATTCCTGTTGACGAAAACAATAGTAAGGTGATTAGAATTATGCGCATATTTCAAATTTACGTAATTGAATTAACAATTCGTATGCCATGTAATTTCATTACTCCCACTCAATCGTTGCTGGAGGCTTAGAACTAATATCGTATGTCACACGGTTTATACCTTTCACGTGGTTTATGATTCTATTGGAAACTTTTGCCAAAAAATCATAAGGAAGATGACACCAGTCTGCTGTCATACCATCTGTTGACGTAACAGCTCTTAAGGCAACGGCATTTTCGTAGGTCCGTTCATCTCCCATGACACCTACCGATTGAATCGGTAAAAAGATAGCGCCGGCTTGCCATACATCATCGTACAAACCATCTTCTTTCAGCGTCGAAATGAAAATATTATCAACCTCTTGAAGAATCGCCACCTTTTCTGGCGTAACATCCCCTAAAATACGAATTCCAAGTCCTGGACCAGGAAACGGATGACGTCCCAAAATCGCTTGATCGATGTCCAGAGATGCTCCTATTCGTCTCACTTCGTCTTTGAACAAGAGTTTTAACGGCTCAACAACTTTCAACTTCATGTAATCCGGCAGTCCACCTACATTATGATGCGACTTAATCGTCTGACTTGGGCCACCAGAAACAGAAACAGATTCAATTACGTCAGGATAAATAGTCCCTTGCCCAAGCCATTTAGCATCTTCCACCAGCTTTGACTCTTCGTCAAATACATCGATGAATACTTTGCCAATCGCCTTTCGTTTCAATTCTGGATCTGAGATTCCAGCCAGTGCCTGATAAAAATCGGCGCTAGCATTAACACCTTTAACATTTAAGCCCATGTGTTTGTAGGACTCCAATACCGATTCAAATTCATTTTTACGCAACAATCCGTTGTCCACGAAAATGCAATGTAAATTCTTGCCTATCGCTTTGTGTAAAAGCACAGCAGCCACCGACGAATCAACACCACCAGAGAGACCCAAGATAACTTTGTCATTTCCAATTTGATCTTGCAGTTTCTTTACTGTCTCGTCGACAAAAGAGTCAGGTGTCCAATCTTGAGAACAGCCACAAACCCCAACTAAAAAATTCTTGAGTAACAAGGTTCCTTCCACAGAATGATAAACTTCCGGATGAAATTGAATTCCAAACGTTTCTTCACCTTCAATTTCGAAGCCTGCATATTTTACATCTGGTGTACTAGCCACCACTTTATAGTTGGAAGGAACAGTTTTAATCGAATCGGAGTGGGACATCCATACTTGAGAATTGTCAGACATTCCTTTAGTAAGCACACTATCTTTATCAACAAAAGCCAAATTTGCTCTACCGTACTCTCTTGTAGAAGATGGTGCCACTTCTCCGCCAAAATTATGCGCCAAAAACTGTGCTCCAAAACAAACACCGAGTAACGGTAATTTTCCTTTAAGTTGACTCAAATCTGGTTTAGGAGATTTTTCATCTCGAACCGAAAACGGACTCCCCGAAAGAATCACGCCTTTGATATCAGCTGTCAACTCTGGACTTTTGTTCCAAGGATGAATTTCACAATAGATATTTAGTTCGCGTACCCTTCTGGCAATCAGTTGAGTGTATTGAGAACCGAAATCGAGAATAAGAATTTTTTCGTGCATGGCGCAAAGATACTATGAATCTCCAATTAACGAAGTCGATTTATTTCGATTTTTTCAACAGAAGTAGAAGACAATTTGTCAGCATTGGATAAGTTGGAATAGTTTATGACGATCACAATTCGAAAAACGAACTTAAATACGACAGGAGGAATGGGAATTTGTTATTTTTACATCCTCGATTTTATATAGAACCATGGCATTAAATATTATTAAGTCCTTATTTGGAGATAAATCCGCAAAAGATAGAAAAGCATACCAACCATCTATTGATAAAGCGAATGAATTTTCGGAACAATTCAAATCACTCTCTGACGATGAGTTGAGAGCGAAAACGGCGGCATTCAAAAAAATGATTCAGGAAGGGACAGCTGAATTAGAAAATGAATTAGCAGACCTTCAAAAGACAGCGGACGACGTACAAACTCCAATTCAGGATAAGGAATCATTGTTTGAGAGAATCGACAAAATGACCGAAACCATTGATTCTAAAATCGAAGAGATTCTTGAAGTAATTCGCCCTGAAGCATTCGCAGTTGTAAAGGAAACAGCGCGTCGCTGGTCCGAAAACGGAAAGTTAGAAGTGACTGCGCAGGACTTCGATCGAGACTTATCCACAAAAAAAGATGGAATTACCATTGAAGGAGACAAAGCAATTTGGCACAACGAATGGACTGCAGCGGGAGCCGAAGTGAAATGGAACATGGTTCACTACGATGTACAATTAATGGGTGGTGGCGTTCTTCATAATGGAAACATTGCCGAAATGCAAACAGGAGAGGGTAAAACACTTGTGGCAACGCTTCCTGTTTACTTAAATGCCCTATCAGGAAAGGGGGTGCATCTTGTAACGGTGAACGATTACCTTGCGAAACGTGACTCGGAATGGATGGGACCACTTTATCAATTCCATGGACTTACTGTTGACTGTATTGATAAACACAGACCTAACTCGGCCGAAAGAAGACAGGCCTATAAATGTGATGTCATTTTTGGAACAAACAACGAATTTGGCTTTGACTACCTCCGTGACAATATGGCAGGAAGCACAGAAGACCTTGTTCAACAAAAACACCACTATGCAATCATCGATGAGGTCGATTCTGTTTTAATTGATGATGCCAGAACTCCGTTGATTATTTCTGGACCAACACCAAGAGGTGATGAGCATGAGTTCTACCAACTAAAGCCGCGCGTTGAAAACATTGTTTCAGTGCAGCGTTCTTACGTGAACCAGTGTTTAGCGGAAGCGAAAAAGCAATTAAAGGTGATTACTGGTGAGGTTCCTGAGGGACAAGATGCTAAGAAAATGCTTGAAGAAGGCGGTATTGCTTTATTGAGAGCATTCCGTGGTTTACCTAGAAACAAGGCCCTAATTAAATTCTTATCTGAACCTGGAATCAAGGCGCACTTGCAAAAGACGGAGAACTTCTACATGCAAGAGCAAGGAAAACACATGAAAAAAATCGATAAAGAATTGTATTTCGTTATCGAAGAAAAGAATAACACAATTGAGCTTACTGATAAAGGAATTGAGTTGATCTCTGGGAATGAGGACAACCAGTTCTTTATCATGCCTGACATTGGTTCTGAAATCGCTCAACTTGAAAAGGAAGGGCTTTCACCTGAAGATTTTCAAGAACGAAAAGACGGATTAATTCGTGATTACAGTATTAAATCAGAACGAATCCATTCAGTGAACCAACTTCTAAAAGCATACACGCTGTTCGAAAAGGAAGTTGAGTATGTAATCATGGATGGAAAGGTCAAGATCGTTGATGAGCAAACGGGTCGTATTATGGAGGGGCGTCGTTATTCCGATGGACTTCACCAAGCGATTGAAGCGAAAGAAGACGTTCAGGTAGAAGCAGCGACTCAAACATACGCAACCATTACGCTTCAGAACTACTTTAGAATGTACCATAAGCTTTCGGGTATGACTGGTACAGCTGAAACTGAGGCGAAAGAACTTTGGGATATTTATGAATTAGATGTTGTGGTAATTCCAACGAACAGACCAATTCAAAGAAATGACCAAAATGATTTGGTTTTCAAAACAGCTCGAGAAAAATTCAATGCTGTCATCGATGAAATTGAAAAATTAGTTGCTGCAAAACGTCCAGTTTTGGTCGGTACTACAACGGTTGAGATCTCGGAGTTATTAAGCCGAATGCTGAAGATGAAAGGAATTAATCATCAAGTATTGAACGCGAAATACCATCAGAAAGAGGCTGAAATCGTTGCAGAGGCTGGAAAACCTGGTGCTGTTACCATCGCAACGAACATGGCAGGTCGTGGTACCGATATCAAATTAGGAGAAGGCGTTAAAGAAGCTGGAGGTTTGGCGATTATTGGTACAGAGCGTCATGATTCAAGACGAGTTGACCGTCAGCTAAGAGGTCGTGCTGGTCGTCAAGGAGATCCAGGGTCTTCTCAGTTCTTCGTTTCCTTGGAAGATGGATTGATGCGTAAATTCGGTTCTGAAAGAATTGCAAAACTGATGGACCGCCTTGGTTTGAAAGAAGGTGAAGTCATTACGCACAGTATGGTTTCAAAATCCATTGAACGAGCGCAGAAAAAAGTAGAAGAAAACAACTTTGGAATTCGTAAACGACTTCTGGAATATGATGACGTGATGAACGCTCAACGTAAAGCCATTTATAAAAAACGTAAAAACGCGCTTTTCGGAGACCGATTGGATTTAGATATCGACAACATGTTCTATGATTTTTGTGAGTCGATTGTGATGAGCTTTACCAAAGAACAATTCCACGAATTTGAAGAAGAATTGTTACGTCAACTTGGAATGCAAGCTCCAGTCACAGAAGCAGAGTACTCTTCATTGGACGAGATTGATATTGTAGAAAAGGTCTACGGATCACTTCGATCAAGATACGATAGAAAAAATACAAAGATTGCCGAAAGAGCAATGCCTCAAATCATCGAGGTTCATGAGAAAATGTCCGATCGCTATGAGTTTATGGTATTCCCACTTACAGACGGTCGCCGTGAAGTTCGATTGAATGTAAAAATTAAAGAAGCTTACGATACTCAAGGTAAAATGATTTCAAAACAATTCGAAAAGAATATCGTTTTGAATATGATTGACAATGAGTGGAAAGAACATCTTCGTGAAATGGATGATTTGAGATCTGCTGTTCACAATGCGCAATACGAACAAAAAGACCCACTTCTTGTTTATAAATTAGAGTCTTTTGAACTTTTCAAAGGAATGCTAGGACGCTTGAACGCAGAAACAATTGAATTGTTGGCAAAATTGGATATTCCACAAAGTCAAGAGATCGAAAGCACGAACAAAGCAACACCTGCACAAAGTAATTATTCAAATGCGCAAACTTCCTCTAGTCCAGAACAAGAAAGTGCTGTCCCAGGCCGCGAAGGATACGAACAAGCAATGGCGAATTCTGCAGCGCAGCAACAACAGCAGGTAAAACAACAACCTGTAGTTGCAGAAAAGAAGGTCGGTCGTAACGATCCTTGTCCATGCGGAAGTGGAAAGAAATATAAACAATGCCACGGAAAATAAATATTCGGTGACAACTGATGATTGTCCAGACAAAACCGTTGAATAAATAAAAGAGAGGAGTTCTACTTGTTAGAATTCCTCTCTTTTTTTTGTGTTTTTATGTGAAGTTAGAGTAGATTTGCATTACTAACTAAACTTACCTGAACAAGCTATGACCAAGTTCTACAACTACGCCTTCATTTTATTTTTTTTCTGTTCCTTTTCGAACAATTCCTTTTCTCAAGGTAATACCTGTGGAGCAGCACCAGCTTTACCAGTAAATACGACATGCACAACTCAAGGCTTTACCAACAACGAGAATGGAACAAATCCAGAGTTCGTTGCTTCTTGTGCCTCAGGAGGAACAAGTTATGAAGATGTTTGGTTTACTGTTACGGGTACTGGTAACCCGATGACCGTAACTGTATCGGGCACCGACCGAGCTTACGCTTTAGCAGCTTTGACTTCTTGTCTCGGAGGAGAGTTAGATTGTACGCAGCAAGCTGCTGGCGCGACAGGATCAGTTACTTTCGCTACGACGCTAGGAACAACCTATTATATCCACATTCAAAGAAGAAGTGGTAATAACAATGCTAACATGTCTGGAAATATTTGTGCGGTAAGTGCTGGAGGAGCTGGCAGTTGCGCATCAGATTTAACTGTTAGTTCAACACTTTACTCGAACTCAGGTTTAACGACTTGTGGAGCTGGTGATGATTATTCAAGTGCAGACGCTTGTGGAAGTTCTTATTTAAACGGTGACGATTATGTTATCGAATACACTCCTACAACTACCGAATGTGTTCAATTCAACTTAACCAATACGGGGACTTGGGTAGGGATTTTCCTTACAGATGATTGTATGGATGCTCCAGGAGCTACTTGTTTGACCAACGGAACGTCTTCAGGGGGAAATCCAAGCATGAATTACACTGTAACGGCTGGAACCACGTATTATATCACAATCTCCACCTTTCCTGCCCCTCAATGTTCGGCATTTGACATCGATATAGTAGCGTGTCCGCCACCACCAGCAAACGATGAATGCTCCGCGGCAACAGGACTGACGGTGAATCCAGATAACCTTTGTGGAACGACAACAGCAGGAACTATTCAAAATGCCACGACCTCAGCCCAGGCAAACGGTTGTGGCGGAACGGCTGACGACGATGTTTGGTATTCTTTTGTTGCAACTTCAACAGTTCACGATATTTCACTTTTAAATGTTACAGGAAGCACTACTGATCTTTATCACAGCGTATATTCTGGGACCTGCGGATCATTGGGGGCAGCGCTTGTTTGTAGCGATCCTAACTTTAGCACAATTGGCGGTTTAACAATTGGAAACACCTATTATGTGCGCGTTTACTCATGGACTGCCACAACTGGACAAACAACAACATTCGACATTTGTATTGGAACACCTCCGCCACCACTTGCTAACGATGAATGTAGCGGAGCGGTAGCAGTGACTGTTAATCCAGATAACTTATGTGGATCTACCACGGCAGGAACCGTTCAAAGCGCAAGTACATCAGCACAGGCGAACGGCTGCGGCGGAACTGCCAATGATGACGTATGGTATTCATTCGTAGCAACTTCTACCACGCATTATGTAGAGCTTTTAAATGTTACAGGAAGTACGACAGACTTATATCATAGTGTGTATTCGGGCACTTGTGGGGCCTTAGGTGCTGCGCTTGTTTGCAGTGACCCTAACTTTAGTTCTATTGGAGGTCTCACCATTGGAAATACCTATTATGTTCGAGTCTATTCATGGACTTCAACTACTGGACAAACAACAACTTTTGATATTTGTATCGGGACACCACCCCCACCGCCTGCTAACGATGAATGTAGTGGTGCGATATCTGTTCCCGTTAGTGCTTCTGGATGCACAACCACTTCAGGAACTGTATACAGTGCGACAACCTCACCACAAGCGAATGGATGTTTTGGAACAGCAAACGATGATGTTTGGTATTCATTTACTGCAACGACTACAGATGTCCAAATTGACTTAACCAATATCACAGGATCAACTATGGACTTATACCACTCTGTTTACGCAGGAACTTGCGGCGCACTTGGCGCAGAACTTGTATGCAGTGACCCGAATTCAAGTCAAGTGAATAGTCTGACAGTTGGAAACGTTTATTTCATTCGTGTGTATTCTTACACTTCAACTGCTGGTCAAACTTCAAGCTTCGACCTTTGCGTTTCCGAAATTGGACCTTGTGGCGTAACTTCAGTAACAGAAGATTATTGTCCTCATGCTGCAGTTCTAACGCAAGGACCAGGTTCTTGGAGTTCTAGTACATATCCTTATTATACTCAAGATCTTCCTGGAAATATTAATAGTGTTTTCTGTGGAAGTATCGAAAACAACTCGTGGTATGAATTTGTTGCAACGGCAACCTCGGCTGTATTTGACTTTACCGCAGTGGGAAATTGTACTGGTTCGAACTGGGGGGTTCAAGCAGAAGTATATGATGTTACTTATGACGCATCAGGATGTTGTACAAACTTCACGTCAGTATCAAATTGTTACAATCCGGGGACTGCAACTCCAGGAACTGTAACTGCAACTGGACTCACTATTGGAAACACATACATTCTCATGGTAGATGGATGGGGTGGTGACAACTGCGATTTCACTGTATCCAACTGGACTGCTACTGGAATTATTCTCCCAGTCGAATTAACTGATTTCCGCGCAATCGGAATGGATCGAGAGAATGTTATTTCTTGGGTAACGGCTTCTGAGCACAACAATGACTACTTCAGTGTTTTACGTTCTTTTGATGGAATCAACTTCGAAGCAATTGGAGAGGTTGAGGGTGCAGGTAATAGTACTACGACAAACATGTATCAATTCATTGACGATGAAGTTCGCACAGGGATTGTATACTATCAATTAGGACAATACGATATTAACGGACAATTGAACACAAGTAAAGTAATTACCCTTAACCGAACAGAAGATGCGAATGGAATTCTTGCTGCTTGGCCAAACCCAACTGAAGACCTACTGTTTGTTGAAGTGAATCCAAACGCTTCTTACGCTTCACCATCTATTCAACTTATGGATAGTCGAGGATTAACAATTGAAAATCGACTTTTGAAATCAGGTGAACTAAATACAGTTGACTTCAGACTTTCTGAACTTTCAACAGGTGTCTACTTCCTTCTTTACACGGATTATGAAGGTGCTGTTCATTCACAAAAAATATTGAAAAAGTAATTATGAAAAAATTCATTTTAAGTCTCGCTTTCGCAATTCCATTAATTTCTTTTGGTCAAATGAGCGAAGAACAAATTTGGGAGAATGCCAATTATCAAGTAATAAAAAACGGAGCTTTTCTGTATTACACAGATATAAATACTACTGACGAAGCATTTGCACCAGTGAAGTTCAATCGAATTAAATCGAACATGCTCAACAAAGAGGGCATTGCTCGAGTTGAGTTAGTAAAAGACAATAAAACAATTCGCGTGTACCACTTTGATTATGTGGATTTGGAAACACTAAAAAGTTTTGTCACTCATGAAACACTAAAAATTGAAGTCACCGAAAAAGTGATGTACTCGATCTAAATAACAGTTCATATTCCAATCTTCTCTTAAGGTTGGATTTTTTTTCGTCATTTGATGTATCTTTGACCTGTGAAAAATGAGATTACATCCGTAACAATTATTGGCGCAGGAAATGTTGCATATCACCTTGGCAAAGCACTAAAGGATAAAGGAATTACGATCTCACATCTATGGTCTCGAACTAAAGAAAATGCGCAACTTCTCGCTTTAGAATTCGGTGCTGAGTTGACAGAATTGAACGAACTGCCTGAAAATCAAATCGCGCTGGTATGTCTCTCTGACGATGCAATTCAACCAACAATTGCCATGTTACCACAAAGCATTCCTGTAGCATACACCTCTGGCTCGGTGAACTTGGGTCAGATTTCTTCACGCAACGATCTTGGAGTTTTCTATCCTTTACAAACCATTTCCAAAGCGGTAGAGCTCGATCTTTCGGAAGTTCCCTTTTTAATCGAAGCGACTAATTCAGATTTCGAAAAAAGCCTCATCCAATTAGCTAAACGAATTAGTTCTAATGTGCATGTAATCAACTCCGAACAGCGTCAACAGCTGCATCACTCAGCGGTTTGGATTAATAATTTCACCAATCATCTTATCTATCAGGCGCAAGAGTTAACCAAAAGTGGAAATCTGGACTTCGAATTACTTCAGCCCTTGTTGAAAGAAACCATTCGAAAGGTTGAAAAACAATCCGCATACGAAGCACAAACTGGTCCCGCCAGAAGGAATGACATCAAGACCCTACAAAAACATCTGGACGCATTGAGCGGAACTTCTAAAGAACTGTACGCCTTGCTCTCAAAAAGTATTCAAGAAACATACAGTAATGACAAGCTATAAGGAAAAACTGAATAATATTTCGACTTTCATCTTTGATGTCGATGGCGTTCTCACTGACGGAAGTGTCATTTTATACAAAGAAGAAGTAGTACGCACTTTGAATTCCCGAGATGGTTATGCGCTGCAATTTGCTGCGGGATCTGGATATCGAATTTTCATCATCACGGGTGGATATTCTGAATCTGTGAAAGAACGACTCACTGGACTGGGAGCGACTGAAGTATGTTTGAAGTCATCGAACAAAATCAAAGTATATGAAGATCTCAAGTCTAAATATGGATTTAGCGACGATGAAGTTCTTTACATGGGAGATGATATCCCCGATTACCAGGTAATGGGTCAAGTTCATGTTGCCACGTGTCCTCAAAATGCAGCCGTTGAAATCAAACACATTTCACATTATCAATCACCTATTGACGGCGGCAAAGGATGCGTAAGAGATGTTATTGAACAAACGATGCGTGTTCAAGGGAAATGGTTTACAGAAAGTGCTTTTGAGTGGTAGAGATTTAGCGTACAATAACTCTAGCGGTGCTTATCAACCTTTCAGACTCCATGATCTGTATTAGATATACGCCAGCATTTAGATCTCCAAGAAATATTTTGCCATTGGCTGGAAATACTCCTTCATCGTATTGACACCATCTAATCCTACCACCGAGAAATTCGCTTCCTCCATGTTTTTAAGATTGACGGTCACAAAATCCTCGGTTGGATTTGGGTAAACAAAGGTTGACGTTTCGATGGGCAATTCATAAATCCCAACTAATTGGTTCACAAAAGCGACGCCTTGAATCGCTGGATACGTTTCTCCAGGACCAATTTTCAATACGCAAATAGAAGCTCCGCCACTACCTCCACTGGTAAATCCGACCATAACTGCTCCACTGTCTGAGGTTGGAATTGCAGAGAACATTTGATCATATCCTTCAAAATCTACGTAACCAACACCTGATTGCCATCCTCCTGTATATGCATGACGTCCTATATGCAAATCTGGGCCACCTTGACTCGTCCAAGAACCGTTAGCACGATAAGCTCCGTAGCGCATATTCGTTCCAAGATAATTCGTGTAAACATCACCCTCCCATTCGTCAGCTGAGTGCACGCCCCAATCTTGTACTATTTGATGATTCAAAGGGTCTAATAAATGACGATAGTAGTATGTATCAGATGAGATACTATCGAATTCTCGATGTCCACCTATAGCAAACATCGTATCGTTCGAGATGAAAAAATCATTTATTTTATAATCTCCAACTCCAGAACCTAGGGTATCTTCCCACACAATCTGTCCATCTTGATGCAACATTGTAAGATGCGCCATGAGTTTCGAGTTGTCTGAGTTAAAACGGTTCGATGAGATTAAAAACAATGAGTCCTGATACCTCTCAATATTCGTTATTGAATCATCTCCTACCAAAGCATAATCGATCGTCCAAACGGTGTCCCCGAGCTTATCCATTCGCATGAGCGAAATGTCTTTCCCAACGGTGCCGTTTCCCGTACGATTCACTCCCACAATTAACCCTGAGTCCAGAGTTAACGCTGCTTCCACTCCATCTTCCCAATCATCGCCAGGAAATGTTTTCTCCCAAATTAAATCACCATTTTCAGAAGTAAATGCTACATACAAGTCAGCGTTACCATTGGAAGACCATGAGTTCGAACTTCCTACTAAATAAATACCGAAATTTTCCACCAACAACAATTTATTGGCAGCGTCGTTCTCAAGTCCACCATAAGGAGCAGACCATTCGAAAAATCCTTTTTTATTGATCTTCAGAAGAAATGCGTCCGCGTGACCGGGGCGAAAACTACCTGACATCCCAGTAATTAGATACCCTGAATCTGAAGTTTGAACAATATCCCGACCAAAATCATACTCATCTTCCCCGTACAGACTAAAAAATGAAATTTGCGCCCAACTGGTAAGCGTGACCCCAACGAAAAACAAAAAAAGTATGATTTGTTTCATATTATTGAATAATTACTCGATGTATTGCTTGACCAGAAGCATTTGAAATTTTCAGCAAGTATACTCCACTCACAAACGTATTCACATCAATACTACCCGATCCATTCAGTGCGCCAGACAGAATAGTTTTTCCTGAAGAATCAAAAATCTGGAAATGATGGATTTCATTAGTCGGCACATCAACATTCAAAAGGTCATTCGCGGGATTAGGATAAACCTTGAGGTCAATCGCAGAAAACTCTTCTTTTATAGAAACTAAGTTTGAATGCAGTACTGTTGTTGGATTACTTGCGTCAGGATAGACTTCATTTGGTCCTATTTTATACAAGAAAATAGTCCCTCCACCACTACCTACCAATGGGTTCTGATGATAGCCCACCAACATAGCACCACCGTCGCTTGTTGGAATAATTTCTCCGTTTACATCAGGCTCGACCATAGCGAGGAATTGAACCGTATTGATATAAAACATCAGGTTAGTACCATATTGAATCATTACATCTGTGCCGCCCTCAAATGTATTGACATTGTTTTCAAAACTAAAAGCGAGATATCGATTAGAAGCGTCATCATACCAGGTAAAACAGTCGCCATGCCAATCACCAGTGAGATTCTCTACGTAACTGAAATCACCAACAAACTCCATCGCTGAAATTTCCGTTCGATAGTAGTTCAACCCCCAGAAATCTTGATCATTATCCCTCTGACTCCCCAAAGCCTGAACCGTATCATTGAGCACTTGAACATCATTCAGTTCAAATTCACCAGAATAATTTGAAAAATCAAGCGTGTCGAAAATCACACCAGCCTCGGTCATTAAATATAATATTGGTTTTACTTGAGATGAATCTGCATTGAAACGATTTCCACCTATCACCAAAATTGAATCTTGATATAAATCTACAGCGTTGGCAACATCATTTCCATTATTCTCCAATGTTCTGGTCCAAAGTGTATCACCATTTTTATCCGTCCGAACAATGTACATGTCCAAACCGTACGATCCGTTTTGACGTTCGCCGATCATCACAACACCAGTATCGCGCAACATTACAGCATCCATTACCTTGTCCCAACCATCGGAGCCATAAGTATTCGACCACTCTTCTTGTCCATTTTCATCGACCTTCACGAGGTAAAAATCATAATCCCCAATCCCGAATGAATTCGAGTATCCAGCAATAAAGTATCCAAAATTTTTCTTATATAGTACGCGCTGCCCCCAATCCGTTTCAGGACCTCCGTAATGATTGGACCACAACCAATTCCCTGTGCTGTCAACATGCATTAAAAACGCTTCTGAATGACTCGCATAACTTCCAGATGAACCCGTAATGACATAACTACTATCCTCAAGTTGAACGACGCCTTGAGCAAAATCAAAACCATTATCTGCATAATGCTTGTAAAAGCTAATTTGTCCGATAGACATAATCGGCAATAGAAGAAATGCTATTTTGATTAGAATCTGCATACTGCTCTTAGATATAATGAAGTTCCATTGCCTCCTGCGCGCATAAATCCTGAGAAATTGTCAGATCCTATTCCGAATCCGATTTGTTCCCAATTAAATTGTCCGTAAGCTCCAACACGCAGACCTGAGAATCCACCATAGGAGACACTTGCACCAGCATGAATGTGCTGAGAGAATCTATAATCGATACCTGCGTATGCGAAAGGACTAAAAATCAAGGTTGGATAAATTCGAATGCCAAAGAAGGATTGCAAGTTATAATCTGCATTTTGATCAATCATTTTCCCAACTTGAATATAGCCTGGCAAAACGAAACCAGATTTAACATCCTCGGAGCGAATCCCGAGAGTATCCAGGATATTTATACTGTCACCGAAAAAGCTATTTTCTCCAATCAAATCATCAAAACTAAATCCTTGAAACGAAATGGTTGTGTCAAAACTATATCGTTTTTGAGCTTCATACATATAGCCAAAACCGATATTCTCGGCCTTGAATTGAATTTGAGCTTCATGTTCATTAATCCAACCAATAGGAATTCTAAAATCAAGATCAACGCCCACACCAAAACCTTGGTTGAAATTAGACGATTGTGCCATTTCGAACTCACCATCCATCACAACTTCCATTTCGTAACCGTCTTCAGACTGAATGATCTCCAAGTCGCGAAAACTTCCACTCAAACGAGAGCTTATGTTGTAAAAGTTCAGTCTTGCGGAAGACTTTGACACTGGATCAAAAAGACCAAATCCAATTTTTTGCATGGCAGTGAAATTGATGTTCATTCCTGACATGAGCATTGTATCTCCTGTGTAATTTTGATTACCATACATGGCAAGTCCAAACATATCTCTTGTATACAAAACGCCCCCAAAATAATTCGTTCCAGCGGCAATTTCATACCCCCAATTCTTCTTCTTGAAAATATGTGTTTGCCCATTTCTGTAATAAACATTACCGCCAGCGTTGAGACCAAACCTATTCACACCACCGTGGCGACTTAAGGAAGCATCTTTGATCTCATTTGTGATCATACCACCTAAAACAAAGCGATTGGTCACTCCATTCCTAATAGAAGTAGCACCATAATCTCCGAGGCCATTCAGTCCAATTTCATGGTGATAACTTACGGTATCGTAAACATCTGAATTCATTTGTGCCTTCGAAACAAAAGCACTGAGACTGACAATTAAAACAAGAATCCCTTTCATCTTAAAATTTGTTTTCCGTCTTAAATTCTGACTTTAACTTAATTCCAAGAAAAGCTTTTTCGGGAATCAGCATCATTTGACTCATACCCGTTGTAGCATCAGGGGAATTAAACTTGGCTTTAACGACAATTTGAGTCACGTCATTTACATCGTCCACCATCTCTTTCGTTAATGAAAAAACAACATCGGATGTTTTTACCAATATTCCTGTTTGACTGTCTAATGATCCATATTGCGAAGATTCAATTTTCTCTGAGCCGCTAATAGTATGGAGAATGCTTCCATTCGCATTTAATAAATAAGCAGTGACTTCAGCATTCATTGGGAACCCATTTTTTGCTTTCAAAATAAGGTCTCCTGACACGACTCTAGTTTTTTCAGGGTCTTGATTCAGACTAATGTCGAAAGTATCCTTAAGTACTAGGTCGTGCAAACCAAGTGATAAAGGCATTTGGGCTTTCATTTTCACAATAACCCTGCTATCAGGGAAGATTTGATCCCATCCTCCAGATACATTGCCCCATGGGTTTAGTTGGAAGTAATAACCAATCTTGTGCTTGGTGCCTAAATTCTCAAAATATGCTTCAATGTTACTATTGCTGCTGTTGAAATTAAGGTTTGTCAATGAAGGAGTTAATGTTCCCCAGCCACCAGTAGCTGGATTCACAGTGATGTTATTCCCCACATTTGGTCCTGCCAATGCAACAGAGCTACCTTGCGCATTTTCACTAACAACGTTTAAAATTTTAGCAAGTGCACCAACTTTAATTCCATTCTCAACTTCAAATGAGAGGTTCAAATTATCAATGTCGAGCATTCCACTTTCATAGACATCCAACATCGTCAAATCTACCTCAGTTGTATCGCTTAAAACGCGTGAGCCAAAATATCCCTGAGCATAAAAAATAGAAGCATCTCGAATGGTAACCTTAACACGAGTGACATCAGTGTTATAGAGCCACGCAGCTGGACCACTAGGATCCGTAGTGACAGAGAAATCTGTTAATAGTTCATTATAAGAGCCTCCTGTTATACCCGTTAAGTCTAAAGTGTACCCAGCAAGATCAATTGTTGACGTCACAACACCATCAGTACTGCCGTTTGCAGCTGGTGCGGCTATTAACTTCTGTAAAGGAACTCCATCCTTTTTGACTTTGGGCAACTTTATTAAACAATATGCTATTGTTTCAACGGGGTTTTGAACGCGCAGGTCGATATATCCTTCTCGAAGTGTCACTTGCTTCAATTGTAGGTCGTCCAACTCTAAAGTAAACGTCTCAACTGAACCAGCAAACGTTGTGTTTGGCTGAACTTCCAGATTGATAGCAGAAGTATAATTTTGCGCTATCGTGGTGTCTGGGATATCAACAACGTCATTGATAGAAAGATCGAAGAGCGTTCTCGTTAAATCAATTGCATAATAACCACTTGAAACACTTAAAGTGGAGTCATTCACCAAATTAGCAAGCGTAAGTGTATCACTAACTAAGGGCGCATTCCAATCGCTTTCCCATACAGTTGCTTCTTTCTTACAAGAAGCAAACGTGAGCGATAGTAGTAAGATTAGATAGAAGTTCTTCATGTTCTGTTAACGAATTATTGATGGTTTAGGTTGGTTAAGCTCTTTCAAGAATTGTTGCATATCCTTGTCCAACACCGATGCACATACTTACAAGCGCGTAACGCTTGTTGGATTTTTGAAGTTCTAAAGCTGCGGAATGCAGAATTCTGGCTCCAGTAACTCCGAGAGGATGGCCTAAAGCGATCGCTCCTCCGTTCGGGTTGATTCTTGGATCATTATCTGCCAAGCCCATTTTTCTCGTACATGCCAAAACTTGAGCTGCAAATGCTTCATTCAATTCGAGGATATCCATTTGATCCAAAGTCAATCCAGTTCTTTCTAAAACTTTCTGAGAAGCATAAACAGGTCCAATTCCCATGTACCTCGGTTCTACACCAGCAACAGCTGCACCAACAATTCTTGCCAATGGTTTCATTCCATGTTTGTTAACAGCGTCTTCAGAAGCGATTAATAGCGCTGCGGCTCCGTCGTTCAATCCAGATGCATTACCTGCTGTGACCGAGCCATCTTTTTTAAATGCTGGTCTTAACCCACTCAACACCTCCATCGAAGACAATCTTGGAAACTCGTCTGTATCAAATACAATGGGATCTTTTTTACGTTGTGGAATAATTACCGGTACAATTTCTTCTGCCAATCTGCCCGAAGCGATAGCATTTGCTGCTTTCTGCTGCGACCAAAATGCAAATTTATCTTGAGCTTCTCTTTCAATTCCATACAAATCAACAAGGTTTTCTGCTGTCATTCCCATAGCGTCCGTCCCATACAATTCTTCCATTTTTGGATTGATAAATCTCCATCCGAATGAGGAATCATGCATTTCGGCATCACGACCAAAAGGTTTCGACACTTTGGAAATAACCCATGGTCCACGCGTCATGTTTTCAACACCTCCAGAAATGTAGATATCTCCTGCTCCGTCTTTAATTGCCCGTGCAGCATTAATCGTAGAAGCCATGCCAGAGGCGCATAGTCTGTTTACGGTTTCTCCACCAACTTGCCAAGGCAATCCTGCCAATAATCCGCTCATTCGTGCCACATTTCGATTGTCTTCACCAGATTGATTTGCACAACCAAAAATGATATCTTCAACGAGCATTGGATCAATCGATGCATTTCTTTTCATGATTTCATTGATGACGATAGCTCCTAAATCATCTGTTCGCACGGCGCTTAGCGTTCCACCAAAATTTCCAATGGGTGTTCTTACACCATCCACAATAAATACTTCCTTCGACATAGCTTTGATTTGAAGGCTTAAAGTTAACGATTTCCAACCGTTGTTAATAACTTCTTTCCAATTCTTCGGCACAAAGTTTGTAAATTGAATATCCAAATTAAAAACAACAAAAACGTGTTAAAGCCTACAATCCTGATCACCTCACTGAGTCTATTGATTTGCGGCAGTCTGTTTGCTCAAGTTGATGAGCTAACACCTGAAGAGCAAGCCTACCGAGATTCTATTACCGCGCTCAATCTTGAAAACGAAGCCATCGCGAACAGTCAAACCGCTTATAACAAAGGAATAGAGCATTTCCAAGCAAAGCGATATGCAGATGCTGTAAAAGAATTTCAATCAAGTATTCAATATGATCCGAATTTCACTGCAGCTTATTACAACAAAGGAGTTTCTGAGAACGAATTGGAGCGTTATAGCGAAGCCGTTAAGACTTTGGACAAGTTGGTCGAACTTAAAAGTGGCTACTCAAAAGCGTACTTCCAGCGAGGTCGCTCTTTCCAAGGTTTGAATAATTACCTCAGCGCCGAAAAAGATTACGAGAAGTCAATCGAACTTGATGCTAAAAATCCAAAAGCCTTTTACAATTACGCTACTTTACGTTTTTTACAACAGGACTATGATGGTGCCATCAAATTGTTCTCAAGTTCAATTTCGTTGGATGGCTCAAATGCCAACGCCTACAATGACCGCGGATCATCCTACAGAATGAAGGGAGATTATGTGAAAGCTCTAGCTGACTATGAAATGGCAGCAAAGAAAAACCCGAACCTTGCTTTTGTTCTGAACAACATTGGAACTACTAAATCCAAACTAAATGATTACCAAGGAGCACTTGCTGCCTTTAGCAGAGCGATCTCCATTGACTCGAAATTCCATTTAGCTTATAACAATCGTGGCGTGCTACAAATGCAACAAAACAAATTGGCAGAGGCGATTAGCGATTTCAAAAAAGCATTAGAAATTAAGCCAGATTACTCCCCTGCATCTGCAAATTTGAGCGGTGTTTATTTCAAACAAAAAGACTATAAAAATGCTCTGGATCTAGCAGAAAGGGCAATTAAAGCCGATCCGAAAAATGCTGCAGCTTATGTAAACCGAGGAAATGCGAAAGAAATGACTCGCGATTTAGAAGGTGCCTGCGAGGATTGGTATAAAGCGAAAGAATTAGGATCAGAAATGGGAAAAACGTATCACGCCGGAAACTGCGGCAATTAATAGTGTAATTATGAAAATCAGTAAACTTTTAACAGCCGTAATTACCATACTATCCTTCTCTCTCTCAGCACAGAATGTTGAGTTTAAATCGGCGAACTTCAAAGACGATAAGGATGGTTTGAAAAATGCCACAGATGCCATTAAGGAAGGAGATGCATTCTTCGAAATTGCAAACGAAGCTATTTTCCAAGTCAAAAGTCCTGGTATCAACTATGATCTTGCTTTAGAGAAATATGAAATCGCTCAAGCATTTAATCCAAATAACGGCCAACTTAATTTTAAAATCGGTGTCTGTTACGCGAATTCTGCTTACAGCGAGAAATGTATAGCATACATCAATAAAGCATTTAAATTAGAACCTGAATGCGATAATTTCATGCAATTCTACCTAGGCTATGCCTTGCAGCTGGACGGGAAGTACGCAGAAGCAATCAAAGCGTATGAGAAATTTAGCGATGAGTACAAAAATGCTGATGAGTTCAGTAAATTTGTTGTGAAACGAAAAAAGGAATGCAAAAATGCACAAAGTGCAGTGGCGAATCCTGAGCGCGTTTGGGTAGACAATGTTTCGGATTTAAACACGAAATACAATGATTATGCACCCGCGGTTTCAACCGATGGCAGCGAGATCATTTTCACATCAAACAGACCAAATTCGCACGCTCCAAATGCGGTGGGCGGTTATGACGACGATTTATATTCTTCCTCTAAGGTCGGTGGAAAATGGAGCAATGCCGTTTCTTTGAAGGGTGGTGTGAACACCGAATCTGATGAAGTTTCAAACAACTTAAGCTACGACGGGACTAAAATGCTTTTACATCGAGTAGATAATGGACAAACCGACATCTTCGAGAGTAAATTACAAGGACTGAATTGGTCAGCACCTGAGAAACTACCATTCCAAATTTCATCTGACCGTTCGAACGAAGTATTTGCTGCATATTCAGATGATGGGTGGAGCATCTATTTTAACAGAGACAACGATTCGAGAAGCAATGGATTTGAAGTCATGGAAAGTAGTATGCAAAGTAAATTGAAACAGAATTACATGGCTGCTCAAATGATCTCAACGGTGAATAGTAAATTCAACGAAGGCCCCATTTACATTACTTTGGATGGAGATAAAATGTATATCGCATCGCAAGGAGGTGATGGATTTGGTGGTTATGATATTTTCGTTTCAAAAAGATCTAACGGCTCTTGGGGCGAACCTAAAAATCTTGGTTATCCTATTAACACGCCATATGACGACTTCTATTTTTCGGCTTCTGCCAATGGTAAGTTTGCTTATATCTGCTCCAATCGTGCAGGTGGTGCCGGAGGTTATGACATCTACAAAGTAACATTTTGGGGACCAGAGAAAAACCCTGCAATGGAAACTGAAGATTATCTTTTGGCATCTATTGTAAATCCGATTAAAGACAATGCGATCGAAGCAACTGTAGAAGTCAAACAAAAATCTTTTACTGTATTCAAAGGTATCACGATTGACGCCATCACAAAAAAGTCTGTGGAAGCAGAAATCGAAATCACCGATAATAGTACTGGAACGATTATCGAAACTTTCACCACAAACAGTGCAACAGGAAAATTCTTGATCACGTTAGCATCTGGAAAAAATTATGGAATTGCCGTGAAAGCGGAAGGCTATTTATTCCACTCAGAAAATTTCGATATTCCTTCAGGAAGCGCGGACAACCTAGTCAATAAAGTCATTGAACTTAAAAATATTGCGGTTGGAAGTAAAATTGCCTTACGAAACATTTTCTTTGACACTGGAAAATCAACTCTGAGATCAGAGTCTAATGCGGAGTTGGATCGATTGGTGAAACTTTTAAAAGATGTACCATCGTTGAAAATCGAAATTTCTGGTCACACGGACAACACGGGTTCTGCAACCTTGAACGCGAAGCTTTCTCAGGATCGCGCAGATGCCGTTGTGAATTATTTAAAAGGAAAAGGGATCGCGACGAATCGACTCACTTCAATGGGGTACGGATCAGATCAACCTATTGCAACAAATAGCACATCAGATGGTCGTCAACAGAATCGACGAACCGAATTTGAAATAAAAGCAAATTAAACAGAAGGCGAGATTGATTCTCGCCTTTTTTATTTCTACATTCATCCCGTATGAAATTACTAGATCAACAAGCTAAACTAACTTTTTTAGGAGCAGCGGGAACTGTGACTGGTTCTAAAACATTGTTAGAATTCCAATCAACTAAAATTTTGATTGACTGTGGTATGTTTCAAGGCTTGAAAGAGCTGCGGAATCTCAATCGAGCTCCATTCCCCATTGATCCAAAAAAAATTGATGCCATCATATTAACGCATGCGCATTTGGATCATTGTGGATTTATCCCTGTTTTGGTGAAAAATGGATTTAAAGGAGCCATTCATTGTACTGAAGCGACCATGGAATTGACTGAAATCATTCTTATGGATAGTGCCAAAATTCAAGAAGAAGATGCCATTCGTTCCAACAAATACAATTATTCAAAACACAATCCGGCCGAGCCTTTGTATACCCAAAAAAACGTGAAGGCATCTCTAGAACTTTTTGTCCCGCATGAATTCGGACAATGGGTGATTCTGAACAACGATTTAAAATTTGAACTGCAGCCAAATGGCCATATTCTTGGTTCTTCCTTCGTTCAGCTAGAGGTGGATCAGAAAACGTTTTTATTTTCTGGAGATATAGGGAAAACAAAGCCTTTGTTACTGTATCCACCGAAGAAAATTGACGCGGCCGATTATGTAATTATGGAGTCGACTTATGGTGATCGCATACATTCCGACGGAAATACGAAGGAAGAATTGTACGAAGTCATAAAATTGACCTATGATAAACGCGGAATTTTAATGATTCCATCTTTCGCAGTAGAAAGAACTCAGGAAATTTGTTACCTCATTTATCAGCTTCGGTCTGAAGGAAAGCTTCCAAATATTCCTGTTTACTTGGATTCGCCCATGGGGATACACGCGACAAAAGTGTATGATCGACACCACGAACTTCAAAACATTTCGAATCTAGAGATTAACAAAATGTACGACGATATTCACTTTATCGATGACTACAAAATGTCCAAAAGTGTTTGTCTCGATACCAAACCAAAAATCGTGATTGCAGGAAGCGGAATGATTGAAGGGGGAAGAATTATTCATTACTTGAACAATCACATGGGTGACAAGCGAAACACCATACTTTTTGTTGGTTATCAGGGTGAAGGAACGCGTGGGCGTTCAATCATTAATGGAAGCAAGGAGATTAAGTTTTTTGGTGAATACCACGCTGTAAAATGCGACATTGCCGTTATCTCACACCTTTCAGCGCATGGTGACCAGGCGGATATTCTTTCTTGGCTTAAAAACTTGAAACAAGCACCACAGAAAATCTTCTTGAATCATGGGGAAAAGCATCAATCTGAAGCCTTGTGCGTAAAAATTAAAACAGACTTAAATTGGGACTGCGTTGTACCGAAAATGTCGGAAGAATTCATTTTACCAACCCGTTAGACCCTCACTAAAGAAATAATGAAACACCATAAATTAGATAGTTCTGACATCTTCTTTTTTAAGGATTTATTGAAGGATGCGGCATTTGATGACATTGAAAATCGTACAAACTATAGTCACGATCATACGGAAGACCTTTCGGTTATTCCTGGAATTGTTTTAAAACCAAAATCATCAAAGGAAGTTGCTTCTATTCTACAGTATTGCAATGAAAAATCCATTCCAGTGACACCAATGGGAGCCAGAACGGGTCTTAGTGGAGGAGCTATCCCAACTTTTGAAGGAGTGGCGCTTTCCATGGAAAAATTCGATCAAATTCTGAAGATTGATGAAAACAATCATCAAGTCACTGTTGAACCAGGGGTTATCACACAAGTATTGCAAGAAGCCGTTCGCGAAAAGGGATTATTTTACCCACCCGACCCTGCAAGCAAAGGAAGTTGCTTTATTGGAGGCAATATCGCTGAGAATTCTGGTGGTCCTAAAGCTGTGAAATATGGCGTTACCAATGAATATGTTTTGAACCTAGAGGTCGTTCTGCCGAATGGAGAAATCATCTGGACAGGCGCGAACGTGCTAAAAAATGCTACGGGATATTCGCTAACACAGCTATTGATTGGTTCAGAAGGAACTTTAGGTGTTGTTACAAAAATTGTTTTGAAATTAATTCCACACCCCACGCATGATCTATTGATGTTAGTCCCATTTTACAGTGCATCGGAAGCATGTGAAGCGGTAGCTGCCATTTTTAAACATGGAATAATTCCAAGTGGATTAGAATTCATGGAGCAAGACGCCTTGTTGTGGACACAAGAGTTTCTAGGAGATTTTAGTTTAAATGTTGCCGAAAACCATGCCGCACATTTACTTATAGAGGTAGACGGTTTTGATTTGGAGAAGCTCATGGAAGATTGCGCGAAAATAACAGAGGTTCTGGAAGGTTTTCAAACAGATGAAGTTCTATTTGCAGAATCGCAGGCGCAGAAGGATGCACTTTGGAAGTTACGCAGAAGCGTTGGTGAAGCAGTGAAGGCGAATTCGGTTTACAAAGAGGAAGATACGGTTGTTCCGAGGTATGAGCTCCCCAAACTCCTGCATCATGTGAAACGCATTGGAGCTGAGTATGGTTTTAAATCGGTGTGCTACGGACACGCCGGTGACGGAAATTTGCATATTAATATTATCAAGGGGGATTTATCCGATCAACAATGGAATGAAGAACTTCCGGCAGCAATACGCGAGCTATTTACAGAAGTTGTGGCTTTGGGAGGTACACTTTCAGGCGAACATGGCATTGGGCTTGTTCAAAAACAGTATATGGACATTGCATTCTCCGAAGCTTCTCTGAATTTAATGCGCGGCATCAAGAAAGTCTTCGATCCGAACGGCATTATGAACCCTGGAAAGATTTTCAATTCTTAAGAAAATCGAGATCTCCTGACTTCATTTTGTGGTATCCTCGTCCGAGATACGCTAACATGACGCGCATGTGATCAAAAGCCTCTTCTGTCTCTGCGCTAATTTCCTTTTTCTGAAGCTTTAATAACAGTTTCATGTACATGCCATGAAATGCCACCTCGATATGATTTTTATCCTTTAGATCCGACTTTTCCTTAAAATCCTCAATAGGTTGTAAAGCGCGATCAAAAACACCTTGGTATTTCTCATCCTTTGTCATATTGAGCAAGGTATTGTGCAGATAGGAGAGTTCGACGATAATCTCTTTCAATTCTGATAAGTGTCCGCTTTTCTCGATTCTTTGCACCTTCATTTGGCGAATGAGATCTGCATACCAATCACGATATTGTTTCTCGAAAGATCGATCAGGTAATTGCGGCAAAACAAAATTCTCCATGATGGCTTCCAAGTCAAAATTGAACGCACGAATAATATCTTCGATCTGGTACATATAAATGATGTACTCAGCAATGTTTCCCTGCTTTTTCTGATTGGCTATTTGCATGAATTCTTTACTTACTGTTCTCCCATGGCATCAAGTTCTTTCTCCTTGGTATTCATATATTGAATGAAAGCATCTGTCACATCAAAAGCCGAGTCAATGTAGGAAATCCCCCCGCCTGCTCCTTTAGCAATCAGTAATTTAATTCCATTCTCATTCGCAAAATCTTCAGAATACTTTAACAACTTGTTCTCAAGAACTCGGGTCAAATCCGCCTGTTTTTGCTGGTAAGGACCCATTTTATTCTGCTGAATCGAGACAATCATTTTCTCGGATTGCTTAATCGTTCTGTCAAAATTATTTTGCTGCGCGACTGTTAAAGAAGAGTAATTCTCCTGAAGTTGTCTTGCTGCATTTTCATACTTTCTTTGCCAAGACTCCAATTCCTGTTGAATTGCCATACCTTCCTTTTCAAGCTGGACACTTGTGTTCTTGAAGAAAGTGAAATCCGTTGTCAATTTTTCAGAATCGTAGTAACCTATGGTAAGATCTCCAGCATCCGTGGAAGTCACGTTAGTTTTAATCACTGTTTCCTCTCCATCTTTTTTGTCATCTTTTGACGAATCACTACCGCAGGAAACTAAAAGGCTCGCTGAAATTATAGAAATTGCAATTATTCTCATTTTGTGTTCTTTTTATTAAATCCGTCCTCCCACTCTTTTCTCATTTCGATAAAGCGAAGCAAGGTGTTTTTTAGTAATTCAGGAGTTACCATTTTCTCAACGTCTCCTGGCCCACTCACATCCGATTCTGAAACCTTAAAACTTTGTTCGTATTGTCCCAATTCAATTTTTACAATATACTTTGAATTGTAATTGTGAATCTGAATTTTAAATCTAGAATGAGGTATTTCTTTTATGAGGCGCATATGTGGAAACAAAAATAGTAAATTACTCTACCCAACAAACGAAAAAAGCACGTAACTAAGTCACGTGCTTCTATTAAATATTGTTAACTACAACATTGCTATCGCTAAGTCATTTTCCGAATACTCGACGAATTTGAATGGTACACGCACCATGTATGCGTAATCTTGGCCAACTTCGAACATGTCTTCATCTGAATCGCGATAAAGCCATTCAACGCAGACCTTATTTCCCGACTCGGCGAGTTCATTCAATTTATACAACAAGAAAAGAATGCGCTTGGATGAAGAAATATTGAAATATTCCAAATCAATTTGAAAGGTCGTATTGTGAACTGGATTCAATTTATATGATTCAAACCAATTCAAAATAGGAAGCCAAAACTCATCTGGTTCATCCGGTATGCATCTTCCTTTGATCAACATAACACCCGTAACGTGATTGAAAACAATCTCTGGCGTTGTTGGTGTCGCATTTTGCGAAAGGATTTCCATACTTTAACTCTAAATATTCTTCCCTGAATTTGGGATTTTTTTACTTAAGTCAATCAAATTTTCTACGAAGCCTATGATTTCGTAGATGAACTACTATTTCGATCAAACGAAATTTTCAATCTTCACTAAAATTGATACTTTATTCAATGAAAACTTCCATTCAATCAATCAAATATACACTTCATTCAAACTTTGCGACTTTCGAAATTGATACATCCAAAGACGATTGTCACATTCTTCTTTGTAATTTAGTCAATAATGGAATGGGCTGATCGCTATAAAATCATCAAGAAACTCGGCACTCAAAAAAAGCGAAAATTTGGAGATGTCTTTCTTGTTTCTACTATTGAGACGAATCAGTTAGGAGTTTTAAAGTTTGTCGCAAAAACACTAGACAATCGGAAAACCGTTGAGCGTTTAAAGCACGAAGCTTCTTTCCATTTAGATTTTGATGGCCTTCCAAAAATATTGGAGGTATTTGAATCTGAATATGCATTCTTTTTCGTTCGGGAATTTAAGGAAGGTATCGCATTGGATACGGTTTGGAACTCACTCTCAAAGAAAAAGCGTCATCCATTTTTAGTAACCATTCTTGAACAGCTTGCACCGATTTTTCAAACCTTAAAAGACCAATGCGTCGTGCATTGCGATCTAAAACCGAGTAATTTATTGGTTTCGGAGGATGGAAAAATACATCTGATCGATTTCGGCTTGGCGTTGCGAACGAATGCGATTGAAGATCGAGGGATACTTTTTCCTCTAGGGTATGCTGCTCCTGAATTACTTTTGAATCGACTCCATCTTGTAGATGAACGAACAGATTATTATGCTTTGGGGATTTTAATCTGGCGACTTTATGATGGAAAGCTGCCACTTGTGCACCCGAACCCGAGTATTTTCACGAACCTTCAATTGACGCACCCGCTACCTGAGAGTTACGAAATCTCAAAGAAAATTTACGCTACACTCGCACGACTTAGCGCCAAACATCCATTTAAGATGCCCCCAAACAAAATGGAAATTAGCGAAGTCGACAAATGCCTTTTAGCAGGAATGAATCTTCGGTATTCTTCTATTGAATTGTTTATCCAAGATTTTAAAGACACAGCGCCGAAATCTTGGTTTAGAAGTTTAAGTCGCGTCTAAATCCGAGATTAAAATTGAACATAAGTGGCGAATAAAGCCCTCCTGCCGAGCTGAATTGAGCGGCGGCCATTGAATTGCTCGCCTGATACAGGAGAACATAACTCAATCCGAGATCAAAATAAATCGTACCTACGCCCTCCATTGAATATTTGGCACCACCGCCTAAACCGAATGCTAAACTGAAAATACTGCCTTTTCTAGCTGAACCATCTTGAAGTTCGTACAATGTCTCGTCGTAACCTTGATAGACTGTTCGGACACCATTGAAAATCATTGAGAAATTCGAACCGCCATAAGCCGCCCAGCCAAAATCGTAACCATCACCCAAATAATAACGTGTCCCGCCTTCAATCACCGTATAATTCATGCTAGAGACACCGCTAACTGGGATCGTGTAGGGTGACGTATTAAAATCTCGTGCGATTGCTGTTGTGTAAATGGAATCCTGATTCTGTTGACGAAAATGATGCGTAACACGTCCGTAAATAGAAATCGCATCATCTCTTGGGATTTCTAAACCGAAATGTATACCACCCCAAGGTCTTGGCTGCCCAAATCCTTTAAGCATACTCCCACCAGCTGTTACGCCAATTTGAGCAAACGAAGTCCCTGCCATAGCAAGTACTAATAATAACAATAACTTTTTCATATCTCTTTCCATTTTGGTCCCGCTTTCATAATGGAAGCAAAAACCGTACAACTTTCTTCATGTGCGCCAGGAAGGTAGCTCGTGCTCATTAAAAATTCATTCACGATTTCACCTCCTACAAATTTAAACGTCTTTTTGAACAATTTAGTCCATTCATCTCTCGATTTCGGATGATGCTCATTCAACCATTCTTGAAAACTACCATGCGTCTGTTGAATTTTCACTATTTCTTGTGCATTGTAAATTGCTGCATTCACCTTTAGTTTGTTTCGAATAATCCCCGAATCACTTAGCAAACGTTCTCGATCGGCTTCAGTGTAATTGGCCACTTTACGGATGTCAAAATTCGAGTAGGCTTCGCGAAAATTATCCGCTTTCTTTAAAATCGTTTCCCATGAAAGCCCAGCCTGATTGATTTCGAGGATCAACCTTCCGAACAATTCGTTATCATCATCAAGCGGGAAACCATACCACAATCGATGGTACTCCTTATGCACCTCTTTGGCATTATCCCGTTCACAATACTCACAATAACTCATTCCAAACCAATTTGAGACGTCTTCTTATTCAACAAAACGAATAATTCGTCTAAACCGTTAATAGATTCGAGTTGAATTTTATTTAAAATACAAGTAAATCCAGAATTATCATAAATTAAAACCACTGGAAATTCATATTCTTTCTCGAATTTCTGAACAAATCTATCCTTGTTCCAAACTTGAATTGGAATTTTTGATTTTCCAACAAATTCTTTCCACGCCTTTCTCGCTCCTAAGCTATGATGTGTCAATTCACAAAGTTCACAATCGTACGTTGATGGGCTGACGATCTTGTGCACAGCATCGAAGAACTTGATGGTCAAATTGGAGTTCGCATTGTAAACAAAAAATAATTCCATGATAATATCTTCTCTTTGATGAGACGAATTCGCCACGACTTTATTACTTTTAAAATTAAAGATCCTTTATGTCTGTTTATTCCTTCAATGGATTCATTCCTGTTGTGAAAGAAAGTAGCTTTATTCACCCAAAAGCGAGTGTTACAGGTAATGTAATCATTGGAGAGAACGTCTACATAGGTCCCGGTGCAGCCATTCGTGGCGATTGGGGGCAGATTATTATTGAAGACGGTTGTAATGTTCAAGAGAATTGCACCATTCACATGTTTCCAGGAACTACGGTATTATTAAAACGAGGAGCACATATTGGCCATGGAGCTATCATTCACGGCGGAACTATTGGTAAAAATTGTCTAATTGGCATGAATAGTGTTGTAATGGATGATGTGATTTTGGAAGATGAGTGCATCGTTGGGGCTCTTTCTTTTGTGCCTGCAAAAACGCATTTTGAAAGAAGAAGTCTCGTCGTCGGCAATCCTGCAAAGAAAATCAAGGAGGTGAGCGACGAAATGATCGCGTGGAAAACTAAAGGAACGGAGCTATACCAAGCACTTCCTGGTGAATGTTATTCATCTTTGAAAGAGTGCGAACCATTACGAGATATTGAACCAAATAGACCAAAGCAGGAAACAATGTATACCACTTGGGAATCTATTAAAAACGATTGATTATGAAATTATTGATGCTATTTATCACGTTTATTAGCCTTGCTTCATGCGCGAGTATGAAAGAAGGGAAATCTCCGATTGAAGGAACCTACGGTGTTTCTTGCGGGATTTGCAATTATGAAATGACTGGTGAAGAATGCGCTCTCGCAATTAATATCGAAGACAAATACTATTATATCGAAGGAGAGGATTTACATGAACATGGAAATCCACATGCTGAAGACGGATTGTGCAATGTGGAACGTCAAGCGCGTGTAAAAGGAACGATTACGAAAGGTGTTTTTGTCATCGAAACATTCGAATTGTTACCCTACGTGAACTAAAAAAATGATGCTATGATCAAAGTAAACGCACTATTGCCCGCAGATAATATTTATCAGGATTACGCGACAAATAAGTTTATTCTTGCTGGGATTTACCACTCAATTCAGGTGCCAGAGTTGCCTTACTTATATGGGAATACGTTAAACGTATACTGCTCTGTGATGCATAACGAACCTGAAACTTCACTTATCCTTGCCATAGTTCATCCTGAGACAGAACAAATTGTCACTGAGACGGAGGCTTTTCAACTTCCCGAAAACGAAGTGGGGAACCCACTTGAATTCATTGTGGAGTTTGCTGACTTTGAAGTTCAGAATAAAGGAATGCATATTATCCAGGTTTACGCTGAAGACGAAGTTATTTTTGAGGCTCCTTTGTTTGTTGAGACGGAAGAATAATTCATTTTCCTTCCATTTAAAATGGACCTTTCTAAATTCAAAAAGATAGCAGTTCGCTTCTCGATTGGCGTCAAAAAAAAAGAAACCCAATTTCTTGAGTTTCTTTTTCAATAGTTATTCTATTCTAAATTTATTCTTCTCCAGTAGTTTCGGATTCATCATCCTTTACTTCTGTTGCGTCTTCAACACCATCATCTTTTCTAATCACAGTGCTTGCTCCTGGTTGCCCATCTTTTCCTTTAAGAAATTCTGGCAAGTTCATTCCGGCCATATTGAACATTTCTTGAAGTGGTGGAACCGAACCATATAATCCAGAAATAAAATCAGCAGTTGACGACTTTCCCGACTGTCCTTTACCAGAGTCCCAAACAGTCACTTTATCAATCTTAATGTTCTTAATCGCTTCGGCTTGTAACTTAACAAGGTCTGGTAATTTGTCGGCAATCATGATTTTTACTGCGTCTTCTGAGTTATCTCCAGCAGCTGATACTAATTGACGGAATCCATCTGCTTGCTTGCTGAGAATTTCATAAATACCTCTTGCTTCCGCATCCATTTTCGCAAAGATTGCATCTGCCTCACCTCGAGCGCGTCTTCTCAGCATTTCAGCCTCTGCCTCAGCGTCAATTTCAGCACGTTTCTTAGCAATTTCAGCAGGTACAAGAATGTTTGCCCTCTGCGTTGCTTCATCTCTTTGGGCACGGATAACCTCCGCTTCCTTCTCTGCAGTATAGGATTCCTCAAGCGCTTTTGCTTGCTTCACCTTTTCCGCTGCTATCGCGATTCTATTTGCTTCCGCCTCCGCTTCACGACGTCTGGATTCTGATTGCGCAACGGTAATTCGGGATTCGTTCTCTCCCTCTACTGCGATTGCGTTCGCATCGGCAACTCGAATACGTTTTGCCTTTTCCGCTTCGGCCTCACCAGCTTGCGCTTCAGCATTGGCATCTGCCATTTTAACACGCTCCTCTCTCGAAGCGTCTGCTTCACCAATTTTTGCTTTTGCGTGCAATGCCGCAACTTGTGTTCGTTCGTCCTGACTTGCATTCGCTTCACCAATGGAACCGTCACGATTCTTCTCTGCCACGCTTCTTCTTGCGTCGTTAATTGCTTTCGCTGCTGCTTCTTTTCCAAGAGCTTCAATATAGCCGGATTCGTCATTGATATCGGTAACGTTTACGTTGATCAATTTCAAACCGATTTTTTTCAACTCCGCTTCAACGTTCGAAGAAACGTTCATCAAGAATTTATCTCTATTCGAGTTCAATTCTTCAATATCCATTGTGGCAACAACCAAACGCAATTGACCAAAAATGATATCCTTCGCCAAATCATGTATTTGTTGTTTCGTTAGACCAAGCAATCTTTCAGCCGCGTTACTCATCACTCCTGGCTCTGTCGTAATTCCTACTGTAAAGCTAGATGGAACATCCACACGGATATTTTGCTTTGAAAGTGCCTTTGCTAACTTCACTTCGATGGAGATCGGCTTTAAATCCAGAAACTCATAATCCTGAAAGATCGGCCAGATAAAAGCGGCTCCACCATGAATACATTTTGCGGAACGAAATCCGTCTGTTCCTTGGCCCACTCTACCATAGACCACTAAAATCTGATCTGATGGACATCTTTTATACCTTCGAAGGATTCCAACGAAAATTATAATAATGAAAAGTACTGCTGCGACTATCGCAATCAGATAAAACGGCACTCCTTGTTCTTCTCCCATTTTTAGTTTTAATTAAGTTTGCTTGTTACTAATAATATACTGTCATCTATAACTTTTTCGACACGAACAATCGTTCCAACCTTTAATTCGGAATCGTCATTTGTGAATGCTTGTAATTCGTGAATTGATCCTTGAATATTGATTTGAACTTTACCGAATCCGCCATTTTTCGGTGAGATCGGCAAATAAACTTCACCTGTTCTTCCAATTGCATTGGACATTTTCATCGTGCCTTCCTCCACCATTCCTGAAATTGCGTAAAATAACAAGGACATCAAAAACATCATAATTAGTCCACAAACGACTGAAATTGAAACAACTGCGAAGGTACCCATTCCTGATCGAATACTTCCTATTCCTGTCCAACCAAAAATTGTGATGAAGCCAACGAGATTTTTAAATGTGAAAAACTGAAATCCAGCACCTCCATCAAGACTACCATCACCGTCAACATCTACATCAGCATCAATTTCGCCGCCGACAAAAGTCATAATTAGAATAACGACAAGGATCAAAGATCCGAAAGTTGCTAAAATCCAATAAACCTTCTCGAAAAGCGATAAATCATAAAACCATTCCATCTTTTTCTAGTGTAATTTAGTTACTTCTTTACAAGATAGAAATTTTAACGGTTTGAAGTACGTCCGAGTAAGAATTACTCTGCTTTTTTAGTTAAATCCTCTGACTCTTCTTCCGAAGTTCGCGATTTTTGTGCTCGCCAGAACAGATAGAATCCTACCAAGACAAATGGGATACTTAGTAATTGCCCTGTATTCAGCAACCATTCACCTCGCTCTGTAACTTGTGGCTCTTTGGTAAATTCCAACAGAAATCTAGCACCGAAAAGGAGAATCAAAAACGTTCCGAAAACCATTCCTTGTTTTTTCCAAGCATGACGTTTCCAGTAAAGGAATATTAGGACAAAGAAAATCCCCAAATATGCCAAAGCTTCGTACAATTGAGATGGATGACGCGCTGGAATATCCTCCCAAAAACATTGGAGCGTTTTACAATCTCCAGGGTGATATATAAATTGAAAACCCCATGGAACGTTCGTTGTTTTACCGACAATCTCGCTGTTCATTAAGTTTCCGAGGCGGATAAAAGTTCCTGCAATTGCAATTGGAGCGGCAATTCGATCCAAGATCCACAAATACGGTCTTTTTGAAACGCGCCGACTAAACCAGAGTAAGGCTAAGAGGATGGCGATCGCTCCACCGTGACTCGCCAATCCACCTTCCCAAATTTTCAAAATACTTAGAGGATGAGAGAAATATCCTTCGTGAATCAATTGACCATTTGGTCCGAATTCGTCCCAGTAAGGACCGTAAAAAAGGACATGACCTAAACGCGCTCCAATGATAGTCGCCAAAACCATATACAGAACGAGCTTGTCTAATATTTCGTCTTGAATCCCTTCCTTTCGGAACATTTTTCGAATTACGAAATACCCAATCATTAATCCAGTGACGAACAGAAGGCCGTATAGATTTGGAGTACTGTATCCTTCGAAAATTTCGGGAGTGACATCCCATTGGATAAATTGAATCACGGGTTGGTTTCTTTATTGGTTTCAACCAAAGATAATGGTTTTTCGGTCTTAGATTTATAGGCCAACTTCGAAGACCTTCCTTTTTTGAAAACTTTATTGCTGATATTCAGTCCTCGGCGTAATTCGCGTTGTTCGTCTTCTGGTAAATGAATAATATCTTGACATTCCGTTGAACAACAATTTTCCATTTTATCCATACACGCATCACATTGGATGAAAAGCAAGTGACACCCATTATTTTCACAATTCGTATGTGTGTCAGCAGGATCACCACATTGGTGACACACAGAAATGATATCTTCCGTAATCCGCTCTCCGCGTCGTTCATCGAAGACAAAGTTTTTACCTACAAACTTGTTATCTAGCCCTTTTTCTCGAACTTGATTGGCATAATTGATGATTCCACCTTCCAATTGGTGCACTCTTTCAAACCCGCGATGTTTAAACCAAGCCGAAGCTTTTTCACATCGGATTCCACCCGTGCAATACATCACCAAGTTTTTATCTTCATTTCCTTTCAAAAATTCCTCTTCAATGTATGGTAGCGAATCTCGGAAAGTATCTACATCAGGAGTAACGGCACCTTTAAAGTGTCCAACCTCTGATTCATAGTGATTTCTAAAGTCAATCAAGATCGTATTTGGATCATCCGTTAAAGCGTTGAATTCCTCAGCAGAAAGGTGCTTACCAATTTTAGTCACATCAAAGCTTTCATCGTCGAGTCCATCCGCTAAAATTTTACTTCGAACCTTCACTTTTAGCTTTAGAAAGGGGAATTCCGCCTCTTCTTCATCGACAGCAATATTCAATCGAACTTGATCTAAACTTTCGATTGCATAGAGCTCCTCCCTGAACTGTTCTAAAACTTTTACGGGAACGGAAATCTGGGCATTTATCCCTTCATTTGCTACATACGTTCGACCTACGACTTCCAGGTTTGACCACATTAAGAATAGTTGGTCTCTGAATTTTTGGGGATTCTCAATATGCACATACTTATAAAATGAAATGGTCACGAATTCTGTTCCCTTTTCTTTTAATTGCGCTTCGAGTTCCTCCTTACTTAATTTGTTCCACAGTTGCATGCTATGTTAAATTTTAAATAACGAAAAGGCAAAGATAGTAAAACCTATTTTTTATTTAAGAATTCAACGAAAGCAAATAAACCGAAGCAATTTATTCCTCTGTGTAGGGAGATTCGTATGCTTCCAGAAAAGCTTGATAGGATACAGATTGTTTTTTATCAAATTGATCAATAAATACTAAAATTGGATGAAAATCTTGTTGAGACTTGAACCCAGGAACTTTGGTCAAAACCGCCAAATCTGAATTGAGGAAAACATAGGTTGGATAACTCATTTGTCCCCCCATTAACTCTGCGGCCAACTCATGATATCCTCTTCGCCCTGACTCGACAAATTTATAGGTTCGATCTTGTATGGTAAAATCTTCTTTTTGCTCCGCATCAAACTTTACGGCATAGTAATTTTCACTTATCTCCTTTACTATCAATGAATCTTTAAAAGTAGTGCCATCCATTCGCTTGCACCAACCGCACCAATCCGTGTAAAAGTCGATGAAAATAAGTTTTGGCTCCGTTTTTATAGCTTCCATGGCTTCCTCCATAGTCATCCAATCAATTTCAGCAATTGCAGTAGAGGTTGAATCATCTGGATTTGGAGCATCGACGTCCCTGCCAGCAAATGTGTTCAAAGCAAATAATGCACAAAACAATAATAGAAGGTGTTTTTTCTCAATCATACCTGAAAAATACAAAAAACTAAGTAATCCTTTACTGTTCAGACGCTGTTCATATCGATTCTCAGAATTTCGAAAAAGAATTAATTGTATATTCGTTTCGTGAAGCATTTACCCATTTTTCTATTGATTGCATCAACATTTCTACTTGCTGGTTGCCCCGGCGGTGAACAAGGTGGTGCTTACATATCTGATCTTGAAAAAGTTCAGAACAATCACATGGATTTGCCAGAGCCTCGCCGACATTATTTTAATGGAGTTCAGTATGAGCTTTCAAAAATATTCTACAACCATTACAACGATGAATATGTTATCTCTGATGTCTACGATCTCTCGATGAATGATGAAATGAATTTGTATTTCAGTATTGAGAGTTTTGACCTTATCGATGCAGAAGAGTTCCAGTTTGAATTTGAAGATAGTTTGAGTCTTCTTGACGCGGTTCATGATCACTACGCAATAAAAAGAAATGCTTCCCTTGAAGAAGCGACGGTGAGCATCAAGAAGAATGTTCCAAAATCTGTTGGTTACCCGGGCGTCATGCAAACCATAAGTGGATCGACGTATCGTGGTTCTACACCCAATAGCTACTTTTTTTCAACTATTGAATTAAACGATCAAATCATTGTAGTCCAACTGATTGGCCGTCAAGAAAACATGGGGTATTTATACGATGATTTTATTGATATTATTTCGTCTATTTCCATTTAATGCACTTCAGTAAAATCCAAGGAATTCAATCAATTTTAGAAACAGAGCTTCCTGGAGAAGAATCTCATTCTTTGTTGTTGCCTGTGAATCGTCCTTATTCCAGTGAAATTCGAAAAAACGCCGAGGGCTTTAGAAAATCTGCTGTTGCTATCATTCTTTACGAACAGCAGAACCGTTTGGAAAGTATACTTATTCAACGACCGAAGTATGATGGTACACACAGCAATCAAATTGCTTTTCCAGGTGGAAAAATGGACGGAAGTGATCCAGATCTAGAATTTACAGCGCGTCGTGAATGCATGGAGGAAGTTGGAATTCCCATTGAAACTCCAAGATTAATTGGAAGATTAACCGATATCTACATCCCCGTAAGTAAATTTATTGTTGCGCCACATATTTTTCATGTGGAACGCTTACCGAAACTGATCCCAGATGCACGAGAAGTTGATTCCATCATTCAGTTCGATATCGAAGAAGTCCTTAGAGAAGACGTTATACAATCAACTACCATTGATTTTGGCCAAGGTTTTCACCAAAAAAATGTCCCTTACTTTTCAATAAGGGATAAAGTTGTTTGGGGTGCGACTGGAATGATGCTCTCGGAATTGAGAGCTATTCTTCAAAAAGTTTAAAATCTCACACGCGCAAATCCAAAGGCAGTTGAAATGCTGTTTGACCCATCCAAAAAGAAGGTCAGCGCATCGCGAGAAGATACTCCGAACTCATACGTTCCTCCACCGAGAATGAAGTTGATTCCAACTGGAATGTTGTTCGCGTAGATACCTCCTCCAAAGTACCCAGCTGTTAAAGAGAGCCATTTCATCGGTCGAATTTCTGCACCGACTGAATAAACTGCATTGGCAATGCTACCTGGATTGTCTTTATCGAAAGGCGCTACGATATCAATTCCGAAGCTTGCTTTTTTCCATAGGTCGATACTTGCTCCCATTCTAAAGTTTGCCGCATTCGCAACGGTATATTTTTCCTCTCCCTCCAATGACAAAATGCCACCGTCTTCGAGAAGTTGCTGCACTGAATTTGTGACATTGTAATTTGCCAAACCAGCCAAATCCATACTTCCAACGATCGAGTCTTTTACGCGGTAAACATTTCTTGTATATGTCACCGATCCTAAATTATTCACCGCAGCGCTTACTTTTAAAAAGCCAAGTATTTTTGCACTCATAGAAAAATCAAGTCCATATCCCATTCCAACCGGCTTAGGAATGGCACCGCCACCAGTAAATGTGGATGGATTAACATTGGCAACTGCTCCATAATCAATGTCATAACTTGGAGACAGTGCTGAATACATATACACACCTGAGCTATTCGACTCCAAATCTACCATCGCCATGGACTGAATGAATCGACCACCTATTCCGCCGTAGATAGCAAAAGTAGAGTCATTTCCGAAGATTTTACGTCCGTATCCCACGTTGTAATGACGGTTCCAAGTGAATTTTAGTTTTGATCCATTGGTAATATCACTGAGCGGAACAGGGTTTGTAATTGTACCTTGAATTACTGCAGCTAGCGTATCTTCACTTAAATTACCCGTATTCTGTATCGTTGAAGTATCCGTTCCAAAAACAACAGTGAATTGATCAAAATAATCTGACAATCGTCCTTCGAAGATTAGCTCACTTGTTTGCTCATTTAATTTAGAGTACCAATTATAATGTTCACCGATATTGAAGGCAATCCCCCCTAATTTTTCGTTATGGTATGAAAAACCCATCCAGTTAAAACTTGCATCAATCGCAACCCCTGACTCCACATAATCGCGGGCATACTGCTGCTGAGTTTGCCATGCGGCGGTATCTTGGCCTTCATCACGAATATCATTTCGGATAGCCTTGTACAACTCTTTCAAACGATCTGCGGAAAGCGAGTCCGAATAAAATCCAAGATTGAATTCGCTGGATCCCATCGTAAACTTTTTTCCGTATTCATTTCCCCAACCGAGCGCTGAAGAATTGATTCCCAACGTATGGTAATCCGTCACATAAGTCGTTGCAACTCCCCGTCCAACAGCGGTATATGAAATTCCTTGTGTTTGTGAAATGGCTAAAAAACCAATCATGGTAAGAGCAGTAGCAAGTAGAATTGATCTCATAATTTGTAGAATAATTTCTCTAAATGTACAAGAAACCGCATAAAAACAAAAAGAGGAACAAGTTTTATCGAAACTTCTTCCTCTTTCTGCTAAACCATGCTAAAACTATAAAACCCCAAAAACAATAAAAGAACTTCATTGCCTTTGTGTTCAACAAATGTATAAAGACTTAACGGAGTAGCAAGAATAATATTGCTAAATAAATGTTAAATATTTTTTATCCAAGGCCAACATCGAGAATCATCATTACGAGAAATCCTCCTATAAAGCCCAGTACAGCGACATCTGTAAACTTATCGCGTTGTGTTTCTGGAATCACCTCTTCAACCACAACGTAGATCATTGCTCCAGCGGCAAAAGCCAGTGCGAAAGGTAAAATAGGTTCCATGTAAATAACCGCTACTGCACCAAGCACTCCAAAAATGGGCTCTACTACAGCAGACAGCTGTCCGTACCAAAAGCTTTTTCTTCGGCTAATGCCTTGTCGTCGTAGTGGCATGGCTACCGCAAAACCTTCAGGGAAATTTTGAATTCCGATACCTATCGCCAGCGTAACGGCTCCTGCAATTGTAGCGCCATCCATTCCAAGGCTTGCTGCACCAAAAAGAACCCCAACGGCCAGTCCTTCAGGAATGTTGTGCAAGGTAATCGCCAAGACTAAAAGCGTGGTTCGATGCCATTGGGTCTTTACCCCTTCTTTTTCATCCTCCTTAAAATTAATGTGAAGGTGGGGCATTATTTTATCCAAACCAAAGAGGAAAAGAGCTCCAAGTAGAAATCCAACAGCTGCTGGCATCCATTTCATGGAGGGATACATCTTTTCGGACATGTCTATCGCCGGAGCGAGTAGCGACCAGAAACTAGCGGCTACCATGACACCTCCCGTAAAACCAAGCATTGCATCTAAAACACCACGGTTTAATTTCTTGAAAAAGAAAACCAAGCTTGCGCCTGCTGCCGTTAGGAACCAAGTAAAGAGTGTTGCGTAAAGTGCCGCAAGAACTGGATGAAGCTCCGTAAAATAGGCAATAATAGAATCCCAAGTACTCATTTATTTTAGCATTCGAATAAAATTGTTAGACAAATCTAAGTAAAAAATCAATCGCTCCTTCTCGCTATTCAATCTTATCACAACGTTAAATCTTTCGTGCGTCATTGGAAACTTTAAAAAACCGTTATCTTTGCGCCAAATTTTAAGTTCAAATTCAATAAAGAAATGGCAACTAACAGAACATTTACAATGCTTAAGCCTGATGCAATCGAGAACGGGCATACTGGAAATATCATCGATATGATCATCAAAGCTGGATTCGATATCAAAGCTATGAAATACACACGTTTGACTGAAGAGCAAGCGAAAGAATTCTATGCAGTACATGCAGAACGTCCATTCTACGGAGAGCTGGTTGAGTACATGACTTCTGGGCCTATCGTTGCAGCAATTTTAGAAAAAGACAATGCTGTTGCTGATTTCCGTGCCTTGATTGGTGCTACTGATCCTGCTGAAGCTGCTGAAGGAACTATTCGTGCGAAATACGCGGAGTCAAAAGGACGTAACGCGGTTCACGGATCTGATTCTGATGAAAATGCTGAAATCGAAGGGAAATTCCACTTCGCTGCGAACGAGATTTTCTAAACGAAATCCAATATAATTTTGAAAGACTTCCTTCGGGAGGTCTTTTTTTTTGCTCGAAAAAATACTAACTCCAAGCAAAACGATTCACGCAGATTCATCGCTTTTTCTCGCGAAATGATTACTTTTGAGTTCAAATAATGATCCATGAAAAATTACAATTCTACGGTCGCTGAAAGACTGATGAAATACGTACAAATCGACACAACTGCCGATCCAAATTCGACTTCATTTCCTTCTTCTGAAATCCAAAAAGATTTGGGAAAGGTTTTAGTAGCCGAACTACAAGAACTTGGAATAGAAGATGCTGAAATGGATGAGTGGGGATATGTTTTCGCTACAATTCCAAACAACACAGGAAATGATAAGCTACCTACGATTTGTTTTTGTTCGCACATGGATACAGCACCTGATTGCAGTGGCACAAACGTGAAACCAATTTTACATAAAAATTACGACGGTTCACCAATAACGCTTCCAGACGATCCTTCACAAGTGATTACGACGGAACGTCAGCGCTACTTAACACAGAAAATCGGAGACGATTTAATCACAGCAAGTGGTTTGACATTGCTTGGAGCTGATGATAAAGCAGGAATTGCGATTATTATGGATTTTGCGCAATACATCATGGAAAATCCTGAAATTCCGCATCCATCCATCCGAATTTTATTCACTCCTGACGAAGAAGTTGGTCGCGGCGTAGACCACCTCGATATGGAAAAATTAAATGCTGATTTTGGATATACATTGGATGGAGGTGTGCTTGGTTCAATCGAAGACGAAAGCTTTTCTGCTGATGGAGTGAAAATTTCAGTCCAAGGGGTTGCTGCTCATCCAGGATACGCCAAAAATAAAATGGTGAACGCCTTGAAAGTGGTTTCCGAATTTGTCGCTTCTTTACCAAAGGACTCATGGTCTCCAGAATCTACCTCGGGTCGCGAGGGATTTGTTCACCCGCACACTATTGCAGGTGGTATGGAAGAAGCATCCGTTTCCTTTATCATTAGAGATCATATCACAGCGAAACTTGCTGAATACGAAACGCGCTTAGAAGACTTATTGAAATCTACGCTTTCGAACTATCCAAACTTAAATTATTCCTTCGAAGTAACGGAACAATACCGAAACATGAAGGAGATTATAAAAGACGTTCCATTCGTAACAGATTACGCGATTGAAGCTATGGAAAATGCTGGAGTACAGCCGCTCCCAGCAATTATTCGCGGTGGTACAGACGGATCACGACTTTCGTTTATGGGATTGCCTTGTCCAAATATTTTTACTGGGGAAATGGCGATTCACTCTCGACATGAGTATGTGAGTGTTCAAGACATGGAAAAAGCATCGAAAACATTGGTGGAATTGTCTCAAATCTGGGCGAAACACGCTTAATGGATCATTTACAGATCATAAAGCAAATTGAATCGAAGCAATTCGAAAAGATCTACTTCCTTCATGGAGAAGAGGCTTATTATATTGACGCGATCACAGACGCAATTCTTAAACATGCCTTAGAAGATCATGAACGCGATTTTAATCAAAGTATCCATTACGGAAAAGACACGGAAACGCTTGCGCTAATTTCAGAGGCAAAAGGTTATCCTATGATGGCTGAGAGAAGAGTTGTAGTACTTAAAGAAGCTCAAGATTTCAAAGGAATGGAAGACCTTCTCTCCTATTTTGAAGCGCCTTCTAACGAAACCGTTTTTGTAATCAACTACAAATACAAAACCTACGATTCGCGAAAAAAAGCGATGAAGGCGGCCGCAAAAAATGGCCTGGTTTTCAAATCAGATAAAGTTCCTGAATACCGATTGACTGATTGGATTTCTTCCTTTGTAAAAACAAAAGGATTTGGAATCACGCCCAAGGCAGCGATGTTATTGGCAGAGTTCTTAGGCAACGACCTGAGTAAAATTATAAACGAGTTGGATAAATTAGCCATTCTCGTTGAAGCTGGAACGACGATCAACGAAATTCATATTGAAGAAAATATTGGAATTTCGAAAGATTACAATGTTTTTGAATTGGTCAATGCCCTTTCCGTTCGAGACATCCCGAAAGCCCTAACCATCGTAGATTATTTTGCGCATAACCCCAAAGCGACTTCAATTATCGTGGTGATTTCGAATTTGTTCAATCACCATTCACGTTTGATGAAAATTCATTTTTTGGAAAACAAATCCAAAGATGCCGTCGCCAGTGCATTGCGCGTTCCACCTTTCGTTGCCAATCAGATGATGGCTTCTGCAAAAATCTACAATCCAAAAAAATTAGCAGCCAACATTGCAATTCTTCATGAATACGATCTCAAGTCGAAAGGAATCAACAATAGCTCCTTCTCGGAAGGCGAACTCATGAAAGAAATGATCTACAGACTGATGCACTAATGCGTTTATTTTACGATCCAAATATCGACAAGAATAACACGCAATTCACCTTAAGTGAGGAGGAATCAAAACACGCTGTTCGTGTACTTCGATTGTCCGAGGGCGATCACATTGGATTGATGAACGGACGTGGTTTTTTATTTAGCTGTGAAATTGCAGAGGCTCATCCGAAAAGATGTCTCCTAAACATTGTCGAAACGAATTTTGAAGCTCCCGATCCAGATGTCATTCACATCGCGGTTGCACCGACAAAACAAATGGAGCGCATCGAATGGTTTGTTGAGAAAGCAGTTGAGATCGGTGTCACAAAAATCACCCTACTCGACTGCAAAAATGGGGAACGTGCAAAAATAAAATTGGATCGTTTAGAGAAAAAAGCCATCTCAGCCATGAAACAATCACAGCGCAAATACTTGCCAGAAATTGATGATTTAACCAAGTTTAACGATTTTATTTCTAAGTATCCTACCGGCTTAATTGCACATTGTTACGATGGCGAAAAGTCAACCTTTTCAGAGGTTTTCGCCAAAACAAACTGTCCTATTTTGATCGGGCCAGAAGGAGATTTTACATTAGAGGAAGTGAAACATGCATTGGATAAAGGCTACAAAACAATTACCTTAGGGAAAAATCGGTTACGAACAGAAACTGCTGCGTTATACGCTTGTATGAATGCAAAAATGACATTAGACAGATGAAAAAGCTTTTCTACATTGGATGTTTACTTCTACTCAGTTTAAATAGCTTTGGACAAAATGGCTATCAACTTGCGGTATTGAAATACGGTGGCGGTGGCGATTATTATGCGAATCCAACCGCACTTCCCAACTTAATTTCGTTTTGCAACATTAACCTAGGAATGAGTGTTTCCAAAGAAACACCGTACGTAGAAGTCGGAAGTCCCGATTTGTTTTTATATCCGTACGTTCACATGACAGGACACGGAAACGTTGTCTTCTCCAATGCAGAAGCAGAAAATTTGCGCACCTATTTAATGGGTGGCGGATTTTTACACATCGATGATAATTATGGAATGGATGAATTTATCCGCGTGGAACTGAAAAAAGTCTTTCCTGATAATGAACTCGTCGAATTGCCATTCAATCACGATATTTTTCATCAGAAATACGATTTCAACGGACTTCCTAAAATCCACGAGCACGATGGTGAACGCCCACAGGCTTTTGGAATTATTGTTGACGGAAGATTGGTGTGCCTTTACACACATGAAACAGATCTTAGCGATGGTTGGGAAAACCGTGAAGTTCACAACGATCCTGAAAACAAAAGAAGTCAAGCTTTACAAATGGGTGCCAACATTTTGATGTACGCGTTTTTGTATTAAGCTATTTCTTGATAAAGTGAAGCGTTTCACTCACGGACTTCATATTTTCTATTCGAATAAAATAATGTCCCGACTCTAACTCATGAAGATCAACTTGATTTCCAGATAAAAAAGAACCTTCTCGAACAACTTTACCAGAAGAATTAAAAACCACATAACTTTCATCACCCAAAATCCCATTCACATTCAGGTTATTTTCAACGGGATTCGGGCTGAATCCAAATTGTGAATGAGACTCAGATAACCCTACGTAGAGTAAATAATCACAATCTCCAGAAATTTCCTTGTAGGTGGTAAAATTATCGTCCTCATAGCATAGAAAATCCATATAATAATACTCGGTAATAATATTTGGGTCGCATAATTGTGTCGATGGGAACAAAAAGGAAAAGAATCCCTCCTCAATGGTTCCGATTCTTTCAACCACTTTTCCCGATAGCGCAGTCGATGAACCGGTTGATCCAGATAAGTCCAAAGTTCGTAAGGTCAAGCCGTTGATCACCATTGAGCCAGTATCTACAACTAGTACCGTCGATAGAGAATCACAATATGGATCACTACCATCAGAAACTCCAATCACCCATGTATCGCCGATATCAGCTCCGAAATCATAAAGAAGGAAGTAGGTACTATCAACCCAATGAAAAACAGAGTCTCCTGAAATTCGTGTAAAATTATAATATGTTGAGATAGGACCTGGTGTAGTTCCTCCTGGCCCTGGGTAAATGGGCTGTTGAGTCATCCGTAATGTTTGCGCTTGAAATCCACCAAGAACAGTATCCGATTCGTAAGTGCCTGTAAATATAATGGGGAAAAGTCCTTCTGTCTTGTAGTGCCATTTAGCCCCCTGATTCCCCCAAACCTGCGCGTTTGAATAAGTAAAACCGAGCGTAAAAAATGAGAAGATGAGAACGTGGATCATGGTTGTATTTTATATTGAAACAACAACTTACAAAATTAAATGACATAAAAAAAGGAAAGTCTTCACTCTCCTTAGCACTTAAAACAGCAACTGTTCAATTAAGATCCGCAACCAACACAATCAATGTGGCTATCCATTGGCTTCACACCTTTCAACTTCATTTCAAGATTGTGAATTTGATCCTTAATATCCATATCTGAGAACATATCTCCGGTCAGTTGGTTTTGTAAATTTTGAATTTCCTCCTGTAAAGTTACTTCCGTTTGCATGGTATTTTATTTTAGATTGTTCAATACACAAAGATGGTTCAGAATCCCTTTTCTTCCCTGGTGACCTTCTTAAAGTTTTCAACGAAAAAAAGTGAATCTTGTTCAAAAGACAACTTTTTACTATTAAATCACGTCTCTATTCAATATTAAGGTAATTTATTCTTTATATTAAGCCTTTGTTAACAGTTGCTTACAAATATGAAATTAAAACTACTACTCATTTCGAGCATTTTTGCTATTAGCAGTTCTGCTGTCTTTGCACAGTACTGCATGTCAGGTGGACCAAGTTCCCTCAACGATTCAAATCTGGAAAATCTTCAAATTACAGGTGCATCCGGAAGCATCAATTATGTGGGATGCCCTGCAGTTTTAGGTGTAGAGTATTACACCACGGAAAATGTAACATTGAATGCAGGTTCTAGCTACGTTTTAGGTGCTAAATTTGGAACCTGTGGAGGTAATTTCTCTAGTGTTGCTGAGGCATGGATTGACTTTGATGGAAACGGAATTTTTGAACCGAGTGAATCTATTTTGACTTGGTCTGGCGTACCACCTCAACCATTGGTAGGTTATTCAATCACCGTGCCTGCCAACGCTATTTCAGGAGCAACTCGTATGCGTGTGATTCAAGCAGAATCATCCACTCTACCATTAAATCCATGTGCTTCGTTTACGTGGGGTTCTGTCACCGACTTTAATGTAATTATCCAAGGTGGTGTAGATTGTTCAGCTTATATTGGAGATGACCAGAACGATCCACGAGCAGTACCTTCAATACCATTTGTAGAAACAAACAATTCATCTTTTTGCTACAGCAATCAAAATCCAGCATACGCATCTCCTGATGTTTTTTATAAAATAATACCCGCTGGAATCGGATCAATCAATGTTTCCTTGTGCGGATCAACTTTTGATACATTCCTATCAATTCTAGATGAAAATGGAATCGCAGTAGTTGGAAATGATGACGCGGTAAACTGTGGAACTTCTTCCGAAATAGAATTTTTAACGGACGGCTACGATTCTCTATATGTTGTAGTCGAAGGATGGGGATCTGCTTCTGGCGATTACACCATAACGATAACACAAGGTTCATTATCACTTGACGATATCGATTCGGACCAACTTACTATTTATCCCAACCCTGCGGACAACGAAATTCATATAGGAAATGCAACGGAAGGCGTGGTAACTATTTTCAATGCGCAAGGTCAAATGGTGCTTAACAAAAATCTCGAAGGTGCTTCCTCGTTGGATATCTCAGAACTTCCAAGTGGATTTTATCTCGTTCAGTTGACGAACAAAGAACAAACTAGAGAACAAAAATTAATCGTGAAATGAAACTACTTTTAGCTTCACTACTTTTTATCTGTACTAATAACTCCTTTGCTGCCGGTTGGATTCAACAAGCAGATTTTGGAGGAACTGCTAGGCACAGAACAACGATGCTTTCGCTTGGAAACAAAATCTACGCTGGACTCGGACACTATAACGGAGCAGGACCAAATATCCTTTTCGAAGACTGGTGGGAGTACGATCCTGCAACGAATGCTTGGACACAAAAAGCAGACTACGCAGGAGGTATTTGCTATCATGCAGCCGGCTTTTCTGTCAATAATGTAGGTTATGTTGGTACAGGGCGAATTTCTCCTAGTGGGAACACGATGGTGAAAGATTTCTTCAAATACGAACCTGCTACGAACACATGGACTCAGCTGACCGATTTCCCTGGCGTTGGAAGACGAGGTGCTATCGGGTTCAGTATTGGTCAGTATGGATACATGGGAACTGGTTCGGGTCCCGCTGATATGTATCGCTACGACCCCGCCAATGACACTTGGATTCAAATTGCCGATGTTCCTGGTGGTAACCGAATGTCTGCTGTTGGATTTTCATTGAATGGACGCGGCTATGTGGGAACAGGATTTTTAAGCAACCTGGGCTGGTCGAGTACAGATTTTCACGAGTACAACCCTGCGACAAATTCTTGGACGCAAATTGATGATGTTGGGATCGACCCACTAGAAGGACCAATTCCAAGAATGGAATCTTCTGGGTTCGCGCTAGATGGAAAAGGTTACGTTCTCACAGGAGTAAATATTTCTAGCGGAGATAACTATAAGGATATGTGGGAATTGGATCCGACAACTGGTTCATGGACGCGAATTGAAGATTTCCCAGGGACAGCGAGAAGATACCTGTCGTCTGTAACACATAACGGCTACGCGTATGTTGGTCTCGGTACGAATGGCACCAACTTTAAAGACTTCTGGAAATACGATAAAACATTAGCACTGCTGCAACAAAACATCGAATCGATTCAAGTTAACGTATTCCCGAATCCAAGTATTGATTACGTTCAAATTGAAATGAACGGTCTGCCTGAAAATGCGGTTGAAAAAATGACAGTAAAAATGTACACACTTCTTGGAAAGTCAATTGAAGAAAAATCTATGACGCAAAACCAAGTTTCATTCGTTACGAGCGGACTACCATCCGGGCTCTACCTATACTCAATCAACTATGATGGCATCGTTTTACGATCCGGAAAAATTCAAGTACAATGATAAAAAGAGGAATTTTAATCATTTTCGTTTTGTTCGCTATCTGCGACTCTGCCGAAGCCAATTGGATTCGTAGAGCAGATTTTGGTGCACAAGGACGACATAGAGGAACTGGCTGCGGACTCTCTCATAGAGGCTACTTCGGGTTGGGGCATTACAACGGAACAGGAATCAATATTGTATTGAAAGACTGGTGGGAATATGACCCAGCAACAAATGCTTGGACGCAAAAAGCTGATTATATTGGTGGGAATGTGAATGGAAACTACGCCGTTTTAACGTTTGGCATCGGCAATTACGCCTTCATCACTGGTGGAACATTTAGCGACGTTAATACCTACCGTTACGACCCAACAATTAATCAGTGGGACATTGTAGCGACGGCTCCACAAAACTTCTCGAATACAGAAGGTTTCGTTTTAGGAAATAAAGGCTACGTCGTTAGCGGTAGTGTTTTACATGAATTCGATGCGACAACCTTGCAATGGAGCACAAAAAATCCCGTTCCTTTCAATTCATCCATTTGGAATGGAGCATTTAGCATTGGTGAAAAGGGTTATGTGCGAACGAGCAGCGGATTCTACGAATACAAACCTTCCACAGACGCATGGAGTTTGCGCGCTTCCTTTCCAGGTCTTGCAACAGCGGCTTCTATGAATTTTGCACAAGACGGAAAAGGTTATGTTATTTGTGGCTATGGAGGTGGACTATCAAACGTAAACTCTGAAGTTTGGCAATACGAACCATTGACAAATACCTGGAATCAACTTGAAGAATTCCCTGGAACTAGCAGGAGATTTGGATCGTCCTTCTCTATTGGAGACCGCTCTTTTGTGGGAATAGGCACGAATGGGACAAATTTCAGCGATTTTTGGGAATTCGACGCGGATTTGATTGGCTTGAGTACAGATTACCTCTCCGTGGAACAAGTGAGCGTCTATCCGAACCCTGCGGTTGAAGAGATTAATGTAAAATTAGACGCCTTCAAAGAATTCGAAGTCACGCTTTACGACAATCAAGGGAAAGTCGTCAACTCTTCGAAAACAACAACAGGACAATGTAAAATTTTAAGAGATAACCTTCCAGCTGGGAACTACTTCGTTCGTATTTCAGTGCTAGGAAATTATCTAGGATCAAAGACAATAATATTTAACTAATGGGACTAAGAATCGCTTTTATACTATCCTTTTTCATCGTGACCAATTCAATGGCTCAAGTGCCTAACTCTTGGGTGAAGAAATCGGATTTTACCGGACTAAAAAGAGAACGTGCAGTTGCCTTTACCGCAAATGGAAAAGGATATGTCGGCACAGGAGTTGACACTGCGGAAACGGTGCGGAAAGATTTCTGGAGTTATGATGATGTCCTAGATACGTGGACACAAGTGGCTGACCTTCCAGGATCTGAAAGACGCGACGCTGTTGGTTTTTCGATTAACAATATAGGATACGTTGCTACAGGAATCAATACGGTGAATTCCACAGATATAGGTTCAATGAAACTTGGCGACATGTGGCGCTACGATCCTGTTTTAAACGCATGGACGCAAGTATCAAGCTTCCCAGGGAATGGTGGTCAAGGAGTTTATTTCTCCGCTGCTTTCGTTGTGGAAGGGTTTGGCTATGTGGTTGGCGGCAAACATGGACCAAATAACTACACGAGTTTTATGTTCCGATATGATCCAACAATAGACCAATGGACTCAAATGTCAAGTTTCCCAGGAGGGCTTCGATACCAACTTTCTGCGCTTTCGATAGAGGACAAAGGATACGTTGGACTAGGAACGGATCAGGATTTGTATCGCAATGATTGGTGGGAATACAAACCAGACACAGATACTTGGGAGGCAAGAGCTGATTTACCAGCTAGTGCACGTTCCAATGCAACAACGTTCACTATAGGGTCCCGTGGATTTGTTTGTATGGGAAATAATGGAGGGGTTCTTGATGATCTTTGGGAATACAATCCTTTCTCCAATACATGGTCGGTTCGCGCACCTTATGGCGGAAGCCCGAGAAAAAGTGCAGTAGCTTTTGTCTTGAACGGCAGTGCTTACGTAGGTACTGGAAAAGGAATCTCAGGAAAGAAACAAAGCATGCATCAGTACCATCCGATGTCGTCTTTAGGCCTTGACAAAAACAGTATTGAAGTCAACGTCTACCCAAATCCAACCTCATCTGTAATTAATATCAAGACAAATACGCCTTTTGAAGCCATAATTTTATCAGACCTCAGCGGAAGAAAAATTCGAAGTATTTCGAATGAATCGTCAATGAATGTCGCTGATCTTTCATCTGGCAATTATAGACTTTCTGTTGTTCAAAACGGCGTTCCAATTTCTAACCAATCAATCACAATTCGTTAATATGAAGTTTATCATTATTTTATTCGTATTAGGTCTAACTACTAGCGCTTCAGCTCAAAATGCATGGGCAGTAAAAGATTCTGTCAATGGTGCTCCCAGGTCCGTGAGTTCGGCCTTTACTCTCGAAGACGAAGGTTATGTTATCGGTGGTTTGGATTCTGACGGATTCAGAAGAAAAATGTATTCATATACTTTCTGGCAAGACGATTGGGACGATGAGCTTTCGATTGGTGGACTTTCTGGAGACGGCTTGGAACGCGGTTCAGCTTGCGCTTTTGCAATCAATGACAAGGGATATGTATGTCTTGGACAAGGAGCAACGAATCCTTTTTTCAACGATTTATGGCAATATGATCCTGTTTCTAAAACATGGTCTCAAAAAGCAAGTTTTATTGGCTCTCCAAGAAGACAAGCAGTTGCATTCGTGATTGATCAAATTGCTTATGTTGGAACGGGGTCTGATGCTAATGGACTGCAAAATGATATGTACAATTACAATCCTGCAAATAACGTTTGGACTCAGCTCAATGATTTCGGTGGAACAGCTCGAAAAGAGGCAGTAGGATTCGCCATGGGAGGCCAAGGCTATATAGGAACTGGTGATGACGGTGTAATGCGAAACGATTTTTGGCAATACCAACCTTCTACGGATTCATGGATTCAAAAAACAGATTTCCCAGGCACAGCGAGAAAAGGCGCCACGGGTTGGGGACAATTCCCATCTGGCTTTATCTGCTTGGGCGAGGATATTAATTTCCTTTATAGAAAAGACTTGTGGGAGTATAACTACTATTCAGACTCTTGGGTTCAGCGAGTAAACTATCCTGGTGATGGAAGATCGAACGCAATCGTATTTATTTCCAATGACCTCGCCTTTGTTGGCACCGGTTACAACGGCCAATTTTACGACGATATGTATGCATACCGAAGAATTTTGGGCGTGGAAGAAAACGATGCGGATTTAAACGTTAAAATTTACCCGAATCCTGCGAGAGAAAAAGTGACCATCGAAATGGAAAAGAATGATTTCGAATTGCATATCGTTTCCTCAGATGGGAAAACAGTAGTGCCTGAAAGCTCTATTGAAAAGACATCGAAAGGATACATTGTTTATCGCAATGGACTCGTTCCTGGAACCTATTTCGCCTATTTTACGAACGCAACAAGTGGTAAAACACACACCGAAAAGATTATTTTCGCCCAATGAAATTAATTTTTAGCTTAATCCTTATCATCTCAATTTTATCCTGCTCAGAAAGCGGAACTGACGAAAATGAGAAAATAGTAAAGACAAGTGACAATTCCAATGCTTCAAACAGGATCACCTTTAAGGCAATTCATTTGGGAGAACTTGGCTGGGGATATCAAATCTTCAGAGGATCAAAAATTGAAATAAATCAAGAGCACATTCCAGCTGTGAATGGACTTTATGGCTTTGACTCTAAGGAAAAAGCCGAGATTTCTGCGAAGTTTGTGATTGAAAAAATGAAGGAAGGCTGGGACCGCCCAACGGTAAAAGCGGAAGAGTTGGACAGCATCGGCGCTATCAATCTGGATTCCTTAATTACGATTTCTCAGAAATCCATGAAGTAAGAGAAACTTCGTTCGTATTTTTGTGTCTCAAATTGAATCGCGTGCACAAAATTATCGAAGACCTGAATTGGCGATACGCCACAAAAAAGTTTGATCCGACTCTAAAACTTTCTGAGGAGCAATTGGAGATCATCATGGAATCTTTGCGATTAACAGCAAGTTCGTTTGGACTGCAGGCCTACAAAATTTTATTGATCGAAAACCCGGAACTTCGTCGTGAATTGACCGCAGCATCTTATGGTCAAACCCCTGTCTCTGACGCTTCACATTTGTTCATTTTTTGTGCGAACACAAAAGTCAGTGAAGAAGACGTGTCAGCTTATATGAGCCTAATTTCGCAAGAGCGTAATGTCCCATCAGACAACCTCCAAGGTTTTGCCAATGGTATTCAGAATTCGGTGAATAATATGTCTTCTGAGCAACTCATCTCTTGGACCACAAAACAAACATACATCGCTCTTGGACAACTCATGAACACATGTGCGGCGTTGCGAGTAGATTGTCTTCCAATGGAGGGATTCGACTCATTTAAATATGATCAAATATTAGGACTCGAAACGCAAAATTTAACGGCAACCTTAGTTTGTCCAGTTGGATTCCGCCACAAAGAAGACGCGTCCCAGCACAAGAAAAAAGTTCGCAAGGCAAGAGAACTTTTCTTCGAGTTTAAGTGAATCAATAAACCACTTTAATCTGCTTCATACCGCTCGAAGTGAGTACATTCATAACATACAGTCCGTGCTCAAACGGAGCTAAATTTATGTGACCATTTTCCGAAGTTGTGACATGCCGTCCATCAGCTCCATATACATTTACAGAAAGAATGCTTACAGGGCTTTGAATCTCATAATTACCATTTCCTTTCGTCAACAATTTGACTGAAAAGTTCAAATCTTCTAATCCAACTGAATTTATCGTAATGTTCAAGTTGAACGTATCACTGTCACAAGGACTTTCTGATATCAAACTCACCGTGTAAACACCCGCGGAGTTGTAGGTCATCGTTGGATTCTCATCACTTGAAAACTGCCCATTCCCGAAATCCCAAGAATATTGGTCTGCTTTCGTGCTTTCATTGGTGAAAAGGATGCTATTTCCATTCTGCACATACGAAAACATCGCTTGCGTATGCTCAGAGGTTGGTCTCAGGTTCCATTGATCCAAACTATCTAAAACAACAAACTCGGCCGCTGTTTGAAGTTCCAAAGCTACTGTAGGATCCAGTGTGCTAATGAAAGTTGAACCAACAGGGGATTTCCTGAAAATTGAGGCATAAAAAGTACACGCTGCTAAATACGACCCTTCTAAACTTGGGTGTGATCCATCTGCTACGTATAATTGAATCCCAGGGAAATTATCTCGAATACGTTTCCAAGCAATACCAACGGGAGCTACAGAACCCTGAACAGAATCCGCTATTCGCATGTAACCAGTTCTCAATCGACTCTGCATTCCGTCATAAGTTGATATCGGTTGCCATTGCGGATCACCATTTTCTCGTCCCCAGGTCATAAAAAATAAGGCTTCCGAACACAAGTAGTTGTCATAAATACTATCAACTAAAATACGCGCTGGCGCTAGGGTATTAGCATCCACTTGAGCATCAGGAAATGAAGGTTCTTGACTTTGAGCCTGCAAGACGACATAGTCCCACTGATCAGAATTGATTTTGGTATAGGTCGAGGCATTGTTCACATGCGTTTGAAACGTCGCGCCACCTTGCACTTGATCGTCGTGATAAACGAAGTCTCCTAAAGAGTTCGCCAAATCTGTTACCATTTGAGGCAAATCATTGTAGTAGGTATAACTATTACCAATGAAAAGTACTTTGGCGCTATCTTGACCAAAACAAATCCCTAACAATCCAGTAAAAACTGAAACAAATAATAACTTCATAAAATTCCTTTTCATCAAGACTCCCAAACTTTTTGATCAGTTGCCTCGTCTAAGTAAATAGAAGTTCGTAATTTTCAGAATAAATACCAGCGCAGCAGTATGAAACGTAAAAACCTCCTTTTTTTCAGCCTGTTCAACACCCTTCTCCTTTGTCAGTTTTCGTTGGCACAACTGGGTTTTGAATACGATAACTCTATTCCTGTTTTCAAAAGTGGCGTACAATTAAAATACCCATGGGCTGGAGGATTGAACTATGCGCAAATTTCAGATTTTGATTTCGACTTTGATGGTGATTTAGATTTGCTGCTATTCGATCGAAGTCATAACAACATTCGGGTACTCACCCAAGAAAACGATGGGCAACCGTATTATCAATTTTACTACAACGCCGAAGATAAATTCCCAGCAGACATAAGATACAGAGCAACTTTGGTTGATTATGACAACGACGGTCGTAAAGATTTATGGACCTATGGAATTGGTGGTTTAAAAGTTTATCGAAATGTTGGAGACGCTGTCAATGGACTTCAATGGGAATTGAAATCGGACCTTTTGTATTCGGAATATGTAAATGGTACAAGTCAACTCTACGTGAGCTCTTCCGACATTCCTGCGATCGTGGATGTGGATGGAGATGGAGATATCGACGTTCTAACCTTTAATCAAGGTGGAGAAACGGTAGAATACCACCAAAATCAAAGTATGGAATTGTATGGAGTTCCTGATTCTCTGATTTACGAATTAAAAAATGAATGCTGGGGATTATTCAAAGAAGACTTCAATACCAACTTTATTTCCTTGAATGATCAGTCTTCACCCTGCGTTGGTGGTGGTATTCCAAATCCACTAAAAACAGAAGCAGGAAAATCAGCCAAACATTCTGGTTCTACTTTGCTGGCTCTTGACATTGATAATTCTGGTGTTTTGGACCTAATTCTGGGAGATGTCTCCTACCCGACCATGACCTTATTGAAGAACGGAGGAAGTGCTCCAAATACCAATTCGGCGATGGTTACACAAGACAACTTCTTTCCCTCGAACACAACAGCGATAGACATTCAACTATTTCCAGCAGCCTTTTTTGTTGATGTTGATTTCGACGGTGTCAAAGACCTTGTTGTTTGCCCGAACGCGAGAAACATTCCAGAAAACGAGACCAGTGTTCGATTTTACAAGAACAACGGAACGAACATCCTACCAAACTTTGTGTATGCTTCACCAAATTACTTCCAAAAAGAAATGATTGAGCATGGCACAGGAACTATTCCAGTATTATTCGATGTTAATGAAGATGGATTAAAAGACCTCATTATCGCAAACACGTATCGCTACATTCCTACCATCGATAAAGAAAGTACCATCGCCTATTACCGAAATACGGGAACAGCATCAGCACCCGTTTATACATATGTAGACTACAACTACCTTGATTTGGATCAGCAGAATTATGGTTTGCGAAGTATTCCTGCTTTCGGTGATATTGATAATGATGGCGACGAAGATCTTTTCATGGGAATTGAAAACGGAACCATCGTTTTTTACGAAAACACGTCGACAGGAAGCGGTGCCATTTTCAATACAGCCCAATCAAATTATCCAGATAATAACGGAAACCCAATCACAACGGAAGGGTTTTCGCATCCACAACTATTCGACTTGGATCAGGATGGCTTATTAGATTTGATTCTGGGTTCAAAATCAGGAAAAGTTCATTACTACCGCAACATTGGCACATCCAGTTCCCCGTCATTTCAACTAGAAAACACCCAATTGGGAAATGTAAGTGTCGTTGGACTAAATCCAAACGCTTTAGCTGCGCCGCACTTTTTCCGAGACGACAATACCACCTATTTGTTCGTTGGTTCAGTGGACGGAAAGCTATTTTTCTATGATAGTATTGAAAATAACATCGGAAGTGGAAACAGCTTCAACCTTGTTTCTCCTGAATTTTTAGGATTGAATGTAGAAGCATATAGTTCTTTTTGTGTTGAAGATATTGATGGAGACGGAAATTTGAACATGTTTGTCGGTCAGGATTTGGGAGGAATATTTCACTTTGAGGTAGACCCGAATAGTTCAGCATCGTTAAATGAAGTTGCGCAAGAGCAAATTGCACTTTATCCAAATCCAGGCACCAACGAGATTGTACTTTCGAGTTCATTAGAAATTGAGACGATTCGTATCGTTTCTATTCAAGGGAAAGAAGTTTTGAAGCAGGAATCGCATAGTTCAATAGAAACTATCGATGTGACGTCACTTAATTCAGGGACTTATCTTGTCTTCGTTGAATTTAGCAATGGGAATCGCGGCTTGAAAAAATGGATTAAGCTTTGATTAAAGTTTCATGATCCATACATTATTTGGTTCACCTTTTGGCGGTTCGTTGTTATAAATACCGAATACAGACGATCCACTTCCCGACATAGCGGCAAAAAAGGCGCCTTCATTTAAAAACCGATCTCGAATAGATTTGATTTCGGGAAACTTTTCGAATGCATAACCCTCAAAAGAATTGATCAGCCCAGAAAAATCCTTGGTTTTAAGGGCTTCATAGCCTGAAACATCTGTGTTAAAGGAAACGTTTGAATACGCTTCTCTGGTGCTGATATGCAGGGATGGATACGCCAATTTCAAATACATCCCGCTCAAATCCAAATCGATAGGTTGTAGTAATTCCCCTCTACCTGTTGAAATTTGTGCTCCACCTTTTACGAAAAAGGCGCAATCACTTCCCAACTCCGCAGCAAGTTCCTCGATGGTTTGATCGCTTAAATTCAATTCAAACATCGAATTAAGACCTTTAATTACGTACGTCGCATCAGCAGATCCACCGCCGAGACCAGCTCCCATGGGGATTATTTTTCTCAAATGCATATAAACAGGTGAAATCGAATAGCGCTCCTGCATCAAACGAAATGCCTTCACACAGAGGTTTGAAGATTGATCTCCTTCTATGGTTAAACCCGTTTGCACGAACTCAAAAGTGCTCGCTGGTAGTATTTCCAGAACGTCAAAAAACGGAATCTCTACCATGCAAGACTGAATCTCATGGTAGCCATCTTCCCGTTTGTTCAAGACATTCAGTCCCAAATTGATCTTCGCTGGTGGAAATAATATCATGTTGCAAAAGTAGGACAACTAAACAATTTTCGTAACTTTCCCCCCTCAAAAAAGGAAATAAAATTATGGCAACATATCTCGATTTTGAAGAGCCGATTAAAGAATTGGAAGATCAAATAATTCAAACCAAAGAAATTGGAGAGAGCACGGAGGTAGATATGTCCGACAAGATAAAGGAACTTGAAGCGAAACTTCAAAAGAAGAACAAGGAAGTCTTTTCGAAAATGACCCCTTGGCAGCGAGTTCAAATGTCGAGACATCCGGATCGTCCATATACTTTGGCGTACATTAACGCTATTACAGAAGGACAGTTTCAAGAATTGCATGGCGACCGCAATGTGAAGGATGACAAAGCGATGGTTGGCGGATTTGGTTTGCTCGATGGAAAAACAGTGATGTTTATTGGCCAACAGAAAGGAGTGAACACAAAAATGCGTCAATACCGAAACTTTGGTATGCCGAACCCTGAGGGATATCGTAAAGCCTTACGATTGATGCGTCTTGCTGAAAAATTCAACAAACCTATCGTGACGTTCATTGACACACCTGGTGCCTTCCCTGGTTTGGAAGCAGAGGAACGTGGTCAAGGAGAAGCGATCGCACGAAACATCTATGAAATGATGCGTTTGAAAGTTCCCGTAATCTGCATAATTATTGGCGAAGGAGCTTCTGGAGGTGCCTTGGGAATTGGCGTTGGTGATAAAGTAGTTATGCTTGAAAACACATGGTACTCTGTAATTTCACCAGAATCTTGTTCTTCCATCCTATGGAGATCATGGGAATACAAAGAAATTGCTGCAGAGGCATTGAAACTGACTTCCAAGGACATGAAGAAGTTGGGAATCGTAGACGATGTAATTAAAGAACCTATTGGTGGTGCACATAGAAATCAAGAAGCGACTTTTAAAACAGTGAAAACGGCGATTTCAAAATACCTCACTGAACTTGAGAAAATTGCTCCAGAAAAAAGAATTCAACAACGAATTGACGCATTCTCGGAAAGAGGCGTATGGAAATAATTTAGGATCAATTTCTAAATAAATCGAAGGGTTGCTCTTACAGCAGCCCTTTTTTAATTCCTAAAATTTGCATTCATCGTAATGGAAGGTGATATTTAACGTCTAACTACCCAAATTGCTGCTTATGATCGCTATCATTGGTAACGGGATTGCCGGAGTTACTGCCGCCCGCTATATTCGCAAAAGAAGTCAAGAAGAAATCTTGATCATTTCTGCTGAGAGTAAATACTTTTTTTCAAGAACCGCCCTCATGTATGTTTATATGGGGCACATGAAATTTGAGCATCTCGAGCCTTACGAGCCTCATTTTTGGGAAAAGAATCGTATTCAGCTGAAACAAGCGAGGGTAAGTTCGATTAATACCGATCAAAAAGAACTCGAACTTGAAAACGGCGAGAAAATAGCTTTCGATTCGCTGATACTTGCAACGGGATCGAAACCAAATAAATTTGGATGGAAAGGCCAGGATTTGAAGCGGGTTGGAGGACTTTACTCCAAACAAGATCTTGAATACGTCGAAAAATGCAGTGATATACTTGAAACAGCGGTTATAGTGGGAGGCGGACTTATCGGGATTGAGCTGGCAGAAATGTTCCTTTCACGAAATAAGGAGGTTCATTTTTTAGTCCGAGAAGCTAATTTTTGGGGAGGTGTACTTCCAACCGAAGATTCACAGTTTATCATGGAGCATTTTAAAAAGCATCATGGTTTACACATGCACTATGAAGATGAATTAGAAGAAATAATTTCAAACGAAAACGGCGAGGCAAAAGCGGTCTTGACAAAATCTGGAAAAACTATAGATTGTCAGTTTGTAGGTTTAACGGCAGGAGTATCACCCAATATCGGAGTTACTGAAGGCACATCAATTGAAACCAATCGCGGAATTAAGGTCAATCGGTTTTTAGAAACCAATATCAAAGATGTTTATGCCATTGGTGACTGTGCGGAGTTCAACGAACCACTTCCAGATCGACGCCCGATTGAGCAAGTTTGGTACACAGGCAAATTCATGGGTGAAACGGTTGCCAAAACAATCACAGGGGAACGATCAGCATACAATCCAGGACACTGGTTCAACTCGGCGAAGTTCTTCGATATCGAATATCAAACATACGGCAACGTGCTCAACAAACTTTCAGAAGGACAAAGTGAATTCATTTTCAAAGATGTTGATAGAAACGTTTTATTGCATTTTGTTTTTGAAACAGAAAGTCGCAGATTCGTTGGTGTGAACAACTTCGGCATCCGTTTAAGACATCCACTTTTTAATGAGTGGTTGCTTCAAGGTGCGACAATAGAAGAGGTACTAAAAAATCTCCGGTCGGCAAATTTTGACCCTGAGTTCTACAAGAAATACGAAACTGCGGTGATAAACCAATTTAATGCAGAATTTAATACATCCATCGAGCTTGAAAAAGCAAAATGGTGGCAAACTTTAATCGCGAAGTAATTATGGCAAATATTAATTTTTCTCTATCGGGCGATCAAGCAGAGGCATTAAGCCGAAAAGCTAAAATCAGTTTAGGTTTACTTATCACTGGAATTGTACTTTTCGCATGGGGGATTTATGCAGATGGAAAAGGACTAGCTACTTATTATAAGATTCTTGGATTTTTTATGGTTTGTACGGGGTCCGGACTTTTCTACAACAAACGCTGGTACACTTCTGTTGGGAGTATTTTGTTTGTCGCTGGAATCGCTCTGGCTTATTTAGGGTCGCTGGAATCGAAAGAAACTGAATACCTCTTATATATCAGCGGATTCTCAGGCATGATGCTCGGATCGATGCTCTTCACCTACGACCCTGAAAAAAAATACAACCTCAAGACGCACTATTTTAAACAATCAAACTGGTCTCAACGGATCGGGCTTTTCCTTTCAGGACTTGGCGTTGGAATCATGTTCGTCGCTTGGCTTGGAAATATAAATCTAGATCCTTCTTGGTTGTACTTGAGCTTAACTCTTGGATCAATGGCGTTGGGGATTTTACTCTACACTTACGGAACTTACAACGGACATACAGCGGGAATAAAGAACAACCATGTGATGTTTAACGCAATGACCAATCGCGGTGTGTTGGGCTTTGTGGCGGGAATCCTATTAACCTTGTTTTACATTCAACTCTACTGGCATTCAGAATCGCTCACCTCCTTAATTTCACTTTTCGATTCTTGGTCTGAATTAAAAAGAGGCAAACCCGCCGACCAATGGTTCGTTTATGGAACCCTTTACAGTTTCGTGATTCTATTTCTTGGAGTAAAATTCATAATCAAATACAGAAACAATCGATATCAACTGATCAGAACCATTGTTGTTATACTTTCTCAATTAATCTTAGCTGATATGATTCCAACCATCATGGAGGCAATGAACTATAATGGAACCTCTGCAGAAATCGGAGAAAAAACGCGATATCTTGGCTACGATGCAAATCCAGTTCAATCTTGGCCATTAAATTATGATGCATTCACTCCTGGAAATATTCAAGCTTATACTTACGAGGGCCACCAACCGGTCGGGATGGCATACTTTTTCTGGAGCATTGTTCTGTTTTTGGTTGTAACTCCAGTGGTCACTTATTACGTTGGTAAAAGATGGTATTGCTCTTGGTTCTGCGGTTGTGGTGGTCTCGCTGAAACAGCTGGTGATAGCTATAGGCACTTATCTAATAAAAGCGTGAAAGCATGGAAAATAGAACGTTGGGTGATTCACTCAATTCTAGTCTTTGTTTTAATAATGACAATCGCCTCGCTCTACCCCTACTTGACAGGTTCTGAATTCGTAATCGGATTTGCTACCTTAAATAAGACACTATTTTTCTTCATTGCCGCGGCACTTTTGATTCTATGCGTTTTTCTTTTTTACCGTTGGTACAAAAAAAGCAACCGAAAAGTTTTACTTGCTGGAGCAATTATTTCCATTTTCATTTTACTATTTCTTTCAATCGCGTTTTTTAATGGTAAATCGAACGTTTTTGTTATTGACAGTAAGTCTATAAAATCTGCGTATTCGTTTTTCATCGGAGCCGCATTTTCAGGAGTGATTGGCGTGGGCTTCTACCCTATCCTTGGAAACCGTGTTTGGTGTCGTTTTGGCTGCCCAATGGCTGGATATATGGGGCTTTTCCAACGATTCAAATCACGATTTAGAATTACAACCAACGGATCTCAGTGTATTTCTTGTGGAAATTGCTCCACGTACTGTGAACAAGGAATTGATGTAAGAGCATATGCCCAAAAAGGAGAAAACATCGTTCGTTCCAGTTGTGTCGGATGTGGAATATGTTCTGCGGTTTGTCCAAGAGGGGTTCTAAAACTTGAGAATGGACCAGAAGAAGGACGATTTGAACCAAATCCTTTGGAAATAACTAAGGATGGTGTGAAATTGAATATGTAAATTCGTCCTCGTGTTGAATCAAAAAATCTCGGTGATTATTCCTGCGTACAACGAGGAAAAGTCGATAGGCAAAGTCGTGGGTGATATTTCCCGTGAACTTGTACAACATGTGATTGTTGTGAATAACAATTCCACGGATCAAACAAGAGAAGTAGCCGAAAAAGCGGGTGCAATCGTCCTTAACGAAACGCGAAAAGGCTATGGCTGGGCTTGTTTGATGGGGATCGATAAAGCGTACGAGCTCGATACGGACATTATTGTTTTTCTCGACGGAGACTACTCAGATTATCCAGATGAAATAATCGATGTTGTTCGCCCGATTTTGGAAGAAAATATGGATCTCGTAATTGGTTCACGCGTGCTCGGTAAGCGAGAAAAGGGATCCCTAACTCCACAACAAGTTTTTGGCAATTGGTTAGCTACGCGATTGATGCGTATCTTTTATAGAGCTAAATTCTCAGATTTAGGTCCGTTTAGAGCCATTAAAACCGAATCACTTCGGAAGCTCAAAATGGCTGACAAAACCTACGGCTGGACGATAGAAATGCAAATAAAAGCGGCGAAACAGAAAATGAATTTCTGCGAAGTCCCTGTCAAATACCGCAAAAGAATTGGTGTCTCTAAAGTAAGTGGAACTGTAAAAGGTACAGTACTTGCGGGAATAAAGATTATATTTGCGGTCTTTAAATACCGTTTTTAACCAAATTCGTTTTCATTGACGCTAACTCGGAATATCAATATGTATCTACTACGAATCGTAACAGCGCTATCATTCTTGCTTTTTAGCGTTTCTTCCTTTTCTCAGACAGCAAAATTTGTAAAAGGAACCATCGTTGACTCAAAGACTGAAAGACCTTTGAAAAATGTCAAAATGCAAATTATTTCAGAAGACTCCACGAAGTTTTACGATGCTCGAACGAATGAAAATGGCGTTTATAAATTTGAGAATATTCCATTAGGAGAGCATTTGCTCGTCATCAATGATAAAACGTATAACAGAAAACGAATTGAGATCATTCTCCGTAAGAAAGATGTAAAAGGTTATACCCACTCTACGTTAGAAGCAGGTAGAAAGGTGACCTGGCTCTTGGACTGGGGAGATTCAGGTGAAAAAGAACACTATTGGTCTCATTTCGTGAGTAGAATCATCATCGTTATTTATTTCGCATGTTTGACTCTCATTTTATTCTACAGTATTCTTCAATTGTCTTTGGCTATCGCTTACGTTAGAAACAAGTATCGTTTAAAACGCGGGGAAATCGAAGCAAGTGAACCTGTATTTGACCCAAATAACACGCCTAAAGTTACCGTTCAATTACCAATGTTCAACGAACTTTATGTTGCTGAAAGAATTATTGAAACCGTTGCTGCCTTTGATTATCCAGCGGATAAATTGCAGATTCAAGTATTGGATGACTCCACCGATGAAACACAAGAGGTAATTGCCAAAAAAGTAGCTGAAGTCGCTGCTCGTGGTGTCAATATTCAGCACATTCACCGTGTTGACCGCACAGGATACAAAGCAGGAGCATTGGATGACGCCATGGATCAAGTAGAAGGTGAGTTTATTGCCATTTTTGATGCTGATTTTATTCCGCACAGTGATTTCCTACAAAAAACAATGCCGTATTTCCGTGATGATAATGTTGGTGTTGTGCAAACACGTTGGGGACATATCAATAAGAAATATTCACTTCTTACTGAATTACAAGCATTCGGTTTGAATGGACACTTTGCTATTGAGCAAGGCGGTCGAAATGCATCCGGTCACTTCATCAATTTCAATGGAACTGGAGGCGTTTGGCGTAAAAAATGTATTGAAGATGCTGGAGGTTGGGAACACGACACCCTTACTGAAGATCTTGACTTAAGTTACCGCGCGCAAATCAAAGGTTGGAAATTCCAATACCTCGAAGATGTTGTTGCTCCCGCTGAATTACCGATCACCATGTCTGCCTTAAAAAGTCAACAACATCGTTGGATGAAAGGAGGCGCTGAGTGTTTCATTAAAATGTGGAAAACGATTATTACAGCAAAAGGCGTTCGTCTTTCGGATAGAATTCATGGATTGTCACACCTGTTCAATTCTTCTGTGTTTATCTTCATCCTTTTACTCTCTTTAATCAGCTTACCTGTACTTCACATAAAAGATAGCTTCTCGGATTTAAATGGCGTTCTTGTTTGGGCCGCTGTATTCTTAATAAGTACGCTATTCTTGATGTTCTACTATTGGCATGCGTACAGAGACAAAACTTCGAATTTATTTACCTCGTTCTTGCGCTTCCTAGTTCGTTTTTTCCAATTCTTAATCGTTTCTATGGGGTTGGCTTTGAACAATACAGTTGCCGTTCTAGAAGGATATCTTGGGATTAAGAGCTCTTTTGTTCGAACGCCGAAATTCAATGTCAACGTTAAAAGCGAGTTCAAAGGAAATAAATACGATAAGAAAAGTATCTCTATCCTTAACATCGGAGAAGGAATTCTGTTCTTGTTATTTGGATTTACAACCGTTAACCGAGCAATTTATGGTGATTTAGGAATGGTTCCTTTCCACTTGATGCTAACAATCGGTTACGGACTTGTTTTCTTTTACTCAATCGGAGAACTCTACGGGAATAAGCCAAAGGGATGATGAAAGCCATTCAGTGGACGCACCATGTCATTTCACTGGCTTATATGTTTTTTAGTTGGCTGTTGCTAAGCACAGATCGCACTGACTTTTCCCAAATCTTAATACTCTACTCCATCCTTTTTGGAGTGTATCTGGTCATCATTCACTTCCAGAAAGCCACGTTCAACTATATGTTGAATGTCGTCATTCTCACGCAGCTTGGAGCGCTTCTGTTCATGCCTCAACTTTCGAATGATATGTATCGATTCTTGTGGGACGGAGCTGTCACTTGGATGGGAGAAAACCCAATGAATAGCAAGCCTGACGGATTAATGACCGATGCCGCATTCAATACCTCTCCCTATTTGAAAGAATTGTATCGCAATATGAGCGATCTATCTAAAAGAAATTATACGTGTTACCCAACAGTCAATCAATTCTATTTTACGGCTGCCAACACCTATAGCAACAGCGTTTGGATCAACAATATTGTCTTAAAGGGACTTATTGCTGGAACTCAAATCGTTGGAACGATCTACTTTGTAAAGTTGCTTGAACACTTTTCTTTTAAACCTTATCGCGTATTAATTCTAATCATGAATCCGCTCTGGATGATTGAAACCGTTGGTAACCTCCATTTCGAAGGAGTGATGTTTTCCTTTCTTATCATCGCTTTTTACTTTTTAGTCAAGGAGAAATGGTTGTTCGGAGCAATTTTCATCGGTTTAGCGATTCATGTGAAACTAATCCCACTTGTTCTTCTGCCCTTTTTATTTCGATATCTTGGATGGAAAATCAGTGCGTTCGTTTACCTCATGGTAGGACTTGTTGTTACTTCTCTCGCGTTGATTTACTTAAATGAATCCAACGTATTTAATTTCATCGAGAGTATCGCCCTTTATTTCCGTGCTTTTGAGTTCAACTCTTTCATTTTCTATCATTCGCTACATTATGGCTACGACTATTACGGTTTCTACCCTGTCGAGAAGTACGCATTGAAATTATCGCGTTGGAGTATGTTTATTATCACAAGCCTCTCGGTTTACGGTGGTTTCCATGATTTCAAAACAATGATGAAACGTATGATGTTTGGACTTTTGATCTACATTCTTCTGAGCACCACCGTACATCCTTGGTACATCTTAACATTACTCGGTTTGTCCGTTTTTACGAATTATAGTTTTGGTGTAGTTTGGTCTTTCTTGATCTTTTTAAGTTATGCCGCCTACGGTCCTTTCAGTGATCCAACGATTAGAAATTATGTGACACTTGAGTACTTAGTTCTGTTCGCAGCATTAGGAATTGAATTGATCCGCAGAAAACCAATTATTCCAGCATATAGCTTTCAGGATTCGTTGGATTCTCGCTCTGGAACTGGATCGTGACCATGTCCACCCCAAGGATGACAAGAAGCGATGCGTTTCAGACCTAAGTAAGTTCCTTTGAATGGCCCCCAAACCTTCAATGCTTCAAGCATATACGCAGAACACGTTGGTGTATATCGACAGGATTGAGGCAAAATCGGACTGATGATCCATTGATATATTTTCACCAAAACGATGATAGGAAAGCTCAATATGGACGAGATTATTTGCATTTAATGTTAAAATTAGCCGATTTTAACGATTGGCTGTTGATTAGACGTAGAGAAATGTAACTAACTAACTTATTTTGGCGTTATTTTAGAAGACCAATCTTAAGAACATGCGAACTCTCCTCTTTCTCGGCGCATTTTGCGCATTCAACACTTTTGGACAATCTCAATGGGATCCAGAAAAAATCGAAGTCAAAGCTGATGACACCACAAGCAATGTGATCGTGAGTGCAGATCGTATTATGGATGAAGGCTGGGATCAACTGGCGCACCCAAATTTTTGGAGAGGAATTATGACATTAGCTCCAGACTCGTGTATTGTGAACATTGCGAAAACCAGAGAAATTATTGCCGTTATGAGCAATGCGGACTGGAATGCGCAAACAGATACGCAAAAAGATGCCTATCGCGATAGTGTTCGAACAGCACACAGCCTTACGAGTGAAGACCGCATTTTCGTGACAACGGGAAAGAATGATTTTTACAAGTTCGAAGCAGTATATCCTCAATTAAGTCGCGGTGTTGAAGCATTCGAACGAAACGATGTCGATCCTTGGTATGCACAGGCGATACTTTTGATTGAAAGTCCTGGTCAAATGAAAAAATCTCGTGTTGGAGCTTATGGTCCGTTCCAACTCATGCCGAAAGTAGCCCGTGCACAAGGATTAACGGTAAATAGTTCCACGGACGAACGCGAAGACTTTGAGCGCAGCGCCTATGGTGCATCCCAATTATTGAAACGCATTTGTATCCCAGAAGCCAAACGAATTTTAGATGCGCATAATTTGGAGTACTCAGAAGATGATCTATGGTTTCGCCTTTTCGTGCTTCACGTGTATCATGCTGGAGCTGGAAATGTAGGAGCTGTGGTCGCTAAAATTGCTCCTGAAAAAGGCGGACAGGAACTTATTCAGTCAATGTGGGGTACAACGGCAGCGAGTTTTGGAAACAATTCTCAAAATTATACGCAACTAGCTTTGGCTTCTCAACTGATCTTGCATGATATGGTTCAAAAGTCAGAATCTATCTTGCGTTGCTCAACAGGAATGATCATTCATGAAAAAGCTACTGGTACTTGTAATTAGTTTATTTGTCTTCGTAGTTAAATCTCAGTTAAGCCCTTTGGATTCTTTTCATTCGGCAATATCCTTAGCAAAAGAACGAAAAGGCACGAAATCAAAAGCTACATGTTCATGTGTTACGACTCAGGAACAAACTTCATGGAAATCGAGTTTACACAATGGCGCGTGTTCTTATCTGTAAATCGTTCTCCTGTAAAAACGTGACCGAGATGCCCTTGACAATTGGCGCAAATAATCTCGATACGACTTCCGTCAGCATCCCGAACCCGAGTTACGGCATCTTTAATTTCATCGTCGAAAGAGGGCCAGCCACATCTTGAGTTGAACTTATCCTCAGAACGGTAAAGCGGAGACTCACATTGTCTACAAACGTAAGTCCCAGCTTGTTTATTATCTGTGTACTCACCAGTGAACGGCATTTCAGTTCCTTTGTGAAGGATTACACGCTCTTCCTCTGGTGTTAGTTTATTCCAATCTTTTTTTTCCATTAAAACGACATATTTCCACCGCCTCCCATCATAGCGAATGCAGCGCCTGAAGCAACTTCAAGAATTGTTGCAAGGAAATTCTCGTCAGAACGATGTGATTTGATGACGATCTTCAATTTATCTTCTGTTACTTCATAAGTCGCGTAATCCAATTCTTTAACAAAAACTGCAGCGTCTTTCATATCCATCGAGGCTGCCAACGCATCAAAATCAATGAAAAGCTCCATTATTTTACTACCGATTGCTTGACCTTCTGGCATTTTCAAGTTTTCAGAAAGTTGCAAATCTTGCATTTCCAACCCTTCCACTGCAAAGCTTAACATTCCAAGCATCGAATTCAATGATTCATCAAGTTCTTCTGCGCTTGCCGCGCCTCCTGCAAACTGTGTTGCATTTCCACTCAACTGAAAAGCCGAAATAGTTTGACCAGATTCCGTTCCAACAATTTTTTTCGCCAATAAAGGTTGAGTCATTTTACTCAATCCCATGATATCTTTCAATTGTTTCGAAACATTCCATTCTGCCTCCAATACCAATTTTCCTTTCTCTGAATTCAAGGTCATGAGCATTTCAGCACCTTTCAAATCTGATTTCTTAATCGTGGAACTGCTTGGAATCTCGTCTACCATCGACTCCAAAAGTAAGGTTGCCGTGAAGTCTCCAGCTCGATCAATTTTTGCTTTCAATTTAGAATCTGGCTGTTTTCCAGCAGCAAACTTAAATGCTTCATTTACCACCTTTGCTCCATCAAAATCACCACTTTGAATCGCAATAATGATCATCTCATCTTTCATTCCTACAACAAAATCACCATCCTCTGTATAAGTAATTCCATTTGTTTCTTTAATCACAAATCCCTTACCCATTTTCATGTCCTGAACCAACTTCGCTTTGTCCTTCAACTTCACGAAAAAATAGGATTTTGGATCTTGAGTTTTGGCATCTTTAACGACCGCGTAGTGAATCGGAGCCGTCAAATCAACTTCCTCCTTCAGTTTAGCCAATTCTCCACCGGCAAACGTACTGATCAAAGGATTGCTCTCAACTTTGCCTTTTTTCATGAATTGCTGCACATCGATATGACCAAACGCCACCACATCCTTATTTGAATTGATGAAAGCATAGACACCTTCCTGATGCATGATGATACTTTTCTCTTTCTCTTCATCAGAAGAACATCCCACAAGCACCGCGGCTGTGAGTATAAATAGGGCGAATCTTTTTAACATAGAATTAAGTTGTATTTGAATTATTTAAAATTAACGAATCTTATCGCATAATTTATGCCAATTTATTTGAAATCTTGAAATACTTTTGTGTTGTGCACGCAATTGAACCATATTACCATTGGCGAAACCTTTACATCGCCTCCGAAGATCCTTCTTCGCCCTTTTACGATCGTGATTATAGCGAGTTCGAATTCGGAAATCGCGTATACAACTACCTAATACACCCGCAGTGGGATCATATTGGATCGGAAACGCTCTATTTGAAAATTCTCTACGTTGATTACGACGAAGGATATACGATTATTGAAATGATTGGCGAGTGGAATGACACGATCGAAAATGACGTCATGACGTTAAAGCGCGATATAATCGATGAAATGACACAATCCGGAATTGATAAGTTTATTTTAATTGGTGAGAATGTCCTAAACTTTCATGGCTCTGACGACTGCTATTATGAAGAATGGATAGAAGATATCGATGAAGGTTGGGTGGCTATGATCAATTTTCATGACCATGTCGAACGAGAAATGCAAGACGTGGGGATTGATCAGTATTTTATTATGGGAGGAGAAATGGATGCCATCGAATGGCGAACTTTCCTACCCAGTCAATTTTTTGACAAAATTCAAAGTATCGTCAACAGACGTTTGGACTAAAAAAATCCTGACAAATGAATTGCCAGGATTTATCATAGTTTCTAATGAGGCTTCTTTTTAATAGCTCACCGAATTCAATCTATCATTTTTGAACAGCAATATTCGCTGACATTGGAGTATTTCCAACAAATAATGTTGCGATATACATTCCATTGTTAATCTCTTGTGGAAGCGCTACGACTTGTTTGTTTTTACCTATCAAAGATTTCGATAAGCGTTGGTTGTAAACTGATCTACCATTCATGTCAACCAAGTTGAAGTGCATCTCACCTGAAGTTAAACTTGTGAAATCCATAACTACCTTGTTCTCTGAAGCATTGTAACCAGCTTTAAAGGATTGTGCTTCCAATTCAGGTCCGTCAACAGATGCGATAGAGCCTAAGGTGTGTTGTGATAAGTAAATCATATCACCTGATGTAGCTCCATTATTGTTCGTTACATTCGATGCTACATAAAAAGTGACATCTCCCACGTTGGTTGCTGGTGCTGTCCAAGTCCATGCCCACAAAGTTGTTGCATCCGTATTACTTGAAGACGTGTGAGAAACATATTGTCTTGAACCTCCAGTGAAATCTTGTGTTCCACCGATTCCGCTTCCTACAACAGTTCCTGCCATTGTATTCGTTCCATCAAGAACTGTGGATGAAAATCCTTTTTTAGCAGGGTCTGAAGTCAAGGATAAACTTACAGTGTATGCCTCACCTGGATTGTAAGAGGTTACTGGTTGAAATTGTGCATTAAGAACTGATAAGTCATTTTCTGATGATCCATCTAAAGTTGTCCCAGAGTGACACTGTGTGCAATTCACTTCGCCTGGAGCACCAGTTAACTGTGCTTGTCCACCTCCACTAAACGCGTAGTGAGATTTCGAGGTCAACTTCTCATTCATTGATTGTGATTGATTCTGGAAAGCAACGATCCCTAGAGATACTGCGGCCAAACCAACTAAAAAGTAATTTTTCTTCATCTTTGTTTTTTATAGGTTATGTTCTTAATTATCCAATTTGCCTTGACTTACCCAACAGCTAAATTGTTGAATCAAAGAGTCGGTAAGCTTTGGTCCTCCTGACGGCATTAATTGCGAATTGGTTGGGTCTAATTGAATTCTTGTTAAAATATCATCAGCGTTTACTGAAATCTGCGAATGACTTGTCAGTGCGGGAGAAACAAATCCAGAAGCGTGACAGCCACTCGTAGAACAATTCGCTTGTACCAAAGGTTCAATCTGCGATGAGAATGAAATTACGTCTGGACAATCATTATCAACCGGTACGATTTTGTCCGATTTACAGGATGCCACATGGAATGCAGCACATAATATTACTAATAGTTTTCTCATAACTTAAAATCTCTTGCGATACTAAACCCTAATCTAAATTGCCCAACCACATTTTTACCTGTTACTTCGTCTTCATCAATCCATCTTGAAAAAGTGTAAGGAATAAATTGACTTTCAGTAAATCCTCTTGAATTGGTAAGAACGATTTTAAAATCGTGACCGTTGGTAATCCATTCGAAACCAAAAGACAAACTGTTTGAAAACTCAGATCTGAACCCTTCTTTTGAGAACGTTGGGTAATATTCTCCAATCAAACCATATTGCTTTGAAAGACGGAACCGAACGGCTGTTCCAAGTGCAAAAACACCGTTGACATCATCGGCTCTCACATAATTTCTATGAACATACGTAGGCATTAACGCAACGGAAAGTCGCTCACCAAATTTTCGAGAAATATTGATCTGTGTGGAATACGCCATTCTGTGCGCAAACTCTGGATAATTTTGAATGACATTTAAAGTTTGATCTTCAAATGCTTTGGCGTAAGTCAGCGTACTTGATGCAATAATAGCCACATTCAACGGTATTTTCTTTTCAGCATTTTGTGTGAGAACTCGGTATTTAACAAAACCATCGAGCAAACCAGAATATGGATCGCCTGTACCTTTATTCCGTCCCAAACCAATCATTAATTGATCCGTAATTCCGTATTCGAACGCAAAACGGATATCGGCTGCCTGATCAAATCCAAAGAAATTATTAATTCCTCCGTTCGCGCCAGCTAAGTCACCGAAGCGATGTTCAATTCTAAATTGTAGAATATTCGCCTTCAGTGTTTCTGTTGAGTGACCGTTGAGAATACGCGTTCCGCTGAATGTTTCTTGAACATCTTGTCCAAATGAAGTTGTTGACAACGTTGTTGCCAGCAATAAAGCAAGTGTTTTTAGTTTCATTTTCCCGCCAATTGTTTAATGTATGCCATAAGGTCATTGAGTTGAGTATCACTCATTTTCTCCTCCGTGAAAAGAGGCATGTATTGTTGCCTTCCGGTTTTCGCGAATGTTCCATGGCGAATAATTTGATAAAGAGAATAATCCGAATAATTCTTCCTGTTCTTCCAAAATAACTTGGCGTCTAATTTAGATTTAGACAAATTCATATACGTTACACGACTTCCTCCGTGGCAGTGCAAGCAACTTTTTTCATAGATTTCCTCCCCCTTCTTGGCATCTCCATCTTTTCCATACATTCGTTCATCCTTTCGCATCGTTTCCAAAAAAGTTGCGTCGTAACCATGCACATAAGACTCTTTTATCGTGGAAATCAATTCACTTTTCTCTGTGGGTTGCAACTGGCCATACATACGAATGGACTTCAGAATTGGTTCTGGGAGATCTAAATCTTTTATTTTCAACTCGAGTGATTTGTAGTAATGCATGATTGATTCCAGTTCCCAATCCTCAAGGTATCTCCCTGAAGAACAGTATTTCGCACAAACTTGGACCGCATTCTCCAGCGAATCTCTCGCTGCGATCACTAAATCAACGTATTTCTTCTCGTAATCTTTATTGTAAAAAGAGGTGCGATTGTATATTCCCCAGAAAGTAGATGCGGGCAAAAAAGGTAGATTATTCGCTGTCGCAAATGCCAAACGATCTTCAGGAGCTTGACTCGAAATGTCTTTAAATTCACTCGTAAGATTATGGCAATCTGTACAGACGAAATGCTTTGAAATGCGCTCGGTTTTTTTCCCATTTCGAATGGTGCTGCCATTTCGAACCAAATCCTCGCCCGTTTTCACTTTCTCGGCATCCATAATATTGATGCTGTGAATGAGAGTGTCATCGCCAAGCATGACCAAAACATCCTCCATGGACATTTCTTCAACGTTCATCTGACGTTTCGAGACTAACTCTTGAGATTCAGAATCCAGTAGAATAGCGGATGTTCCAATAATTAGAACGACAAGTAAAAATAATTGAACTCGTTTCATAATAGTTTGATGCGGAAAAGATACAATTATTTTCGGTGACAATTAAATTGGTTTTTATGCTCTGTGGAAAAGATGAATTGCTTATTTTTAGTTTCAAGTGTTTCTCAAGCAATTTGCTCGAAACATCAGACTACGTGCATGACCAAAAACGAACTTAGACAGAAGTATTTAAATCTCCGTAAATCGTTGTCCCCAGGAGAACTTGAGAGAATTTCGGATTCAGTAACACAAAATCTCTTCAAAAACTTTCAATTTGAAGATAAAAAGGTGAGTTTATTCTTACCTATTGAGCGCACCAAGGAAATCAATACCTATAAAATCTGGGAGAAGGCAACTTCTTTCGGAGCGCAAGTTGCAGTTCCAAAAATCAACCGCAAAACGGAAGAGATGAAGCATCTGTTGTTTGAGACAGAAGATCAGCTTGAAATTTCTGATTGGAGTATCCCAGAGCCTTCAAAAGGGCGGGTTATTGCCGCAGAACATTTCGATATTGTGATCGTACCGCTTTTGGTTGCAGACAAGGGAGGCAATCGCGTTGGCTATGGAAAAGGTTATTACGATCGTTTTCTTTCAAAATGCTCACCCAGATGTCGATTCATCGGAATTCACCATTTCGATGAGTTAGAACCTGAAATTGTTGGAATAAACTCAATGGACGTCAAACTGCATGGGTGTATCACGCCAGACAATTTTTTCCGTTTTGAATAACAAGAAGAATCAAGGCAAGTATCATCTGCTCGCAATTTTCCTTATTCCAGGTTTTCTTGTATCTATCTTTTTGTCAAATAGTTGGATTGTACCCGCAGTATACGCGGCTATAGCTTTCGTAATAATGTATATCGTATTCAAATCAAGATAATTACGTAACTTATTAGGCACAATTTTCGTAATTTAAAGACTTATGTTTAGAGTACTGCTTATTCTTTCATGGTTAATTTGTTCCTCCATCGTTCAGCCTGATCGAGCAAAGGCATGTTTTGGTGTGCGTGTATCCATAGGCGCGAACAGTGAAATTTGCACGTATGCATGCTGGTTAGACAACGGTAGAGTGCTGAACAATAAGCGTCTTTTCGATAAGGCTTCCTTTATTAAAATTGTTTCAGGGGAATGGCCAAGCATTTACAATCCGGATCGCATTAACTTTTTTGAGGAAAACGGCCTCGACTGTGGTGTCGCATTCGACTCAACTCTTTGGAAAGAAGCCAGTGTTTGTCATCCCCTAGATTCATTATGGAAAATTCGATTTGGAACGTACCCTTTCAAGCATAATACAGAAATGGGTTGGAGTAATAAGTATCATAAACCATCGCCGAAGCAAGAAAAGTACTTGTACGATCGTTATAATGTTACCCATGTCGACACGGATTTCTTCTTGGACACTAATTTTTGGCGCCTTTTAAACGACGTCAGAGACACTTCTTGGATAAAGCATTATCGATCCTTGCATTAATTTTCGTAATATTAAATAACTTAACACGTCTTACTCACTATGAAGTACATATTTGCCTTAATTGTATTTTCAGGAATACTTTTTCTTGCTGCATGCTCTGATTCCAACGAGAAAGAGAATCAAGAAACAACCGAATCGACAAAATCGAATAAAAATTCTGAATCCAAGACCTCTAAGACTAGGTATTCCAGTGATGGAAATACGGATTCAGAGTCAATTCAAAGTAAGTCGAATTCAAAAAACCAGCAAACTCAAAATTCTAGTAATGAAAATCAAGGAAGTTCAGAAAATCTGTCGGATAATTCAAAAATGGCGAAGGATTCTGGAGAGGGGAACAATTCTGAAAGTCAGAATAAGAATTCATCCAATGCAGTAGACAGATTTAATGAAACATCAGCAAATGATGAAGCACCTTCTTTTAATATTCATGAATATAAAAAGCTCAATGCATTTTTGGGTAAATATGTTTCGAACGGTCACGTGAATTATGCCTCGATTAAAAGCAATAAAAGTGAATTGATGGCTATCATCAACGAATTTGAGTCTACATCACCTTCGAGTTCTTGGTCTAAAAACGAAAAACTATGTTTTTGGATTAATGCATATAATATCTTCACAATAAAATTAATCGTTGACAACTATCCGACGACTTCCATAACTAAAATCACAGCAAAACCTTGGGATAAGAAATTCATCGAAATTGATGGGAGTACTTATAGTTTAAATGGAATTGAAACAGATATCATTCGTAAAAAATACGATGAGCCTCGCATTCACTTTGCATTAAATTGTGCCAGTAAATCATGTCCAATTCTTTTGAACAAAGCCTATAAACCAGGAACTCTAAATAGTCAATTGACATCTCAAACCAAAGCATTTTTGAATGATACTTCGAAGAATGATTTCAGTTCAAAAAAGAGCATCGAAATTTCTTCGATATTTGACTGGTACAAAGATGATTTTAATAGTTCAGGCGGAGTCGTTTCGTTCATTAATAAATACAAGGGTACAGATTACGACTCTCCAAAAATAAGCTATATGGATTACTCTTGGGATCTGAATAAATAGGCTTTATTGAGCTGTTTTAATTATTTCAATAATCGTAGATACGATATATTCGATTCCAATGGAGATGACGATAAAACCGATTATCCTGGATAACGCGTTGATTCCAGATGCACCAAGCGAACGAACGATGACTCTTCCACTCAACATGATTAAAAGTGTAATTGCGCAAGTGACAATAATCGCACCGAGGATAACCAACTGATCATTGAGACTAGGATACATTTCCTTATAGGTGATAAGCAGACTCATTGATCCTGGACCCGAAAGCATTGGAATAGCGAGTGGAGTCATAGAGATATCAGAACGTTTTCGAGCATCTTCTTTCTCTTTTCGTTTCATTCCTTTATGCCTTGAAAAATTTCCAGATAATAAAGCGAATCCAGAACTCGCAATTACCAGTCCACCAGTTAACTTCAATGATGTCAATCCGATCCCAAAAAATGCGAAAATGTACTCTCCACCGTAGAGGGTTATTAGCATAATCACTAGCACATTGATCACGGTTCTAACAGCAATTTCATTCATTTCACGAGCTTCCTTATCCTTCGTTAAGCCAATAAAAATTGGCAATGTTCCAAATGGGTTGATTACAGAGATTAGTGCGGCAAACGTAACAAACAACAGTTCCATATATTCTTATTTTTTTCCCGCAAAGTTCTTTAGACCTTTCAGATCACTCCGTATTGATTGTGTTACCAATTCATGAAATCATCAAAAAACAGTACTAATCATTCTTCAATATATACCAACCACGTTATATAATCGATGAATGTATAAACTGGGACTAAATGCGCGAAATTTAAGTTGGTTGAAATACTAAATTCAATTAACACAGTCATAATTCAAACTTAGATTCAAGCCTCGATATTTGTATCAATACGAAATAAGAGATGACAATTACACAAATCGAATCGAGTTTACAGAGTGCGAAGTTAGTTCAAGAGGCACTCCTACCAAAAGAGCGCCATTTTAGGCGATTGTTTGAAGATTCATTCGTTCTCTATTGGCCCAAAGAAATCTTATCAGGTGATTTCTATTGGATTGGTCAGAAAAACGAATTACGTTTTATTATAGTTGGTGATTGTACTGGCCATGGAATTTCTGCGGCTCTTATGAGCGTTCTTGCCTTAAATCTATTCGAATATGCCGTTATGAACAAAGGGCATCACATTACCTCACAAGATTCTAGAAGAAGTTGATAACCGCTATATAGAAAGCTTTAAGGATATCAACGAAGAAAACTTTGACAATCCTTGGATTGATTTGTCTGTTGTATGCATCGATGACAAAAAAAAGCGAATTCAATTTGCCGCTGCCAATAGAAAACTGCTTTATGTACCTAATGGCTATCCAGCTCAAGTTTATAAAACGAAAGGCTATCCATTGGGAGGTTGGCAAATTCGAAAGTTGCGCAGCTTTTCATCCATTGAGATTCCTTATGAGAAGGGGAGTAACTTATATCTGGGCTCAGATGGTATTCAAGATCAATTTGGAGGAGAAAAATTAAAGAAATTTGGATCTTCTAGGTTGCATCAAATACTTCAATCAAACAGTAGACTTCCATTCACCGATCAGCAACGTTTATTAAAATCTAACATTTTAGAGTGGAAACAAAACGAAGAACAAACTGACGATATTTGTTTAATAGGAATTCAAGTTTAATTCCTTTGACATTTTAGCACCTATGCGTTGAAAGTTAGCGTATGTATCGAAATAAAGTTGTCTCAAGTAAGAACACAAAAAAAGCCCCACCAACTACATGGAGGGGCTTTATAAAAGCGGCGTCGACT